>Ga0233377_1000584_pt1 | contig 15879 bp, 19 predicted proteins | sample ElkDunMinimDraft_6_FD_191540 | JGI IMG/M metagenome (GOLD analysis project Ga0233377, IMG submission 191540) | Fecal eukaryotic communites from dung pellets of Tule Elk in California, USA - Elk Dung E36 | ecosystem: Host-associated > Mammals > Digestive system > Large intestine > Fecal | place...
CGGCAAAACTTGCCCGGCGCCCTGCAGAATCTGCCGCCGGGCGATGATTACGGCCTTAGACGATCCTGTATTTCACGCTCAGCGATCAGAGTTTCGACGGCCATCCTGCGGGCCGCGTCACAGGCGATCAGTTGGGCCCCGCGCAGAGCATAGGCAGCATCCATATCCTGTCGCGTCGGCGCCTCGGGCAGGACCGCCAGACGACACGGCGTCGTCGCCTCAAACGGCAGGGTCAGCCTGGGGGGCGGCACAGACGGCGGACGCAAGCTCGCACAACCGGCGATCATGAGCGCGCAACCGATCAGCACGGTCTTCATCAAGGAGAATGCTTGCGTCATCAGCCTGTCCTGCCTGTTCCAGAGTGCGCGTCGTCGCCTCTGCGACAGCGACACGGGTTTGATGATGGGCGTCGGCCCGCCGGGCCTGCGCCTTGCCCGCCTCAATCTCCAGCCGCCGGGCCGCGGCGTCCTGCTCTGCTGTCACGGCGCGCGTTTCAGCAGCCTCCAGACGACGCTCGGTCAGGTTGAAGGGATCCCAGCGAACGCCGACGCCGCGCGCCAGAAACACGCCAGCGACCAGCATGACCAGAACCACCGCTGCCCATCCCAACGGCGTCAGCGCGCGCAGCATGGTCCGGGCGCTCATGGAAACACCGTCCGGTCGAGTTCGAAATGCGGACCATCCCGAAGTTTCGGCCAGTCTCCGCCCCAGATGACCGGCGTGCCCTGACGCACTGCCGCCGCCTTGAACGCCGCCGCAATGCGCGGATAAAGCGGCCAGTCCCAACGCACTTGGCCGTCGATCAGCGCCGCCACATCCACGGCATGCCCCGTCAGATGACGTGACCGCAGGGTGCGACTGGCTCCGGCGCGCACCAGCGCCGCCTGCCGTTCCGCCGTCCTCAGACCCTCCGTGACCATGAAGTCGACCGGGGTCAGGGCGATGGCCTCTCGCACCAGGGCGACCAGGCGGGGATGCACCCCCTCAAGCCGCGTCAGCGACCGTTTTGAAAGCCCGAACCCCATCAGCGCCCCCCTCCGACGCGCGGCGGCAGGGCGCTGAGCCCAGAGATCAACTGCTGGGCGGTCGGGGCCACCAGATAAAGCACCATCGTCAGCGCCAGCAGCCCCATCAGGGCGTGAGCCAGACGCGGCGCCGCATCCGGCGGCGTGGCTGCGATCAGGCGGTCCAGCAAAAGCCAGGCTCCTCCGCTGGTCACAAACACATACAGCCTGCGCCACAGCCACCGGCCCTCGGCCAAAGTCATCGGCGACAAAGGCGCAGGCGAACTCTCGGCATGGTCGGCCCTGGTCATTCGTCATTCTCCTCACGGCTCTGGCGGACGACGCGTCGCCACCCGGGCCCGTCCTGAAGGTGAAAGTCATCGTCAGACAGCCGTTCAGGCGCATCCCAAACGTCCCGGTCCAACAGTCTGGAGGCGTCGTCATCGGTCAAAGGTTTCACAGCGCACCTCATCCGCAGGCGATCAGCCAGACGAGACCCGTTGCGCCGCCTCCGCCGGCCCCGGCCGTTGTCAGGCCCGCACCGCCGCCCCCGCCGCCTGCACCTGCGCCGCCCCCCGGCCCACCCGGCCAGCCTGAGCCGGTCGCGCTCGCCCCGCCTCCTCCACCGCCGCCAGCGGCCCAATGCAGGTCTGGCATGGGTGCAGCGGCTCCGGACTGACCGCCCGCACCAGCACCGCCTCCGCCGCCCAAAGCCTTGACCGCCATGACGCCTCCGTCACCGCCCCCACCGCCGCTTCGGGCGACGCTCAGGCTGTCCAGCCCGCCCCCCGCGCCGCCGCCGCCCGAAGCGTCAACACGGTCAAAGGCCTTGCCCGGGCCAGCGGCGGCCGTGACGCTGGACGCACCGCCACTGTTCGACACAGGCACGCCAAAACCTGCTGAGCCCGCCGCGCCGCTGGTGGCCGTGCCCAGACCTCCGCCTCCACCGCCCGTCGCCGACAGGAGGACCAGACTTCCCTGATAGATGCTGCTGCCGCTGCCGCCCGCTCCCGCGCCGGCTGTTCCACCCGTGCCGCCCGCGCCGACCACGACGGTCAGAGGCGACGTGAGCTTGTCGGTTGACCAGATGGCCCGGCTGATGCCGCCCGCCCCCCCTCCGCCGCCGCCAAATCGAGAGCCGGCGGCGCCAAACGCCCCTGCTCCGCCTCCACCCCCGCCGCCAATGACGACAGCCTCCACGCTCCTGGCCCAGACAGGCGGCGTGTACGTTCCGTAGGCGGTGAAGACTTGCAAAGTTCGACGGCCCGCGCCCTGTGAAAAGGTCGCCCGGCCCGTGCTTCGGTCAACCTTGATAACCTCGCGCCAAAGAGAGCCATCGGCGCTGACCTTCAATGTCAGATCGTCGTCGCCAACCAGGCCCAGTTCGGCGCGGCCGCTCCATCCGCTCTGGAACAGCAAAGACAGGACGTCGGCGTCAGTTTCCTTGTTGAAAGTGAAGCGAAGGTCGCCGTCACCGCCGTTGCTTGTTTCCAGTGCTGTCCACAGCGCCTTGTTCAGCTTGGCCGCAAAGGGATTTTCCGCATCCGCCGTCGTGCCCAGGCCGAACCGCTCCAACGCCTGAACCGCACCCAGCCTCTGGCCCAGAGGCAGCCAGTCGCCATCATCGAGCAACAAGAGTTCATCGGCGTCCTGAACCAGCACGATCATGCCGTCCTGCACGGCCACGACCGTCCAGCCGCCGTCCTCGGCCCGCATCAGGCTTCCCGCCGGTTGGGCGCTCCAGACCGCGCCGATCGCGTCATCGGGCAGAATGTAGAGATCCCCATCCTGCGGTGCGGCGGGCTGACCTGTCGTCGTGCGGCTGAGCACAGCGGCCTGCACCAGAGCGTCCAGCCGTGTCAGGGCCTCATTCAGGGTCACATGCTTCTGCATCTGGCCAGCAGCTAGGTAGGGCAGGCCCAGGCGGGCGGATCGGTCGGCGCTCATGAAAATCTCCGAAACATGTCGAAGATTCAGTTTGCGGCGACGGGCTCCTATGGCGTGTTCAGGACGCTACCCGCGAAATTCATACGTTTCGTTTCAAAGCCTTACACCTTGAGACATGGTCGACCAGCGGACGGGTTCACCACCGACTTCAGTCGTGCAGATAGACGATGCGACGCAGCTTCGGGTCCATCCGCATGTCGGCCAGATGTTGTTCGTGGGCGCCCGACGCCTTGGCTTCCGCGGCGTTGGCCTCAACCCAGTGCGTCGCCTCGATTTCCTTCTGCAGGGCCTTGGCCGCCATCAGATGGCCGGGGAACAGCATGTCGACGGCCGAGCCCAGCACCGGCACGGTCCCCGTCGCCGTATCCACCCCCAGATAGCCGACCATCTGAACCAGAGTCGCCGGCGACGCCTTGGCGCGAAGGGCCTGGGCCAACAGCCATCCACCCGCACCCACGGTATAGACAGAGCCCAAAATCGGAATCCAGGTCAGCAGGCCGTCCAGCCCGATCCCGAAAGGCCCCAGGCCGATGGCGCGATCGGAAAGCTTCTTCACGCCCTCGACATTGGCCCAGATTTTCTCGATATCGCCGATGGACCGCTTGGCCATTCCATTCTCCCCGTCAGCCGCCTAACGCTCCAACTGGCAGGCTGTTCAGCGCCAAGACAAGGACAACCTTGATTTGAAGTCGATTTCCGCACGCACCGTGTTCCATCGCCTGACGCAACTGACCCTTCTGGCTCCTCTGGGTCTGGCGGCGGCGGCGCTAAGCATGATCGGGCACCGCTGGGTGGACATATTGGCCCAGTTCACGGGACCTGCGCTGACGGCGACCGTCGGCCTCACCTTTCTGGCGGCTTTGCTGAAGTTCCGCGCTGCGGTGGTGCAAGGCCTGCTGACCTGTCTGGTGCTGTTGCTTGCGCTGTCGCCGCAATGGTTCCCCCAGACGCCCGTACCCCGTCCCGGCGCAAGCAATGTGCGGCTCTACACCGCCAATCTCTACTACGAGAACACGGACATCGCGCAGATGAGGCGCTCCATCGTCGAAGCCGACGCCGACATCGTGGTTCTGGTGGAACTGGGACAGGGCGCAGCGGGGGATGTGGAACAACTACTGGAAGGCTATCCGCACCGGACCATCTCGACCCTGCCGGACCAGACGCGCGGCCCGGCCCATTCCGTCATCGCCTCACGATATCCGCTGACTCCCACACCGACCTTTGCGGACCTGCTTCATGACGTCGCCGCCGTGGTCGAAACACCGTTTGGGCCGGTGAACATCATCGGCGTCCACCTGACCCGTCCCTGGCCGTTTGAATACCAGTATGTCCAGATCATGCAGATCATGGATCTGGCAAAGCTGAGGAAGACCATGACCGGCCCTGTCATCGCGACAGGCGACTTCAACAGCGTCTCCAGCGCCCGCATCGGCCGTCAACTGCGCGACGAGGTCGGCCTGCATCCTGCGCCCGGCGTGGCCGGCACCTGGCCGTCAAACCTGCCCCCGATCTTCGGCATCACCATCGACCAGGCCTATCGCTCGCCGGAACTGACATTCACCTCACGCCGCCTGGGCCGCGCCAACGGCTCCGACCACCGGCCGATCATCACAGAGTTCACCCTGGCGGCGGAGTGATCAGGGCGGCCAGACGCGCCTCATGGCCGTGTGCGGGGAAGTCCGCAGCGATCCAGTCCGCCTCAAACGCTTTCAGGATGCGTCCGGTGTCAGGCCCCTGCTCCACGCCCAGACGCGCCAGATCGCGCCCGCTCACCGGCAGGATGGGGATCGCCCACGTCTCGGCCACGGCTATGAGCCGCAACGTGTCCGCCTCCCGCCCGGTCGCCTCGGCGCCGCGCAGTCTGACCGCGTCCTCAAAAGCCGCCGCGCCGTGTCGATAGATGGCCGCCCGTGCCTGAGCCTCGCTCATGTCCAGGCTTACCAACGCGAAAGCCCGCGCCCCGTCCGTCATCCGGTCGCGTACAGCATTTGACAGACGCAGACGCACCGACACCGCGCGCAGCACGGTCGTGTCCGAGGGCAGAAGGGCCATCAGGCGCAGCACCGCATCCGGGCTCTGGCTCTGCAGGGCGGTGAACCGTTCCAATCCGCTGTGCTCAGGCAGGACGATGTCCAGCACTCCCGCCGCCCGCATCGCCTCGACAGCCCCAAGCGGCTCTAGCGCGGCCAGTAGTTTAAGCAGTTCCTTCGACACCCGCTCGGCAGACAGCCGCGTCATGCCAGGCGCCAGGGACGCGCAGGCCTGCATGGCCGTCGCATCCGGGGCGCCCCGCCCGTACCAGGCGAAGAAACGGAAAAACCTCAGAATTCTGAGATAGTCCTCGCGCACCCGGGTCTCAGCCTCGCCGACGAAGACGATGCGCCCGGCCAGAGCATCCGCCACCCCCTGCCCCGTCGGGTCGTAGATCGCGCCATGCCCATCGGCATAGACGGCGTTCAGCCGGAAATCCCGCCGCGCCGCGTCCTCGACCCAGTCGTCAGTGAAGGCGACAGTGGCGTTGCGCCCATCGGTCGAGACGTCGCGCCTCAGGGTGGTGATCTCGAACGGCATCCGCTCGGAAACCGCCGTCACCGTGCCGTGCGCCATGCCGGTCGGCACGGCCTTCAATCCGGCGGCGCGGATGGCGCGGTCCGTTTCCTCGGGACGCAGGGTGGTGGCGATGTCGATGTCGTCGATCGGTTGTTCCAGCAGGGCGTTCCTCACGCAGCCGCCGACGAAGCGCGCACAGCCCGGCCCTCCCGCCGCCTCCAGCGCCGCCATCACGGCTCGCGTCGCCCGGGCCGTGAGCCAAGGCTGGTCCGCCAGCGCCGTCACCTAGCGTCCTCCGCGCATACCAGGTCGGGCAAGGGTTCATCAGCATACAAACGCGACGCCATGGCCTTGATGATCCCGGCGGTGACGCCCCAGATGTAGCGCTCGCCATAGGGCATGGCCCAGTACCAGCGTCTTGGCCCCTCGACCGGGTCGTAGAAGTCTCGCCGGTGATTATCCGGATCAATCAGGAAGGCCCAGGGCGCTTCAAACACCTCCGCCACTTCATCGGGCGAGGGCGTGGTCTGCGGAGGCGTCTTCAGCCAGCCGACCACCGGCGTCACCAGAAACCCCGTGCCCGTCTCATAGGCGTCGCCGACGCCCAGCACCTCAACCACTCCGGGATCCAGAGCAACCTCTTCCCAGGCTTCGCGCAAGGCAGCCTCCACCGCCGTCTCACCAGGGTCCAGACGTCCGCCGGGAAAGGCGATCTGGCCTGCATGATTGCTGAGGGTGTCGGCCCGACGGGTCATCAGCACAGTCGCACCATCGACATGGGCGATCACCGGGATCAGCACCGCCGCCGGTCTCAATCGGCCATGCTCCGATACGGCGCCGGGGTTGAGGTCGAAGTCCGACCGCACCGCCTGGGCGTCGGGCGACCAGCCGTCCGCCGGCGCCAGCCGCGCCTTCAACCGCGCCTTCAGACTGTCCAGGCTCATGCGTCCGCCCCGACCGGACCCAGGGCGAAGGCCGCGCCGCTCGCGTGCACAACCCACTGACCATCCTCGACCTGGGCCCGCTCCACCAGTTCATAGAAGACCGGGCGGGCGATGCGCGCCCACAGATCCGCGCGAACATGGACGCGTGGCGCTGGCTCGCCCGTCACAGGGTCCGTCTCGACCACGATGGGGTGGTCAGGCCCAGCTTCAACGATATCGCCGACATCGGTGGTGAAGCGCAGGGTGTCGCCCTCCGCATCCACCGTCACCGCCCGAAACGGCAGGTCCTCAACCGTGATCGACAGCTTCTCACCCGGCGTGACCAACACATAGCCGTCGGCGTCCTTGCGCAGGATGGTGGAGAACAGTCGCACCAGTTCCGCCCGCCCGATGGGGGAGCCTTCATGCATCCACAGGCCATCGCGCCGAATGACGATGTCGATGTCGCCGCAATGTTCTGGATGCCACAGATGGACCGGCGGCAGGCCGCGCCCTGGCGCCTGTTTCGCCGCCGCCGTGATAGCAGCCAGTCCAGACGTCTTGTCCGCGCTCGTGTCCATGCAGCCAACTTAGGCGGGGCGTGCCCGCTTCGGAAGCATCCAAAGCAGCTTCAGACCGGCGCATCCTGTTTCACGGGCTGCACGGGCCCGACCGGCTCGCCCTGGCCCCACCACATGACTCGACGTTGATCCACCGGCCCGGCCAAAACAGCGCCCGGCGCGGCGCGGAAGTCGAAACGGTTGAAATAGGGCGGATCGCCGACCAGCAGCACGCCGGTCGTCCCTTGCGCCCGCACATGGTCCAGACAGGCATGGACCAGATCAGCGCCCAGCCCGCTCTTGCGGCGCACCTCGTCGACGGCGATCGGCCCCAGGAAGACGGCGGGCGTGTCGCCGATCCTTATGCGCCACAACCTGACCGAGCCGATGATCTCCGTTCCTTCGCGCGCCACAAAGCCGACAGCGATGGCGGCCTGCTCGCGAATGCGCTCCGCCGTCTTGGCGAACCGGCCCGGGCCGAAGGCGGCCAGGACCAGGGCGTCGATTGTCGCGGCGTCCCGGGACGTCTCGATTTCTATGCGCACGGGTGCGGGCGGGACGGGCGTGTCGAACATGGCCGTGGCGCTACTGCCCCGACCCGCACGAATCAATGCGAATTCAGCCGCCCTTGGAGAAATCGGGTGCGCGTTTCTGGCTGAAGGCCATGAAGGCCTCCATGGCTTCGGCGCTTTTCATCTGCGCTCCGAAAGCTTCGCCCTCGCGCTGCATCCGCGCCCACAGAGCCTCGGCGTCGCGCATCAGTTGCTTGGTCTTGCGGATGGAGTTGGGCGCCCGCTGGGCCAGACGCGCCGCCAGCGCCTGCGCTTCAGTCTCGACGTCCGCCGCCGCGACCGCCCGGTTGGCCAGCCCCCAGGCCAGCGCCGTGGCCCCGCTGATCGGCTCGCCCAGAGCGAAAATTTCGAACGCCCGCTGATGACCCAGCACCTGCGGCAGCAGCAGGGTCGAGGCCGCTTCAGGCGCCAAGGCCAGGTTGACGAAGGGCGCAGACAGAAGAGCGTCTTGCGCCACCACCACCATGTCGCAATGCAGAAGCAGGGTCAGGCCGATGCCCACCGCCCGCCCGCGCACCGCCGCCACCATGGGCTTGTCCATATCGGCCAGCGCCTTCAGGAAGCGGAACACAGACATGTCCAGCGGATCGTCCTTCGCCGACCCTATGGCGATGAAGTCGGCGATGTCGTTGCCCGCCGAGAAGCTGTCGCCTTCGGCCTTGAACAGCACCACCCGCACGGCGTCATCGGTTCGCGCCCCTTCCGTCGCCTCGGACAGGGCGGCGTACATGGCCTGGGTGATAGCGTTCTTCTTGTCGGGCCGGGCGAAGATGACGCTCAACACGCCGTCCGTCAGTTCAGTGCGGATATGGTCGGTCATTCAGGCCTCGTCCTTGTCAATCAGCGTCCACCAGTCGACGCCCTCAGCGTCCCGATTTCGCTCTGCACGCCCCTGACGGAGCAGATAGTTGAGATGCGCCACAGCCTCGCCAGTGGCCATGCCCAGAACGCCGTCGCCGACGGGGCGGGCAAACAAGGCGCTGAACACATCGATCACGCGGCTGGGCGTCTTCAGCGTCCGCTCCAGCCGGGTCAGCGCCGTGTGATGCCCCCTGATCAGGGCGTCCAGCCGCGTGTGCACGCCTCGGAAAGGCTCGCCATGCGACGGCAGCACCAGCGCCTTTTCAGGCAGAACGAACTTCATCCGCTCCAGCGAAACCAGCCAATCGCCCAGTGGGTCAGCCAGCGGCTCGGTCGGCCAGACAGAGATGTTGGAGGAAATTCGCGGCAGGATCTGATCCCCGCCCAGAACCACATCATCGGTCTCCCGCCACAGGCAAGCGTGTTCCGGGCTGTGCCCCTCGCCCACGACCACGCGCCAGTCATGATCGCCGATGCGGATATGGTCGCCCTCGCGGATGCGTGTGTAACTTCTCGGCAGAGGCGACACAGCGCGCCCAAAACGGCCGAACTCGCGACGCCAGGCGTCCAGCTGGGCCTCGCTCCAACCCGCCGAGCGATAGAAGGCTGCGGCGGATTCCGGCGGCGGGCCGCCCGTTTCCGATGCCAGCATACGCGCCGTGACATACTCCAGCCGCGTCATCACCAGAGGAATTTGGAACCGCTCACACAGCCAACCCGCCAAGCCGAGGTGATCGGGGTGCATATGGGTGCAGATCAGCCGCGTCACCGGCCGCCCCTGCAGGGGGCCCGCGAACAGCGTCTCCCAATGGGCGCGGGTGTCGTCCAGCCCCAGACCGGTGTCGATCAGGCTCCAGCCCTCGCCATCCTGGACAGCGTAGACATTGATGTGGTTCAGCGCGATGGGCATGGGCAGCCGCATCCACAGAACGCCTGGAGCAACCTCCACAGCTTCGCCAGGAGCGGGAACGTCAGCAAACGGATAGGTCAGACCGCGCGCGCCATGCGGCGACGCTTTTTCCTTCACCTGCGCCAGACCATCCGCCAAGTGCGTCTCCAATCGCAACTCAAGGCTGGATACGCAATCCATCCGTCCGCGTCCAGCACGAGAACTCTCTCGTCTTGACCCGAACCTGTCAGCCCGCCAAGGGTTATCCTGACGACATCCCCTCGGAGTTACATCGTGCATTATAAACAAGTGCTCGGCTTGATCGGCGGCGCCATGGCGCTGACCCTGATCGCCACCCAACCCGTCTCCGCCCAGCAACAGCCCGGAGGACGTTCAGAGTCCGATCGCGCTTCAGGCGTCATTCGCGGCGAACAGGTTCTGCCCGGTCGCATCGGCGGCGACCGCGCTGATCGTGATCAGCAGGCACGGCAGCAAGAGACCCGCTCGAGCAGACGCGCTTCGCGGCCCAGAGCCGCCGCTGCTCCGGCAGCCACGCCTGAAGAAAATCTGGCCGCCGCACAGGCTCAACTCCAGGCACTCGGCCTGCCCTGCCAGATGACCGAAGCTTCGTTGCTGGGACGCGATCCTCAGCAGAACCCCATCTACGAGGCGGTTTGCGATTCCGGGCCGGGCTACATCATCATCGCATCCACCCCGCCTTTGGCGATCGATTGCTTTGAATTGGCCGGAACCGCCGCCACGGCGCGCGCGCGTAATCCCGAAGCCAATGTCGGCCAGCAGTGCTCCCTGCCCGTCAACGACAACAGCCTGGCCGTCATTGGAGGCTGGGCACGTGACGCCGGTGTGACCTGCACCGTCGATCAGGCCCTGGCGGTGGGCAAGAGCATGAACGACAACATGATCTATGAAGTCGGCTGCGCTAACGCGGACGGTTACTGGCTCGAAAAGACCGCCACAGGCTGGGACCTCCAGGACTGCATGCAGGTCATCGCTGCTGAAGGCGTTTGCAACTTCACCACCCCCGCCGAGCAGGCCGCCGGGTTCCGCACCAAACTGGCCGGCACCGACGCTGCGGGCTGCGACGTGCAAGAGCTGCGGATGATGGGCCACAACGCCAACGGCCGCTTCTATGAAGCCCGCTGCGCCGCCAACGACGGCTTCATCGTCCGGGTCAACAACGCCGGTGTGACCCAACAGGTTTACCCCTGCGCCACGGCGCAGAACATCGGGGGCGGTTGCCGCCTGACGACGGCCGCGCCTGCTGCGGCCTCGACGCCCCAGTAAGCCTTGCAGTTCCACTGAAGATCGCCCCCGAAGCCCGCGCTTCGGGGGCGTTTTCATATCCGGCTTCACAGAACGCCCCGGTCCGCCTTATGCATGGCGGATGCGCATCGCCACCTGGAACGTCAACTCCGTCAACGCCCGCCTGCCGACCGTGCTGGCCTGGCTGGAATCCGCCACACCGGACGTGGTTTGCTTCCAGGAAATCAAATGCATCGACGAGAAATTCCCGCGCGAGGCCTTTGAATCTCTGGGCTACAACGTCGAGGTCCACGGCCAGAAGACCTACAACGGCGTCGCCCTTCTCTCGAAATATCCGGTCTCGGACGTGCGACGCGGCTTGCCCGGCATCGACACCTCGGGCGTCGAGGACGAGTTCGAACAAGCCCGCTACATCGAAGCCCTGATCGAGGCCCCGCGCCCGGTCCGCGTCGGCGGCCTGTATCTGCCCAACGGCAATCCGATAGCCACGGCCAAGTTCGACTACAAGCTGTCGTGGATGCAGCGTCTGAACGCCCACGCCCGCTCGCTTCTGGCCCAGGAAGAAGCCTTCACCCTGTGCGGCGACTACAATGTCATCCCGACGCCGGACGACGCCAAAACCCCTTCCGCCTGGGTCAACGACGCCCTGTTCCAACCAGAGAGCCGCGCCGCCTTCCGCGCGTTGAAGAACCTGGGCCTGTCCGAGGCGGGCGAACTGGGCAAGCAGCCGCCCGGAACCTACACCTTCTGGGACTATCAGGCGGGGGCCTGGCAGCGCGACAACGGCATCCGCATCGACTTCCACCTGCTGTCGCCCCAGGCCGCAGACCGGTTCAGGGGTGTCGAAACCCATCGCGACGCCCGCGACATGGACAAGCCTTCCGACCACGTCCCCGTCGTCGTGACGCTGGATCCCTGACATGGAGGAGACCTTCCGGCTCATCCTCCTGATCGGCGTGGCCGCTGCGGCCCTCACCACCGGAGCCCTGGTGCTGTCGTGGTGGATGGAGCCGGTCCGGCGCATGAAGCGCTGCCTGCTGAACGCCCTGGGCGCCTCGCCCGAGGCCGAGGCCCTGTCGCCCGCTGAGGGCCGCGCCGCCGGTCTGGATTTCGACGGCGCCCAGGTGGCGGTTTTGTGGAACCGGGGCGGCTCGGGTCTGGTCTACGCCTTCGACGAGATCGAGGGCGGAGAGATCATCGTTGACGGCCATGTCGTCGCGCGGGTGCGTCGAGGTGAGACGCGAAAATCATTGGACATTCTGGCCCCCGACGCCGAGCGCGTCACCCTGCGTCTGCTTTTCGACGATCCGCGCCAGCCTGAATTCGAACTGGCGCTATGGAACGCCGCCGTCCCCGTACAGACCAGTTCGCCCGGTGAAGCGCTGCGACTGGGCCGTCGCTGGCTGTCGCATCTGGAAGCGCTGTTGAAAGACTGACGCACCCTTCTGGAAATCTGACAAAAAATCACCACCTGCCTGCATCCGCCAAGCGTTGCAGAGGTCTCTGGTCATCATGAAGCGTAGTGTCCCCGTCATGAGCCGGATGATGATCCTCGCCTTCCGCTGCGGAACGGTCGTCCAGGATGCATGACCTGATCAACGACCTCGGCGGCTTCATCGCCCGCAACGCCGTCTGGGCCGGGCCGATCCTGGGGCTGGTCACCTTCGGCGAGTCCATGGTCGTCATCGGAGCCTTCTTCCCCGCCACCGCCCTGATGGTGATCGCAGGCGGGCTGGCCGCAGCGGGCGTGCTTCATCCGGCCGAAGTGCTGTTGTGGTGTCTGGCGGGCGCCATCGCCGGGGACGCCGTGTCCTACTGGCTGGGTCTGCGCACCGGACCCGTGGCCTGGCGTCACCCCTTGCTGAAGTCCCGTCGCCGCCTCGTCGCCCGGGCCCGGCTGTTCTTCAAGCGCTACGGCGTGCTCTCCATCATCCTGTGCCGGTTCCTGGGGCCGGTGCGCGCCTTCGTGCCCTTCATCGCCGGCGTGACGCGGATGGCCCAACTGCGGTTCCAGGTCGCCAACATCGTTTCCGCGCTGATCTGGGTGCCGGTCATGCTCGCGCCCGGCTATCTGGCGGGCAAAGGCTTCACCGCCATGCAGGGCCAGTCGCACAGTCTGGAATGGGCCCTCGCCTGTGTGGTGGCGCTGGTGTTTCTGGTGCTTGCCGTTCGTCACGCCCTGAAGGCATGGAGAGCGTCCCAGCCCTAGAGCGAAATCGGTTGAGTTGGACACAGTCCAATTCAGCTCAGATTTCGCTCCAGTTTGCATCTGGACCATTTTTGGGTTCAGGTCGGTTCGCCCTGAAACAAAATGGTCTAATGCGCCTCGGCCCAGGCGGCTGACACCGTCTGGCGGAACAGGCCGCGCAGGCGGCGGAAGTCAGCCCGCGCTGCTTCATCCGAACCGCCGCGCCGAGCACGCTCTTTCAACGCCTCTCCGGCGTCGCGCAACACCGGCAGGGCCTCGCGCGTCTGGCCCCAGCCTTCCAGCGCCGACGCCAGTTGCACCACAGCCAAGGTCCGCGTCGGATGCCCGACGGGCAGCCCCGTTTCGGCCACGCCCAGCGCCTCGATCAGATGCGACCGCGCCGCGTCGCGCCGCCCCGTCAGTTCCTCGGCCTGCGCCAGTTCCAGAAGCGGCCGCACCTGCACGCCGAGCCTCTGGGGCAGGCTATCGCGGAAGATGGCTAGAGAACGCTCCAGCAAGGGCACGGCTTCGGCGGGCTGGCCTTGCAGCATATGGACCTTGGCCCGGCTGAACAGGGCGGCCCCCGTTTCCGGGTGGTCTTCGCCGAAGGTCTCGCGGCTGAGCGCCAACGACAGGTCCGTCACCTCGCCCGCCTCGGCGTATTTCCCCTGGGCGATCAGCACATCGGCCAGACCACTGTAGGCGCCGCCCAGCGAACCCGGGTCCGTCGTGAGCGGCATCGCCGCCAGCGCCCGACGCATCATGGCCTCCGCCACCTCCAGCCGGCCCTGCCCGGCCAGAACCGTGCCCAACGCCGACAGGCTGAGCGCCGTCGACGGGTGGCCCACGCCCAACCGCGCCTCGCGGATGGCGATGGAGCGTCGCAGGAAAGTCTCAGCTTCGATCGAGCGGTCCATCAGGATCAGGTTCACCCCCATGTTGCCCAGCAGGGTCGCCAGTTCCAGATCGTCTGCCCGACGTGTCGCCTCGCGCACCGCCAGCAGGTGGCGATACTGATCATCGGCCTGTTGATGCTGTCCCATCTGCTTCAGAGCCAAGGCGCGGTTGGTGGCGAAGACCAGCGCCGTGTCGCCCGCCTCGCCCTCGGCGGCGCTGCGGATGTCCGTAGCACGTGTCAGGGCGTCCAGCGCCTCTTCAGGCCGGTTCTGCTCCAGCAGCAGCAAACCCAGACTGTTCAGCGTCAGGCTGTAGGCCAAGGGCGGCGGGCGTTCGAACGCCTCCAGTTGCGACAGCGCCTGACGATACAGGCCTTCAGCCTCGTCCCGACGTCCCTGTATGGCGACGGCATCGCCCAGCAGCACTGTGGCGGTCGCCACATCGGCTGATCCCTGACCAGAGACGACGCCTGCATCTACGACCGCCTGCCGGAACACCCCTTCGGCTTCCGCCGGTCGATCCGCTGACATCAAAGCTTGGCCTTCGGCCATCCGGGCGATCACCGCCTCTATGTCCTGAGCCGACGCGGTTGTCGCCGACGCCATGCACAGCCAGACCGCAAGGGGGAACCAACGCCACTTCATCACGCGCAACCCTATCACGGGATGTGCTGCAGGACATCTAGCCCGGACGTGATGGGGCAAGCTTGCGACGCTGGCGCACCAGAGCCAGAGGCGAGCCGTCGGGCGCATAGGCCACGCCGTCCTCGACCGCCCAACCTCCGCCGACGTTCCGGCTGGTGAAGTGAAAATAGGCCCAGCCATCGGGCGAGGTCTCGGGCGTCAACTCGCCCAGCATGTCCGCCCGCAGATCGACCGAAGCCGAAATCGCTGGCGGCGCAGGCAATGCGGTCCAATAGGTTGGATACAGTCCATCCAGCAGGAACAGCAACCGCATCTCGTCCAGCGGCGCCCCGTCCTTAGTCCGCATCCAGCACCCCAGTTCGGGCGAGCGGCCCTCATTCTGGCCGAAAAGCTTCGGTCCATCGACGAAACGGTGCTCGATGTAGCGGGTGAACCAGGGGCCGAAACGCTCGTCCAGCGGCAGGGAGTCCAGCGCCGCAAAGGAAGCCACGTCCGCCGCCAGAGGTATCAGAATAGGCCCTTCGACATCCCGACCGAAGGTGCCCAGCGCCTGGATGGCGGGTCGCCCCGGCTGACCGCCGACAACGCTGGCGTAGGCGACATTCCGGCCCAGACTCGTTCCTGTCGGCGTGAAGGTCGCCGCCTCGAACCGCGCCGCCGCCAGATACTGCACCGTCAGCGAGCGTAGTGGCGTTGCAAGGTTCAGCCCCTGCCGCATCGCCCCCGCCGCCAATGCCGCCATCAGCCCGCCGAACGGAGCGCCCTTTTCCGCAGGCATGGCTTGCGGCGCGTTGGAGAAGTCGGGGCTGAGTTGGGCGATCATACCCTCGCCGTCGTCATGCAGGGTCAGGGCGTCTGCAAGGGTCTGTCGGGTCATGGGTCTCTGTCAGCGGATCAAAAGGACGGGCGGAAGACCTACAGCCTTCCGCCCGAAGGTCGAGGGATCAGGGCGTCAGGAGGCAAAACTCCGAAGCCCGTAGCCAAACAAGACTGACCTAGTCAGTTCGCATTGACAACCCTCTTGCAAATTGGCTGACGCAAGGTCACTTTCACACGCATGGGACGCACCGCTGACTATTCTCGCCAGAGCTGTTCAATCGCCGCGACGCTGGAGGTCATCGGCGATCCGTGGACGCTGCTGGTCATCCGCGACGCCTTCAACGGCGTCACCCGCTTCGATCAGTGGCAGGAACGGCTTGGCGTGGCCCGCAATGTCCTGGCCTCGCGCCTCAAGAGCCTGGTCCAGCATGGCGTGCTGGAACCCCGCCTCTATTCCGAACGCCCGCCGCGCAACGAATATGTTCTGACCGCCAAGGGCAAGGATCTGTACGGCGTCATCGTCACCCTGCACGCTTGGGGCGCCAAGCACGTCTATGGCGACACCGATGCCGGCATCACCATGCGCCATGAAACCTGCGGCCACGACCTGTCCCCGCGCATCGCCTGCGGCCACTGCAACGAAATGGTCAAGCCACGCGACATCCGGCTGATCCGCGCCGACAACTGCCTTACTGTCGGCGACCTCATGCCGCGTGAAGCCGCAGAATAGGCAGGCCTTGC
>Ga0233377_1000588_pt1 | contig 15762 bp, 13 predicted proteins | sample ElkDunMinimDraft_6_FD_191540 | JGI IMG/M metagenome (GOLD analysis project Ga0233377, IMG submission 191540) | Fecal eukaryotic communites from dung pellets of Tule Elk in California, USA - Elk Dung E36 | ecosystem: Host-associated > Mammals > Digestive system > Large intestine > Fecal | place...
ACCAATCGGAAGCTGGGCTTGCCGCCGACGACCGGTCGACGGGGCTTCGTGGACGATGCCGTGAGGTCTTCGCGTGCGCTAGAAGCTGCCACGCGAATGGCGCGTCTCCCTCTTCATGTTCATGTCCGCTCGGGCCTCTGGCTCGATCGATCGGGCCGGCGAGCTGCGGCCGCCGTCGCATTCGCAGGCGCCCTCCTCTTTTCGGGGTGCACGAAGAGCGATGCCGAGCTCAGGCAGGACGACCGCGCGAGGCTCGAGGCGATCGTCGCCGAAGACGTTCGCGCGTCGAAGGCGATGGCAGAGGCCGACACTGCCGCACGGAACGGCGACGCGCGCGCCGCCCTGGACGCCGTCGATCGTCGCGCAGAGCCGGCGATCGAAGCGGGCCTGCGGCTCACCTCGTCGGCCGAGCCCAGGACGGAATGGGGCCGCGCCCGTCGCGATGCGTTCGCGACCATCCTCGCGGACAGGCGATCCGAGCTTGGTCCCTATCGCGAGGCGGTCAAAACCGGCGACGTCGAGAAGCTCGTCTCCGCGATCGAGGCGCAGGCGAAGATCGAGCGCCGCGCGATCGCCGCGATCGCCGAGGTGCGGGACGGACGCTGACGCTCCTTCTCGCGGGCGCGTCGTGTGCCATGATGGTTCGGCTCCTGCGGGCCCCATGAAGGCCCGAGGGATCCTCCTTTGAACTGGGCTCCTGGCGACGACAGCCGAGCCAGGCCCTCCTCGCTGCCCGCGAACCACCGAGATGCGCGTCCTCGTCATCGACAACTACGACTCGTTCACCTTCAACCTCGTCCAGTACCTCGGCGAGCTCGGCGTGGAGACGCACGTCGCGAAGAACGACGCCATCGACGAGCGCGGCATCGCGAGCGCCGAGGTCGACGGCGTCCTCGTCTCACCTGGGCCGTGCACGCCGAACGAGGCGGGGATCTCCCTCGCCGCCGTCGTCACCGCGCGCGTTCCGGTCCTCGGCGTCTGTCTCGGCCATCAGTCGATCGGGCAGGCGTACGGCGGCAAGGTCATCCGTGCCGAGCGACTGATGCACGGCCGCACGTCGCCCATCCTCCACATCGGCGAGGGCGTCTTCGCCGGGCTCCCCTCCCCGTTCGAGGCGACGCGCTACCACTCGCTGATCGTCGAGCGGGACTCGCTCCCCGATTGCCTCGAGGTCACCGCGTGGACCGCGGAGGGCGAGATCATGGGGCTGCGGCACCGGGAGCGGCCGATCGAGGGCGTACAGTTCCATCCCGAGAGCGTGCTCACGACGCACGGCAAGGACCTGATCGCCAACTGGGTGGGCTCGCTGGGACCTCGTCGTGGTACGGAGCGGAACCAGGTAGCCTGATGAGCGATCATCCGTCGTTCGCCGAGGTGTTCGGGCGCATCGAGCGCAACGCGCTCGGGCCGGACGAGGTGCGTCGAGCGTTCGAGGCCATCTTTGCAGGGGCGTGGACGCCCGTGCAGATCGGGGCGTTCGCGGCGTCGCTCCGCCTCCGCCGCGAGAGCGCAGACGTGATCGTCGCCGCGGCAGAGGCGCTCCGCGCGGTGATGACCCCCGTCGACCATGGGCTCGACGAGGTCATCGACACCTGCGGGACCGGCGGTGACGGCGCTCACACGTTGAACGTATCGACCGCGGCTGCCATCGTCGTCGCGGCTGCCGGCGTCTACGTCGCCAAGCACGGAAACCGCTCCGTCTCGAGCCGCTGCGGGAGCGCCGACGTCATCGACGCGCTCGGCATCCCGACCGACATCGACCCGGCGCGCCAGGCTCCCGTCCTGCGCCAGGCGCGCATCGCCTTCCTCATGGCGCCGGCGCATCACCCGGCGCTCCGGCACGCGGCAGCGGCGCGACGGGAGCTCGGCGTCAGGACGATCTTCAACGCGCTCGGACCGCTCGTGAATCCGGCCCGCGCCACGCATCAGCTCGTGGGTGTCTACGACGACGGCCTTCGTTCGATCGCGGCGCAGGCGCTCGGCAAGCTCGGGGTCCGGCGAGCCTGGGTCGTCCGGAGCGAGGACGGGCTCGATGAGGTCAGCCCTGCTGCGCCGACGCGCGTGAGCGTCCTCGAAGACGGACGCGTCGACGAGCGCGTGATCCGCCCCGAAGACTTCGGCGTCGAGGAGCTCCCGCTCACGGCCCTCGCTGGCGGCGACGCGAGCGACAACGCGCGGGCCATCCGGAGCATCCTCGACGGTAGCCCACACCCCGCGAGCGAGGCGATCGTGCTCAACGCCGCGGCCGCGCTCGTCGTCGCACGAGGGCTCTCGCCACGCGACGCGGCCGCCGAGGCCCGCGAGGTCATCCGTTCCGGCCGCGGGCGTGCGACGCTCGAGACCTGGGCCCACGTCGCGCAGCAAGCGAAGGTCGCGCCATGACGAACGTGCTCGAAGACATCCTCCGGACGAAGCGCGAAGAGATCGACGTGCTCGCCCGGACGCCGTGCGTGCGCTCTCGCGAGGGCGTCAATCCCCGTGGAACGAGCGTCGCCTCCGCGCTGCTCCGCGGCCGCGGAGAGCCGCTCCGGCTCCTCACCGAGATCAAGCGCCGTAGCCCGAGCGCAGGCCCGCTGTCGACGACGCTGTCCGTCGCCGACCGCGCGCTGGTGTACGCGCGGGCGGGGGCGTCGATGATCAGCGTGCTCTGCGACGCCCGCTTCTTCGACGGCGCATGGAACCACGTCACCGAGGCCCGGAGCGCGCTCGACGCGGCCGGGCTGGCTGTCCCCGTCCTCGCGAAGGAGTTCGTGCTCGACGAACGCCAGGTCGAAGAGGCGGCCGCCCGCGGCGCCGACGCCATCCTGCTCATCGTCCGGATCCTCGATCATGATCGGCTGGCGCGGCTCGTCGAGCGCGCTCGCGCGGCCGGCCTCGAGCCGCTCGTCGAGGTCGTCAACGAGGACGAGCTCTCGGCAGCGCTCGACGCCGACGCCAAGGTCATTGGCGTGAACGCCCGCGACCTCGACACGCTCGTCATGGATCCGGCCAGGGCAGCACAGGTGCTCGCGGCGATCCCCGCCGATCGGGTCGGGGTGCATCTGTCCGGGCTGAAGGGCCCCGAGGACGTCGCCGCGGTCGCCAGGACGAAGGCAGACGCGGCGCTGATGGGTGAAGCGCTGATGCGTCAAAACGATCCGACGCCGCTGCTCCGCTCGATGCTCGAGGCTACCCGGAGCTGAGCGCGGGACGCGCCGCCCTCGAACGCACCTGCTTTTTGCTCGCGGCCTGGCAGCCGGCCTACACTCACGCGGTGGACCTCCACGCGTGGATCGACAACTATCTCGACCACCTTCGCGTGGAGCGCGCCCTCGCCAAGAACACGCTCGAGGCGTATGCGCGCGACCTCGGCGAGCTCGCGCAGCAGGTGGGCGACGACGTCGTCGACGACGTCAAGCGGATCGACGGCCCATGCGTCCTCGACTTCGTCGTGTCGTCGAGCCGCCGCGGCAAGTCGGCCCGGTCGAGCGCGCGTCAGCTCTCCGCTCTCCGGGGATTTTTTCGCTTCCTCGTCCGCGAGCGCGCCATCCCTACGGATCCGACGGAGCTCGTCGAGAGGCCCCGGCTGGCGCGGAAGCTTCCTCGGGTCCTCTCGTACGACGAGGTCGATCGCCTGCTCGCCGCGCCGCCCGAGGACACGGCACGCGGCGTCCGCGACAGCGCGATGATCCATCTCATGTACGCGTCCGGGCTTCGTGTCTCGGAGCTTTGCTCACTGCAGCTGGGCGAGCTCGATCGGCGCGTCGGGACCGTGTCGCCGCTCGGCAAGGGGGGGAAGCGCCGCGTCGTGCCCGTCGGCCAGATCGCCCTCGAGCGGATCGAGCGCTACATCGAGCTGGTGCGCGTCCACAACAAGGGCGCGACTCGCGACAAGCACCTCTTCCTCTCCCCGCGCGGAAAACGCTTCACCCGACAGGGCCTCTGGAAGCTGCTCAGGGCCTACGCCCGCGCCTGCGGGATCATGACGCCGATCTCGCCGCACAAGCTCCGTCACTCCTTCGCGACCCATCTGCTCCGCGGCGGCGCAGATCTCCGCGCCGTCCAGGCCATGCTCGGCCACGCGGACCTCGGCACGACCGAGATCTACACGCGCGTCGCGCAGGACCACGTCCGTGCGGCGTTCGAGCGGGCCCATCCCCGCGCATAGCGCGCATAGGGCATAGGGGTAGAGGAGCCGTGCGCGCAAAATCGGCAGCTGGCGGCTTTGGCGTGCGCTAGCTTGGATTGCTCGATGCCAGCGCCCTTCTCCGTCACCGAGCCGCCCGGCGAAGAGACGCCCGTGATCGTCGAGGTCCCGCACGCAGGCCTGTTCGTCGACGGACCGGCGCTCGCGACGCTCGCTGCCCCTGCTCGTTCGATCGGGCGAGACGCCGATCTCTGGGTCGACGAGCTCTACGCGGATGCCGCTGATTGCGGCGCCACGATGATCGTGGCCCACGTCTCGCGCTACGTCGTCGACCTGAACCGTAGCGAGCGTGACGTCGACGCCGACTCGGTCGAGGGCGCGCCCCCGAACGCGCGGGCCACCCGCGGCATCGTCTGGCGCCTGACGAGCGACGGCGGCCGCGTCCTCGACCGGCCGCTTTCTCGTCGCGAGCTCGAGCGGCGGCTCGACACCTACTACCGGCCGTACCACGCCGCCATCGGGGCCCTCATCGAGCGCAAGCGCGCCCGTTTCGGGCACGCGGTCCTCCTGGCGGCCCACTCGATGCCCAGCGTCGGACGGGCCGCCCACGGCGACCCGTCGGCGTTCCGCGCCGACGTCGTCCCTGGCACGCGGGGACGGACGAGCGCCGCAGCAAGGTTCATCGACGCCGTCGACGCGCACGCGCGCGCTTGTGGCTTCTCGGTGGCGCACGACGATCCGTACCAGGGCGGCTTCACGACGATGAACTACGGTCGCCCGCGGGAGGCAGCGCACGTCGTGCAGGTGGAGCTCGCGCGGCGCCTCTACATGGACGAGACGTCCCTCCATAAGAACGCCGGCTTCGAGCGGGTCCGCGCGTTCTGCGGCGAGCTCGTCAGCCGGCTCGGCGCGATCCGCCCCTGAGCCGTCGCGACCTTTGCTGGCGACGGCGACGCTCGGATCCAATGGAGAAATGGCCGTCATCCCGCGGTCGAGCACGCGCGCGCCGCGTCTTTTCCGTTCCCCCGTGAACCAGCGCTTGACATGTGGTCAGGCTTCGGCCAAGTTTCGCGCCCTTTCCGAAGGACTTCAGTCATGGCGAAGAGCGATATCACCGGCAAGCGCAAGTTGAAGGCGCAGAACGTCTCGCACTCCAACATCAAGACCAAGCGCTGGCAAAACGTGAACATCCAGACGCGTCGCGTCTGGGTTCCCGAGCAGAACCGCTACGTGACGCTCAAGCTGACGACGCGCGACATTCGCACGATCGACAAGATCGGCGTCCTCGCATACGCGAAGCGCCACGGCGTCACGCTCTAAGGCCCGCGCTCGCGGTCCCGTCGAGACGCAGTCACGAGCATGTGGCTCGTGCACTGCGTTTTGTCGTTCTGCGTCGAAGCGTCCGGGTCCGATGTGGACGACGGCGCTTCGTCGTGGCGTCCCCGTCCCGATGTGGACGACGGCGCTCCGTCGTGGCGTCCGGTCAGCTGGCTTCAAGCTCGCGTGATCGCGCAGTGATCCGTCGTCCTTGGGCGTTCGCCCTGCTGGCGGGCGTCGTCGAAGGAAGGCACGCGCGGAGCGAGCGCTCCACGCCGTGGAGCTGATTGCGCGCACGGGCTGTCCGCGTGGCGCGCAGGCGCGTGTTGCTCCGGCCTCGGAGCCCAGCACCGCGAGGCACGCGCGCCCGCGCACCGGCGGATTGCGCGCGTGTGCGGCGACGCGGCTGCGTCCGACCCTCGCGCGGTTCAGCGCGCTGACGTGCGCGGCGCGCTCGCGGGCGCCTCACTCACGGACTCACGGACACGGACGCGAGGCGCCACGCGGCTTCCGCAGGTCAGCTCCGGAGAACCGACGCCGTGCCGTTGGCGTGCGCCAGCGCGACGAGCCTCGCTTCGCCGTGCGCCTCGATGCGCTCTTCGGTGACGATGCTCTCGATGACCTGAGCGAGAACGGAATAGGCGTCGGCGGCCCCGAACGCGGCGAGCGCCACGTCCGGCCCGGCGGCCGTGCCCACGAAGGCGACGGGCCCTGCTGCTGGCCGGACATCACCCGGGCGCACGCGAGTCTGACCGCGCCGGACGGGCTCTGCCAAGAAGGGCGCACGAAGGCCGAGCTCGGGGATGAGCAGGCCGTCGGTCGCCTCGTCCCAGCAAGCGATGGCGAAGGTCGCGTTGCGATCGACCGCGGCGACGGCTCGGACGCGCGCGACGTCGACGGCGCGCGCCGGCGGCGCCGGAAGGTCCGCCTCGATGTGCGTCCACGGGAACGTCACGAGGACGCGCGGCTCGGACTCGCCCGCAGCGCTCTTCTTGCGCGCAAGCTCGGCGGAGAGCGACCGGCTCCCCTGCCTCGTCGTCCCGCTCACGGGCGCAGCACGGGAGGCGACGGCCGGCGTGATGAGCTCGATACGCGTGGCCCGTTGTACCTCCGGACTAGGAGAGGCGAGGTCATCCGTCGTCAGGAGCCCGCCGCTAGGACGGCCTGCCATCGCCAGGAGCTCGACGGCGAGCGGCCGCTCCTCGACCGCTCGCGGACCGCGCGCCGCGATGCGCTCGATGACTTCCTTGCGAGGCGTGTTCTTCGCGAGCGCAATGGCGGGCCCGAGGACCTGGTTGAACGTCGCCGTGCCCATCGTGGCGAGCGCCGCGGACATCGCCGCCGGGAGCCACGGCACGCCGACGCGCGCCGCGTCCGGGATCTCCTCGGCGCTCATGAAGCCGCGCGGTCGCGGCGCACCGAGGCCTGGTTGGCGGACCCGGCCGTCGATCGCGAGCAGGCCGGCGCCCGCTCCGCCCACCAGGAGCTGGATGGGCCCGAGCAGGACACCGGGCGAGATCGCGCATGCCGCGAATACGCCCGCGATGACAGCATCGACCGCGTTGCCCTTGCCGAGGACTTCGTCGGCAGCAGCTTCGATCTCGGGAGCGGACCCTACGGCCGCGCGTGCCTTCCGGAGCGCCATTGCTACTCGTCCTGCTCGTCGTCTTCTTCGTGCGCGAGCGGCGCGCCGCGCGGACGCACGAGCCGCGTGAGCCCGCCCGTCATCCGCGAGCCTGCCTCACGCACGAGCCGCCGGAGCGTCTTCGCTTCCTTCAGGGCCCCTGCCGTCTCGATCACGATGTAGACCTCGCGTCGGTCGCCGATCGCGGCGACGACCTTTTCGAGCGCCGCCGTGCTGTAGGAACGGGTACCGCCGAGCGCTCGCAGGCGCGCGAACGCCACCGGGCCGACCGGGACGATGTCGCGGGTCGGATCGACGGACAGGACGACGCCCCACTTCTTGGCCTGGACGGCGGCGTCCTCGTGCTCCCAGAGGCCGCTCGGCTCCCAGACGATCGTCGACACGTCCCGGGGAAGCCGCTCGAGGAGCTTCGCGAAGCGGTCACGCTGGAGCTTGCTCGGCGTCACGTCCGGAGCCGTCGGGACGACGAGCACGCGAGACTCGAGGACGTTCGCCGTCGACAGCATCGCGTCGAGCTCTTTCTCGAAGGGCTCGCCCGGCTTCAACCTACCGACGTTGGGGCCGGCGACGACGGCGAACGAGAACTGCGGCGGCACCGCCTTTCTCCAGCGGCGCAGCGTTGCTGCGCTTGGCGCCTGCCGGAGGTTCGCCGCATCCACCCCCCGCACCTCCAGCAAGTCGAACCGCTTCGCATACGCTGCGAGCTCGCCGCGCAGCTCCTTCGATCCGATGTGCACCCGGGTCGCCATGTGGAGCGCACCTCTACACCAGTTCGGCCGGAAGGAGAACGAGAGCTGTAGTCCCCGTCGCCGCCGCGCCCTCCTGCCCGGTCTCCGCGCTCGCTTCGCGTCCCTCGCTCTGCAGTCGCTTCCCACGTGTGCGCGCCCCCACGAGGCGGGCGCCGCAGCGTCGGATGTGCTCGAGGCGGGTTGGAGCCGCGTCCCCGTAGGGCCCGCGTTCGCGGCTCGGAGTCGGAGTGTGTGCGCGCCGCCATCGCCCGTGCGCGCTCGCGCCACGCTCTCGGGAGGCCGACTTGCCGGGAAACGATGCTCGATGTGGGCGGTCGGTCCGAGCACGGCCGGACCGCCACGCTACCGCCACGCATCCGAAGCTCCTTCGAGCAGCAGGCCCGCGAGAACTCTTCCGGGCACGCACGCTGCACCCACGAGCTCTCGAAGTCAGCTGAACCGTACGTCCGGCGGCAAGTGCCCCGCGCGTGCGTCCAGCCGACGTGCGTCGCGGAGGCGAACCAATGTCTCTCATCAAGCTGTCGCTCGGGCTCGCAGTCGTCGGGATGACGGTCGTCGCATGCGGGCCGTCCGAGCCATCGTCGTCTTTTCCTCAACCGTCGTCCCCCCGAGACCAAGGCGGGTCGCACGTCCCGCTGGGCGATCCCGCTCCCAGCGACGGCGCTGGCGCGGAGGGCGACTTCCAGAGCTGCGCCACGAAGACCGCCACTGCGGAAGCGAAGCCCGTTTACCTGGTGTTCATGTTCGACCGATCAGGGAGCATGACCGCGAACGGCACGCCGAAGTGGACCTCGGCGAAGGCGGCATCGAGAGCCTTCTTCGAGTCCGCCGAGTCGAAGGGCGTGCACGCTTCCATCTCGTTCTTTCCCGACCAGGACGCCTATTCCTGTGATGCGAGCGCGTACCGGACGCCGAACGTCGCCATGAGCGCCTTGCCCAGCGCAACGCTGGGCGCGAGCCTCGACGCCCAGGTCCCGGACGGAGACACGCCGACACGTGCCGCCCTCGGAGGCGCGATCGCTTACGCACAGGAGGTCGCTGCGGGCGAGGCACAGGACGGAAAGGTCGCGGTCGTGCTCGTCACTGACGGCCTGCCCGACTCCACCTGCACCGGCAACTCGGTCGCTGCCGTGAAGGAGCTCGCATCCACCGTCGCCACCACGATCCCGACGTACGTCATCGGCGTGGGCGATCAGCTCACGAGCCTGCAGGAGATCGCCGCGGGCGGCGGCACCAAGTCAGCGTTCATCGTCGATACCATCAGCCCGCAGCAGATCCAGCAGGACTTCCTGGCGGCCATCAACGCGATACGCCAGGCAGCGGTCGCCTGCGACTACGAGATCCCGCCGCCGCCTTCCGGCGAGCAGCTCGATCGCGACAAGGTGAACGTCCTCTTCAAGTCGCAAAGCGGCGCCGATCCGTTCGCCTACAACCCGTCGTGTAGCGGCGGGACGGGATGGCGCTACGACGAGCCGGAGGCGCCGAAGCGCATCGTGCTCTGCGACGCGAGCTGCGCGTCGGTCAAGACGGGAGCTGGAGAGATCGAGGTCCTCTTCGGCTGCGCGACGCGCACGGCGAGCCTGAAGTGAGGCGTCTGCTCCCCGGCCCCGAGTGCCGTGCCCAGGGCCTCACCGGCGAGCGTGCCGAGCGACATCCTGCGATTCATTCCGCCATGCACTCCCGAAGCGACAGCTTCGCGCGATGAAGGAGGACGTCGACGTGGCCCCGCGTGATGCCGAGCACGGCCGCGACGTCTTCTCCGCGGCGCTCCTCGAGCAGCCGCAAGAGCACGACGGACTTCTGCGTTCCGCAGAGCCGCTCGACGCACGCGCGCAGGCGGACGTGCTCCTCTGCCTGCGCGAGAAGGTCCTCCGCCGACGCCTCGTCCGACGGAGTGTCCGAACCCTCGATCTCCTCGTGCCGGAGCGCGACGTGGTGCCGGCGCCGCCGGTTCCGCGCCGCGTTCCTGACGATCGTCGTGACGTACGGCGGCCAGCCGGCGCGCTCGGCCGGCGCTTCGCCGCGCTGGAGCATCTGGAGGAAGGTCGAGAGCCCTTCCTGGGCGCACTCGACGGCGTCCTCGGCGGAGAGGCCCTCCCGCCGCGCGACGCGCACGAGCAAGCCCCGCTGCTCACGGATGAGGTCTGAGAGCGCTGTGATGGGATCCACGACGTCCTCGAGGATAGGTGCTGTCCGGCCGGCTCCTTACAGCTTCGACGATCTTTCGATGCTCGCGTAAGAAGCGCCGTCTCGGCGACCTGTCCAGGCATGAGCAAGAACATCCCGATGGTCGACGAAACCACCTTCGAGCAAGAGGTGCTGAAGTCTCCCGTGCCCGTCCTCCTGGACTTCACCGCGGCGTGGTGCGGTCCGTGCCGCGCGATGGCGCCGGTCGTCGAGAAGATCGCCGAGCAGCAGGCCGGCAAGGTCCGCGTCCTCGCGATCGACGCCGACGAGTCAGCCTCGATCGCGGCACGCTATCGGGTCCGGGCCCTTCCCACCGTCATCTCGTTCGTCGACGGGCAAGAGCACAACCGGCACACCGGAGCGACCTCGATGAGCACTCTGCTCCGCCTCCTGCCCGGTGAGCTCGCGGCCAACGGCTGAACGTCGCGCGTGCCCGTGCCGGCGAGCTGCCGGCGCCGGCGAGCTACCGGCGCCGGCGACGAGCGAAGTGGTCGCCGAGTGACACGACGGCGCGCCAACGAACGTCATCCGGCACATCGTGCCAGGCGACTGTCGTCCCGAGCCGACTTGCAATACGCGCGCGATCACAGCGGGATGCCCGTGAGCTGGCACAGCTCGACGGTGACCGAGATCGCCGGCGTGGTCGACCCGAGCGGGTCCGCCGCGCCATCGCGACGTGTCTCCGAAGCGCCCCGCGGCTTCGGGCAACGACTCGGAACATCCGGAGGCGCCTCAGTCGTCACACACCCACGGAGGCAGCTCGATCGAGGTCGGCTCATCGATCCCGAAGATGTCGCGCTCGACGCGATGTAGATTCGCACGCCATTTCGGGAGGTCGTCAGCCTTGGCGTCCATCGTGAAGTCGACGGCCTGGCGGAAGACGTCGACGAGGTCGTCATGGCTGACGAGGTTCCGGTCACACATCGCCTCGATGTCGACGATGTCGTTCGGGCTGAGACGTTTCAGTTTGCTCACGATGACATCGACGACGTCCATCACCTGCACTTCGAAGAAGCGCAGCTCGTCATTCAAGGCGGCGAGCGGGTGCCACGTCACCGCCTGGCGTCGGAACAGCAGCCCACCAGGGACGATCTGGACGTACAGGTGATAGCGCTCGTGAAGCCTCGTCTTCGGTCCGGCAAGCGCGAGCAACCCGTCCTGGATCTCCCGCGTCAGCTCGGTCGTCGTGACGATGTCGCTATCCTTCGTGCCGCGAACATAGCTCGCCTGGAGCATGAGCGCCGTCGAGCCGATGATCCGCAACGGGATCTTCTCGCCGACTCCTGACCACTCACGATCGATCGCCCTGAGAAAGTCCTCAACCAGCACGCGCGGACCTCAATGCATGGGCGAAGTCCTCTGGACGAAGCGCGCTCGCGATGCTCCAGCGCCTGGAGATGTCAGAGGCTTCGGACCACGTCTCCTTCAGCGTCTGGTTGCTCCGCACCCCCGGCTCGAGGATGTCGACGGGGACTGCAGACGGCACGTCATCGTGGGCATCGAGCGCGAGCGCGGCGTCGATCACGACGAGCGCTTGTCGATATCGCTGTACCGAGTTGCGGGGGAGAGGCTCCGCGAGCTCATGGCGAATCGCTTCGGCGATGTTGCCGAGAAGCCATCCGAAGCGCCGCTCCAACCCAACACGAACGAGCTCGGAACGAAGGCGCGTGAGGTTCACGCGCTCGATGTTGCACACGAGGACGGGGGCTATTGCCGTCACGAGGCGGGGCGAGCCCGTGACCAGCGCTTCCCGGATGACCGTGTTCACTGCCTCGAGCTTCTCGCTCGGGAGCACATCCGGATCTTCTTGCAGGTGCTCCGCCCCGAGGCGAGCGAGCGCCTTCTGCAGCTCTGATTCGGGATCCGGTTGGCTCGTCGCGAAGTGACTCGCGCCCACATTGAAGAGCTTCAGGATCGCAAGGAACTGCTCTGCCGTGAAGGAGCCCCCTCCCCGCTCGATCTCGGAGAACCGGGCCTGCGAGAGCCCCAGGCGTCGGGCGAGCTCAGCCTGAGTCCAGTGACGTTGCTGTCGCAACGCGCGCACTTGCCGCGCGATCTCGAGCCTGGATTCGTCCAATGGTTTCGCCACGCGCGCACCACATATCGAGACTTCGATACTGTTATCGAGATTTCGATATCATGACATCGCCCGTGAGCGTGTCAACCGCGACGGCGGGCTACGGCGGGCGGCGGGGCGGCCGCGACGGCGGGCCACGGGGCGGCCGCGACGGCGGGCCACGGGGCGGCCGCGGCGGCGGGGCGGCCGCGACGGCGGGCCACGGGGCGGCCGCGACGGCGGGCCACGGGGCGGCCGCGACGGCGGGCATCGAGCACGGGCGAGAACCGCATCCGTGGCGGCCGAGCGGCGCGACCGGGAGGAGCTCCCACGTCGGGCCGCTCCGCGTCAGATCCGGAGGATCTCGGGGTTCTTCTCGAGCAGCCGATCGAGCCACGCGTTCGCCACCTTCTCCTGCATCGAGTTGGCGCGGAGGCGGTCGTTCAGGTGCTTGAAGTCGACGGCGTCGAGCTCCTGATCCTGGTTGAAGCAGGAGAAGACGAGCGACTCCTTCCCCGTCTTCGGATCGGTGTGCTTCTGGAGGCACTGCGCGCAGACCTCCTTCATCATGCACTGCATCGGCGAGTTGATGCTGCCGATGGCGACGTGCAGCGGGTTCAGCAGCGGCGCGAGCACGCCGTGGCGCGCCTCCTTCACCGCCGCCATCATGCGGTCCGAGCCGATCGCGATGATGCGATTGACCGAGGACATCTTCACCTTCCGCTCACCGAGCTCGCCCTTCCCGTAGGCGACCATCGCCTGGACGATGTTGCCGCGGAAGTGCGCGTCTTGCGGGCGGCGCGGCGCGATCTCGGCGCCGGTGTCCGTGCACCAGATGACCTGATCGGTGTACGCCTCGATGTCGTCCTGCTTGAAGAGATCCTCGCCCTTCTTGTAGCCGGCGAAGTAGAGCACCGTGTTGCCGAGCGCCTTCATGGCGCGGGCGATCGAGAAGAGGACGGCGTTGCCGAGACCGCCGCCGCAGAGGAGCGCCACCTCGTTCTTCTGCACGTGCGTCGGCGTACCGGTCGGCCCCATCAGGATGATCGGCTCGCCCGGACGGAGCGCCGCGCAGAGGCGTGACGAGCCGCCCATCTCGAGCACGATCGTGCCGAGCAGGCCCTTCTCCTCGTCGATCCATGCGCCGGTGAGCGCGAGCCCCTCCATGCCGAGCTTCGTGCCCTCGATGACCGGCGCGAACGACTCGAAGTTCTGGAGGCGGTAGAACTGACCCGGCTTGAACTTCCGTGCCGCCATGGGCGCCTTCACGACGACCTCGACGATCGTCTTCGTGAGGCGGTTGACCTCCACGACGCGCGCGATGAAGGCATCGTCGAGTCTCGCGAAGAAGGTCGCGAGCTTCTCGTTGCGCGCCGGCTGGTCGACGCTCGAGTGGCTCGCCGTCTCGGGGAAGAGCGCCGCGACGTGGAGGAAGCCGTGCTTCGCGCTCGCCATCGCTTTGACGACGCTGCCCGCGTAATACGGGTGGTTGTCGCCGTAGAACGAGACCGTGCGCCCGCCTTCGGTGAGGTGGCTCGTGAAGAACGCCTCGGGATCGCGCCCGCTCGCCAGCGAGAGGACGACCTTGCCGTCCTCGATCTTCGCGGTGTGGGACTGGAAGTACTGCTTTTTCGCGTCGAGCGCGAAGGAGCCCTCGTACTCCTTCTCGTACATCGTGTTCGGGCTCGTGCCCGCCGCGACGCAGACGGTACGCGCCGGGAGCTCGACCTCGTCGCGCTCGCCAGTCATGCGGCGGAACTTCATCGCCTTCACGTGGCCGTACTGATCGAGGACGGCCTCCGTCGGCGACAGGTTCTCGATGTAGCGGACGCCCTCCTCGAGGCTCTTCTGCACCTCCTCGTGGTTGAGACGGTACGCCGGCGATTCGAGGACCGAGCGGCGGTAGACGAGCGAGACGCCGCCCCACTTGTCGAGCAGCGGCTGGATGCGCGGGTCGCGTCCTTCCTTCGCGGCGCGCTCACGCTCTTCTTCGAGCTCCTTCGCATGCTGGAGCTGCACCTGGAGCTCACCCCACTCCTCCTCGTCGAACATCGCGCGGACGGCATCGACGCCCTTGTCGGCGACGAGATCGTGGACGCGCTTGGCGACCTTCTCGATCTGCACGGGGTAATAGGCGAGCAGCTCGGTCGCGGTGTCGATCGCGGTGAGGCCGCCGCCAATCACGACGGCCGGCAGCTGGATCTGCAGGTTCGCGAGGGTCGACTTCTTGTAGGCGCCCGTCAGCTGCAAGGCCATGAGGAAGTCGGACGCCTTACGGATCCCCTTCGACAAGTTGTTCTTGATGTCGATGATCGTCGGGCGGCCTGCGCCGGCCGCGAGCGCCACATGGTCGAACCCGAGCGCCCACGCATCCTCGAGCGTGACCGTCCCGCCGAAGCGGATCCCGCCGTAGATCTTGAGCAGGCGCTTCCGCGCGAGCGTGATGTAGAGGAGCGTGAGGAAGTTCTTGTCCCAGCGGACGGTGATGCCGTACTCGCTGACGCCGCCGAAGCCGAGGAGCGTCCGTTCGTCGAGCTCCTCGTAGAGCGAGCCGAAGTCCTTCACCGGCATCGGCGGGGTCGTCGCGTCGCCCGTGAGCTCCACGGGCAGCGGCTCGATCTTCAGGCCGTCGATCGCCGCGACGCCGAAGCCCTCGCGCGTCAGGTGGTGGACGAGCGTGTAGCCCGCCGGGCCGAGGCCGACGACGAGGACGTTCTTGCCGTTGTACGGCGCCGAGTAGGGGCGCCTCACGTCGAGCGGGTTCCAGCGCGTGAGAAGGCCGTAGATCTCGAGGCCCCACGGCAGCGAGAGCACCTCGGTAAGGACGCGCGTCTCGATCTGCGGGATGTTGACCGGCTCCTGCTTCTGGAAGACGCACGCCTTCATGCAGTCGTTGCAGATGCGGTGGCCGGTGCCGGGGCACATCGGGTTGTCGACGCACACGATCGCGAGCGCGCCGAGCGCATCACCGTCGCGACGCACCACGTGCATCTCGCTGATCTTCTCGTCGAGCGGGCAGCCGTCGAGGAGGACCCCGATCGGGTTCTTCTTGATCTCGTTGGTCTTGTTGTCCCGCAGGCCCTTGGAGCACGAGTCCTTGTCGCGCTCGTGGCAGTAGAGGCAGTAGTCGATCTCCTGCTCCGCCTGACGCGGATCGGCGCGTCGGTCCGTCAGCGGAAAGCCGTCACGCTCGCGGCGCTCGTGGTCCGGACCGGTGAAGAGCTCGGGGAAGTTCGGCTCGGGCCGGCGCAGCTCGACGAGGTTCTGGTGGTCGACGCTCTTCGGCACGCGGAGCGACGGCCAGTGGTACGCCGGATCGTGGTGGTCCCTGCGGCGATGCGCGAGCCAGGCCTCGATGGCGTCGAGCGCGAATGCGACGACCTTCTGGTTCTCGGCGTCCGTCGGCGCGGCCGCATCGGCCACCGCGCACGCGGCCTCGCTCACCGAAGGCGCGTTCCAGCTCGAGGCGAGCGCCTTGCGGACGACGCCCGCGCGCGCACGGAGCTCGTCGGACCACGCTGCGCCGCCGGCCTTCGCCGCCTTGCGCGCGGTGTCGTCGACCTCGACGAGGAGCAGCACCGCCTTGGCGACGGCGAGCTCCTCGTCCGGGTAGCTCTGCGTGCCTCGCAGGACCGCGTCCGGTCGCTGCGGGAACATGGAGGTGATCGCCGCGGTCGCGACG
>Ga0233377_1000590_pt1 | contig 15705 bp, 17 predicted proteins | sample ElkDunMinimDraft_6_FD_191540 | JGI IMG/M metagenome (GOLD analysis project Ga0233377, IMG submission 191540) | Fecal eukaryotic communites from dung pellets of Tule Elk in California, USA - Elk Dung E36 | ecosystem: Host-associated > Mammals > Digestive system > Large intestine > Fecal | place...
TTCCTAAAAGCCGCTCAAGATGCAAGATAAATTAGTGTACGAATATGCCATCATTCGTGTTGTACCGAAAGTGGAGCGTGAAGAATTCATCAATGTGGGATTGATCTTATTCAGTAAGCGAAAAAGATTCCTTCGTTTTGCCTACGTGTTACATGAAGAAAAGATAAAAAGCCTGTGTTCGGAGTTTGATCTAGAACAAGTGCAAGAAAATTTGGAATCATTCGTGAAAATCTGTGCTGGCGCAAAAAATGGTGGACCGATTGCGCAATTGGAAGTTGACGAGCGTTTTCGTTGGATAACAGCGATTAAAAGTTCAAGCATTCAATCATCTCGACCTCATCCAGGATTATCTGCAGATTTAGACGCAACATTTGATCAGTTATACAAAGATTTTGTACTTTAAGCAATCATTAAAATGAAACATATGAGATTTCCATTTATCCTATTGACCTTATCAATCACTGTAATTATCACTGGTTGTAAAAAATTAGAATATCCAAATGAGGAAACTAAAAAAGTAATTGGGCAATGGCGTTACGTTTCGAGTACCAACACAGTTACTGGAGCAAGTCTTACGTCATTAAACAATTCTAATTGGATTGAATTTAAAAGTGATGGTTTTTACCGTCTTTTCGAAAATGATACGCAACTTGAAAAGTCTAAATTTAGATTTGAAGAAAGAAAAAGTATTGCAGGTGGAGAGCGCATGATGATTATTTACCACACAGGTTCTTCACGCGTACACTCATTTGACCTTGTTGGAGATACCTTACATCTATTGGATGAATATTATGATGGTTTCTCTTTTAAATATGTTAAAAAGTAAGTTACTCTTCAGCTTCTTTTGCTGGAATTACTTCTTCTTCCACTTCAGGTGTTACGATTCGAAGTTCTACATTCGCTATTCCTGCGCGAATAAAATTAAGCTGTTTGGCTGCTGACGTCGAAACATCAATAACACGAGAGGAGCGTTGTGGTAATCGATCATTGATTTTCAAAACGACAATCGAATCGTTACTTAGGTTTTTTACCTCCACCACCGTCCCAAATGGAAGTGATTTATGAGCTCCTGTCAATAACTTTTGCCTAAAAACTTCGCCAGAAGATGTTTTTCGACCTTCAAATGCATTGGCATAATAAGAAGCTTTCCCCGATTCGAAGAAATCTCCTTTTAAACTCAAAAAAGTAAGTGACACAATAAACAATAACCCAACTCGCATCTAATATAATTTCTGTTTAGCAAAGGACAATTTACAAATCTCGCGCCAAAAAAAGGCAAAATCATTTGTTTACACAACCTTCTTGCTATTCTAAACTAAGTTTTCCTACTATTTTTTATAACTTTAATAAGCTCAAAAAGAAATTTAATTCATTTTAAATGGGAAGATTAGAAATCAGAATAATCCTAATGCTCACAAGTTTAATTATTGGATGCACAGCTAAAAAGCATAAGGAGAAAGTAATCGATCGCGACCTTACTGAATTTTTAGTTCCACCCACTGAAAACTACGAAAACATTATTGGTTTCAAGTGTTTTGCAGCTGGATCGTCAACTGAAGTTGTAAAAATTTTTGAAGATCTTTTGCAAAAAGCAAACTACACTGAAATAGCCCTGCATCTCAATAATTCAAATCCAGCTTACAAGGTAGTTGCAACTGTTCTAACGGAAAAATTGATGGAGAAAAGGAAATTAAAATCCAATTCGTTCATTGAGCGCGCTTTTGATCGAAACAAAAATAGTTGGGAGTTGGTTTACTTTTGCTCAGGTTGCACTTTCAATAGTTTTGCTCCCATGTGGGAATGCTTTCAGCCAGATTTCTTTCTGGACTCTGATATTAAAATATGGTTCCATGAACTAGAATTTTGAACCTTTTGATCATAAACCACTCATCCAACAATCGAGTGCATCAGTAAACATATGAAGCAACAATCCAATGGCAATGTAACGTGTTTTCTGGAAAAACAATCCAATGAAATAAATCCCCATGGCCCAATACGTATGCAAAGGATGAAAATTAATGCTGCAGCGATTTGGATCAAAAATGGGATTGGCTACCAAGTGATCTAAATCAACCAACATGGTCAGTACAAAAATGAAATAGATTTTTAAATAGTCTTTTCTATTGATACAGAAAGCCAATAGCAGCGGAAACCCAAAATGTAAGAAATAATGAATGAATGTCTGCATTAGGATTTCAAAGTTAGTAAAGAATTTGAGCCACTACTGCGAACATCACCAAATCCTACTAGATTATTTCAATAACTCACGACCAGATTTACCAAAACCAAGCTTCACTCCTATCGAAGGCGCAAAAGTTGTACGTTTAACTTTATTTGTAGTCCAAACGTAGTTAGCATCTTGCAATCCAACTGTCGGCACTTTTTCATTTTGAATAGCAGCGCCCAATCCGACATAAAAATCCATTGAAAAAACTTTCGTAAAAGGAAATTGATATCCAACTAATAATTGCAACACAAATTGACTGTTTCGGCCCTTCATCGTTGAATTGGTATGTAGCTTATCTTCAAAAGTTGCGTTGAATAAACGGTATTTGTAAAGCGTGCCTAAATAAAAGCCAGCTGGCGCAACGCTATAACCTAATAAATAATAACGCATCGACAATCCTCCGTAGACACCCCAACCGTATTGAGATGGTGAAGCATCTTGGAATCGTTTCTCAAAAATTGATTCAAATGGTACGATATCTTTAGCGTAAGTTGCACCCAATTGAATCTCAGAACTGATCTTAGAACGAACTCGGTGCTCAAAGGCTAAACCAAACTCATTCGATAAAACTGCTTGCGTTGGCGATACTTTAATTAGATACTGTCCAAAAACTACTGGAACAAATGCGATAAATAATAAGGCTATTATTTTTGATTTCAGAGACATAAGTTATCAATTAAACTGGAAATGTAGTAAAAAAAAAGAGGAAAGCCTAAACTCTCCTCTTTTGGGGTGGAATATGGGGCTCGAACCCACGACCCTCGGTACCACAAACCGATGCTCTAACCAACTGAGCTAAAACCACCATGTCAACATTTGTAACTCAAATGCGAGTGCAAATATAAAGCTTTCTTTCGAATCTATTGCAATTTATGATAAAAAAACTTTAAAAAAAAATGATGTTTTTTTCAATCACCTGAAATTCAAATTCTTTTTCTCCCCAATAATTCACAGTTTTCACATGTTCAATCCCAATTCCTGCACATCTTTACGCTTCATCAACAATAAAACTTTATCTTTGTATTGCAAATTGAAAAGGAATCTGGTGAAAATCCAGAACTGTAACTGCAGCTGTAAGCACCGCTAATGTACTTCAAGATGCCACTGTTTGTTAAAGCAAATGGGAAGGCGAAGTTTCATAGGTGTAAGTCAGAATACTAGACAATAGGCATATTTATTAACGAAGGCTTCAGATTAAAGTCGGTTGTTTGAGCAAGGACACATTAATTCCTTGACTAATTTCCATTTTACTGATTCTTCCATTTTACTAATTTTTAAAATTTAAAAAATGAAGAAATCTTACATGTTCGCAATTGCCCTAATTGCAAATTCACTTGTGTTTGCGCAAGACTCCAATGATTCTTTAACATTTGAAACGTTCAACTTAGAGGCAAATGACTTCTACAATGGTGCTGATGAAGCAGGATCAATCGTCATTAACAACATTCAATTATCTAACACTTTTACTGCTGCTTGGAATTCTTGGAATGGATTTGCCATTTCTAAAGTGCAAGACATAACAACACCTGGATTTGGTAATCAGTTTGCTTCGTTTGCAAATGGTGGTGATGATAATTCTGAAAAGTATGCCGTTTTCTATTTAGATGGAATAATCGAATTCAACCAATATCGAGTAGTTTCAGGAATGAGCGTAACAAATACAACCTATGCAGCATTGACTATGCGCGATGGCGATGATTTCACAAAAGCTTTTGGGTCGCCTCTAGGTATAGATGGAAATCCAGATGGAACGGATGGAAAAGATTGGTTGAAACTACAAATTATTGGATTGGATGAAAACGATGAGGCGTTAAGCGATACTGTTTCTTTTTACTTAGCAGACTACCGTTTTGACGATGATGCTGATGACTACATCATTAACAATTGGGAAAAAATCAATTTGGAATCATTTGTAGCCAAAAAAATTAAATTCATTTTGACTTCATCAGATAACGGTGATTGGGGAATGAACACTCCAGCTTACTTCGCTTTAGACAATTTAATTTCTTCACCTACGGTTGGAATTAATGAGACAAATCAACTAGCTGTTTCTTTTGCTCCAAATCCAGCTAATGAAATTGTAACGATTCAAATCGAAGAAAAAGCAAATTTAGAACTTTACAATGCAATGGGACAGTTAGTACTAGCACAAGAAATTGCTAATACAACAAAATTGAACGTTTCTGAATTACCAGCTGGAATTTACCATTTAACAGTTCAGTCTAACAAAGGTGCAGCTTCTCACAAACTTGTTATTCAATAAGCAAAGCATTTAATCATGAAATTGTTTCGGATTATTTTAATTCTTCTTCTAACACCGTTGGTTGCAGTTGCGCAATTGGAACCAATGGTAAAGGATTTGGAGGAATTGAAAATTACCGTGACAAAAATCAACAAATATTACGTGGATTCGTCGAGTCTCTACATGACGCGAGCGGATATCGATGCCTTACAACCAGATGATTTAGGGGAACTCCTAAAGAAAATGCCAGGTGTTAATGTTAAATCTTATGGCGGATTGGGCGGAATGAAAACAGTTGCAATAAGAGGACTTAGCGGTCAACACACAAATTTTGTAGTGGATGGATTTAGCCAGATGCAAACACAAACGGGACAAGTAAATCTCGGGATGATTCAGATGGATAATATTGAACGCGTGACTGTTCAACGTGGTGGAACTTCGGAATTAACTGTTCCTGCCGCTGCGCAATTGAGCGGAAACGCGATTATCCTTGAAACGTTTCAATCCATTGCTCCAACTATCCCGATGCAACAGAAATTGATTTCAAAATTTGGATCTTTTGGTCAAATCGATCAACATTTTATGGCCAAGACGGGAGGAAAAAAAGTATTTGCTAGCTTGTTTCTGAAATACCGTCAAGCGCACGGAGAATATCCATATCGCTACAAGAATTACAAGACGTGGGAAGATGGAATTCGTAGAAACAACGACTTCATGGATTTAAACGGTGGAGCAAATATTAGCTATCATCCGAATCAAAATCACCGAGTTAATTTTTACTTCCAACACATGATTTCAGATCAAGGTGTTCCCGGAGCAGTGGTTTTATACAATGATTTGGCAAAACAACGTTTGACGACTTCCAATACGCATGTGAAACTGGATTATAGAGGAAAAATAAAAATTTTCAATTACAGATTTCATTATTCAACAATTGGAGACAGTCTGCATTATTTAGATCCCTCCTATTTGAATGCCGCAGGCGAATTAAGGTCAAGTTACCACAACCGTGTTCATGACTTAGGATTGAATGTAGCCGCTTCATTTTGGAAAAAACTACACATCAACATCGGTGCACAAGAGGTTTTCAGCAAATTAAGATCTATCGATAATTTCACAACAAGTCCAGAACGTTTCCACCTTTACTCTTTTGCAAAAGCGACCTTCTCTTCAACGAGATGGAAAGCAGTTGCTCAAGTTGGATTGCAACATGTGAGCGACAAAGGAAAAGCGGATATCGAGCCAAAAAAATACACCAAGTTAAATCCATACTTGGAAGTTCGCTATGCAATAAATGAAAAAATTGCTCTGATTTCTTATTATAGAAACTCGTTCAGAATGGCAAATTTCAATGAATTGTACTACAACAACATTGGAAACAACAATTTGAAACCAGAGGAAGCAAACCAAGTTGCATTGTCAACATCCATCACACTTGTTGATCACAATAAATTCTATTTTGGAATTCAAGCTGGAGCTTATTACAACGAAGTAGAAAACATGATTCTATCCATTCCAACCAAAAACTTATTCGTTTGGTCCATTCAAAATATCGGAAAAAATCAAGTTCGAGGAATGGATGCGATTGCTTCAATAAGTTGGGATATGGGCAAATCGTGGTCAACTCAAGTAACTGCGAACTATACATTTCAGCAATCGCTTGACGTGAGTGATCGAAACAGTCCGAGTTACAAACATCAAATCGCTTACAATCCGCTTCATGTTGTCAATGCCGACCTTTCTTTGCATTTTAAAGGAACAGGTATCCGTTTTTCAACGTTTCATAGCAGCAGCAGATATGTATTAAATCAAAATATTCCTTCTAATCTCATTGAAGGATTTAGCACATTCGATTTGTCTTTGTTCCACCTATTCAAATTAGGAAAAAACAATAGCATTCGCTTGCAAATCACATCTAAAAACATCACAGATAAATCCTACGCATATGTAAAAAACTACATCATGCCGGGACGTCATTTCATATTTACATTTGTTTATGCGTTTATTTAAAATTTATACCCTACTTGTAATTTTAACTTTGATTTCTTGCAAGAAAAAGGAGTTACAAGAACCCGATAACACACCTGTAGATTTCTTTTCGAATGGTGCATTGGTCCTTAACGAAGGGTTATTTCAACAAAACAATGCTTCTTTAAGTTGGATCAACTTCGCTAATAATTCGGTGAACAACGAAGTATTTGAACAGAAATCAAACCGACAATTGGGTGATACTGGTAACGATATCATTCAATACGGAAACAAAATATATGTCGTTGTTAGTGTTTCCAGTACAATTGAAGTTTTGGACGCACGGAGTGGTGTTTCAATTAAGCAAATTTCGATGGAAGCTGGCGGAATAGCTAAACAACCACGTTTTGCAGCTAAAGCGAATGGAAAAATCTTTGTAACGTGCTTCGATGGTTTTGTAGATATCATCGATACGATCAATTTATCAGTTACGCATCGTATACCAGTTGGGGCAAATCCAGATGAAATTCACTCAGCTAATAATAAGTTGTACGTGGCAAATTCTGGTGGAATTAATTATCCCAATGTAGATTCTACCTTATCTATCATCGATCCAATTTCATGGTCAGAAACAGCGCGAATTGTCGTTGGGAAAAACCCTACACGTGTCACATCAGATGCACAAGGAAACATTTTTGTCATTACCCAAACAGGATTAAACTCCTTGACAAATAGATTGGTTAAAGTTAACCCTACAACAAATCAAGTGGATACTATTTTCAATTGGAATGTGATGCGAATGACCGCCATGAGTCAATATTTGGTATTAAACATATTACAAGGAAATACATCAACAATTCAATTATTCGACACGCAAAGCAACGCAATTGTCAACACCAATTTCATCCCAGCCTCTTTGTTCAATACGTATTATGGAGCACAGTACAATGGCGCAACTAATGAGCTGTATTGCTTTGACGCGATGAACTACGTAAATGGTGGTTACATTCGAGTATTTTCCTCCAATGGAACAGCAATTAAATCGATTCAAGTGGGCTTAAACCCTTCCAAACTTTTATTTTATGAGTAAGAAATTTTTAAATTTAGTAGTAGCAAATCTAAGTGCATCGGTATTGATGGCTCAAAGTTTTGCTCCAGCAGCAGGTCAACCAGGATCAACTGCGATTCCAAAGGATAGTCCACTGTTTACAAGTTGGGCAACTCACTGTGAGGTGGAACGTGGATGGGTCAATATTGAAGATCAATCGTTAGGATTGGCAACACATGGTTTAGGTGCTGACGCGGTTGGACCTTCAACTGGAGTTTCAACCAATTCGGTTTCTTTAGGAGACGGAGGAACAGCAACCTTAACCTTTTTTGAGGGAATTAAGAATGGCGATGGACCTGATTTTGCTGTTTTTGAAAATGGTGTTACAGACGGCTTCTTGGAATTAGGATTCGTTGAAGTTAGTAGCGATGGTGAGCGTTTTGTACGTTTTCCTGCTATATCTGAAATCCAAACAGAAACACAAGTTGGACCATTTGGCGTTGTTGATTGTCGCTACATTCATAATTTTGCAGGAAAATACCGTGCTGGTTTTGGAACACCATTCGACCTCGAAGATTTGATTGACTCAACTGGAATTGATTTAGAGAACATCACACATGTGCGCATCGTTGATGTTGTTGGCTCCATTGATCCGCAATATGCAACTTACGATAGTCAAGGAACAATCGTCAACAACCTCCATCCCACTCCATTTGAATCAAGTGGCTTTGACTTGGAAGCTGTTGGTGTGATCAATCCTGGTTCTTTATCCATTTCAGCGGTCAAAAACAACATGTTGACGATTCACCCAAATCCTGCTAATTCAAGTATTCAAATAGCTGGTCAAACAAGTGGAACAATTTCCATCTACACACTTTTGGGAGATAAAATACTAGAAAAAACAAGTAATAGTGTAACAACAGTCATTGATTTATCCAACTTTGTTGAAGGAATTTACCTTGTTAGTAGCAGCGAAGGTTATTCAAGTAAATTGGTTATCAAAAAATAAGATTACAAGGGGAAAGCGACATCGTTTCCCCCTTTTTTATTTCTTGAGAAAGTGAAATTGTTTATGTAAACCCAACATTAATTGATGTAGATTATTCCAATCTTCCTCATCTAAAAGCTTTTCACTCGTTACATTAAATTCTAGTTTGCAATTCTTTAAACGGATATAGATGTAAAAGTTAGAAAGCTTAATTAATGCATTTGTAATTTTAGAATCAAATTCAACTTCAACACCCTTCGATCGCATTTCAAAATTCCCTCTCCAATCACCCATCAAAGTATTTGTCCTACCACGTGACCTCAATTCAAATTGAAAATTCGAAGATGCTTCTAAAATTGTATAATAATCATAAGGATAATCAAGCTTCTCATAAATGTAGTATTCAAACGATCCCTCCTGAATGTGATAGGTATTGATGTCACGTTTAAAAGTTTTTCTACTAGTATAAATTGAATTAGACTTCGTTGCTATTCTCTTTTTAATCATTCGAGTTTATTTACTTTAAATATAACTTTTCTTCTCAACTTCGGTTCATATCTTTCATTTGCCTATCTTTGAAAGTCTAAAAAAAACGTGGTAATGTTAACACCTGAATCCGATAAAAAACTTTTTCTAATTGATGCATATGCCATCATTTTTAGAGCCTATTTTGCATTTGCTAAAAATCCACGTGTCAATTCACAGGGACTAAACACTTCAGCTGCATTTGGTTTCACAAATTCACTAATGGAAGTCATTAAGAAAGAAAAACCGACGCACATCGCTGTAGTTTTCGATCCTCCAGGTGGTTCAACTTCAAGAAAAGAAACGTTTGAAGAATACAAAGCAAACCGAAATGAAACGCCAGAAGGAATCATTACGAACATCATTCCAATAAAACGCATTGTTGACGCTTTCAATATTCCAATCATCGAGATGGATGGTTACGAAGCTGATGACGTTATTGGAGCGATGTCGAAAGTGGCCGAAGCTAAAGGTTATTTGACATATATGGTCACCCCAGATAAGGATTATGGTCAATTGGTGACTGAACGTTCTTACATGTACAAGCCCGGACGTGGTGGAGATCCAGCGCAAATTTGGGGTCCGAAGGAAGTGTGTGAGAAGTTTGAACTAGACAATGTTAGTCAAGTTGTAGATTACCTTGGGCTAATGGGTGATGCATCTGACAACATCCCAGGTATGCCTGGAATTGGACCAAAAACTGCATCGAAATTATTGAAAGAATTCGGCACGATGGAAAACATCTTCGCCAATACAGATAAATTAAAAGGCAAGCAGAAGGAAGTCTTTGAAACGCAACAAGAACTTGGCTTGATGTCAAAAGACCTTGCACGCATTATCACCGAAATTGACGTAGAATTTGATGAAGATGCGTTAGAAATCAATGAGCCAAATGCCGACAAAATCAGAGAGATATTCACAGAATTAGAATTCAAAGGATTTATCCAACGTGTGTTAGGAGAGGAAATTGTTGTTACAGCAAGTAAAAGTGCTCCAACTGCGCAATTAGATCTTTTTGGAGTGAATGACACTGAACAAGTAGAGCGCGTGGCCGAACAATCTGAATTTAAAACGATCGAAACGGAAACAACAAATTATCAATTAATTCAAACAGCACAAGATCGCAAAGAATTATTGGAATTGCTGTTACAACAACCAGAAGTATGTTTTGATACAGAAACAACTTCATTAGATAGTTTACATGCCGATTTAGTTGGAATTGCGTTTTCTTACAAAGCGAATGAAGCATTTTACCTTGCCGTTCCAAAAGAATTTGAGGCCGCAAAAGCAATCGTTGAGGAATTTAGACCTTTATTTGAATCAAATTCAATTGTAAAGATTGCACACAACGTTAAATACGATCTAAAAGTGTTATTGCGTTATGATATGCCTGTCTCCTACCCGATTTTCGACACGATGATTGCTCATTATTTGATAAATCCGGAATCGAAACAAGGAATGGATTTCTTAGCTGAATTCTACTTGGGTTATAAACCTATTTCCATCGAAACATTGATTGGAAAAAAAGGAAAAAACCAAGGTAACATGGGTGATTTAGCACCAGAAGATGTATTTAATTACGCGTGTGAAGATGCTGACATTACCTTTCAATTGAAACAAATCTTCCATCCAGAAATCGAAAAAGAACACTTGAAATCGCTGTTCTACGATATGGAAATGCCTTTGGTAACAATCTTGGCTAACATGGAACGTGAAGGAATTGCTATTGATGAACCGTTCTTGCGCGACTACTCTAAAACCCTAGGAGATCAACTTTTAGCCTTAGAAAAAGACATCAAAGAGCAAGCTGGAATGGACTTTAATGTGGATTCACCTAAACAATTGGGTGAGGTTCTTTTCGACCACATGAAGCTATCGGCTAAAGCGAAGAAAACGAAAACTGGTCAATATGCAACATCTGAGGATGTATTGCAAGGATTAGCTAAAACGCATCCAATCATAGAGCGCATTTTAGAATACCGTGAATTCAAGAAACTAAAAAGCACTTATGTTGATCCACTTCCTACTTTGAAAGATACAGAGGATGGAAGAATTCATACACAATTCATGCAAACAGTTACTGCTACTGGACGCTTGAGTTCGAATAATCCGAACTTGCAAAACATTCCAATCAGAACGACTGCAGGAAAGGAAATTAGAAAAGCATTTATTGCACGCGATGAAAATCACGTTTTGTTGGCTGCCGATTACTCGCAAATTGAACTTCGAATTATTGCCGCTTTGAGTGAGGACCCAAACATGGTGGAAGCATTTAAAAGCGGAGCAGATATTCACGCAGCAACAGCAGCAAAGGTTTATGGAATTGAAATTTCAGAAGTTACCCGAGATCAGCGTAGTGCAGCAAAAGCAGTGAACTTTGGAATCATTTATGGTCAATCAGCATTTGGACTATCTCAAAACCTTGGAATTTCAAGAACCGAAGCTAAGCAAATCATCGACAGTTATTTTGAGCAATACAGCACAATAAAAACATACATGGATGGCGCCATTGCTCAAGCAAGAGAAAACGGATATGTTGAAACAATTTATAAACGTCGCAGGTATTTGCCAGATATCAATTCATCCAATGCAGTTGTACGCGGATTTGCCGAACGTAACGCCATTAATGCGCCGATTCAAGGTTCTGCAGCTGATGTTATCAAATTGGCAATGATCGCAGTAGATAAAGCTATGAAAGAAGCGAATGTAAAATCAAAGTTGTTGCTGCAAGTACATGACGAACTTGTGTTTGATGTCCAAAAGGACGAAATTGAGCAAATGAAAACATTGATTAAAGAAGCAATGGAAAGCGCAATTGATTTGATCGTACCGATGCAAGCCGAGATGGAAATCGGCAAGAATTGGTTGGAAGCACACTAATTGCATTAAAATAGTATATGAAAGTCTCGTTGAAATCAGCGGGACTTTTTTGAATATAACCACATGTATTAAAGCATAAAGTATTAATTTTAATAAAATTACAAGACTTAATTATGCTACCAAAATCTAATGAATTTATAGCCTTATACATTCTATTATTTATTGTAATAGCTTATTATTTATACATCTTTCCAAGACGCGGAATTAAATTGAGGATTATAACTTCAATAGTTTTCTTGATTACAACTGTTTTACTTTCTTTTATATTTTACAATCCTGAGAACTTCAAATATGGTGGATCTCTCGCTGTTCTATTTTATAGTTATTTATTAGCAGTAACTAATTTAGCTTTCGTATTAATAATTAACTTTTACATCAACAAAAGCAAGAAATAAATAAAAATGGCTTTCAACATTGTAAAATCAGAAAAAATCTATAAAATCCTAGCAGTTATATTTACAATTGCCATGTGGACATTGATGGTGATAGACGATTGGCACTTTATAGAAAATTACTGGCATACAAATGCGGTAGATTATTTGCTCACTTGGTTTATTTACTATCTTATATATTTTCTTGCTTTTTCGTTAATCTATTGGGGAATCGTTCTGCTACTCTATTTCATCTTTCTGATCACCAATAAAATTAGTCAATGGAAACATTAAAAAATGGAATTTCAACAACCATCTGTTCACATTTCCCTCTTTAAACAAACGTTAAATTCCTTGCCAAGCATAGATTTGTTACTACTTTTACTACACACAATCGAAAGACAAAGAAAAAAAGTACAAATTGATAAATTAGGTTAAAGATGAAAAAATTAGCACTACTCATTTTAGCATTGACATTTTTTAATGTTACACAAGCACAAGAAATTCAAGATTTATTTAAAAAGTCAGAAACTAAGATTTATTGGTTGGGTATCGACTTCTCACATGTGAAATTAATTGGAGATTTTAATCAATTTGCCGAATGGGGAAATGTATCTACGCGTGAAATAAGAAATGAATATTTTCCAGATTGGAACGATTTATTTTACAAAGAAGAGAGCAAGTACGATGTTGCAGGAATGATTCGAAAGCCTCAAGTAAGCTTCTATACTGATCCAGTCTATGCTGTAAATAAAAATGCCGCTTTAGAAGAAATGGAAACACGCACAGAACCTGAATATTCTCTAGAAGATATTCAATCATTTGTCAATAAATACAAATTTGAAAAAGAAGGATTAGGCATGATGATGGTTGCTGAATCACTAAACAAATTTAAAGCGACTGCGAAATACCATTTTGTTGTTATCAACATGAAAACAAACGAAATTCTTTTGCACCAACACTATACAACTGCCGCTGGTGGATTTGGAATGCGTAATTATTGGGCAAAAACCATCTTCAACACGATTAAAACAATTAAGGACAGCTCTTACTTCGATTGGAAAAAAGAGTTTGGTAAATAATTGAGCCAACTAAGGTAAATAGGATACATAGAAAAGCCGAGTGAACAAATCCACTCGGCTTTTCTATTTAATACTGGTAACTTCTAACCGTTTGTTGAATTAAATTTCAAAGGACCAAAACGTGCTATTTCATCAACCAATAAAATGGCGTAATTCAAAATCACCGTCATTTCTTTAAAAGCAATCAATTTCACGTCATCAGATGGTTTGTGATAATCGAAATGTCCACCAGTATGCAAGAAAATAACCGGAATTCCACTTTCAAAAAATGGTGCTTGGTCTGATCCTCCTTTCGACTTCATCCCCTTATTAATTTTCATCTCTGTAGGAATTTTAGACACAATTGCTTCATAATCGTCACTCGATCCAAAACCAATAAGTGACAATCCTTTTTCCTTATCAAATCGACCGATCATATCCATGTTTAACATCATGCGTACGGATCCCAAATCAATCGTGGGGTGCTTCACATAATGGTAAGACCCCAATAATCCCAACTCCTCAGCACTAAATGCGATGAAAAGAAAGTTAACTTCCTCCTTCACTTTATTAGTAGCATAATAACGAGCAAGCTCCAAAACACCAGCAATTCCCGAAGCATTATCATCTGCACCGTTATGAATCTCACCTCTTTTAGTTGTATCGCGCGCTCCAAATGCACCTAAACCAACATGATCGTAATGCGCTCCAATAACAATTGTTTGTGCAGCACCGTTATCGATAAATCCGATGATGTTTTCTGCCAATCTTACTGTATCTTTAAGAGTTCTACGCTTAAACTTTGCCTCAAATTCTTGTCGATAACCTACCGTACCTTTAGGTTGCAAACCATACTTTACAAATTCATTTTCAATGTAGGTAGCAGCGATTTTAATTTCTTCACTACCGGTATCTCTACCCTTCATTTTGTCCGACGCCAAAAATTTCAAATGCTTTTTCAACTCTTTTTCAGAAGTTTGGGCATTTAAATTGCCAACAAACAAGAGTAAAATAATCAATATTACCTTAAATTCTTTCATAGTTTTTGTTTATCAGACGAATCTACTAATAATATCAAGCATAGCAGAATCAAAATCCAAATCTTTTTTACCTTTATAGGCAAATCCAATACCACAAATGAAGATCAATCATTTAATCTACAAAGCTGTACTGGTTACAATCTTTGTTCACGCTACATTAAGAGCTTTTTTTGTTACACCTTTATTTGACGAAGCGGCAACTTTTCTTCATTACATCATCCCAGGAAATGGATGGAATCCGGGAGAATATGCTGATGCGAACAATCATATTTTAATCTCACTTTTCGGCAGCTTTTGTCTTGAACTAGGATTCGATCACCCATTTTTTATGCGAATTCCTTCGCTAATTGGATTTCTAATATACGGATTTGCATTACATCAACTATTTGTTAAACAATTAAAGATACCTTTTGCACACTTAATCGTAATTTGCACCTACTCCATTCCTTGGGTACTTGAATATGGCGCATTAGCACGAGGATATGGATTCTCAATCGGTTGTTATATTGCGCTTATTGTCTTATTAATTGAGTTCACGAAGCAAACCAAAATAGTTCATTTCATTTTGTTCTTCACATTAGCTTGGCTAACGATCCTCTCATCCTTCACCTTTACGGTTCCTGTATTTCTTTTACTGGTAGTGTCATTTGTCTTCATGCTATCCACTTTGAAAACGCAATCAAGAAAGCATATAATTTATTATTTCTTGCTAGGTGGACTTTTCCTTGCAGCCTACATCCCGCTTTTTACAAGAGCAATGGTATTAAAGGAAAGTGGAGCACTTTGGTGGGGATCTTCAATTGGACTATGGGACGTTACTGGAACTTCTATCTCAACAATCGTATTATTTTCAAAACACTGGTTGATACGCATTCTATTAAATGCTATAACACTAATTGCTGCAATTTTATGGATTAAAAAACTTATTTCTACAAAACCGAAAGAATGGTTTACAAATCCATTTTTATGGTTAAATGCCTATATTTTCGGATTGTTGCTTGCCCTAATTGTTTTAGCAAAGCTATTCAAAATGAATTACCCTATGGATCGAGTTGGAATGTATTTGGTCCCATTATTTGTAATATTATTCGTGTTCATTTGCACTGAAATTAAACAACTTAAATACGCCACGATATTACTTACTTTCCTCCCTATCACATTTCTGGTAAATGCAAATTTAAAATATACCATCTTTTCTCCCGAAGACTTAGTAACAGATGAAACTTATGGTGAATTTAAAAAGATCACAAAAAAGGGTGGTCAAGCTTCCGCTGAATGGATGATATATATCAACTACCTTTATAAATCCAGGACAGACAAACAGAAAAACATCATAGCATTGGCACCTACGTATA
>Ga0233377_1000591_pt1 | contig 15687 bp, 13 predicted proteins | sample ElkDunMinimDraft_6_FD_191540 | JGI IMG/M metagenome (GOLD analysis project Ga0233377, IMG submission 191540) | Fecal eukaryotic communites from dung pellets of Tule Elk in California, USA - Elk Dung E36 | ecosystem: Host-associated > Mammals > Digestive system > Large intestine > Fecal | place...
TTCGAGGGAGCTCCGGCGACGTTCTCGCTCGTCGTCGACGTGACGGCACGCAAGGAGATGGAGCTCGAACGCCGCAGACTCGAGGAGCAGATGCGGCACGCGCAGAAGCTCGAGAGCCTCGGCGTCCTCGCAGGGGGCATCGCTCACGACTTCAACAACTTGCTCGTCGGCATCCTCGGCAACGCCGACCTCGCGCTGCGTGAGCTTGCCGCCGTCGAGGGTGGGGGCGAGGACCTCCGACTCCAGATCGAACGCATCAAGGTCGCTGCCACGCGCGCCGCCGAGCTCGCACGGCGAATGCTCGCCTACGCCGGGAAAGGCACGTACGTCGTACGGCCGATCGACCTGAACGCGCTCGTGAGCGAGATGGTCGACCTCCTGCACGTCTCTGTCTCGAAGTCTTCGCGGCTCGAGCTGGAGCTCGCCTCGGATCTTCGGCCCATCGAAGGCGACAGCGCGCAGATGCGGCAGATCGTGATGAACCTCGTGACGAACGCTGCCGACGCCGTGGCCGACAGCGGGGGGACGGTCTCGGTGCGCACGTACGAGGTCGAGGCGGACCGCGCCTTGCTTTCGTCGATGGTCGTCGCAGATTCGCTCGAGCCTGGACGTTACGTCTGCCTCGAGGTCTCGGATACGGGGCTTGGCATCGACGACAAGACACGCTCGTGCATGTTCGATCCGTTCTTCACCACGAAAGACCAGGGGCGCGGCCTCGGTCTCGCCGCGGTCCTCGGGATCGTTCGGTCGCACCAGGGAGGGCTCATCGTCGACAGCGAGCCGGGCCGGGGAACGACCTTCCGGGTCCTCTTGCGGTGCGCCGAAGGGGCGACCGCCGTGGCGGAGGCCTCTGCGCCGGACGCCATGTCGTGGCGAGCTTCCGGTACGCTGCTCATCGCCGACGACGACGCGCGGGTCCGCGAGGTCCTCAAGATGATGATGAGCGCCGTCGGGTTCCACGTGATCGAGGCGGAGAACGCGACCAAGTGCCTCGAGCTCCATCGCCAGCACCGAGGCAACGTGGTCATGCTCATGGTCGATCTCATGATGCCGGGCGGAGGGGGCCGCGCCGTCGTTGCCGGCGTCCGGCGGGACGGTGATCGCGTCCCCATCGTCGTCTCGAGCGGGTACAGCGAGGACGCGCTCGGGGCTGACCTCCGCGACGATCCCCTCGTCGCGTTCCTCGAGAAACCCTACGAATTCGAGACGCTCGTGCGGACCATTCGCCGTCTCCTCGAGACAGCGCAGACGCTCGCTCAGAGTGACGTGACGTGGCCCCCGAAGTCGGACACGCCTAGGACGGCCTGACGCGTCCAGGCGCTGGTGCTCCGCCGTCCTTCCGTGCGGGGATCGAGGTATCTTCTTCGTCGATGAGCGTCGCGACGTGGCTACGCGAACGACGGGTGCCGCTCGTGCAGCTCGCCGCCGTCGTTCTCGGAGTCCTGCTCGTCCGGATCGAGTGGAGGACCGTGCGCGATGCCGTCATCGCGCTCGATCACGGTGACGTCCTCTTCGCGGACTTCGTGAACCACTACTACCCCACGGTGCAAGGCCCGCTCCGGCATGCGCATCCTGCAGGAGGGTTCTTCTACCCCGCCGCGTTCGCCGCGCTCATCGCGCCGATCGGGTGGCTCCCCCTCCCGGTCGCGGAGCTCGCCTGGGGGATCCTCCAGCTCGGCTGCGTGCTCTGGGCAGCGACGCGGCTCGTCCGCGAGGCCGCGCCCCATCGCCCGCTGCTCGCGATGGTGGGGGCAACGCTCACCATCACCAGCGTCCCCATCCTGCACAACCTGAAGTGGGGACAGGTGTCCGTCCTCATCCTCGCGGCCGCCGGCGGCGCCTTCGTCGCGTGGACGCGTGACCGGAAGACACTCGCGGCCGTCCTGCTCGGGGTCGCTGCAGGCGTGAAGGGCTACCCGCTCGTCTTCGTCGCCTGGTTCGTACTCCGTAGCGACCTCCGCTTCGTCCTGCGCGCGTGCGCCGCGTGCGCTTTCACGCTCGTCGTGCTGCCCGCGCTCGTGATGGGCCCACATCACGCGCTGTTCTTCCAGCGCGTCTCGACGACGTCGGTCCTCGGAGCCGCCGAAGGGGTGCTCCGAGACTTCAACTCGCAATACGCCCCCGCCGTGCTGAGCCGCTACTACGAAGGCGGATGGGACCGCGCCCCGTACGAGGCCATCGCGTGGAGCAAGCTCGGGTGCGGCGCCGCCATCGGCGCAATCGCCAGCCTCGCCGTCGTCGCCGCCCGCTCGACGGCTCCGCCCATCGCGGCACGTCGTGAGCTGCTCGGCTTCGTCCTGCTCGCGAGCTCGGTCCCGTTCTGGCTGCGCACGAGCTGGTCGCACTACTTCGTCCACCTGCCCGTCGCGCAGACGCTGCTCGCCGGCGCATTCGCGCAGCGAGGGCGCGGCCGCGACGTGCTCGCGATCTTGGTGCTCATCGCGCCGTCGGTGTTCCTCTCGAACGTGCTCGGGCTCTTCGCTACGCGTGGCTGGTGGTACTACGCCAACGCTGGGAGCCTCTTCTTCGCGAACGCGCTCATGCTCGCGGCGGGCGCCGCGTTCATCGTCGACACGCACGTGCGCGAGGGCGCGCCTCTCGCCCGCGCCGGAATCTCCTCCGCGCGCGCGTGGCTTGCCCGGAGAGGCGCGACTTCAGCCGAGCGCTCGTGAGGAACGCGAGCCTCGAGCCCCGTGCACGCCAGAGCGATTCACACGATGCGAACCACGAAGATCGCAACGAAGAGCCAGACGAGGAGCGTCCCGACCATGAGCGCGACCAGCGCCGTCGAGAGCGCGACGTCGGCTCGGCCGGACCCGAAGATCCCACTGCGGCGAGATGGCGTCTCCGGTATCCCCTCGCTCCTCGCCGTCAGCCCGGTGTTGAGCCGAGCGAACGCCACGCCCGCTGCGAAGGCCACCAGCAGCGCGGCGAGGAACGGAAGCCACGCGAGGAGCGGGTGCATGCCGGCGATCGAAGCAACGCGGGTGCCGCGCGACCGCGCATCACGTCATCGCCCCCCGCCGAGCTTCGGGGGCCCGGACGCACGAGCGCCCGCGACTCTCGAGAAGAGCGCGGGCGCCGGAGCGAACCTGCTGGAGCGGCGAAGCGCTTACCAGCGGTAGTGCGCGAAGGCCTTGTTGGCCTCCGCCATCTTGTGCGTGTCGTCCTTCTTCTTCACCGCGTTGCCACGGCCCTGGGCCGCGTCGACGAACTCGGCCGCGAGGCGCTCACGCATCGTCTTCTCGCCGCGATCGCGGGAGTAGGTGACGATCCAGCGCATCGCGAGCGCGACACGGCGCTCCGGACGAACCTCGACGGGGACCTGGTAGGTCGCACCACCGACGCGGCGGCTCTTCACTTCGAGCTTCGGCTTGACGTTGTCGAGCGCCTTGCGGAAGACCTCGAGCGGGTCCTCCTTGAAGCGCTCGCCGATGACGTCGAACGCGCCGTAGAGGATGTTCTCCGCGACCGCCTTCTTGCCATCGAACATCAGCGTGTTCGTGAACTTCGAGACAAGCTTGTCCTTGTACTTCGGGTCCGGAATGATGCGGCGCTTCGGAACTTCTCTACGTCGGGGCATGGCGGTCTCTTTCTAGAACGCTGTGGCGGAAGCTTGGATCAGGACTTGGGGCGCTTGACGCCGTACTTGGAGCGCTTGCGGTTGCGGTTCGCCTTGTTCGTCGAGGACGGACCGATGGCGCCGGACGCGTCGAGCGTTCCACGGACGACGTGGTAGCGGACACCCGGGAGGTCCTTCACGCGGCCACCGCGGATGAGGACGACCGAGTGCTCCTGGAGGTTGTGACCCTCACCCGGGATGTACGAGGTGACTTCCATGCCGTTCGTGAGGCGCACGCGGCAGACCTTGCGAAGGGCCGAGTTCGGCTTCTTCGGGGTCGTCGTGTACACGCGCACGCAGACACCACGCTTCTGCGGACAGCTCTTGAGAGCGGGCGACGCGGTCTTCACGCGCGCAGCCAGTCGCCCGTGATTGATGAGCTGATTGATCGTCGGCATCGGAAGGGAATCCTACGGAGATGATTTGGCGGCGTTTTCGCGCTCGATGCGCGAGAGGCCAGTGTCACGAACCCGGTGGCGGATCCGGCGGCGTGCGCCGGCCCCGTCTGCCGAATCCCCAAGAGTACGTGGGGACCCCGCTGGGGAGCGCGCACTCTAGTCGCGGCCCTTTCCCTGTCAAGGCTTTCGGCCCAGTTCCTGCGCACTCGCCGCGAGGCCTTCGGGAGGTCCGGTTCTACACGCATTTTTGCAGTCACGCTACGTCCACCCCGTTTGGCCCCGTCTGGCCGCACTCTCCACACCCGCGGATCCCTCTCACGCCCCTCTGCGTCTCCGTTCCCACTCAACTTTGTCGCTGTCTTCGCACATCCGAACGGCTGACGTAGACTGGTCGAGCTTCCGGTGAATGGTCGCGCTCGCGCGGCAGCCGGGGGCTCGGAGGTCCACGATGCGTTTTGGCCGCGTTCTCGGGCTCGTCTGCGGGGGAATTCTCTTCGGGAGTCTCGGCTCGCTCGTCGGCTGCTCCTCGGCTGACGAGCAGGACGGCAAGACAGCGACCGCGGAGACGATCTCGTCGGCGAGCGTCGCGCTCACGCTCCACGATGCGAACGGAACACGCGTCGGCGAGGGCTCCGGCATCCTGGTCGCGCCCCGCCTCGTGCTCACGTCCGCACATCTGGTCGCGGGCAAGACGAGCTGGACGGTGACGACGCCCGACGGCAAGACGGCGAGCGGCGTTCGCGGGCTGACCTACGACTGGATGGTCTACGACAGCAACAAGTCGCACCCGCGTAAGCACGACGTCGCGGTGCTCTACCTCGATCGGCCGATCGAGCTTCCGATGTACCCGAAGCTCGCGGCGTCGAAGCTCACGACCGGATCGAAGGCGACGCGCCTCCGCGGCACCGGCACCAGCTTCGAGCGGATCGCGACCACGCTCGAGACGATCCGGACGTTCCCCCACTCCTACGTGACCGACATCTCGAAGGGCGAGCGGCTCGACACGGGCGGCGCGTTCGTGAACGAGCGTAACGAGATCGTCGGCCTCGTCACGGGACGCGGCCTCACGACCGGCAAGCTCTACGTCGCGCGGACCGACGGCCTCGTCGGCTGGCTCTCCCCGAAGCTCGCTTGCGGCGGAGCAGCGACTGCCATCCGTACGTACGGCGTGCCGGGCGGGGACGGCGGCGGCGCATCGTCGTCTTCCTCGTCGGGAAGCACCGGCGGCTCCTCGGGCTCGAGCGGCTCGTCGGGGAGCTACGGCACGCCCCCGGGAAGCTCGGGCGACGGCAACGGCGGCAGTTGCAACGACGGCGGCGGCAACTGCAGCGGTGACTGCGGGAGCGGCGGAAACGACGGCGTCCCGCCCGGCTCGGGCTCGAGCGGCTCCTCCGGCTCGAGCGGCTCCTCCGGCTCGAGCGGCTCCTCCGGCTCGAGCGGCTCCTCCGGCTCGAGCGGCTCTACAGGCACCATCCCGGGCTCGTCCTCCGGCTCCTCCGGCGGCGGCGGCACCGACGTCCCCGGCGGCGACGCCGAGGTCTGCACCGGCGAGAGCGACAATCCCGAGCTCTGCCCGCCGGAGCTCGATGGCTGCACCGGTCCGAGCTGTGGCGGCGGCATCCCCGATGACTCGATCGACTACGGCGGCTGCGCCTGCGGGGGCGGCGGAAACGACGGCGAGGTCATCGTTCGCTGATCGAACGGTGGCGCTCGGACATCGTCGGGACTCGAACCGAGGCCTTGCGCGATCGAGCGAAAGCTCGTCGCACGAGCGCACGTACCGCCGAACGCACGAAGCCCGCCCTCACCTGGTGAGAGCGGGCGATCGTTCACGATCGTTCAGGAGCGGCTACTTCTTGTCCGTAGCGGCGCCCTTGTCCTTGGTGTCCTTCGCCGGCGCAGCTTCCTTCGTGTCCTTCGCCTTCGCGCCCTTCGCGGGCGCAGCTTCCTTCGCGTCCTTCGCCGGCGCAGCTTCCTTCGTGCCCGACTTCGGCGCCGCGGTCGCCTTCGAGGCAGCCGCGCCCTTCACGGCGGCCTTCGCCACCGGCTTTGCGTCGACGAGGTTCACGTCGGCGTTCATCACGGCGGCGGTGCCGACGGGCTCCGTGGTCGTCATGGCAACCGCAGCAGGCTCGGTGGCCTCGGCATCCTTCACGATCTCGAGGTGGAATCCGTAGCCGCCGGAGACCTTGTCACGCGCGAAGTCGCGGACGTTCACCGTGTAGATGCCAGGCTCGAAGTGCCGCTTCACCTTCGCCTCGGCGCCCGGGGAGCCGCCGTCATTGTAGGCGATCTGCTCACCGCTCGCGTCCGTGATCGTGATCGTCGCGTCGACGGGAGCCTTCACGTTCGGCTGCTTCACGGAGACGCCGTAGACGCCGGCGGTCGTGACCGTCCACGTGAAGTCCTTGCCGTCGCGCTCGTACATCCGGCTGTCGCACGAGACAGCGTCGCTGATGACGCTCGCGCAGGCGTTGGCCGCGCTCGCAGGCTTCGGGCCGAGGATGCCGAGGAGCGAGCCGCCAACGAACATCACGCCGCCGAGCGCGTAACCGAGCACCATGTTGCGCTTCGTCGACGTGACGAGCGACGCGCGGCCCTTCTGCGAGAGGATCAGCTTCCCGGTGCCGATCCCCTTCGGCGTGGCGAGCACCGGGCCTTGCGGCGTCGGCATGACCTGGCCGAGCGCGTAGAGCGTCGGCGACGGCGGCACGATCTTCTCGGTCCCCTCGAAGCCGGTGGTGCGGCTGTCGAGCGCGACGATCGCCGGCGTGTTCATCTGGAACCCGCCGAACTGGAGCGTGCCCGGGATGACCCCGAGGAGCCCGACGTTCATCGTGCTCGAGTGGACCTTCTCGAACGGAGCATCCGGCTGCTCCGAGGCATCGATCCAGATCTGGCCCGCGCCTGTCGGGTCTTGCAGCGCGAACGTCGCCCCCTTGTAGTCGCGCAGGATGTTGCTCGATCCCTTCTTGGTCTGCGTCCCGTTCTCGGTACGCTCGCTCTTCTCCCACTTCCGCTCGATCGTGAGCTCGTACGCGAGGCACGGCCGACCGCTCATCGGCGCTACGAGCAGGTTCTGCTGCCCGACCGTTCCCTCCGTCGAGACGAGACCTCTCGCGTCCGCAGCGCCCTGTCCAAGCTGCGCAATCTGAGACGGTGCGCGGAACGGCACCGCGTTCATCTTCTTCCCCTTCAGCATCTGCAGCACGCCGAAGATCAGCCCCACCAAACCAACCACGGCGAGAAACCACCCCATAACGCTCATCGGTCGAACCCTCCAACTCCGTGCGGGCGAGACGCAATGCCGGAGGTGGATCGTCCTGGTCTCAGAACGCCGTCACCATGGGCTCGTGCTCGCGAACCCCCGCATGTACGAGCCGCCTTCGGGAAACCTCCCCACGCCGGAGCGGGGCTCGGAAGAAAGGCGGTCAGCGCACGAGGAGCGCGAAGACGAGGATCCCGAGGATGATGCGGTAGATGCCGAACGGAACCAGCCCGCGGCGCTTCAGGTACGCGAGGAACGCGGCGATGACCGCCCAGGCGACCACGAACGACACGACGAGGCCGATGAGCACGTTGAGCCCGCCGATCTCCCCGAGGACCTCGCGGGACTTGTACGCCTCGTACACGGTGGCCGCGCCGAGCGTCGGGAGCCCGAGGAGGAACGAGAACTCCGCGGCGGTCGCCGTCGAGAGCCCCGTGAGCTGGCCCGCGACGATGGTGCACATCGAGCGCGACGAGCCTGGCCACATCGAGACGCACTGACCGAGGCCGATGAGCAGCGCGCGCAGGGGAGTGACGTGCTCGAGTCCGACGAGACCAACGCCCGCGACCGGCGCGGCCGCATCGCGGTAGCCGCCGTCGGGCGACGCAGCGGCCTTCGGGGTCGTGCGCGCTCGAAGGATCTCGATCGCGATCATGACAATCCCACCGACGATGAGCGCCGCGGCCACGGGTCCCGGACCGAAGAGGAGCGCCTTGATCTTCTTGCGGAGCAAGAGGCCCACGATCGCGGTGGGCGTGAAGCCGAGCACGAGGGCGACGAGCAGCTGGATGCTCGCCCGCTCGCGCCGGAAGAGCCCCGACGTGCGCTCCAGGAGCAAACGACGGTAGTGGACCACCACGGCCAGGATCGCCCCGAGCTGGATGACGATGTCGAACGAGTCCACCGCCTCGCCCGTCTGTCCGAGCAGGTGGCTGGCGAGGATGAGGTGGCCGGTGGAGGAGACCGGCAGGTACTCGGTCACGCCCTCGACGATGCCGAGCAGCGCTGCAATCAGCGGGTTCATCCGAGGGCGCTGCGCGTGAGGAGCTCTGGCGCCGACGGGGTCGAGTCCGAGAGGCCGACGAGAGGACGAGGTACGCGTGCCACGTGCCGATCTCTATCACACCGGCGAATTGCCCAGCGCTTCACGATGCGACCTCACGGTGCTACGCATGAGCGAAAGGCTCGCGAAGTCGCACCGCGCTGCCCGTTGCCCCGCTCCCGCCGGTCCCTGCCATGGCCCTCTTCCCGCCGCTCGAGGCCGACGTCGATACGGTGCGCGAGGCGCTGCGGCCACTCCGCAACGATTTCACGATCGCGCTCTACACGGCGGACAACGCGTTCGCGGTCGGCGCGATCATCCGGGTCGCGCACAGCTTCCTCGCGCGCGAGATCGTGCTCATCGGGGACGCGCCCTATTACGAGAAGGCCTCGATGGGGATGGAGAAGTACGAGACGATCGTCCGGGTCCCGTCGGAAGAGGCATTCCTCCAGCACGTCGCCGGGAGACCGCTGTGGGCGGTCGAGAAGGAGACCGCTTCGACGAACGTGAACGCCGTCGAGCGCTTCCCGAAGGACGTCGTCTTCCTGTTCGGGAGCGAGCGCTTCGGGATCCCGGCACCGCTGCTCGAACGGGCGCACGTGACCGTCGGGATCCCGATGTACGGCGTCAACAACTCGCTCCCGCTCGCGATCGCCGCCGGCATCGTGATGAACGAGTGGGCGCGTCGCCGCTACGCGGACGGAGCGACGGTCTGAGCGCGCGCTCACGAGCTCACGAGCTCGGCACACGCGAGCCCAACCGGCTCACCAGCTCACGACGCCTTCGCTATCGTCATGCTGCGGAACGTCACGGGCCGCCGCCCAGCGCAGGAGCGCATCGAGCACGGGACAGAGTGACTGCCCCCACGGGGTGAGGCGGTACTCGACGCGCGGCGGCACCTCGGGATACACCGTGCGCTCGACGAGACCATCGCGCTCCATCTGCCGGAGCTGCTGGGCGAGCATCTTCTGCGAGACCTCGGGGATCGCCCGCTCGAGCTCGGAGAAGCGCCGGACGTTGCCCCCGAAGAGTCGGAACAGGATCACCTGCTTCCATCGCCCGTCGAGCAGCTTCAGCGCCACTTCGACGCGTGCCGCCGCCTCCTCGGGCGTCGCAGGGTCGACGTACTTACTTCCAGGTGAGTACCGCACTTCCTCGTGCGTTCTTGCCATCTTTCGACCGTAGCTCCAACTGTGACAACGCGCTGCCGACGAGTGGGCAGCCTGAACAAGTCATCCGTTTCGGAGGAGAGCTACCTTGGCGAACCATCTACCTGCGCCGCTGGCGCGCTATTTCGCGGCGCAGAACGAGCGCGACGTCGAAGCGATGCTGGCGGCGTTCACCGCCGACGCGCTGGTCCACGACGAGAGGCGCGAGCATCGGGGCACTGCAGCCATCCGCGACTGGATGGTGGATGTGACGAACAGGTACGCGCCGCAGATCGATGTCATCGAGACGTCCGCCGACGGCGAGACGGTCGTCGTTGACGTCTCGGTCTCGGGGAACTTCCCTGGCAGCCCCCTGCGTCTTCGCTACGCGTTCGAGCTGACCGACGAGCAACGGATCGCCCGCCTGGAGATCTCCTGATGAGCGCAGCTCCGACGTTCTCGGTAGACCCGCGAGAGCTCGCCGGGAAGCGTGTGCTCGTCACGGGAGGGACGAAGGGCGCCGGCGAAGCGCGATCGAGCGGGCGCCATCCATGGAAGCGAGCACCTGATCGACGGCGGGACCGTTGCCACGCTCTGACGGAGGTCGTCGTGGACGAGGTCGCGGCCGGCACGAGCGACGGTCCCATGCGTCGATGGGCATCGATGTTGCTCCGATTTGACCGAGGTCCTTTTCGGACTCATCGATGGAGTACGCATGCCCACTCGAGCCGAACAATACCACGCTAGAGAACAGCGTCGGAATGCCCGTAAAAATCGCGCCGAGCACACGACCGCCGGGACGATGAAGGCGGAGGAGACCCGCCGGCGGAAAGCCGCCGAGCGTGCGCAGGCAGGCAGCGAGCGCGCTCGCGAGCACGCTGCAGGAGTCGCGCCTGGAGGCCCGCACTAGAGCTGTCGAGGCAACCGCGAGCCGGCGCGCCTGACGGCGCCGCGCTCGCGGTTGAGGGGCCGCGAACGCTCGAGCCGTTCAGCGGGAGATGAACGCACCTCCACCTTGTGTGGCGAGGCTCTCACACGAGACGGGGTTGGCAGACGTCGAAGGAGACATCGGGGATCGCGCCATCGATTGCTGAGTGGACATCAGGGCACCGGTTTCTGCGCCAGGCGGCGCGCCTTCTCCATCGCGGCCTGGCCGTCGACGAAGACGACGGTGGCGACGTAGTCGAGCGCGCGGACTCCGGCGGGGAGCGTCGCGTTCGCGAGGAACGCCGTCGGCGAGTAGTTGCCGATGTTGCCGACGCCGGCGTTGAGCTGCTCGGCAGCGGGCGCGAGCATCTCGGTCGGCGCGCCCTGAGCCTTGCCGCCGTAGTACTGCGCGAGGCCGTCCATCAGCGGCGCAACCTGCTCGGCGACGGCGCGGTGCCCGGAGGAGAGACCGCCCGCATTGCCGGTGGCGAAGACCTTCCCGATGAGCGCCTGGCGATCGGCCGGGGGAGCGATGAGGATGTTCTGGAGCGGCCCCTCCGCGAGGCCGATCTGGCCCTGCGTCGTGGAGACGAGCGGCATCGGCTCGAACAGCGGGTCGACGCAGTCGGCGCCTTCGGGGCCTGCCTCGCGGATCTGCTCCTCGCTGCAGCTCGAGAGCGCAAGCATGTGCCACGCGAACTCCGAGCAGTACATCGGCAGCTTCGTGGTCTTGTCCTCCTCGAGGATGATCTGACCGAGCTTCGTCACGGTCTGCTTCGTCGTCATGCGCGTCGAGGCGAAGATCGGCGTCAGGTAGTCCTTCTGGAACTTCACCTGCATCCGCTGCCCGTTGATGCGCGGCAGGTTGGTCTTCAGTGCGCCGATCCAGTTGCGAAGGCTTCCCTTGCGCGCATCGTCCATGTTCTTCGGACGGACGATCTGGAGCGCGTCGGTGCCGCTCTCGCGATGACCGCTCGCGCTCACTCCGCCCGAGAAGTGCAGCGTATTGAACTGGCCGACGTATTCGCCGTCGAGCGGGCTGTCGATGTTGAAGGCCTCACCGTTCTGCGTGTAGACGAGGCTCGCGTGCGTCACGCCCATCTGGACGTGCGGATACGCCATCGTGCCCGCGAGCTCGGGGCGGAAGCTGAGCGCGATGTCGCCGTCCTCGAGGACGCCCGCGCGTGCGAGGCGCTTCGCCATGTCGACGCGAGCCACCTTCTTCTTCGCGGGGTCTTGACCGCCCTGGTTGACCACGATGAGGCGGAGCCCGGCGCCCTCGACCTCCGTCGATGGGTTCCACACCGTCGGGTACGGATACTGCGGGCGGTTCAGCGGCGTGACGATCGCGTCCTTCGGAACCGAGAAGTAGAACGGCACGTCGATGAGACGGTCCGCGGCCTGACTCGTCGAGATCGCGTCGACGCCGACGTCCGCCTCGGCGCTATCGTCCTCCGCCTCCGCGGCGCATCCCTGGGTGAGCGCGGTGACCGAGCCGAGCGCGAGGAGCATCGAGAGGCGACCGAGGCGGGCGAGGGCGAACATGGCGGCAATCCTTGTGAGCAGGTTGCCCACATATGTGCACCCTGTATGCCGAGGCCGCGCTTGTATGATCTCAACGAGTTGCGCAGTTTGCGCAGCCCGGTTTCACCTTCCACAGAGGGTGGAATGATCCACTCGAGCGCCCCGAGGAGGTGCACGCGATGAGGCGGACGCGACCCATGGAACGCCGACGCGTCGGACGCCGCGAGCGACGCCGACGCGACCTGGGCGCCGCTTGTCCGGTGTGGTGACGAGTCGAGCCCGCGAATCAGCGCGAACGGCGGCGACCGACGACGAGGGCGGCGACGCCCGCGAGCGCGAGCGCGCAGAACGCAGTGCCCGACGCGGGCTGGGGCGCGGCCGAGCAGCCCACGGTGGTCTTCTTGATCATCGTCCTCGCCGGCTCGGTCGCGTCGGTCGCGGTGCAGGTGTCGTCCTCGCAGGTCGTGCCCAGGTCCGGCTCCGCGCTCGCGGGGTCGACCTCGGGCGAGAGCCAGGCCGGCTCCTCGTAGCCACCCGCGGCGGCGGCCTTCCTGCCGGCCTCGATGATCATGTCGGCGTGCATGTCCGTGCGCGAGTAGATCGCGGCGAGGCAGCGATCCTCCGTCTGCGGACCGCGCGAGAGCGCGCCGAGCACGTAGGGGGCGCCCTCGTCGAAGGTCGCCTGGTCGAAGGCGCCGCCGCCGGAGTCGCCCGAGCAGACGTAGCCCTCGGTGATGAACTCCTTGTCGCTGTCGAGCATACGCTCGTAGCCGCCCTTGCAATCGTAGCTGTCGTCGCCGGGCACGCAGATGATGTCGATGCCCTCGCGGATGCGGCGGATGCCCGAGTCGTTGGCGTTGGGGCTCGTGATGCCGTAGCCGAGCGCCGTGATCTTACCGCTGATCTTCTCGCGGTCCGTCATCGAGAACTGCACGGCGGGCGTCACGGGCGTCGCCTCGCTCTCGGGGATGTTCTCCTCGAGCGTGACGAGCGCGATGTCGTTGCCGCAGAAGCCGCGCTCCTCCGGGGTCGTGATCTTCGCGGCCCGGTACCGCGTCTCCGCGCGCCGCATGCTCGGCGACGTCGTGATGTACAGGTTCGCGGGGTCGACGTTCCTCGTGGGGAAGACGTCATTGCACGTCACGGCCTCGCTGCCGTCCGGCGGGACGACGCAGTGACGCGCCGTGAGCACCAGGTTCGGCGCGATGAGCGTCCCGGAGCAAACGGCGCCGTAACGGCTGAAGATGCCGACCGCGAAGTTGTGAGCCTTCTTCGTGTCCGACGTGCCGCCCTGGACCGCGCTCGCCTGCTGCCCGAGGAGCTCGGAGGGGCTCTCGGACGCACCGCCGCAGGCCGCCAGAGCAGAGAACAGCACCATTCCGAGCAGGCTCGTGGTCCGCATCATTCGTTCTCTCCTGTCCTCTCCCGAGTCACGGTCGAACCCAGCATGACTGGATCTCGCGCGCCCCACCGGCGAGGGGACAGTGACTCTATCCGACGCCTCCGAAGACGCTCCTCTCGAATGCGTCTCACCGCTGAGCCTGCTCGGGTTTCGGGGGCGCCGGATTTTTCGTAGCCTTTCGGGCATGTCCCGCTCCTCCGAACGCCCGCATCACCCCGCGCAGGATGCCAAGGTGCTCCTCTTCCACTGCGATGCGTACGACGCCTCGCGCATCCGGACGATCGTCGGCTCCGCGATGCAGGAGCTCGGGCTCCGTCCGACGGGACGCACGCTCGTGAAGCCGAACCTCGTCTGTGCCGGCGAGCCCTTCGCGCACGCGTACACCCGGCCGGAGATCGTCGAGGGGGTGCTCGGCGCGCTGAAGGACAACGAGCGTCCCGGGTCACCGATCACGGAGCTCGCCGTCGGCGAGCGCTGCGCGATCACGATCCCGACACGCATGGTCTTCCACGAGGCCGGCTACGACGAGATGCTCGCTCGCGTCGGGGCCAAGCGGTACTGCTTCGAGGAGGTCCCGCAGGTCGAGATCCCGCTGACGCACGAAGGCCGGCTCCGCGACTACCTCTTCACGCCGGAGCCGGTCGCCAAGGCGGACTTCTTCGTGAACTGCCCCAAGTTCAAGGCCCACCCCTGGACCACGGTCACCTTCTCGATGAAGAACTACATCGGGATCCAGGACGACCGGCACCGTCTCATCGATCACGACCACGCGCTGAACCGGAAGGTCGCCGACCTCCAGTACATCATCCAGCCGCAGCTCGTCGTGATCGACGCGATCATCGCCGGCGAGGGCCGGATGCTCACGCCCATCCCGCGCAACATGAACCTCCTCATCGTCGGCAACAACCAGGTCGCGATCGACTCGGTCGGCTGCCAGATCGTGGGGCTCGACCCGATGAGCGTGGAGCACATCCGCCTCGCCCACGAGCGAGGGTTCGGTCCGGTGTCGCTGTCGCGCATCGAGGTGGGCGGCGACGTCACGCTCGACGAGGCGAAGCGGCGCGCGAAGGGCTTCCAGGTCGGACTCGTCCGCGTGGAGAAGTACTTCCAGGGCACGAGCATCCAGGCCTACGCCGGTCCGCCGCCGAAAGGATCGACGGACGACTACTGCTGGGGCGGCTGTCCGGGCGTGATGGAGGAGGTCATCGAGGTCCTCCGTTTGGCGGACGAGCAGTGTGACCGCAAGCTCCCGCGCATCCATCTCGTCTTCGGCAAGTACGAGGGCGCGCTCGACGTGGGCTACGGAGAGAAGGTGATCTTCGTCGGCGACTGCGTCGAGTGGGACGGCAAGATCGGCGGAGAGCTCCTGCACATCCGGAGCAAGTACGTCGAGCGCGAGGAGATCGATCCTCACCACGCCAAGCACAAGGACGTCTACGGCCGCATGCTCAAGATGGCGACGAAGCTCCGCGAGCTGAGGGCGAAGGGGTGGATCCGGCTCGAGGGCTGCCCCGTGAGCGTCGGCGAGCTCATCCTGCTGCTCGCCGAGCTCGGCGGGATCAACAACCCGTACTTCGATCCCCGCGCCGTGGTCGGCTTCAATCGGTCTTACCTCGCGTGGCGTGCGACCGACGTGTGGAAGCGGCTCACCGGGGAGAAGTACCAGGTGCCCGGTCCCGTCGAGCGGGGCGCCGCCCGTCCGATGGTGTCGCCCCTCGGCTCGGACGAGTCGAGCAGCGCGATGAGCTCGGCAGACACGAGCGCCGAGTGACGCCCCGTCCCCGTCGCGACTCGTGCCTGAGACCGGCGTGCCGCTCGCCCGCGCACGGCTCGTGGACGGCGCGACGTGCGTGCTCCGTCCCTCGGTGACGAGCACGTGATCCAACAACGGGGGTCCCGCCGATCCAAACACACATGTCGGCCTCGTGCTCGGAAGCCGCTGTTTTCCCGGTCTGGCGCGATGGCGGACGCCGGTATCACAGCTGCATCAGGGGACGTCATGCGACTGTCCCTCCTCACGAGCTCGGCTGCCGTCGTCATCGCTCTCGCATCCCTCGCCTGCTCGGGCTCGGACCAGTCGGCGGCTGACGCGACCGATGGAGTGCTTGCTCCACCGAGGAATGATTCGCCCGTGACGGAAGAGTCGAGCTCCACGCCCGACGAAGACAAAGACTCGAACGACAACTCGGAGGGGAGCTACGGGCTGCCCGACGGAGGGGGCGGTGGAGACGGTGGGGGCGGCGGCAATGGCAATGGCGGCGGAAACGGCAATGGCAACGGCGGCGGCAATGGCAACGACGGCGGAAACGGCAACGGCGGGGGGACCAGCTCGCTCTGTCAGACCAACTCGGTCGCC
>Ga0233377_1000593_pt1 | contig 15636 bp, 15 predicted proteins | sample ElkDunMinimDraft_6_FD_191540 | JGI IMG/M metagenome (GOLD analysis project Ga0233377, IMG submission 191540) | Fecal eukaryotic communites from dung pellets of Tule Elk in California, USA - Elk Dung E36 | ecosystem: Host-associated > Mammals > Digestive system > Large intestine > Fecal | place...
AAAGATGAATTCACGGAAATAATAAAGGAGGTAGATCCAGATGTGTTATGTCTACAGGAATTTAGTAGTACCATTAAAGGAAGTAAAAGATTCAGTGAAACGATAAAATCAAAGATTAATTTTGATAGTTATTATTTCGCGCCTTCTCAGCAAAATGAATACAATGCCTATGGACAGGTAATCTTCTCAAAATTTCCAATTATCAATTCTGGTTTAATCAAAAAGAATGAATACGGTATTAACCGTGTTATCTATGTGGATATTGTTAAAAATGAAGATACGGTCAGAGTTTATAATGTTCACCTTCGTTCCTTCGGACTTCAAAGCGAAGACAAAGAGTTTATACAGAACCCTAAAACTGGAGATGGAACTGAAGAAACAAAAACCAAAAGAGTTGGAAGGAAGTTGAAGTGGGCATTTGAACAACGTAGCGATCAGGCAGAATCTCTGTTTGATCATATGCAAGAAACAAAATTCCCAAAAATTGTGATGGGTGATTTTAATGATACACCTATGTCATATTCTGTGAACCTTATCGGAAAGAATATGAAGAATGCATTTCAGGAAAAGGGAAATGGATGGGGAGTAACTCATTATGAACTATTGCCAATTCTGCAGATTGATTATATTTTCTGTGAAAAGAACTTTACAGTAAACAATTATCAGGTAGTCAAGAAAAAACTTTCAGACCACTACCCTATTTATGCTGACTTAAGCATCAATTAGAAGCTATCGTATCAGTTGTGTTAACATCCAATTGCCCTAAAGCGGCCTCAATAAAGGCATCATACCTATTCTTAACCTTAAAATAGGCTTCCCTACCAAAATAATATCTACCCAATAAAGCTTCAATATCACTTTGAATAAGATCATGTAAATCTCTTTGTTTACTTGGCGATATTCTCCAACCTCTATCGGTTAGAAATTTAATAAAACTATTATATTCAGTACGGGGAAGATTATATCCCTGTAAAAAGTTTTCAATAGAATAAGCAGGTAGTTTCTTGGTAAATCTACTGTAAACAAATTGTTCAATTAAGCTAGACTGAACCAGATCCTTATATAACAGACTAACTTCATTAGAGTCAATTGGAATAATAACATCTGGCACTATTCCACCGCCACTATATAATTTCTTGCCTAATTTGGTTTGAAAAGCCTGTGCATGAGCATATGTAGTGTCCAAGGACCATAATCCATTATACATAGAACCATAATCATTCATGATTGACCAGTTCGGTTTATATTTTCGTTGAATACTACGACCTAGAGGAGTATAATACCTAGCAATACTCAGGTTGATTGTGGAACCATCGGCGAAATCAAATAGCTCTTGTACCGTTGCCTTCCCATAGGTTCTTCTTCCAATAATGGTTCCTCTATCCCAGTCTTGTACAGCACCTGAAACAACCTCACTTGCAGAAGCGGTCCGCTCATTCACTAATATCACCAATTTCCCTTGATTATAGCTTCCCTTACCTTCTGAAAGATAGTCTTGTCTGGATTCATGATCCCCCTCAGTATACACCATCAAACGTTGATCAGGAAAGAATTCACTGGCCATCTTTATTGCAATATGAAAATAACCGCCACCATTATCACGAAGGTCGAGGATAAGACTCTTCGCCCCTTGCTTTTTAAGGTCAATAACAGCATTTTTAAATTCTTCTGCAGTTTTTAAAGAGAATCTACGGATACGGATAAAGCCAATTGTTGGTTTTATAAGATAGGCTACATCTAGTGAGCTTACATTTATCTGATCGCGAACTGCCTTTAAAGGTCCAGGCATCTTCATTGAATCTCTTTCAACAATCATCTGGACAACAGATCCGCGTTTTCCACGCATTAGTTTTTCCACCTCTTCTTTCGAGACAGATTGACCTGCGATTTGTCTTTTACCAATTTTCAGAATTCTATCCCCCACTTTGAATCCACCTTTATCGGCAGGTCCATTGGTTATAACTCCCACAACCAGCAAAGTATCATTCAAATTAAAGTACTCCATCCCTATCCCTTCGAAAGTTCCTTCCAGAACTTCAGTCTGGTTTTTCGATTCATTCGGAGTTAAGAACGTAGAATAGGGGTCGAGATGAGAAATGATATGATTAATAGCTCCATTTTGAACGGAGTCTGTATTAAGACTATCCACATATCGATTAGAGATGAGGTCTACGACCTGTTGAATTTTATAGGAGTTATCAGAGAGCCCTATAGGCACAAGAGATCCTCCTGAGTTGAATCCCTGTTGATCAGAATAATTCTGTCCTAGGATCAATCCCAATAGAAGAGTAGCAGCATAAGTTGCCGCGACAAAGATATTTCGTTTTCTACCTTTTTGCATTTACGGTCTGGTCCGTAAAATTAATCACTTAACAATTTGTTTAAAAGAAAATTATAACAAATATTTTATAACAATTAACAGTCCAAAAGGAACCTTGGAACGTAATAATTCCGCAATTTTCAATAATTTTACCGTTAAATGCATGAATTAGAACCATATTACAATTGGCGAGACTACTATATAGCCTCTGAGGATGAGCGCAATCCATTTTATGGCACAGTATATAGTGAGTTTGAATACGATAAAAAAATCTATAATTATCTCCTACATCCCCAATGGGATTATTTTGGTTCGCAAACCCTTTACCTTAAAATTATTTATGCCGATTATGATAAGGGCTATTGTATTATTGAATTTATCGGAGAATGGAATGATGCCATTTATAATGACATTATGATTCTGAAAAGGGAACTTATCGATTTATTGATAGAAGAAGGAATTACTAAATTCATATTGATCGGGGAAAATATATTGAATTTTCATGCTTCAGATGATTCATATTATGAGGAGTGGTTCAATGATATTGAGGAAGGATGGATTGCAGGAATTAACTTCAGAGAGCATGTGATCAAAGAATTTCAGGATAATCATATAGACTATTATATCAACTTTGGGGAGTATCTGAATAACTTTCCTTGGCGGACCTTAAAACCGAAGCAGGTTTATCATCATATTGAAGAGCATATACAGAGAAGGTTGTCTTAAAATATATACGCTAATAGGCTGGCTTATTTTAGCTTAATTATCTATTTTTCCTTAGATTTGCCAATCAAAACATTGTAATTATGTCATTCAGAATAGAAAAAGATACTATGGGTGAGGTTCAGGTTCCAGCAGACAAATACTGGGGCGCACAAACTGAACGTTCAAGAAACAACTTTAAAATTGGCCCGGCAGCTTCTATGCCACATGAAATCGTTGAAGGTTTTGCTTATTTAAAGAAAGCGGCAGCATATGCTAACTGCGAATTAGGCGTTTTATCTCAGGAGAAAAGAGATGCAATCGCTGCAGTATGTGATGAAATCCTTGCTGGAAAATTAGATGATCAATTCCCATTGGTAATTTGGCAAACTGGTTCGGGAACTCAATCCAACATGAATGTGAATGAGGTTGTTGCTAACCGTGCTCAAGTATTGGCTGGCGGAAAAATTGGTGAAGGTGAACCTGTTTTGAAAGCAAATGATGATGTTAATAAATCACAGTCTTCGAATGATACTTTCCCTACTGGAATGCATATTGCGGCATACAAAGCTGTAATAGAAGTAACTATTCCTGGAGTTGAGAAATTGCGTGATACATTAAAGAGAAAATCTGATGAATTCATGAGCGTTGTTAAGATTGGTCGTACCCACTTAATGGATGCTACACCACTTACTTTAGGTCAAGAATTATCAGGTTATGTTGCACAATTAACTTACGGTATCAAAGCCGTTAAAAATACACTAGCACATCTTTCAGAGTTAGCATTAGGAGGTACTGCAGTTGGTACCGGACTAAATACGCCAGATGGATATGATGTTTTGGTAGCAAAATATATCGCTGAATTTACAGGATTGCCTTTTGTAACTGCTGAGAACAAATTTGAAGCGCTAGCAGCACATGATGCTATCGTAGAAACACATGGTGCATTAAAACAATTGGCAGTTTCATTAAATAAAATTGCGAATGATATCCGTATGTTAGCATCAGGTCCTCGTTCAGGGATTGGAGAGATCATTATTCCAGAAAACGAACCGGGATCTTCTATTATGCCAGGAAAAGTTAACCCTACACAATGTGAAGCATTGACTATGGTTGCCGCTCAGGTCATGGGAAATGATGTAGCAATTACTATTGGTGGTACACAAGGTCACTATGAATTAAATGTTTTCAAACCACTTATGGCTGCAAACTTCCTACAATCAGCTAGATTAATCGGGGATGCCTGCGTTTCCTTTGAGGAACATTGTGCAATTGGTATTGAACCAAACTATGACCGCATCAAACAATTAGTAGATAATTCATTGATGCTGGTTACCGCATTGAATACAAAAATTGGTTACTACAAAGCAGCAGAAATTGCACAAACCGCTCATAAGACTAATTCTACGTTGAAAGAAACAGCTATCAAATTAGGTTATGTTACTGCAGAGGAGTTTGACGAGTGGGTTAAACCAGAGGAGATGGTGGGTAGCTTAAAATAATATAGTGAACGAAAAGAAAAATACATATTCTCAAATAAGAGCATACCTATCTATTATGGTAGGTATGCTTTTTCTTTTTGCAGGCTGTCAACGACATACAGATATGCAAGGTGAAGGTGCGGATTACCTTCAGGGAGTTTGGATGCAGGATAGTATTCCTGGCCAGGATCAAATGTTGAATTACACCTTGTACGAGTTAAAATTTACTTGTGATTCTGTTTATGCAAAGATGCGAGTTCATAATAAGATTCAAAGCATTCCTGACAGTTGTTATAATAATGGTGAATGGACTGAATATGCAAAAGCTGTATATTCTGTTCGTGCTGACAGCATGATTGTTGAAGGTGTTTATACCAAAGAAAATGGCAAACAAAAAATATCCGGTTGTCATAAACAAGGACCCTATGTTCCGAGATTTTTGATAAAATCCAAAAGCAAGGATAGTTTAGTGCTGGAAAATAAGTTTGATAGTCGACCTATTGTTTTGCGAAAAACTGCAGATATTACCTGTGTGCTCAAGAAAAGATGGGAATTATAAAAAACGAAACAGCCAAGGTAAATCTTGGCTGTTTCGTTTTTTATAAATTCTTCTCCTTAATTAATCAACCTTGTATCATCGGATGATTTAAGGATATGATTCTTTAATTCAGTTTCAGCTTGTAGTAATTCGCCCTCAGCAACTTTACGTTTTTCACGACCCTCCCGCTGAATACGCAATACCTCTTCAATTGTAGTAATAATATCTGTATTAGCCTTTTTAATGGTATCCATATCGATAATTCCACGTTCTGTCTCCTTGGCAACACTGATCGTTGCATCTTTCAACATTTCGGAATTTCTCTTCAACAATTCATTGGTGGCATCAGTAATTGCACGTTGTGCTTCCAAAGCACTTTGAGCATGTGCAATCCCTAAAGTCAATACCATTTGGTTCTTCCATAAAGGCAGTGTATTGACAATACTTGATTGGATTTTCTCCATCAATGAGCTACTATTGCTTTGAATCATTCTGATTTGAGGTGCAGTTTGCAATACAACCATACGAGTCAGCTTCAAGTCATGCACTTTCCTTTCAAAACGTACAACATGTTGTTCCATATCTTTATATTCCTGCACTTTATGTTGATCACCGGTAGCCTCTGCCTCAGCCTTCAATGCCGGCAATGTTGTACTCAATACCTCCTGAAGCTTCTCCTCTCCTGCCTGAATATGCAAGGAAAGATCTTTGAAGTACTGTTGATTTTGCACAAAAAGCTTATCAAATATATTGACATCCTTCGCCAGACTTTTGTAATGACCTTCAAGTTTCAATTCGATGGAATGTATATTCTTCTCAACTGAGGAATACTCTGTGCGCATTCTGCCGATTTTTTTCTTGATGTTGTCAAAGAAAGGGATTAATGGTTTTTTATTTACTCTATCATCGAACTCACGAATTTCTGACCTTAGATTCACCAAAATATCTTCGGCACCACCAAGATCCTTAGTACGTACTTGTTTTAAGATTTCGTTTGAGAAATTACTTACATTACTTTGCGCTCCAACCCCAAACTGAATAATATCAGTAGTCGATGTTAAATTAATTTTCTCTTTATATTGTTGAATAAGCTTTATTTCCTCTTCAGAGAAATTCACTTTCACCTCTGAGGGCTTATTCTGGTTTTGATCATCGTCCAGATGAGTCAAATCTAAATTTGCCATATTAATCTTTTAAAAGGTTTCTACTTTTTAAGGTTTGTATATACACATCAGTTTCCGCTGACACATCCAACATCCCCATTTTAAATTGGTTTGTAACTTCTTGTTCTACTGCTATTGCAGCTTGACGAATAACGTTTTCTAGTTTTCTTTTAGACTCCAAAGTGATTGAATTGTTCAATCGTGCATTTTCGAGTTCATCATATTGCATTAAAACATTGACAATTGTGGAATGTCTGACTAAAAACTTTTCAGCTTCACGTTTATCCTTTTTCTCCAACAATTGAAAAAGTCTCAAAATATTATCGATATCCTTATGAATACTAACGTTGTCAATTTCCTTTCTCCAGTGCAATAATCTCTCAACAAATAACTGCGGTGTATCTATTGTAGGTGCAGCTAATTCTAATCTCTTTTGAGAATCTATACTAGATATCCAATATAAGTCTCTTACTTCTGCAAGTTCCAATCTTTGGAGATAAGGTTTTGCTTGATTAAGTAGCAAGCCGTTACCAACAATATAAGATAAAACAGAACCACTTAAAGTCAACAACATAGCTTGACTCAATGTTCCGAATAAAACCACAAAGGAAAACAAGAGACCCAACTCGACCGCCAAAAGCAACCAAGCCGTTACCATCCAAGAACGAACCTTAGTTTTCTTTGCCTGAGACATCATCACCAAAGGGTGTACATGTATAGGCAAAGGCAAGAACATCAGGATGGACAGAAATGTCCATACCATTTGCCTTATCTCCCAAGGTCTACTTTTTTTCGTTGCCCAACCCATTCTATAAATTTAATTATTTTTATAAAAATACACCAATTCTTATTCCAATGTAAACAATCAATGTCACTATTAGGTAATTGGCGTTAAAATCCCTGTCATTAGGTCATTTTTGTCGGTGAAAATTCCTTGAAATTCTCTATTAATCTTAATGTCACTTCAAAAGGTTTCTTTTTTTCCCATCTTGAAATAAGCCATGCTATAAAGCTAATATTAAATATATCTTTATTTTCATCAAGATCTAACATAGCATAAACAGACTGTTGAAAGCTTTGTTGATAAATAACATCGGGTTTGAAAAGATATTTTTCAATCAGGGTCAAAAAATAGAGCACACGAGCTTCATTGACCTGCATCAAATATTGTTTATACCTACGTTTGAAACTTTTTAACCTTGAAACGGCTAGTTCTAGATTTTCAAATTGAGCATGAAGAAGAATTTCCATTAAATTCTTTCGAATACTCCATAACATCCCAAGTTTCTTTTCATACCAGGCATCTGAATGTGTCAATTTAGACAAAACCCTGAGAGCCTTTTCATCATTTAATTGAGCAAGAAACATGGTTTTACTGAGAATCAGATCATCAATATCAACCGCTGAAGATTGCTTTGGCAGATTAGTCAATGTCTTGTCAATATAACTTAAAGCCATTGGAGCATCCCCCTTAAAGTAGTAATTAAGCGCATATAGCAATTGTTGCCTTATGAACAATAGATCTTTATATTGTCTAAACTCTCCCATCAGTGAATCCATTTGTTTCAAATAATCGATGCTTTCATCAAACAGGCGACTTCTAAGGGTGAAGTTTGCTAAATAATAAAGGATATGAAGATGATAGAAGGTTTGAGAGAGATTACTAACTTTTTGACTCTCTATAAACTGATGGCTTTTAATCAAATACTTTTCGACTAAACCATAATTTTGATTAATAGCGGCATATTCATTTGCTATATAAAGAATTTGATAAAGAGATTTATAATTCATCAGATCTAATCTATTTATCTGATAATGCTTAATGGTCTTTTCAATCAGCTCATTGAGGTTTACAACTTTTCCTTTAAGATGTATCTCATTCAATTCTCTTCTTAATGATGCATAGGCTAATCTTAACTTGGCCTCTCTTTGCATATGATTTTGATTAACTTGAAACTTCTCCATCAATTCTTCAAGATTAATTCGGGAATCAACATGGGAAAACTGCAACCTTAACAGCAAAATTTCATTCAGCAAACTAAACTGTTCCTGCAGGATAGCAAGCTTCTCAGCTCGATCTAAGGTCTTGAAGCCAAGTTTATACAGATTATTTTCTAAGAGGAATCTGGAAACAATCAAAGACCTCAGAATTTCATAGGTTTCTTCATTACTGTTTTCGAAGGTCTTCTGAGAGAGGAAAAGTAATAAACTTTCTTGCAATCTCTTTCTTAAAGCATGGTATGCATCCTTATTTTTTGAGTTTTTATAAAGATTATTTATAGACTTTATATCGTCAGTTTCTAATAAATTAAACAGCTTGATATTCTTGACATCAACTCTTTTGTTTTTCTTTGATAAAAAGCTTTTAAAATCGCTTTTATCCTGATCATTAAGAATATTAATTAGCTCACTCAGGGAATCCATAGCGTATTATATAATTTGAAATTCAATATAAATTTACAATTTAAATCGTCAGTATTATACACAAATTGACTTTTCAAGAATAGATTTCTAACCGACCTTTGGGTCAGTATTAATCATTAAAACAAAAAAAAATGGAACCGCTAAATAACAAAACTGAGGAGATGTTAACTCCGTTAAAACACACAGAAGAGCATAAAGGATCTTTTAAACCAACATCAGCATTCGTTGGTGCATCATGGATCGCAATGTTAACAGGAATTGTTGGTTATTGTATAGGATTATGGAATGCCACAATGGAACTTAATGAAAAGGGATATTATTTTGTTATTCTCTTATTCGGCTTATTCGCAGTGATTTCAGTTCAGAAAAGTGTAAGAGATAAAGCAGAAGGCTTACCAGTTACCGAAATATATTATGGCATAAGTTGGTTTGCTACCCTTGCATCGATAATCCTATTAATTATAGGGCTTTGGAATGCTGATTTACTTCTGAGCGAGAAGGGCTTTTATGCTATGTCTTTTATTCTAAGTGTTTTCTCAGCGATTGCTGTTCAGAAAAACACCCGTGACGCTAAATTATTTAAGGAAGAAAACATATAACTTAGCGGTTGCCCTGCAGAGTCTAGTTTTGGCCTGCAGGGATTTTTACCGCTAATTATGTTTATTCAAATAATGGATTACCTTAAATAGACCTCAACATGAAAGATATAGAAAGAAATGACCTTGAGCTAATATCCGAACACAGCGATATTAGTGAAAAGGAATTACAGCAATCTCTGGAGGACTTTATTTACCCTGATCAGGATTCCTGGGCAAAGTTTATCCGAATTGTGTTATTGACATTAGGTGTTGGCTTTATGGCTGCAGGCATTGTATTTTTCTTTGCCTATAATTGGGATGAACTGGATAAGTTTATCAAATTGGGCATTGTACAAGGGCTAGTTATTTTAGTTACAATACTTAGCCTAACATTAAAAATCGACTTACTTTATAAGAATATCATATTAACAGCCACTTCCCTATTGGTTGGAGTTATGTTTGCGGTATTTGGACAGGTTTATCAAACCGGAGCCAATGCCTATGATTTCTTCTTCGCATGGACGGTTTTTATTAGTTTATGGGTATTTATTTCAAATTTTCCGCCGTTATGGCTGCTTTATTTAGGTTTAGGGAATTTGACGATTTACCTTTATTGGGAGCAGGTCGCAAGAAACTGGGATTTTATTTATCTAACTGCAGGATTATTTGTTTTGAACGCTAGCATTCTCTTAATCTGTACCTGGATCCAAAAACAAAAGAAAGGAGAAATCCCTACCTACTTTACAAATACAATAGCAATTGCAGCTGCTATATGGTCCGTTTACAGCAATCTATACTGGATTTTGGATGGCAGAGGCACCGAAGCTCCTGTGATTATAGCTGCAACCTGTCTTTTTTATGGTTTGGGATTATGGTATGCTATAAAGGAAAAGAGCATTTTTTACATGGGCTTAATTCCATTCAGCATCATTATTATCATCTCGGGAGCTATTATAAAAGGTATTGAAGACGACGCAGGATTTTTGCTAATCAGTGTTTTTATTATTGCATCAGTAAGTTTTGTAATCTGGAATTTAATTCAAATGCAAAGGAGGAAGAATCATGGAAAATAAAAATACCATTCAAAGCATTTTTGATACTATTCAAAATAAAATTGGTCGGGAACTTCGGGTGAATATTTCAGGAATTGAAACTTCAGTTAACGATGACCGCAACAGTCAATCATTAACCATTAAGGTATTATCCATCATAGGAGGGATTTTGTCAAGTTTGGCTTTTTGTCTGTTTCTGACTTTAGGGAGCATAGACAAATCCCAGACTGCGATGTATATTTTATCGGGAATATTTTTTATGACTTCCATCTGGATGAATAAGAAGTACGACAAAGTAATTCTAGATACGATTTCTGTTTGTCTGTATTTAATAGGATATGTTGCATTTGGTATAGGATTTTACCTTGGTAAAGGCGACCCTCTTTATGTGCAATTACTATATATGCTCTTCGCTACTATCACATTGCTGATAAGCAAAAGTTATATTTTAACGTTTATTTCCATATTGATGATAAACGGAGCCTGCATTGCAATATTTTTTGAAATAGAAAATATAGACCTGGTACATGCCTTAGTAGTTGTCATTGCTTTCATATGCATTTATTTCACTTTCAATGAGGCGAAATTCATGAAAATAAAGGCTATCGGAGGTAAGCGATATTTAGCAATTCGTACAGGATTAACTCTTTCTTTACTTACATGTCTATACTTTGTTGGCAGATCCACTTATATGGATAGAAATTGGATTTTCAATTGGGTAAGTTCGGGTTTCTTGATTTTAATGGTTATGTGGCTAATCAATTGTTTATTGAATCGCTTTCATTGCGAAGATATAGGAAAGAAAATTCTAGTTTTCATAGTTGTATTGGTCTGTTTAGGGTTTACGGCAATGACTCCCGCCATATCAGGTTCTCTCTTGTTATTATTACTGAGCTTTAAGGTAAATTATAAAACGGGAATTGCTTTAGGAATTATTGGCTTTATATATTTCATTGGGATGTTCTACTATGATTTGAATATTTCCTTATTGCATAAATCCATAGCGATGTTTGTTTCAGGAGCGTTCTTTATACTCCTTTATTTAATGATTTTCAAAAAATCTAATTCACATGAAAAAGCTTAACATTATTATTATAGTCATTAACCTCATAGGCTTACTGGCATATTTCAATTATAGCATTAGTCAAAAAGAGAAAATTCTCAATGAAGGAGAACTGGTATTAATAAAACTTGCACCAGTTGACCCACGTTCATTAATGCAAGGAGATTATATGCGACTTACTTATGGAATTGGACAAGACATTAATTTGGATAGTCTTCCAAAAAGAGGATATGTTGTTTTGCAAATTGACAATAAACAGGTTGGGAGCAGCATTCGCTTTCAACAGGATCTGGAACCCTTGAATAAAGGGGAATATCTAATTGAGTATACAAGACCCGAAAGTTGGAATTTAAATATTGGTGCAGAGTCATACTTTTTTGAGGAAGGAACAGGCGAGCGTTATGAGAAGGCGGAATATGGCGGGTTGAAGATAGATGAGAAAGGTAATAGTTTGCTGGTAGGTTTATATGATAAGGATCGGAATTTGATAGATTAGGGGATAAATCGGTTGGCTGAGTCGAAGCCAAATGAACATAAAAAAAGCCCACGGATGTGGGCTTTTTTATAAAATTCTATTTTAGAATGGCAAATCGTCATCATCAGATGCGCTTGCTGAAATATCAACAGGAGGCATATCACCATATGCAGGAGCAGGAGCAGACTGCGCAGTATTAGCAACTTTAGTCACTCTCCAAGCAACAAGGGAGTTAAAATAAGTAGTAACTCCATCTTTATTAGTCCAAGGACGGCCACGAAGGTTGAAAGATACTTCAACTTCATCACCAATCGCAAGGTTATCAAATATGTTAACACGGTCTTGTGTTGACTCGAAACGAATATACTCTACGAATTGTGGGTTTTCAGCAAAGGCAACGATTAAATCTCTCTTCTTGAAAGACTCAGTTACTTGTTGCGTCGCCCCTATTTCATGTACTTTTCCTCTTATTTCCATAACTTATCTATTAAACCGTAAAATTAAACATTTTTTGCTAAGAGAATAAGTAACTTTGCACAAATATGGCAGAAGTTTTCAACAAAAAGAATAAGGTGATCATTACTTGCAACCGCAGGTTGTCTCCTTATCTGGAACAAGAGATCCGTGAATTAGGATTTGATATTAAGCGTGCTTTTAACACTGGAGTAGAGTTACAAGTCTCTGTAAATGAGTGTATCAAACTAAACTTAAACCTTCGAGTTGCGAGTCAGGTTTTATATGAATTAAAATCATTTAAAGCGAGTAACGCTGATGAATTATATAAACAATTATTAGGCATAGCCTGGGAAGATTTAATTCCTATTGATGGTTATTTTTCGGTAACATCAAATGTTCATAATGAAACGATCACTACACCATTGTTTGCCAATGTAAAGGTAAAGGATGCGATAGTTGACCGGATTAAAGATAAAAAAGGAATGCGTCCGAATTCTGGACCTGAATTAAATAGAGCTGTAATTCATCTTCATTGGATTGACGATCGTGCAGAAATCTTCCTGGATACTTCAGGAGAGACCTTAGCAAAACATGGCTATAGAAAACACCCAGGAAAAGCGCCAATGTTGGAAGCTCTGGCTTCAGCGACAATAATGGCTACGCAATGGGACGGTAAAAGTCCATTTATCAATCCAATGTGTGGTTCTGGAACCTTAGCAATTGAGGCCGCATTAATGGCACAAAACAGAAAACCCGGATTACAACGCATGAACTATTCTTTCATGCATTTTATAGGTTATAATGAAGAGGTGTTTTTTGAGGAACGTAGAGTCTTAAAAGAAATCACAGATAAAACGAACTTACCAAGTATTATCGCTTCAGATATTTCATCAGAAGCTATTGAGATTTCAATATTGAATGCACGTACAGCAGGAGTTGAACATCTTATTGAATTTCAAACCTGTGATTTTGCTGAATCTACCATTCCAGAAGGTGAAGGCGTCATTATGTTTAATCCAGAGTACGGTGAAAGATTGGGTGTTCATAGTAAACTTGAGGTTACTTATTCTAGAATCGGAGATTTTATGAAAAAAGACTGTAAAGGTTACCGCGGATATATCTTTACAGGTAATCCAGAACTAGCTAAGAAAATTGGTTTAAAAGCTTCTCGCAGATTTGAATTCTTCAATGGTAAATTAGACTGTAGATTATTACAATTCGAATTATACGATGGCTCAAAAGACAAGTAAACAAGAGGAGCTTATTCAAAAAACTGCTGCCTTTGTAGAAGACAAACTCAAAGAGGCAGAATCTGGTCATGACTGGTGGCATATCCTTAGGGTTTGGAACAACACTAAAAATATACTTAAGGAAGAAGATGCTGATGCTTTCGTTTGTGAATTAACAGCATTATTACATGATATTGCTGACAGCAAATTCCATGGGGGTGATGAAAGTATTGGCCCCAGGGTTGCAGGAGAGTTTCTTACTTCCATTGGTACTGAAGAAAAGATTGTAGAGCATGTACAGAATATCATTTTGAATATGTCTTATAAAGCTTCATTGGGGGAAGTAAAGTTTAACTCCAAAGAACTTGAAGTGGTTCAGGATGCAGACAGACTGGATGCTATTGGTGCGATAGGAATTGCACGGGCATTTAATTATGGGGGATATAAAAACAGAGAAATTTACAATCCCGAAATCCCTGTTTTAGAAAATCAAAATAAGGAAGCTTATAAAAACAGTACTGCTCCTACGATCAATCATTTCTACGAAAAGCTATTATTATTAAAAGATAAGTTTAACACCAATACAGCTAAAAAAATTGCGGCTGGAAGACATGAATATATGGAATCCTTTTTGCAACAATTTTATGGCGAATGGAACGGAGAACTATAAATTAATATTATCTTAATATTAATTGGGTAAATTCGAAGCATGTTTCAATAAAACATGCTTCGAATGAAAATCCTAAATCTACTTAAACAAAGTACATTTTTATTACTGCTCTTACCTAATCTGGTCTTCTCCCAAGATCAAGACTCCCTACAGATTGTAAATGCGAAATGGAACAAAAAAGAAATAAAAAGAGGAGTCTTCTGGAATCAAGGACATTTTGAAAATCTTTTTAATTCTGTTCAAGAAATCAACTGGGTTGAAATCGATCTAAAAAAATTTCATAAAAATATTTATATCGCTGCGGATTCTGCACAATTGAAACCTACATCCACATTCGCTGAGGAAAACGGAGCTTTAGTAGCTATCAATGCATCATTTTTCGATATGAAAAATGGAGGTTCTGTCGATTATCTTAAGGTGAATAATAAAATAATCAACCATTCTAAGGATAAAAACCCAAATGTTAGAGCAAATGCTGTATTTAGTATCTCTAAGAAATCGGTTTCAATAGAACAAACCAATAAAATCACTGTTGAAGAATCTAATGCGGCATCTGTTATGGTAGCAGGCCCATTATTGATACAAGGGAATGAATATGTATTTCTTAACAAAAATGCATTCAATGATAACAGGCATCCAAGAACTGCAATTGCAATAACTTCGAAAGATAAATTAATATTTATGGTTGTGGATGGCAGAAGCAACCAAGCTAATGGTATGAATCTTAACGAATTAAGCAAGGTATTCAAATGGCTTGGAGCTAAAGATGCGATGAACTTAGATGGTGGCGGAAGCAGCACACTTTACATCAAGAATTTAACAAGTAATGGGGTAATAAATTACCCATCTGACAACAAGAAATTTGACCATGAAGGTCAGCGTTCTGTTGCAAATATTATATATTTAAAATAAAAGAATAGAGTACAATGAAAAAACAGGTATTATTAATAGCTATGACCATGATATTCCATGTAGGCTTATTTGCACAAACTTCTATTATTGCACATCGTGGTGCATGGAAAAACACAAAAGTTCCTCAAAATTCAATTGCTTCTTTGGAACATGCTATCTCTCAAGGTCTTTGGGGTAGTGAGTTTGATGTACATTTAACTAAAGATAATATTCTAGTAGTAAACCATGACCATGATTTTCATGGTTTGGAAATTGAGGATCTTACCTATCAGGAATTATTAGCTAAAAAACATGATAATGGTGAGTCAATCCCTACAGTTGAAGAATATTTGAAGGCAGGTTTAAAGCAAAAAGGCACCAAATTAATATACGAACTGAAGACTAGCAAGATTAGCAAAGAGAGGACAATGGAAAATGTTAAACTTTCTTTGGCACTTGTAAAGAAATTAAAAGCAGAATCCATGGTTGAGTTTATTGCATTTGATTGGGATGCTTGTTTAAAGTTCAGAGAATTAGACAAAAAGATTAAAATTCATTATTTAAATGGGGATAAATCAGCTGCAGAAGTTAAAG
>Ga0233377_1000594_pt1 | contig 15630 bp, 10 predicted proteins | sample ElkDunMinimDraft_6_FD_191540 | JGI IMG/M metagenome (GOLD analysis project Ga0233377, IMG submission 191540) | Fecal eukaryotic communites from dung pellets of Tule Elk in California, USA - Elk Dung E36 | ecosystem: Host-associated > Mammals > Digestive system > Large intestine > Fecal | place...
CGCGACGATCGGTCAGCGATGTCGTGACCGGGACCGCTCACGTCCCGGAGCCGGTCCCCGGTCCCGGAGCCGGTCCCGGAGCCGGTCCCCGGTCCCGGAACCGGTCCCGGAGCCGGTCCCCGGTCCCCGGTCCCGGAGCCGGTCCCCGGTCCCGGAACCGGTCCCGGAGCCGGTCCCCGGTCCCGGAGCCGGTCCGGCCTTAAACGAACGGCATTGGCTCTAGGCCGTACCCGCCTCTCGAGCGCGAACGTCCTTGGCGATCGCGTTCACGGCCGCGATCAGCGCCTCCGCGGCTAGCGGCTTCGCCAGCACCTTGAGCTGATGACGCTCGACGAAGGAGCGCTCCCCCGATGAGAGCCCGCCACCCGTCATGATCAAGGTCCTCGGCAGCAGCTCCGGGTAGTGGCCCGCGATGTGCTCGTAGAGACGTCGCCCGCCTCCGTGCGGCATCTTCCAGTCCGAGAGGATGACGTCGAACGGCTGCTCGTCGAGACGCTCGATCGCCTCGTGGACGCCAGGCGCAACCGTGAGGTCGAACGTGGATGACAACGTCCGGTCGAGCGCCCTGCGAACGCGGTCGTCGTCCTCGACGAGGAGGAGCGAACGGCGACGATCCCGGGCCCGCAGTCGCCCGCTCGACACCGGGCTCGGGACGCTCGCCACCGGAAGCCTCACCCGCATCGTCGTCTCGCCAGGCCGTGAGTCGACGAGCAGCTCACCTCCGAGCGACCTGACGATGCCGAGGCTGAGCGAGAGCCCGAGACCGGTCCCCTTGCCGAATGGCTGGGTCGTGTAGAACGGCTCGAACAGGCGGCGCTTCGTCTCCTCCGTCATCCCGACACCGTTGTCGGTGACGCTGATGATGACGTCATCACCCGACTCGACGGCACGGACGACGATCCGTCCGCTGGCCAGGTCCGAGACCGCCTGCCCTGCGTTCTTGATGAGGTTGCCGACGATCTGTACGAGCGAGGCTTCGTCGGCGCGGGCAAACAGCTCGGAATCGATCTCCGTCGAGACCACCGCCCTCGGCGGCAACGACGCGTGGGCCGAGCGGAGAGCATGTTCCACGACGCGGCTCACGTTGGTCGCGTCACTCGCCGGCGCCGTCGCGGCGGCGCGCCCGATGTCGAGCAGCTGGCGAACGATCCTGGCGATGCGATCGATCGCCTGGAGCGAATCGTCGATGCACTCGAGAGCCTCGTCGCCGACACGACCGTTTTCGAGCTCCTCGCGGAGGTATTCGAGGTTCCCCGCGACGGCCGCCGCCGGGTTGTTGATCTCGTGAGCGACGCCGGCGCTCAGCTGCCCGAGCGCAGCCATCTTCTCCGCGCGCACGAGCGCACCCTCCGCGGCAACGAGCTCCTTCGTACGCTCGTCGACGAGATGTTCGAGATGGTGGGTCATCGCGTCCAGCTCGCGCGCATCGGCGACGAAGGCGCGCGTCAGGAGCACGCCGATCGCGCCGACGGCGCCGATGAAAGACAGCGAAAGCACGAAGGGCCCCTGGATCAATCCGACGGTGACGGCGGTGTCGTGGATCCCCGCCACGAGCTCGAGTCCGATCGCCGCCGCGTGGGCATAACCTTCTTCGTAGCCACCTCGCGCTGCGCGGAGGAAGCGCCCGAACGCGATCGTGAGGCACGTCACCTCGAGCGCGAAGACGACGATGCCGAAAGCGTTGGGGTTCGGGTACTGGTACGTGACGCCGAGCGCGTCGAATGGGAAGCGCGTGGTGGATCCGTCGAGCAGGAGCCCTGGCACCATCCAGCCCACGCCAAGGATCGCGAGCGCGGCACGCGCCGCGTTCTGCCATCGCCTCGCCACCGGGCGCTCGAGCTGCCGGTCGCAGTACACGACCCACATCACGACGTGGAGCGCGCCCATGGTGCTCTGCAGACCACCGAGCCGGACCATGAGTGCTGGCTGCAGCTCGAGCGTGGAGATGACGTCGAGCCCGCAGTACGCCGCCGCGAACAAGGCAATCAGGTAGAGCAGGCGGTAGCGTCGCCAGCGTGGCGCGCTGCCGATCCCGAGCGCCAGGCCAGCGATGACGAGGCCGACCAACGCGGCCGCAAGCGAGATGGCCGCGGGGAGATTCATGTTCTGGGTTCAGGACGAACGGCCACGGTGGCGATGACGTTCAGTCCTGACGCACCATACAATTTCGCGATTGTCGGGTGCTACCGCTTCAGCCCCTCCGGCCGGCGGGCCCCCGCGGTCACTTCACCGGCGGGATCGGCTTCGGACCGACGCACACGCCAACCTCGAGCAGGATGTGCATCAGCGCCTTCTCCTGCGCGAGGAACTCGCTCTGTCCGAACACTGAGTCGCTGCCCTCGGCATGGTAGGTGCTGTAGAGGACGCGCCCGCAGCGGTCCTGGAACGAGACGGTCGCCGGTCTCGTCCCGCCGGGCTGCTTCACCGACGCCCAGACCTTCGGCGTCTGCATGAACGACGTTCCGTTCTCGTCGACGGAGTTGATCGGCCCCACCTTCTCGATCGCGGTCCAGGCGGCCTTGAGCGACGCGTTCCCCTCGCCGATGGCGATCATCCAGTCGCGGAGCGCGACGTCGTCGAACTCAGCTGGATAGTCGCCGCCGCCGCCCTGGCACGCCGAGCCGATCTGGCTGGTCTCGCCGACCCACGAGATGGCGCCGGGCCAGCCCTGACGGACATACTCGTAGCTCCAGTCGGACACGTAGAGCTTGCCGCCGAGCTCGACGAAGTTCTTCGCGGCGTCCCTCAGCGCCGGATTCACCGTGACGCTGCACGCCGTGCCGCCCATGCCCGGCTCGTTCACGCCGCCGGCGCACGGCAGGAAGACGACATGATAGCTCGGCATGGCCTTCAGCTTGTCGCTGTAGGCCTGGATGTCGAAGCCGGGTTCGAACTTCTCGAAGTCCTCGACGCCGATCTTCTCGAGGGACTTCTCCACGTGATCCCACTGGCCCGGAAGGATCAACATGCGCGGAGTCGTGTCGCCGAGGGCGGCATCCGTCTTTCCAGGCAGGCGCGTCAGCTCAGGGGCGACAGCCTGCGTCCCGGGCGCGACGTCGATCGTGCGAACACGACGGAACTGCCCCTTCTGGACGACGATGTACTGCTTGCCCGCCTCGTAGGCGGGCAGCTCGAACGTGCCGTCGGGCTTCGAGTACGTGAAGGCGTAGGAGTCGAGTCCGACGCACTTGTCACAATAGGCGTTGGGCGGGATCGGCGCCGGCGGCGTCGACGTCAGGTAGACGAGCGCGTCCGACAGCGGGATCGTGCCCTCGGGCATCACGACCTTACCGGTCAGCGTGCCGATGGCAGGCGGCAGCGCGCCGTCCGTGCTCGCGTCCGCGGCGCCGAAGCCGTCCGGTCCGCCGGACGACGCCGCTGGGTCCCCGTTCGCCCCGGCGCCGTCGTCGAACCCGCCACGCCCGGTCGACCCGCACGCGATGATCCACGCCGCCAGGAGAACGCCCAGTGCCGCTCGCTTCATCGAGCAAACGGATAGCGAACGCCCGGGACGCCGGGCATCTCAATCGCGTCCAGATTGGAGTATTTACTCTAGTTGCTTCGTCTGCGGCCCTGGGGCGCTTCGCCGCCTACTTTTCCGGAGGCCCGCCGCCGGACCGGCATGCGGAACAGGGGCGGAGTCGTCCCGCGTCACGGCTCTGGCTGCTCTGGCTCGGTCGCCCGCGGAGACACCGGCGCGGGGTCGAGGGCCCTTCCGTCGAGGACCGCCATGGCCACGTCCACGTCGAGCTGCTTCTCCCACTTCGAGACGACGACGGTCGCGACCGCATTGCCGACGAAGTTCGTGAGCGCACGCGCCTCGGACATGAATCGATCGACGCCGAGGAGGAGCGTGATCCCGACGACCGGCACGGTGCCCGTCGTCGAGAGGGTAGCCGCCAGCGTGACGAAGCCGCTTCCGGTGACGGCGGCCGCGCCCTTCGACGTGAGCAGCAAGACGACGAGGAGCCTGAGCTCGTCCCCGAGGGTGAGCGGCACATCGAGCGCCTGTGCGACGAACAGCGCGGCCAGCGTGAGATAGATCGAGGTCCCGTCCAGGTTGAACGAATACCCGGTCGGGACGACGAGGCGCACGACGGGCGGCGGACAGCCGAGCGCCTCGAGCTTGGCCATCAGGCGCGGCAGCGCCGACTCGGACGACGACGTACCGAGCACGATCACGAGCTCTTCGCGGAGGTACTTCAGGAGCTTGATGATCGAGAGGCGCATCGCGCGCATGACCGTGCCGAGCACTACGAACACGAAGAGCAGCGCCGTCACGTAGAACGCAGCCATCAGCTTCGCGAGGCTGCCGAGCGTCCCCACTCCGTACTTGCCGACCGTGTACGCCATCGCGCCGAACGCACCGATCGGTGCCGCACGCATCACGATGCCGACGATCCCGAAGACCGCGGTCGCGAACTGCTCGAGCAGCTTCGACAGACCGGCGCCGCGCTCACCGAGCCCGGCGAGCGCCACACCCAGCAGCACGCCGAGCACGAGGATCTGGAGGACGTCCCCCTCGACGAATGCGCCCACGAAGCTGTTCGGGATGAGCGCGAGAAGATGTTCGACGAAGCCCTGCGGCCGCGGCGCGGAGAGCGTTCTGTCGAGCGCGGTGCTGTCCATCGTCGCCGCCGACGCATGGATGCCGGCCCCCGGCTTCACGATATGTGCGACAGCAAGGCCGATGAGGAGCGCGATCGTCGTCATCGCCTCGAAGTAGAGGAGCGCCTTCCCTCCGACCCGACCGACCTTCTTCAGGTCCTTCATCCCCGCGATACCGACGGCGACCGTCGTGAAGACGATCGGGCCGACCAACATCTTGATCAGCTTCACGAACGCGTCGCCGAGCGGCTTCATCGCGACGCCCCACTCGGGAGACAACCACCCGAGCAGGACGCCGAGCGCGATCGCGGCGAGGACCTGCAGGTAAAGCGACGGCGCGCGCCTCTTCCGCGGCGGCGCCTCGCCTTCCGCGATCTGCTCGGCGCTCTCCGGCGTCAGATCCATCGCGGGTCACCTCTCGAGACCGGAGACGATCTCGCCGCTGTAGACCGCGAGGCGCTGGAGGTGCGGGAGCGTGTCCCGGCATCCGGTGAACCCGAAGTTCAGCGCTCCCGCATAGCTCTGGACCGTGATGTTGAGGGCGTAGCCGTGGAACGGGATCGAGAGTGGGTACATCTCCTCGAGGCGCCAGCCGCGGAAGTACAGCGGGCTCTCCGGGCCGGGTACGTTGGATATGACGACGTTGAACGCCGGGGGGATCCGGCCCGCCGCACCTGGAACGGCGGAGAGGACCATCGGCGCCAGCACGAGCGCGCTGTACTGGATGATCGCGTTCTTGGACATCCCCTGGAGCTGCTCCTTGGCGCGCCTCGTCGAGGCGATGATCGCGTCGAGCGCCTTGCGCGGATCCTCCACGTCGGTCGCGAGCGTCGCGAGGATCGCGCCGACGGCGTTGCCTCCGCCCGGGTCATCCTTCGGGCGGACGTTCACCGGGACCATGGCGACGAGCGGACGGTCCGGCAGCGCGCCCTGCTCGGTGAGGAAACGGCGAAGCGCCGCGCCGCAGATCGCGAGGACCACGTCGTTCAGCGTACCGCCCGACTCAGCTGCGATCCGCTTCACGCGCTCGATCGAGATCTGCTGGGTGGCGAAGCGCCTGCTCCGGGTGACGCGCTGGTTCAGGATCGACCGCGGCGCCTGGAGCGGGTGCGCCAGGTCGTGGTCCTCCTCCCGCCGCGCGCGAACGGCGCTCATGATCGCCCGTCCGACGTCCTTCGCAACGCTGACCTGGTCACGCACCACGCGGAGCAGCGTGTCGAGCGTCGGGACGGGGTCCTCCTTCTCCCGAAAGGGACGCGCGAGCGGCGCCTGCGTGAAGAACAGCGGCGTCTTCAGATCGGCCGCATCGGACGAGAGGCTGCGCGACAGGATGCGCATCCCGGTGTAGCCGTCCAGAAACGCATGGTGGACCTTGAAGTAGATCGCGAGCCGGCCGCCCTGAAGCCCCTCGATGAAGTGCGCCTCCCATGGGGAGTGATGGAAGTCGAGCGGAGCGCTGTGAAGGCGCGAGACGAGGATGCCGAGCTCACGCTCGTCGCCGGGTGACGCGAGCGCGGAGCGCCGGACGTGATACTCGAGCTCGAAGCGCGGGTCCGGGACCCAGGCCTGCACCGGGCTCTTGAGCACGTCCGGATGCGTGAGCCGGAAGTTCCACGGCTCCTCCACGTTCATCTCGTGTTTGAGCTCCTCGCGCAGCTCACGGGAGAGGTCCGTGACGGCCCCGTCCGTACGCCCGAACTCGAGCAGCGCTCCGACGTGCATCATGACGTCGCGGCTCTCGCCCGTGAGGAAGACGCGGTCGAGGGCATTCAGGGTCTTCTTGTGCGGGGCGGCACCCATCTGCCGGAAGCCTACTTCAAACCGGTTCCCTCCCCATTCCTGAATCCTCCTTCCGGCCAGGTTCGCGAGCACAAGAAGGTCGGAACGGTAGAGGAGGAGCGCTAAGCTTCGGCCATGCCCCGACTCCTTTTCATGGTGCTCGCCGGTGCGTTCGCCCTCGCGTGCACCAAGAAGAGCGCGGATGACGCACCCGCGGCATCGGCCTCGGTCGCCGCCAGGGAGGCGCCGCCCGCCACCGCCACGGCGACCCCCGCAGCGGCGGCGCCGCAGGCCCCCGCCGGCTCTCCGCCGCCCGACGGCAAGTACGAGCGGGTCATCGTAGACGGCGTCACGGTGCCCATGATCCACGTGATGGATCACGGCGCGACCGTCCTCGTCGACACCGATGGGAAGAAGCCGCGCTCATGGGAGGAGCAATACAAGCGCAAGCGCAGCTCGCTCCTCGTGGGTCAGTACGACCTCCACAAGACCAACACGAACGAGAACGAGACCTTCGAGGACGACGAGATCGACAAGGAAGGCCTGTGGGTGATCGACGCGAAGGGCAACATCTCGCGCCACTGAGCCCGCCTCGCGCAGCTCAGAATGCGAAGCGCTTCGCAAACGCAACGGCGATGGCGATGTCAGCGCGCTGCGGCTGGCGCCCCGATGTGAGCTGCCCGAGGAGCGCGGACACCGTCGCGACGACCTCCTCGGGTGTCCCCCGAGATGCGACGCACTCGAGCGCATGCGCCTCGACGTCGTGCATCACGCTGAGGCCTGCGCGCACGAGCTCCGCTTCGATCTGGCGGAAGCGGGCGACGATCTCGGGGATCTGATCCTGGCTCTTCACCATCGACGCCAGCGCGACCGCCGCAGCGCGGACGTCACGCGGGTGCCCGCGCTCCCTGGCCGGCGCCTGGTAGACCAGGCTCGAGGCCGCCGCGATGACCCTCCCCACGACGTCGGCGGGCATGCCCGCGGCGGGCATCAGACGAGCGGTGAACTTGATGAAGACCTCCTCCGAGCGGCCAAACGCTTGCTGGAGCCTGCGATGGATCTCGACGAAGCGGAGCACTCCGGGCTCGAGCGCGAACCCGAGGAGCGACTTCGCGGCCCCGAGCACGATCGGCGTGGGCGGATAGCCGACGCGCCGAAGCGCACCTTGCGCCTCCTCTAGCCTGCGCGCGGCCTCCTGCGTGCTCCCGAAGGTCGCCGCATTGCGCGTGCACACGACGGCGGCGTCCGGCGCATGTGTCACCTGGAGCGCGGTGCTGTACGCACGGATCGTCTGGGCAACCGGCCCACCGACCTTCGCGAGGCCAATCACGACGTGCTCGGGGTTCTTGCGCACGTAGCCGATGCTGCCCGCGATCGCCGAGATGTCCTGGGCGAACGCGAGCATCTTCGCCTCGCTCTTTCCGAACGCGTGGAGGAACGTCTTCAGCGGCACCTCGGCGAAGCGGGCGAGTCTCGGCCTCAGCTGTCCGCGGACACGCCAGCCCTTGTGTGTGAGCGCATAGCGCTCGGATCCGAGCCGCTCGCAGGCGACGTAGTGCACTCCCGGCGCCAGCTCGCGTGACTCGTTCATGATCTTGATGACGGGGGCCATCGCCGCGGTGTCGCCGAGGACGGCGAGCGCGCGACGCATCGCGATACGATCGTCCTCCCTTGCCTGGATCTCCGCCCTGCTCGCCTTGATCCGGAACCAGTCGCTCTTCAAACGCTCCTCGGTCTCCCGGAGCGTGCTCGCGAGCGCCTGGCGCGCATTCGGGTCGGCGATGGACGTGTGCGCGTGCGTCCTGAGGACGCCATCGAGCCACTGTCCCAGCGCGAGCTCGTCCGGATCGGCCTCGACGGCGAGACCGTGCGCGAGGAGCTCGTCGATCTCCTCCGACTCGACGTACAGCTCGTTCTTCTCGAGGCCACGGAGCAGCTCGGTGGCGCGCTTGCAGTTCATGACCGACTGCCTTCCTCCTTGCCAGGATCGCTCTCCTTCGCTCGCTGCTCCGCGAGGATCCGGAGCGCGAGCGCTGGCTCCACTTCCCTCGCGAGCACCACGGGCGGCCCCGCCGGGGTCGAGCGGGCCCGCTCGAGGACGGCGAACACATGCCGCTCGACGCGGTCGCGCGCAGGCGTGACGCCGTCCCACACGAGCTGCACTCCCAGCGCTCCAGCCGCGCGGACCGCCTCGACGAGCTCCGGGAGGCGCCGCCCGTTCGTCTCGGTGACACGGACGACGACGATCGCCCCTCGCAAACGGTCCGCGCCAAGGCTCGCGAGCCGCTTGCGCGTGCGAAGGCGGACGACGCGCGGATCGGGGAGCTCGAACGCTGCCGTCGTGGCGCGAAGCGCCTCCGTGATCGCGTCCGCCATCGTGTCGGCGAGCGCACGGTCGGCGATCGAGACGTTTACCGTCGACTCGAGCGGCTCGGCGGTGACGAGGACCCGGGGTGGCATCACGAGAGCTTCTCCTCCTTGTCGGGCACGCGCTTGTCACGGAAAAAGCAGTTGTTGAGGCACGTCAGCGGACAGGCGTCGACCTGGGCCCGCGTCCGGGCGTAGGCCTTGCTGTTCCACAGCCCGCGGACGTCGACGAGCCGTGCGTCGCCGTGCGACCACGGGAGCCGGTAGCAGGGCTTGATCTGCCCCCGGTGATCCACGGCGAGGAAAGCCTCGCCCACGCGGCAAGCCACGCCGAGCGCGTCGCGCGACGAGTCGCGGAAGTAGCGACGGATCAGGGACAGCCGCTCGAGCGAGGCGTGCATCGTCTTGCCGAGCTCGCGCTTGAGCGCCTCGAGCTCGTCGAAGACCGCGTCGATCGTGACGTGCTCGTCCCGGGTCGGCCAGAGGCGAGACAACAGGACGAGGTCGTCACGGCGGACGATGGCGTCCCCGCGGAACGACCCGTGCTGGAGGTTCACGGGCTGGATGTTGATCCCGTTGACCCCCTCGTCGCGCGCGCGGCGGACCAGCGCCGGGATCTCGGCGAGGTTCTGCCGCTGGATCACCGTCGAGACGTTCACGCTCAGCTTCGAGCCAGGGCGCGCATCGCGGGCCTGCACCAGACGCCGGACCGCACGCCATGCGTTCTCACCGGCCTTGGACACGCCGACGATCGCCTCGTGCGTGTCGTCGGACGCGCCGTGGATCGAGACCGAGATCGAGACCACGCGCCTGGCGAGCTCGGCCGCGAGCTTGTCCGAGATCGGGAACCCGTTCGTCGTGATCGTCACGAGGTGCCCGAGGGCGTTCGCATGGCGGATGTGATCGAGCATCCGTGGATCGCGGAACGGCTCTCCGGCGCCCGTGAGCGCCACGCGACGGATCCCCCAGTCGGCGGCGACGGTGATCAGCGACTCGACCTGTTCCGGCGACATCGTGTGCGGATCGCGCCGCGTCGCTCTGTTGCCGCACATGTTGCACTCGAGCCCGCAGAGGTCGTTCGTCGAGATGTCGAGCGCGGGCGGCGGCAACACATACGGGCGGCCGTTCGTCATCGAGAGGCGAAGGTCGAGGCCGGTCGGGGCCTGCTCGCGGAGGCGGCGGAGCGTCGGCACGAGGACCGTCTCGTCCGCGACGTCGGTCCGATCCTCCGCGACATCGTCGGCGCGGAGCACGACGTCGACGCGGCCTCGGTGCAGCTCCCGCACCGCGCGGGAGAGGAGCCCGAGGTTGCCGGGATCGACGTGCCACACGAGCGGCGTTGTCCCGTCCAGCGGCGCGGTCTGCCGGCGGTAGGCGGCCAGCGCAGCTCCGGGCTCGTCGGGCGTGCCGTCGGCGAAGAGGATCACGGGCGCGATCGTCACACGACCTCCACGGCAGCGAGGAGGTCATGGGTACCACCGCGGCATCGATTGCAGACAGGCATCGAGGCGCGACCGGCGAGCATCGCTGCGCGGAACGACCGGTACTTCTCCCCACGCCAGATCTCGGTGAACGGACGCTCGAAGACATTACCCATGACGAACGCGTCGCCCATGTCGGGACGGAGATAGCAGCACGGCGTGACGGAGCCGTCGACGTTCACGACTGTGTGGTCCCACGCCATGGTGCAGAACGTGTGGCGCACGTTCGGCGTCTCTCCGTCGTCCTTGTAGCGCGAGAGGAGGCGTGTCGCGGGGACGAGGTCCTTCGTCTCGGCGTCGTCGGCACCCACGGTCTTCACGCGCAGCCGATCGACGCCCCACTCGCGGGCGAGACGGCGGATCTCGGGCAGCTCGTGCTCGTTGTGGCGCATGACGATGAACTGGAGCTCGATGCGAGGCTTCGCGAGGCCAAGCCGCTTCTTCTCTGCGCAGAGCCACGCGACGGACCGGGCGACGCGGTCGAAGTCGCCGTCCTTGCGGAAGCGCGCGTACGTCTCTGCGCTCGCGCCGTCGACGCTCAGGATGAGGACGTCGAGGCCCGAACGGAGGAGCGCGAGCCCGCGGTCCCCATCGAGGAAGTGCACGTTGGAGGAGACCTTCACCACCCCCACGCCCGCCTTCTTCGCGTGCGAGATCATGCCCGGCAGCGCCTTGTTCAGCAGCGGCTCGCCGTAGTTCCAGAGCGCCAGGTTCCGCATCCGAGGCGCGAGCTCGCCGAGGACGTGGTCGAAACGTGCGAGCGACATCTGCGGCAGCGGCTTGATCTTCCCCGTGCCCGTCGGGCACGTCGGACACGCGAGGTTGCAGAGGTTCGTCGGCTCGATCATCCCGGTCTCGGGCCCCCCCGCTGGCTGCTCGGAGAGGTACCGCATCAGCTCGGGAGGGGGGACGACGGTGGCGCCGCGCTCCGAGAAGAACCGCCGGAGCGCGTGGGCCTCCGGGATCGCAGCGAGCATGAGCGCCGGAGTCTCGCGTGCGTCCGGAGTGAGGAACATCCGCACGAGGCGTACCTGCCGGAGCGCCTCCTCGGACATCGCGCGCAGCGATGCGGAGAGCGCGCCCGCGCCGTGGTGCGGTACGCCGTGGACGAGCTCGACGCCCTCGACGAGCGGCAGCGCGTGTGCCTCGAAGTCCCGCTCGACGAAGCGCCGGAGCTTCACCTCGACGCGCGGCCGATGGCCGAGCGCCGCGCAGTCCTCGAGCGCGTCCGGCAAGAGGCGCGCTCCATCACCGGTCGCGCGCAGGCGCACGAGCCGTCCCTGCTCGACGATCTTGCGGAACGACGCCCTGCGCGCCGCGCGGTCCGCCCGGACGCGCGCGGCCTCCTCTTGCGCGCGCCGCGCGAGCTCGACGCCGTTCTTCGCGGGGAAGAATGACGCCGCGATCGCGGGCGCCTCCGCCGCCGGCGTGCGTGGCCCGCGCTCGAGGAGCGCGGTCCAGATCGCGAGGATGCGCTCCGCCGCCCGGTCCTGCGAGAGGTCCCGGACGATACGTTCACGGCCGCGCTCTCCGAAGCTCCGCGAGAGGTCGCGGTCGTCGAGCAGCCTCGCGATCGCGCGTGCGGCCTCGGCGGGATCCCCGGGCGCGACGAGGAACCCCGTCACTCCGTCCACGATCGCCTCGGGGACTCCTCCAGCTCGCGACGCGATGGTAGGCAGGCCGCTCGCGGCCGCCTCGAGCAGCGCAACGCCGAACCCCTCGACATCGTCCTCGGCCGTGCTCGCGAGCAGCGCGAAGGCGTCGGCGAGCCGGTAGAGCGCCGGCAGCTCGGCATCGGGGACGACGCCTGCGGCAACGACCCGTGAGGAGATGTCGAGCTTCGCCGCCAGATCGGCGAGCTCCGCACGCATCGCGTCGCTCGCTCCGGTGAAGACGAACTTGAGCCGCGGCCGCTCCTTCGCGAGCAGCGCGATCGTCTCGAGCATCGTCCGGTGTCCCTTCCGCGGCGCGAGCCGCGACACCGTGAGGATCACCTCGTCGTCGGGCGCGAGCGAGAGCCGCGCCGCGAGCTCGGGGTCGCGGCGTCCAGGTCGGAAGCGATCCGGGTCGACGCCGTTCTCGATCGTACGGAGCACGCCCGGGTCGACGCCTCTTCCGCGCGCCAGCTCGCGCGAGAAGGCCGAGACGCAGACGACCGCATCGGCCGACGAGAGCCCGGCGATCTGCGCCGCGCGGTACGACTCGGGCGTGCCCTCGTGGGAGACCCACGGGACGAGCAGGTCGTTGCCGTGGACGTGTACGGTCACGACGCAAGGGAGCGCGGCCCGGAGCGCCGGTAGCCACGGGCCAAGCCCAGCGTGGCAGAGATGGATGACGTCGGGCGCGTCGCGGAGGGCAGCGGCGATGGTAGCGAAGAGATCGCGCTCGAGATCGATCCGCGCCGGAGGTGGAAGTGGCTGGTACAGCGGAGCGACGACGCCGTCGCGGAGACCGCTCGCGGAGCGAGCCCCGAGGCGATTCGTCGTGTACACGCGGACGTCGACGTCGCGGGCGAGCAAGCTCGTCGCGAGCGCACGCGCGACCGTCTCCATCCCGCCGAGCTTCGGCGCAAAGTCATGGGCGACGATCGCGACCCTCTTCACGGTGGCGCGGGCGGCGCGCCCGCTCGAGTCCGCGCTCACGATCGCGGCGGGTCGGAGCACGGCCAGGGCAGCCTCCCGGTTCCTCGGGACGAGCGGGATCGTTCGATGCGCGCTCCTCATCGCAGCGAGCGCCTGGGCGGATCCGAGCAGGGCCTCCATCCGATCCGCGATGGCGCGTGCCTCGGGCCTGGCGAGCACAGCCGCTCGGGCACGTACGAGCCGGAGGGCGCGGGCGCGCTGGTCCTCCGCCTTGCGATACGCCGGGACCAGGATGGCAGGCCTCTCGAGCGCGCGGATCTCGGCGATCGCGTTGTAGCCGGCCTGTGAGACGACCAGCGTCGCCTCTCCGAGCAGGGCGCCGATGTCCGGTGACGAGGGCGCGACCTCGAGGCCTGGGTACCGTTCGATGTTCGCCGGCGCCTCGCCGTACGGACCGGTGACGAGCACGGTCTCGAGGGTCGGGAAACGAGCGCGGGCGAGCAGATGTGCGTCGGCCACGGCGCGCATGTACCGTCGGGCATCCACGGGCTGCCCTCCCCCGCCGGCGATCGCGACGACGAGCGGTGTGCTTGCGGGCCTGGGCTCCCGAGGGGCGATCGCACGCACGATCGGTCCGACGAGGGCGACCGGCAGGTCCGCGAGCGGCGTGAGGTCCATCTCGCCGGGCTCGTGCGGAACGACGATGCGATCGAACGCGAGCGCCGCCCCGCTCGCGACGAACGCGCGAAGCGCCTCTGGACGGAGCTCGCGGAGCACCAGGACGGCGCGGGCGCCGAGCGAGGTCGAGTGGCGCACGATGCCCATCGGAGCGTGCGTGTCGAAGACGACGAGCTCGGGGCGGAACGTGTCGAGCGCCGCGACGAGCGCCGCGTGTTCGAGCGGCGCGGGCAGCGCGGTCCTCACGCGCAGCGGATCCGCGTGCGGCTCGCACAGACGCGGCGGGAGCTGGACGAAATCGAGCCCCGCGCTCGTGAGCAGCGACGTGTCGCGCGCGTTCGTGAGCAGGAGGATCCGAGCGTCGTGGACGAGCTCGCGTATCGCCGACGCGAGGCTCACGGCGCGCGCCAAATGGCCGAGGCCGACGCCGTTGATTGCGTGGAACGCGATCCTCATCGCGACGCCTCCTCCGTGCGTGCGTCTGGCCCGCGCCCGATCGGCTTCCCCGTCGCGAGGTCGAGGAGCACCTCCGCGGCTGCGTCGGCGCCCCCGGCCTCGAGCGGCGGCCGCGGCGCGCGCTTCATCCACGCGAGCGCCGCGGCGACCGCGTCGTCGTCGAAGCGCTCGAGGAGAAACCCAAAGCCGCGCTCCGCGAAGCGTCTCGCGCGAGCGGCCTGGTCGTCGAAGGGCCGCGGCTGCGCGAACAGCGCCGCGGGGACTCCGGCCTTCGCGAGCTCGTGCGCGGTGTTGTAGCCGGCGGGCGCGAACGCCCCGTCGAACGCCGCGAGCAGTGGCTGCATCGGCGCGACGCTCGGCTCGAAGATCCGTGAGTCGACGTCACCCGCGCGCGCGATGCCCGTGCCGAGCGGCGCCCGCTCCAGAGGGCCCCGTGTCCGCACGGCGATGATCTCCGGATCGACGCGAGTAGCGACGCGAGCCAGCTCGCGCGCGCGCTCGACGGCAAGGTGGTCTCCGCCGCCGCCCGAGCCGACGAGCACGGCACTGCAATCGAGCGGCAGACCGAGCGCGCGGCGGGCTTCCTCGCGTGTCCTGGCTTCGAACGCCTCGCCGATCGTGATCGGCGGGACCCGGACGACAGGGATCGGCGAGCGAACGGGATGTGGCCCCGGATCGTCGGCGACGATCGCGAGCTCGTGGTCGCGGAAGCCGGCGCTCGTCGCCTCCTCGTCCGCGCGCTCGTCCGGCACGGCCCGGCGCACGAGGGCGCGCTTGCATCTGCCGCTGCCGAGGCCCGCGAGCTCACCGTGCGGGCCGGACGGAAACGTATCGCACACGAGCAGGTCCGGGGCGAACGCTCCGAACGTGCCCTCCAGCACGGCGCGCACGATGCGCCGTCGTTCGACGTCGCCGAAGCCCGCCCGCCGAGCGGCGACCGGCGCGGGCAGCCGGACGACCGCGAACGTGTCGCTCGCAAGAACCGCGTCGGCCTCGGAGGTCGTCGCGAGCAAGAGCTGCACACCGATACCTCGCGTACGCGCGCATCGCGCGAGCGCTCGTGCGATCGCGACCGAACGAACGACGTGCCCTGCCGAGAAGCCGTCGTTCGCAACGAGGAGCACCCGGAGCGCGCGGGGAGCAACCATCAGGAGACGTCGTAGTCGTGCGTCGGGGGGGCGACGTGGCCCGGACCGCCGGCCTGGCGATCGAGATCGACCAGCTGCGGGATCAGCGCGGGATCCGGGTAGCGATCGTCGTGATGGTGATGGTGATGCACGAAGCTCGGCCCCTTCCCTCCACCGCCCGCGCGCTTCATCTTGGTCGGGCGCACGCGCTTGGGTGGCTGGTGATCCTCCCAGACGTACGTGTGGTAGCGCGCGCCGATCGTGTGGAAGGTGCTCCAGTGGGTCGAGGGATCGTGGAGCAGTGGCCAGAGCGCGGGGTTCAATCCCTGCGACTGGAGATAGGCGCGCCGGTCGAGCGGGCTCAGGTTCCGACGGCGCAGGTCCTCGAAGAACGCATCGGCGCCGGCCGGGCGATAGACGGACTCGATCGTCGCGATCCCCTTCTCCGTCAACCGGTAGCGATCGTGGAGCGGCCAGACGCGGTCCCAGCGCGCGACGTACCCCTGCGCCTCGAGCTGAACGAACACCTCTCGCAGCGGATGGTCGTCCGGG
>Ga0233377_1000595_pt1 | contig 15630 bp, 14 predicted proteins | sample ElkDunMinimDraft_6_FD_191540 | JGI IMG/M metagenome (GOLD analysis project Ga0233377, IMG submission 191540) | Fecal eukaryotic communites from dung pellets of Tule Elk in California, USA - Elk Dung E36 | ecosystem: Host-associated > Mammals > Digestive system > Large intestine > Fecal | place...
AAGTTGACCTTGTGGTCGTTTCAGGTGATCTATATGACACTTTTAATCCGCCAGTAGAGGCTATAGAATTACTTTACAGGACTCTAAAGCGATTATCTAAGAATGGGAAAAGACCAGTGATTGCAATTGCTGGAAATCATGATTCTCCTGATCGTATTGATTCTCCAGACTCTCTCGCGAGAGAATTAGGAATTTTCTTTTTTGGTCAACCTAACTTAAAAATCAATCCTATTACTGTTGAAGGTAGTTTTGATGTGCTTCGGGTTGATGAGGGATTTTTAGAAATTAAGATTCCAAAATATTACTATCCCATACGAATATTAAGCACAGCTTTTGCCAATGAGATCAGATTAAAGCAGTTTTTGGGTTTTGAAGATAAAGCTTCCCAATTGCAGGAGGTTTTGAAGCAAAAATGGCAAGATCTAGCTGGGCAATATTGTGATACCTATGGCGTTAATCTATTGACAACGCATTTGTACATGCTAAAGAGAGGTGGAGAAGTCTTAGAGGAACCTGAAGGAGAGAAGCCAATCCGTTTGGGGTTTGCGGATTTAGTTTATTCTGATAGCATTCCTTCTCAGGTTCAATATACTGCATTAGGGCATTTACACAGGTTTCATGAAATTGGTCAAGGTACTGCGCCTGTTATTTACCCGGGAAGTCCATTAGCGTATTCTTTTTCAGAAAGTGGACAAAAGAAACAAGTAGTAATTGTAGACTTAGAACCAAATAAAATTGCGCAATATAGAACTATTCCTCTTGAGAAAGGGCGCCCATTGCTCAGGACAAGATTTAAGGATATTGATGAGGCAGTGCGTTGGTTACATGATCATAAAAATGCTCTAGTGGAACTTACGATAGAATCAGATAACTTTTTAACATCTAGTGATTTAAAAAGAATTCATGAATCTCATGATGGGATTATTCACATCATTCCCGTAGTCAGTAAAAAACAAGAATTGAATCGATCCGGAGCTATAGTAAACCTAGATCAAGATATGAAAGATTTGTTCAAGGATTATTTTAAATCTAAGTATGGACAAGAACCTAATGATGAATTATTGACCTTATTCGATGAGGTCGCTGCGAATACCTTAGAAAAAGAAGATTAAGTATGCTGCCACTATATTTAAGTATAGAAGGACTATATTCCTACCAAGAGAAACAAAGCATAGATTTTACAGAATTAACTCAAGCAGGATTGTTTGGGATTTTTGGTTCTGTGGGTTCTGGAAAGTCTTCCATTTTGGAAGCGATCAGTTTTGTGTTATATGGAGATACGGAACGATTAAACAAGACAGATAAGCGTGCTTACAATATGATGAACCTGAAGTCGAATCAAACGATGATTGTCTTTGAGTTTTTGAATTATGAGAAACGGAAGTTCCGTTTTGTTGCACAATGGAAAAGAAGAAAGAATTTTGAAGATACAACAGCCATAGAGCGCAGTGCATATGAGTGGATAGATAATAATTGGATTCCGATGGAATCTGCGGATGGGGCTTTAATTACTAATTTGTCTTATCCGAATTTTAGACGGACTATCATTATACCTCAGGGGCAATTCAAAGAGTTTCTGGAGTTGAAAGGAAAGGATCGTTCTGAAATGATGAAAGAGATCTTTTACCTGAATAAATTTGATTTAGGTCCTAAGGTTGGATTTTTACAAGCTGGGAACAATAGGAAGCTTGAGAATCTAAAAGGAGCATTGTCCGGATTTGAAAGTATCTCCACAGAGGCATTGAATCTGAAAAAGACCGAAGTTGAAGAGGCCAAGAAAACTTTAACTCAAACAAAGGAGGACTTTCAGGATTTACAACTGAAAGTACAATCCCTGCAGGAATTCAAAGATAAGGGTATAGAATTACATCAAAAGGAATCACAATTCCAGGAACTGAATAGTAAAAAGGAGAGAGTTCAGCAACAAGAGTCCGATTTAAATAGGTATGAAAAAACCTCTCAGGCATTTAAGGAACCCTTGAATTTCCTACAGTCTTTAAATATCGAACGCGAATCTCTAATCCATAAGATTGAAAACTTTCAATTTGCTAAGGAAAGGCAGTTACAGGAAATCGATGTTGTTGAAAAGGAGATCGCAATAATTCAGCATGATTATCTGAACCTAAATGTGTTTAGAGCTCAAGCAGAGGATTATAAGTTAATGATTCAGATCAAAGAGAATTCCAAGAAGGAAAAGGAACTTGAGACGCGATTGATTAAGGGAACTCCATTTGTAGAGCGAACTAAGGAAGCGGAGTTAAACTTGATTAAGAAATTGCAGGAAACCGAAGAAAAGCTGGAAAACCTAAAGTCTGAGAAGGTTGATACTTCGCAATTAATAGAAATGGAAAAGTGGTATCATAGAAAAGATACCATAGTTCAGCAACAGGGACAATCCAAAAAAATATTTGAACAATTAGAACTTGATATTGAAGAGGATCGTTCTCAGATCAATAAATTAGGCTATACTGAGGATAATTGGGAGCAGATGATTGGGAATGAGCTTAAGTTGATTGAAAATGAACTGAATAATCTTCGGGAACAAGAAACTCAGTTACAGGTTCAAGCAAAGCTTAGTAGCTTCGCTACGGAGTTACAGCCAGGGATGCCATGTCCATTATGTGGAGCATTGGATCATCCTGAACCTATGGTGGCTAATCATGTTCAGGAGGAATTACAGAAAATTTTCCAACAGAAGTCAGATCTAGATCAGAAACGATCCGAGTTTCAAAAGCTTAAAGAGCAAATTACTAAGACGAGTATTGGTATTCATGCAAAACGAGTAAGTCTTGAAAAATTACAACTGGATTTAAATACTTATGCAAGTAATCTAGAAGTTCATAATTCTGGATTTACATGGATAGGTTATTCAAGTGAAGATGTTGGGGCTTTTGAAGCGCAAAAGGAAAGAGTAAAACAAGGTGAGAAAATAACAGCATCGCTGGAATCAGAAGTAAAACAATTGCGGTTAGATGTGCAAAAAAGTAAGGATAATATACAAAAGTTTGAAAAGGAATTGGATAGTATCAAAGCTGAAATTGCAGTTGTTCAGGGAGTAAATAACCATAGCAAAAACTCACTTCAACAATTGTCATATGCTGAATTTGAAGAAACTGAGTTTGAAGATGTCAAGAGATCCAAGCTGAATTTAGATCAAAAGATTGTGCAGATTGAAAGTGGTTATTTAAACTTAAATCAAAAGCTGAATACATTTAAGACCAAATTGGCAGAAATAGCTGGGCAATATGGTTCGGCAAAGGATCAGTTGAGTGGTTTTAATCTGCAAATTACGGTAAGACAAGAACAGTTAGCGAAATTATTACGAGAGTTTAAATTTGCAGATATAACGCAGGTTCAACAAATTATCCAACGTCCATTGCCAGTTGAACAGCTACGTAAGGATATTCAACAGTTTTATGTAAGATTGGAGGTCTTGGAGGCTCAGATTACTTCATTACGAGATTTCTTAAGAGATAAGGAGTTTTCGGAAGAAGATTTGGAAACAACTGGCAAGTTATATGAGTTTAAAAAAGAAGAGCTAGAGCTTCAATTGTCATTAACCGGTGGATTGGAAAAAGAGTTAGCTCATTTAACTTTAGAGATTGGTAAAAAGGAGAAGCTAATTGAGGAATTTGATCAGTTGAATACCAGGGGGGCGAATCTCAAGGTTTTGGAGAATCTTTTCAAAGGCAATGGTTTTGTAAACTATGTTTCTAGTATACACTTGAGTCAGATGTGCGAAATGGCTAATGAGCGATTTCATCGACTGACAAGAAATCAGCTGAGTTTAACTATTAATGATAGTAATGAGTTTGAGGTAGTCGATTATCTGAACAATGGATATAGGCGTTCGGTTAAAACTCTATCTGGAGGTCAGAGTTTTCAAGCGTCCTTATGTTTGGCTTTGGCATTAGCAGAGAATATCCAATCCTTAAATAAATCAGATAGAAACTTCTTCTTTATAGATGAGGGTTTTGGTACCCAGGATTCAGAAAGTATCAATACTGTTTTTGATACTTTACAGTATCTTCATCATGAAAACAGGGTAGTAGGCATTATTTCACATGTTGAAGAGCTTAAAGAGCGAATACCACGATCAGTAACTGTTGAGAAAGATCAGGAGCTGGGTAGTAAGCTAAAGACCTCATGGGGTTCATAAAAGGAAGAAATAAAATAGAAATAAGAAGGTCCCGTGAGCACGGGACCTTCTTCAATTAAACATATAACCACTAACTAATAAAAACCATAATCTCTATTTAGCCATTTGAACTTTCTACATTTACAGTTTCTTCGGCTTGTTTTTCCACTGGTTTACGATCCATATCTCTACGTTTGAATTGACGATTTTTATTGTTTCTATCGCCACGATTGAATCCATCCTTGCGGCTTTGAGCCATTTTATTTTTTAACGCTTCTTGTTGCTCTGGAGTTAACAATTTCAAGAATTGTTCACGTTCAGTTTTCATCTCGTTTTTCCGAGCTTCACGATCAGCTTTTCTTTCTTCATGTTTAACTTTCCATTTTTTTGCTTGATCTAAATGATAAGAATATATATTTTTCTTTTGATCTTCGGTGAATTTTAATTCCTTATCCAAACGATCAGTTTTCATTTTTGCAATTTCTTCTGGAGTTTTGTTGTCGATACGTCCCATACGGTCTCCACGCATGTGTTTTCTGTGTTTCACTTCTTGACGTACTTCAGATCTGTCTTTTTTTACAGAATCTTGTTGTTGTGCAGAAGCTGCGAAGCTTAATCCAGCAAATAGAGCAGCAAATGTTAATATCTTTTTCATAGTCTTTTTATTTTGATGTTATTTAATACTTTGAGCAAAATTTGAAAGGAACGTTTAAAATCTATTCTGTTAAAGTTTGTTAACGAATCAAGGATTAACACAGAACCATTTTTCGTTTTGCTTATTGGTAAGAGGGCAAAGGAGGGTAAAGGTTTATTTTGGGTATAGTTAAAAATTGTTAATGCAATAAATTGGGGTGGTTAAGAGGGGTTTTTAAAAAATAAATAAGTTCAAAATCAGTTAGTTTAGAGGATTTGGAAATAATGTTTTTGAATAATAAGCTAGAGTACCTATATTTGCATCGTTCCAAAGGGAATAAGCCCAGATGGCGGAATTGGTAGACGCGTTGGTCTCAAACACCAATGAAGCAATTCGTGCCGGTTCGATCCCGGCTCTGGGTACTGACAATAAAGCGGAAGTCATTGACTACCGCTTTATTTGTTTAAAAACCCACTTTGGAGCGCATAATCCAACCTTTGACACAGGTGATAAATTAATGCTTTCAAAAATTTTTGCTAACATTTATGTAGACATGAATTTTCTACTTTTTGATTGGGTAAATATTAATGAATTTACAATTCATTAATATATTTCAGGTTTAATAAATATTACACCCTTTCCAAAATAAGATTTCCATCGATTCCTAACTTTTGATGCAGTGATTTTAAGAAATCTACATCAGGATCACGTTTTCCGTTAAGTATTTGAGATAATTTCGGTTCAGCAATACCAAGAATGGAAGCAAGTCCTTTCTGTGTAATACCTAATTCTTTCTTTTTTGTTTCTACAACAGCAGTAAGTGTCATAGGGATAGGCATCAGCTTCATTTCTTCATCTTCATACTTTTCGGCTAATAAGCTTAATTTTTCCAATTCTTCAGTTTCGTGATTCATCAATGTTGAGAAGCTACCTCCATCTGTAGCTTTTTGGATATAGCCCTCAATTATGTCCATCACCTGAAGGTATTGTTTTTCGTTCCTTATCTTATTAATCATGACTTTTCTAATTTTATACAGTTGAACAATTCTTTAGTTTGTCGTATTCAGCATGCGTGCCGATAAATCTGATATAGACCGTGCGTTTGTCAAAAAATATCATTGTAATTATCCGGTAATTATTTCCTTTGATATTGAATACATAACGGTCATTTCCAACAGCGTCTACACTAGGAAATGTGTTCCTAATAGCATTAAAATTTCCCCAATCTGCTTCCTTTACAATCTGATACCAGTTATTCAAAGCTGCTTTTGATAAGGGGTGCTTATGAGCGAAAACATTAATAAGTGTTTTTGCGATAATGACCATAATACAAATGTATTGAAAATTTCAAAATTTGAAATTAATTTGAAATTTTGAAATAAAATGTTGTTAAAAAATTTTTTACAACATTTTTATAAATGCTAAATTGAGATTTAATTGAGGTTATATTTAATAAGTTTACAGTATTCTTCGATCATAGAACTACATTGATATTTGATGTAATTACTAACATTTAATAAATTAAATTATGAAATTTCAGCACCTGCTTGCTTTGTTTTTGATGTCTTTTTTTATCACCTCTTGCGACCCAAACCAAAAAGAAGTACAAAAAGATAATAATAAGTCAGAAATCAATGCTGTAATTAACTCACAAGGACCAAAAAAGATAACACGAAATATCATACAAGATCGAAAGGGTAATATTTGGATGGCTGCATTTGATGGTATTTTTCGATACGATGGAAAAGCTTTTGTCAATATGACTAGTAAAGTTAGTTCCGCACGCTTTTTTTCTATTTTAGAAGATAATAAAGGGAATTTTTGGTTTGGTTCTATTGGCTCAGGTGTTTATTATTACGATGGAAGTACATTTCAAAATTTCACAACTAAGGAGGGACTTCTTAATAATGAAGTTACAAGTATTTATGAAGACAAAAAAGGAGTTATTTGGTTCGGTGTTTCTGGAGGTGCAAGTTCTTATGATGGGAATTCTTTTAGAAATTATATTATAGAAGGGGATGAAATGTATTTAGATCAGACAGGGAAAACTTTCTCTAATCGACGTCCTTATGAAGTTACATCCATTACAGAAAATAAAACCGGCGAGTTGTGGTTTGCTTCAAGAGGTAACACCTATGTGTATAATGGAGAATCATTTGCAAGCATTAGCCATAATGGTAAGCCTTTTAAAAATGTTCGTTCCATCATCGAAGATAAAAAGGGTAATATATGGTTGGGGGGAGCTGATGGTCTTTGGCGTTATAATGGAACTACTTTCATCAACTTTACACCGAATTTTGTTGGTTATGTTTATGAAGACAAAAAAGGAAATATTTGGACTAGCTCAGAAAAGGATAATAAACATTGGGTGCTTTCTCGATATAATGAAGATTCATTAAAAGATAAAAAGCCTATTGCAGCTGAGATAATCCCAGAGGATGAAAATAATAAGATGCTATTTGGTATTCTTGAAGCTTCTGATGAAAGTATTTGGTTTGGTACCTTTGCTGGAGTATATCGTTACGATGGAAATAAAACGAAAAAGGCTAGTAAAAACTAGCCAATTAAAAATAAATATCATTGGATACCAAGGCCTACGTGTGTGTACTTAATGAGTTTAATACTCCAGATGTTATTAAACCTATAAAGCTTAAAAAATATAAGATTATTCCTATAATAAACATTATTCCAATATACTTGTAATGTTTTTGTAGGTATTTAAAAGCTATTGTCAGTTGTTCTGTACTTCTAGAATTTAGTGCTTCTTGAAGGTTTGATCCAAACTTAAACAACCACCAAATTGGAGCGAAATATAAAGCAATTATGATTATCATAATAAGCAACATCGGTATCATAGTCAAACCAAATTGGTTTGAGCCAAAATTAGAACTGAATCCTACGTAAAATAAACTAAAAAATATTATGATTAATAGGTAGAAACCTATTCCTATTAGACCAAGAATAGCTAGTATTTTACTCCATTTCGCAGCTTCTCTAAGGAATTCTATACTTAATGGGGTGAGTTTTATCTCTGGGAGAAGGCCACTTGGGTTACTTGATGGATTGCTGTCTTCAGGAGAGCTCAGTGTATTGTCATTGTTTTGGTTATTTTCCATAATTCTTTTTGATTGGTTAAATAGAAATTGGTTCTAATTTAATAATAAATGTTTGTTTTGGGTTAAATATTTTTCATTAAAAAATTGTGTGTACATTTAGAGAGAAGAGAAATTGTTTTAATTTGTTAAAATTTATTTGAGTTGGCTTGTTTTTTGTAAATTCAAGGATAATAAACCATTTTTAATTATGATACGAGTAGTGATTTTAGCCTTTGTGTTGTTGGTTACCAATGAGATACGTGCTCAGGATTTGGATTTGAATACTGTTCGAAATGATTTTAACAAGGGTGTTAAAGACGAAGAGTTATGTAAAAAGCATCTCGAAGCATTAGAAGAGAAAGCTGATTCTCCAGTAGAGCGAGGATATGCAGCAGCTTATTATATGTTTATGGCTAAGCATACATCAAATCCTTTTAAGAAAATGAGCTATTTTAAAGATGGGAAGAGTAAATTGGAGAAGGAAGTGAAGGCTAATCCTAACAATGTGGAGCTTCGGTTTATTAGATTAAGTATTCAATATCATATTCCAAAATATTTAGGTTATCATAATGAGATCGAACAAGACAAGGATTTTGTGATGAATAATCTTTATAAAATGAATGATAAATTTACAAAAGAAAAAATTTATAAATATTTAAAGGGTGCTAATATGTATACTGCTGATGAATTAGCGTTATTAGGTAGGTAAATATTTATATTAGCATTATGAAGATTAAATACATTTTTTTATTTGCAGTGACATTCTTAGTTCATTCACTGCATGCCCAAGTAAAGCAAACTATTAATGAATTTTCGGTATTAGAGGTGACAGATAGGCTGTGGGTGAGTGTTGTGCCGAGTGATCGACATGAGATAGAGATCAATGGTGAGTTAGCCGATAAAGTTGAGGCTGTTTATTCAAAAGGTGAATTAAGATTGAAAATGAAGGGCGGGTATATTATGCAAGGTAATCAGGCTAACGTTGTAGTTTATACACCTTCTGTTTCTACTATTATTGCGAAGAAGGGTTCCGAGGTAAATATTGAGGAATCGGCGATAGAAGAGGAAGCTATGAGTTTTATAGCAAGTGAGGGGGCGAAGATTAGAGCATTGATTAAAGCTGTTTCTGTGGATGCAGCTGTTAATACCGGAGCTTCAATTGACTTATTGGGTTCGACTACCAAATTAAATGTAAGGACAACCGCTGCTGGAAACTTTTATGGCAAAGATCTTAATACAGAAATTGCTCATGTAAGAGTAAATGCTGGTGGTAAGACAGAGGTATTTGCTTCGGAATCAGCAGATGTGGAGACTAGAGCAGGAGGTACCATTGATATTTATGGGAATCCTAAGAATAAAAGAGATAAGAAAATTGCAGGTGGAAAGATTATTTTCCATAAATAATTTAGGAAAAGAATTGGGAGAAAGCAAGCATATTTATGCTTGCTTTCTTTTTTTAGTGGAATAAGTTAATATTTACTCTGATAAATTAGCTATTGATTTGTAACTTTGCGCCATGTCAGAAAAAATTATCATTCTCGATTTTGGATCGCAATATACCCAGTTAATTGCGCGTCGTGTAAGGGAACTAAATGTTTACTGTGAAATTCACCCATTCAACAACCTTCCAGAATTTGATGGAACAGTAAAGGGCGTGATTTTTTCAGGTAGTCCTTATTCAGTTCGTCAAGAGGACGCTCCTCAAATTGATTTCAAATCTATTCAGGAAAAATTCCCTCTGTTGGGTGTTTGTTATGGTGCTCAATATATTGCGCAGCATTCAGATGGTGAGGTATTACCATCAGAAATCCGTGAATATGGACGTGCAAATTTACAATTTGTAGATCAAGAGAATGATTTATTAAAAGGCATACCTACCCAATCTCAAGTTTGGATGTCACATGGTGATACTATAAAAGAGGTTCCTTCAAATTTTAAGATTATAGCTAGTACGGATAAGGTACGTGTTGCAGCATATCAAATTGAGGGCACGAATACTTACGGTATACAATTTCACCCAGAGGTAACACACAGTACTGATGGACAGGTTCTGTTAAAGAATTTTGTGATTGATATCTGTGGATGTACCCAAGATTGGACAGCTGATGCATTCGTAGACACTACTGTTGCAGAACTTAAAGAACAGTTAGGTAAGGATCATGTAATCATGGCTTTATCTGGAGGTGTTGATTCAACAGTTGCTGCGGTTTTATTGCACCATGCAATAGGTGATAAACTGCATTGTTTCTTTGTAGACCATGGTTTATTACGTAAGGATGAATACGACCAGGTTTTGGCGTCTTACAAAAACATGGGCTTAAACATTAAAGGTGTAAATGCTAAAGAATTATTCTATTCTAGATTAGCAGGTATATCAGAACCAGAGCAAAAGAGAAAGATAATTGGAGCTTCATTTATTGATGTATTTGACGAAGCTGCAAAAGAAATACAAAAAGAATTACCAGATGGTTTAGAGGCAAAATGGTTAGGACAGGGAACAATTTATCCAGACATTATTGAATCTATTTCTGTAAAAGGACCATCGGCTACTATTAAGTCTCATCATAATGTTGGTGGTTTACCAGATTATATGAAATTAAAGATAATAGAGCCATTAAAGACATTATTTAAGGACGAGGTTCGTCGTGTTGGTAAGTCCTTAGAAGTTGATTCTGCAATACTAGGAAGACATCCATTCCCGGGTCCGGGATTAGCAATTAGAATTTTAGGAGACATTACTGAAGAAAAGGTACGGATTTTGCAAGAAGCTGATGACATTTACATTCGTAACCTGAAAGAATCAGGTTGGTATGATAAAGTATGGCAAGCAGGAACTATATTCTTGCCGGTTCAGTCAGTTGGAGTTATGGGGGATGAACGTACCTATGAACACGTAGTAGCACTTAGAGCTGTAGGTTCACTAGATGGGATGACAGCTGATTGGATTCATTTGCCGTATGATTTGTTAGCTAAAATTTCAAATGAGATTATTAATCATGTCAAAGGAATCAATAGAGTCGTATATGATATCAGTTCAAAACCACCAGCAACCATTGAGTGGGAATAATTTGAAAAATATTTACAGAGGAACTCTTGCAGCAATTTGTTTAGGGGCAGTTCTTGCAGTAAGTTCATGTTCGCCAAAAACTACAGGAGGTGTTTTAAAGAACCCTAATGTATATGGCAACAAAGATGCAGGAAAAAATAAACCTGAGGAAGAGAAGAAGGATGACTCTAAAAAAGAGGAAACGGTAAATGCAATGGATCAAACCAAAAGCATTGCTTTGCTTTTACCATTTCAACTTAATATGATCTCAAATGAAAATGTGGTTGAAGCAGATGTTAAGCGTTCGGCTTTGGCATTGGATTTTTACCAAGGATTTCAATTGGGTGTTAATGAAGCCACAAAAAAGACTGGTGAATTTAATATTAAGGTAATGGATACCCAGGATAATGAGATGAAGAATCTTACTATAGCGGCTTCGAAAGAAGTAGAAAACGCTAGTCTTATCGTGGGGCCAGTGTATCCTAAAGAAATTAGATCTTTTGCGAAGGGTAATAAAAATACAAAAGTTCTTCAAGTTAATCCATTGGCAGCAACAATGCCTACTGAGTTTAACATTGGGAATTTAGTGTCATTAACTCCTCCTATCCGAATACATATGCGTACAATCGTTTCAGAAATAATGAAGCGATATACAGATGCTGATGTTGTAATAGTATTTGATGCAAGAGATAATGACCATCGTAATTTCATAGCAGGATTTGATGAGGAAGTAAAAAAAATCAATCCGAATGCAAAGATTGTTCATGTAACTTCAGTTTCTCAATTAAGCCAAGCTATCCCAGATGCTGGAACTGCGCTTGTTGTTAGCGGAACTACGGAGAAAACTCAGCTTCGTTCGCTAGTCAATAGTTTAGATGACAAAGTTGCTGATGGATATTCTATTCGCTTATATGGACATCCACTTTGGTCCCGCATTGACTTTAAGCCTTATGATAATTTCTACCGTATGGATCCTACGATCACATCAGAAAGCCATTTAAAAGTTTGGAGTACAGATGTTCAGAGTTTTCAAAAAAACTATAAAACCATGTTTAAGGTTGACCCTTCTGAATATGCATACAAAGGTTATGATGCAGGGAAATATTTCGCGAATCTATTGAATAAATACGGTCCGGAGTATGCTGAAAAGGTCGTTGAAGAGAAATATTCGGGAATTTTTAGTGATTATCAATTCAATTATAACCCAACTTGGGGATATGTCAATCAAGCTGTTAAAATAAGAACTTATCGCAATGGTTCTTTTCAATAAAATACATTGGAAGTAAATAGCAAAAGAGTACAACAACAAGTTCGAAATTTCGAACGTACTATTCAAGAATATCAATTTAAAGAACCTTTTTCTAGGTTTATAACTCAATTTTATAAGAATAACAGACAGATGGGTTCATCCGATAGAAGGATGAACTCCAGGTTCTGCTATAATTACTTTAGGTTGGGAAAGGCATTCACGAACCTTTCCGCTGTAGAGAGACTAAGTATTGCTGAGTTTTTATGTGAGGATAATTCAGCTGTAGTAGCAGTATTCAAACCAGAATGGAATGATAAAGCTTCTTTAAATATTGAGGATAAAGTTTCTTTTATTGAATCTGAATATGGAAATTTCTTAGAAAAGGTATTTCCGTTTTCTATTAGTTTATCTCCTGCAATTAATCAAAAAGCTTTTATTATATCTCATTTCATTCAACCAAACCTTTATATCAGAATTAAAAAGGGGATGGAAAGTAAAGTTAGAAAGATCTTAGAAAAGAATTTGGTTCCTTATGAAGAACTTTCAGAACAAACACTTTCTTTATCTAACGGGACCAATCTTCAACAGATTAAATCGTTGGAAGGGGATTATGAAGTTCAGGATTGGGCATCACAGCAAAGCTTAAATGACATAGAAATAGCTCCAAGGAGTTCATGGTGGGATTGTTGTGCAGCATCAGGGGGAAAATCTCTTTTATTATTAGATAAAGAATCAAATATCAAGCTAATGGTCTCCGATATTCGATTGAGTATCCTCAGGAATTTAGATGAACGTTTTGAGAAAGCAGGTGTAAAGACATATTATCGCAAGAAGATTTTGGATTTGAGTAACTCAGTAAAGCATATTATGGGAGAGGAATCTTATGATGGTATATTATTGGATGCACCCTGCTCAGGATCTGGAACATGGGGAAGGACACCTGAAATGCTTCAGAAATTCAGTGCTTCGGAAATAGATAAATTTTCTACCCTTCAGAAACAAATCGTACAAAATGTAATTCCTTATTTAAGGTCTGGTAAGACATTGGTTTATATTACCTGCTCAGTATTTGCTGCTGAGAATGAAGAAATTACTCAATATATAGTTGACCAATTGGGATTACAATTGGAAGATCAGCATTCTATTATTGGATATGATAAAAAGGCTGACTCTATGTTTGTTGCTCGATTTAAGAAGCCTTAATCGCAGTTTAAAGGAATGATGAGGACAGGACAGGTTGCTTTTCTAATTAAAGCTTCAGACACAGATCCGGAGAGGAAATGATCAAAACCTGTTCTACCATTATTTCCCATAATTATTAAATCTGCAGTCCATTCCTTAGCAACTTGAAGGATTTCATCCCTGACATCACCTACACGGTTAAAAGTAAAGGTTTCAGAGGAGCCTTGAAATTCTGTTGCCAGTCTGTTTAAGAAATCTTGTGAAGCTTGTTGTTGTATTTCTGAAACTTCGGGAACAATAATAGGTTGCTGTCCCAATAATGGATCTACCCCATAGGAGGTTGGAGATGTTGGAGGAACAACGGTAACTAACGCAAGGGCAGGATGTATTTCTCCAACTATGTCCTTAGCATATTCGATTGCCCTTCGAGAACATGGAGTTTCATCGATTGCTAATAGTATTCGACTGAACTTTTTAGTTATCATGATATTTAGATTATAATGTATCTCTAATATATAAAAAACGTTTAAATTAGCTTAATTGTTTTAACAAACAACATATTTATGGCGCTAGGAATTTGTGTTTTAAGTTCTATTTCGGTGTTAGAATCTCCGAAATTTTCATCAAATAGGGTGTATGAACTTTTGTTTGCTGAGGCTTTTAGTATTGTCGAGAGACAGAAGACTTGGGCATTGATTCAAATATTGGATACAGAAATCCAAGGATGGATAATGGAAGGTCAATTTGAGTTGGTCGAGGAGGTTATACCTGCAGACTATATTATTGATGAAGTGGGAGGGTATGCAGTTGCAGGGGAGAATAAAACTATGCAGATATTTCATGGAAGTCCCATTCCTGAAAACAAGAGTATTATTACTTCAATAGATAATTATAAGATACTTTCAGATATTCGAGATACTCAAGAGGGCTATGATGAGGAAAGAGATAGGGAACAACTTGAAAACTTTGTTGCGTCGTATCTGAATACACCATTTTCATATAAGGGAAGAACAGTTCATGGAGTCGATAATATCGGCTTATGTGGTTTATTTTATAGGCATTTTGGGGTTGAACTTCCTAAGGATATTGAATCTGTTTTACAAATGGGAACAGCTATAGATTTTATCTCAGAAATTAGAGGTGGAGATTTAGCTTTTTTTGTCAATGAGAATGGAGAAGTTGACCATATCGGAATTGTAATATCTGATGAGGAGATTCTACATGTTGTTGAAAAAGTAAGAATTGATTCAATAGATAATGAAGGGATTTATAATCATGACCTTCAACAAACTACACATAAGTTGAGGATTGTTAAGAGACTTTTTTAGATTTAGACGATAGACGATAGACAAAGACAAGTAGATATTAGATTTTCAGAGAGGAATGATTGTAGTTGACTCTAGAGCCTGGATAACAAACATAGAAGACATAAAAGTCTGGATGGTTTATGCTTGTTTAGAGAAATAATAAGACATTAGAAAGTTCTATGTCTTATATCTGACTAATAAAAAATGCGGCTTGAGAAAGCCGCATTTTTTATGAACTATACATTGAATCGGAAGTGCATAATGTCTCCATCCTCAACGATATATGTTTTTCCTTCTACAGAAAGCTTGCCAGCTTCTTTTACTGCAGCTTCTGAGCCGTATTGTACGAAATCATTATATTTAATTACTTCGGCGCGGATGAATCCTTTTTCGAAATCTGTGTGGATTACACCAGCTGCTTGAGGGGCCGTAAATCCATTCTCAATAGTCCAAGCACGAACTTCTTGCACACCAGCTGTAAAGTAAGTAGCTAAGTCTAATAGAGAGTATGCAGCACGAATTAGTTTATGAACTCCAGATTCTTCAAGACCTAAGTCTTCTAAGAACATTTTGCGTTCTTCATAATCTTCTAATTGAGCAATTTCAGATTCGATTTGAGCAGAAATCACCAATACTTCAGCATTTTCATCTTTAACCGCTTCTCTAACTCTCTCCACATAAGCATTGCCTGTATTCACAGAAGCTTCATCTACATTACATACATAAACCACAGGTTTAACCGTCAATAAAGTAAGATCATCAATAAATTCGAAATCTTCTTCAGAGATAGGAGTGGTACGTGCTGATTTTCCAGATTCTAAATGAGCTTTTACTACAGAAAGTACTTCAAAGGTCTTTTTTGCATCTTTATCTCCGCCAGTTTTAGCCATTTTTTCGACTTTCTGGATGCGTTTAACGACAGTATCTAAATCTTTAAGTTGCAATTCTGTATCGATGATTTCTTTATCACGAATAGGAT
>Ga0233377_1000597_pt1 | contig 15612 bp, 15 predicted proteins | sample ElkDunMinimDraft_6_FD_191540 | JGI IMG/M metagenome (GOLD analysis project Ga0233377, IMG submission 191540) | Fecal eukaryotic communites from dung pellets of Tule Elk in California, USA - Elk Dung E36 | ecosystem: Host-associated > Mammals > Digestive system > Large intestine > Fecal | place...
GCGGTGTCGAAGACAGCGCGTTGGGCTGCGAAGGCGCGCTGGAAGGCAGGGCGGGCCTCTCCGCGTAAAAGGTAGGCGTCGAGGGTCGGGTGCTCTTCCAGAAGGGCGTTTCCCTTCAACCGCATCAGGACCGACACCATGAGCAGGTCGCCGGCGCTGAAGGCCCCGTCCAGCCAGTCGGCTCCGCCGAGACGCGTGGACAGACGCGCCAAACGGGTGCGGATCTGGTCCTCTAGACCCTTCATCCGCTCATCGAACCAGGGCCGGTCGCGTTCCAGAATCCGGGTCAGACTGTAATCGAAGACGGACGGCTCCACCGTGTTGAGCGCGGCGAACATCCAGCCGACGGCGCGCGCCCGGGCGTCGGGGTCTGACGGCAGAAGGACATCATGGCGCTCGGCGATGTGGAAGACGATGGCGCCTGACTCGAACAGGGTCAGGGCACCGTCCTCATAGGTCGGTATCTGGCCGAAGGGGTTGCGCGCCAGATGCGCCGGCTGCTTCAGCGCCTCGAATGAGACCGCGCGCACCTCATAGGGCTGGCCCGCCTCTTCAAGCGCCCAGCGGACGCGCATGTCGCGGGCCAGACCCTTGCCGCGATCCGGCGAACGTTCGAAGACGGTGAGGATCGGGGGCATGGGCTGGCTCCGGCAGGGCTGTGTCAGCCGGCGGCGTCGGCGGCGGCGTCCAGCGCCGCGATGTCGATCTTCTTCATCGTCATCATGGCCTCGAAGGCGGCGCGGGTGCGGGCGGGGTTGGGGTCGTCGTAGAAGGCCATCAGACGGCGCGGCGTGATCTGCCAGCTGACGCCCCAGCGGTCCTTGCACCAGCCGCACTGGCTTTCCTGGCCGCCGTTGCCGACGATGGCGTCCCACAGGCGGTCGGTCTCGGCCTGGTCGTCGGTCTGGATGATGAAGGAGACGGCTTCGGAGTGGGTGAAGATCGGTCCGCCATTCAGGCCGAGGTAGCTGCGGCCGGCGAGGGTGAACTCCACCATCAGTTCGGCGCCTGCGGGGGCGGAGGGGTTGTCGGCGGGGCTGGCGACCACACGGTCGATGCGGCTGTCGGGCAGGCCGAGCGAGACATAGAACTCAGCCGCCTTGCGTGCCTGGCCCAGGTCGTACCAGAGGCAGGGCGTGATCTTGTCGGTCATGGCGTCTTCTCCTGTGTGTCGGGAAGCGGGTCCGGTCGGTGAGATTCAGCCCCCGCCCATCTGGGCGGCGAAGGCTTCGGGGCCTTGTTGTGCAGCGTCGGGATCCATCCAGAACAGCTCCCAGATGTGGCCGTCGGGGTCGGCGCTGCTGCGGCTGTACATGAAGCCGTAGTCCTGCTGGGGATTGGGGTCGGCCAGGCCGCCGGCGGCGACGGCGCGGGCCAGGACGGCGTCAACGGCGTCGCGGTTGTCCTGGGTCAGGGCGATCATCACCTGGGCGGTCTTTTGCGCGTCAAGAATGGCGCGGTCGGTGAAGGTGGAGAATTTCTCGTGCGTCAGCAGCATGACGTAGATGGCGTCCGAGAAAACCATGCAGGCGGCGGTTTCGTCACTGAACATCGGGTTCTTCCCGGCCCCGAGGGCGCGATAGAAGGCCTCTGAGCGGCTAAGGTCGGTGACGGGCAGATTGATGAAAACGGATTTTGGAGCGGCGGCCTGGGTCACGTCGTGTCTCCTCGTTTGATTGCGCTTTGTGACTCTGATGATTATGTTCGTCAACCATGAAGTTAGAAAAAATAACTAACAAGTCTGGACGGCGCTATGACGACGCCTGCGGGACCGCGCACGGGCTGGAGCTGATAGGAGAACGCTGGGCGCTGCTGGTGGTTCGCGAACTGATGTTCGGGCCCAAACGATTTGGCGATCTGAGGGCCGGACTGCCGGGTCTGAGCGCCAATGTTCTAACGCAACGGCTGGAGGGGCTGGAGGCGGCGGGGATCGTGCAACGGCGCAAACTGCCGCCGCCCGCCTCGGTGCAGGTCTATGGACTGACGCCCTGGGGGCTGGAGGCGGAGCCGATCATCAGCGAACTGGGCCGCTGGGCGGCGCGGTCGCCGAAGCATGATCCGTCGCTGCCCCTGAGCGCCGCCTCGATGATGCTGTCGTTCCGCACCATGTTCGACGCCGAAGAAGCGGGCGATGCAAGCATGGTGCTGGGCTTCCGCTTCGGCGAGGAGGCGTTCGTGGTGACGGTGGCCGAAGGGGAGCTGACGGCGCGAAGGGGCGAGGCGGATGACGCCGATGTGGTGGTGACCGCCACGCCGGAGCAGGTGGCGGCGGCGGTCTATGTCGATCAACCCATGCCGGAGGGATCGGTCGCAGGTGATGCGGCGGTGTTTGCGCGGTTCGCCAGCGTCTTCGCCCTGCCGGACAAGGCGGTCATTGAATAGGGAGGGGCGGGGCGCAGGGGGACGCCAACCGTCAGGGCGCGGGATCGATCCAGCCGCGCTGTTCGCCGATACGGACGCTGGGCTCAGTCTTGATCGCCGGACGGGCCGGGCGAGGGCGGCGGGGCGCCTGGAAGCGCAGCCAGCGGTCAGACGGATGGATTTCGTCGTGGGTGAGACGGATGCGGGCGGTCCATCCAGCCCAAGGCGCGGGCGAGGCCGCGTGGACGGACGGCGTCAGGGGGCTGAGGCTCCGCAGAACCGCCTTCAGACGCCAGGCCTTGTCATTGATTCCGCCCATAATTTCCCCTCCTTGTTCCATAATGGGACAGAAGTCGGCGGGAAGGCAAGTGACGGCGTCTGACGATCGCTTGACCGCAGCGTCGGGGCGGGGGCAACCTTGCGGCATGAGCATCCAGCCCGCGCCCGGCGAGCGATACGCCTCGTTCCGCCAGTTCTACCCCTATTACATCCACGAGCACTCCAACCGGACGTGCCGGAGGATCCACATCGTGGGATCAGCCCTGGTCATCGCCATCGCGGTGACGGCGCTGGTGACGCTGAACGCCTGGTGGCTGCTGGCCATGCCGGTGGTCGGCTACGGCTTCGCCTGGGTGGGGCATTTCTTCTTCGAGAAGAACCGGCCGGCGACGTTCCAGTATCCGCTGTGGAGCCTGATGGGCGACTGGCGGATGTTCTTCGAAACGGTGAGCGGAAAGCGGAAGTTCTAGTCCGCGACGCCGGTCGAACCGGCGGAGGCCATCAGGGTCGACTGGCTGGGGGTGTCGTCCCACGACGGGGGGCAGCCGTCGAAGCGGCCCGCGTCGGCGATGGTCAGGGTGCGCATGTTCAGGCGCATGGCGGGGCGCATCGAACCGCGCCCGTGACCGGTGTAGAGGTCGACCTTCTGCCCCTTGATGGCGCCGCCGGTGTCGGACGCATACCAGTAGCCGTCATGCAGGGTGCCGTCGGCCATGCGCAGACCCACGGTCTCGCGGATGAAGAGGCGGGTGCGGCGGGGAATGTAGCGGGGGTCGACGGCCACGGTGCGCATGGCGATCGGACGGCAGCCCAGGGAATCGTTGCCGGTCGCTCCGCCGCCGCCTGCGTGATAGAGGCGGGCCGAGGCGCTCCAGCGCGCGTCGCCCTCCATGAGAGCTTCCTGTTCGTCGGTCAGTGCGTCGCTGCTGATGGAACCCAGGGCCGATGAAACGGTTGAAGCTACGACCGGGTCGGCTGCGACCGCGGCTTCGTAGGACACCGGTTCGCCCGCAGCGGGGAACCCGATCGCCCACAACAGGGCGTAAGCAGCGGCTGCGCCGAACATGCGATGACTCATGGAATCACCGGTCCCGACGCGTCCGGCGACGGGCTTTTGACCGCCAAATATGGCGGAAATCCGACATTGAAGGTTTGCTGCGGCCCCGTGTCTCAATCGCCTGTGGATCAGTGGTGGTTGATCGGTGAAGTGTGGCGGATGATCGCCGCATTTGCTGCGCGATCTATTCAGTATTCGATGGGGTGTTGGGTCTTGTTCTCAACGGATGCCGTCTTTCTATGACGCTATTAACGATCATGACTGTTTCAACGGCAAGTTTTCGGTGGTCTGTATAAAAATACACTGTCCGGCGTCGTCAAGAAGTGCGGCGGTGGATAGCGGCTCTGCGGGGGTTTGAGGGGGCGCTCGCTTGCTGTGTCGGAAGCGGGCGGCCTGTGGACCGGTTGGGGTCTGGCCCCGGAACACGAAATTCAGAACATATGAAACTTCCGCTCATCCCCGCGAAGGCGGGATCCAGTGCTTTGGATGATGAGGCGTCGTGTTTGCCCCGCCAGCCTCAATCCTGAAACACCGGCGTCAAGCTGGATAGGACTGGATCCCCGCCTTCGCGGAGATGCGCGGAGGGAAGGGAGGGTGTGAAACCCGCCATGGGAAGCCCCCGAAAAATGCTCTATGGCGAAAGCCGCACTCGCAGGAGCCCTTCATGAAACGCAGCCTTCTCGCCGCCGTCGCCGCCGTCTGTGTGGTCGGGGCCGTCGCCGTTCCCGCCGTGGTCTCGGCCTGGGGCAACACCGGCCACCGATTGATCGGCGTGGCCGCCGTGCGGGCGCTGCCTGAAGAACTGCCGGCCTTCCTGCGCTCGCCTGAGGGCGCTGCGGCGGTGGGAGAACTGGCGCGTGAGCCGGACCGCTGGAAGGGCGCCGGCCAGCCGCACGACCGCGAACGCGATACGGCCCACTTCGTCGACATGGACGACAACGGCAACGTCATGTCGCCAGCGGGCATGTCGATCGACGCCCTGCCGCGGTTGAAGTCGGAATATGACGCCGCCCTGACCGCTGCGGGTCTGGACGTGAACGACGCCGGATACCTGCCCTACGCCATCATGGACGCCTATCAGAACCTGGAGCGCGACTTCTCCTATTGGCGGGTGTTGAGCGCGGCCGAGGCGCGCGAGACCGATCCGGTGCGCAAGGACTGGTATCGTCAGGACCGCGAGCGGCGTGAGGCGCTGATCCTGCGCGATGTCGGCGTGCTGGGCCACTATGTCGGCGACGGCTCGCAGCCGCACCACACGACCATTCATTACAACGGCTGGGACCGGGGCACGCCCAATCCCGAGGGCTTCACCACCTCGCGCCAGACGCATGGCACGTTCGAGGGCGCGTTCACGTCGCGGGTTGGGCGTCTGGATGCGGTCGAGGCGGCGATGACGGCGCCGAACCTGGAGGGCTTTGACCTGCGCGCCCGCGTGCCGGCCTATCTGAGGACGACGCTGGCCGAGGTGACGCCCTTCTATCGTCTGGAGAAGGCAGGCGGCTTCCGCGACACCGATGCGCGCGGGGCGGCCTTCGCCACGGCGCGCCTGGCGGCGGGGGCGTCGGAACTGCGCGACATGATCACCCTGGCCTGGCGGGCCTCGGCCACGGCGGCCATCGGCTGGCCTGCGGTCAAGGTCAATGAGGTCGAGGCGGGCACGGTCGATCCGTGGCTGTCGATGGTCGGCGAGGACTAGGGCGGTTGTCCGAACCTCTTCCCCCCGTCGTCATTCTGGACAAGACGCAGATGGCCGAGAACATCGGCGCGGCGGCGCGGGTGATGGCCAACTTCGGGCTGAGCGAGCTGAGGCTGGTCAGCCCGCGCGACGGCTGGCCGCAGGACAAGGCCTGGCCGATGGCTTCTGGCGCCGACTGGGTGCTGGACGGGGCGAAGACCTTCGACAGCGTGGCCGAGGCGGTGGCCGATCTGAACACCGTCTACGCCGCCACCGCCCGCCCGAGGGAGACGCGTCAGCCGGTGCGGACGCCGCGCGAGACGGCGCGGGTGCTGTATGACGACCGGGCGTCGGGGCTGAACATCGGCCTGTTGTTCGGCGGCGAGCGGGCGGGGCTGGAGACCACGGACATCGCCCTGTGCCAAGGCATCGTCACCATCCCCATCGACCCGCGCCACCATTCGCTGAACCTGGCGCAGGCGGTGGCGGTCAACGCCTATGAGTGGCGCACCCTGGTGCTGGACGCCCCGCCGCCCCGTTTCCGCGAAGGCGACCCGCCCGCGTCAGGGGCGGTGCTGATGGGGATGTATGAGCATCTGGAGCGTGAGCTGGACGCCGGCGGCTTCTTCCATCCGCCCGAGAAGCGGCCGTCGATGGTGCAGAACCTGCGCGTCATGCTGGGCCGCGCCACTTTCACCGAGCAGGAGGCGGCGACCTTCCGCGGGGTGATCACGGCGCTGTCGAAAGGGCGGGGCAGGGTGCTGGCCAAGCTGGCGGCGGCGAAGGCTGCGGCTGCGGACAAGGCATGAAGACCGCGCTGGTCTATCCGCTGGCGGCGCTGGCCGAGATCGCCGGGTGTTTCGCTTTCTGGGCATGGCTGAAGCTGGACCGGTCGGTGTTGTGGCTGGTTCCGGGCGTGACCAGCCTGGTGGTCTTCGCGTGGTTGTTGACGCTGGTTCCGTCCGAGGCGGCGGGGCGGGCGTTTGCAGCCTATGGCGGGGTCTATATCTGTGCGTCGCTGGTGTGGATGGCGGCGGTCGAGAAGTCGGCGCCGGACTGCTGGGATCTGCTGGGCGGCGCCGTCTGTTTGATCGGCGCGGGGATCATCCTGTTCGGGCCGCGGGGGTAGAGCGCCATCATCCCTGCGATGGCGGCCGCATCAGGCTTGATCCCGGCGGCGGCGGTCGATAGGGACGGGCTGTTGGGGAGTAGCCGCCGGCGACTATCAGCCGGGATCGCGTCAACATACTCGCCGTTTTCGAACGGCGTGGTGCGATCAGCGGACCAAGCGTCCGCCTGGCGAGACCAGCGTGCTCCGCACCCGCACCGGCAGGGTCGTGGACGCGCTGTCGCGTGTGCCCGGCGGAATGAATTGAATGAGCCCCATCTCCATACTCGTGCTGTCGCTCAGCATGTCGGCGGACGCCTTTGCGGCGGCGGTCGGACGCGGCGCGTCGCACAGGCCGACCTTCCCCACCGCCGTGCGCAACGGGCTGGTGTTCGGCGTCATCGAGGGGATCACCCCGTTGATCGGCTGGGCGCTGGGCATCGCAGCGGCCGGCTTCGTCGAACAGATCGACCACTGGATCGCCTTCGGCCTGCTGGGCGCGGTGGGCGGCAAGATGCTGTGGGAGGCTTTCCAGCCTGCGGAAGAAGGCGACGAGGCCAAGGCGGCCAAGCGCGGTCTGATCGCCCTGATCGCCGTGGCCATCGGCACCAGCATCGATGCGGCGGCGGTCGGCGTCGGCCTGGCCTTCATCGGGGCCAACATCTGGATCATCGCCGCCGCCATCGGCTTCACCACCTTCGTGATGACCACCATCGGCATGCTTATCGGCAAGGCGGTGGGCGTGCGCTTCGGCAAGGCGGCCGAGTTTGTCGCCGGGGTGGCCCTGATCGGCCTGGGCACGATGATCCTGCTGGAGCACACCGGCGTCATCGGGTGACGCCGGTGTGGTGAGGTCAGATCAGCGGACGCCCAGTTCGTCGACCAGACGCTGCATGCCGTAGACATCGCGCAGCGCCGTGGTCACAGCGCCGGTGGTGACGATCACGCTGCGGTTGACGCGCACGTCATAGCCGTAGGCGTTGCGCTGGGTCAGGACGGTGGAGTCGAAGTTGGCGCCCAGGATTTCGCCCGCCGCATTGACCACGGGCGAGCCCGACGAACCGCCGATGGTGTCGGAGGACACCGCCATGTTCAGCACAGTGTCGCCGTCGATGCGGTCGCGTGCGGCCAGCAGTTTCGGGGCCACGTCGAAGGGGGGGGCGCCGGTGGCGCGGTCCCACAGGCCGGAGAAGGTGGTGAAGGCGCCGAAGCGCTGGCCCGGAACGTCCGTACCCTCGATCCGGCCGTAGGTCAGGCGCAGGGTGCCGGTGGCGTCGGGATAGACGGTGTCGCCGTAGGCGCCGAAGCGGGCCGTGGCCAGCGTCTCGGACCCGCGCGAGGTCGGGGCCTCGACCTGGGTCTCCCAGGCGGCGCGGATGGCGCGGGTCTCGTCCTGGATCGACAGCAGGTATTTGATCATGGGGTCGTCGGAGGCTTCGATCGCCGCCAGACCGCCGGTCCACAGGGCGCGGCGCACCGCCGGATCGGCCAGGGTCGTGCCTTCGACCAGACGGGCCGACAGGCCCTCGGGCGATTCATTTCCCAGCAGGCCGCGCACGGTCGGATTGTCGACGGTCAGCCATTCGCGGGTCTTGGAGAACCACCATTCCAGACGCACCTGCTCGAGCGCCGGATAGACGGGGCGTTCGGCGAACAGGCCCGCCTCGACGCCGGCCAGACGGCTGTCGGCGAATTCGGACAGGCGTTCGGCGGAGGGCTTTTGACGCTCCTGCGCGCCGCGCACCAGGGCGCGGGCCCAGTTGAACAACTGAGAGCCGCCCGCCACCGAGGTGGTGCCGACGCCGGTGCCGCCCTCCAGCAGGGCCGTGGCCGGATAGAGCTCGCGCAGGGCGGGCTGGACGGCGGCCAGATCGGACCAGGGGTCGCCGGTGGCGGCGGCCAGGGCGGGGTCGGCGGCGACGCGCTGGCGGAAGTCGGCCTCATTGGCCGCGCGTTGGGCCATGAACTCGGGGTCGATCAGCGCCGCCATGCGGCCGCGTCCGCGCTTGTAGGTGTTCTCGATGCCGACGATGGGGTCCATGGCCTCAAACGCCTGACGCTCGCCTTCTTCGGAATAGCGGATCAGGCGGCCGCGCAGCTCCGATGCGATCAACTGGTCCATGGGCAGAACCACGTCGCGGATGGTCATCAGCTGGTCCTGGGTCAGCAGGCGCTGGGTCGAGCCGGGGCTGCCCGAGACGAAGACGGGCGTGCCCTCGACGGGTTGGGAGGCGTTCCAGACGAAGTGGGTCGGCGTCGCCACCGGCTGGCCGTTCTCATACAGGCGGATGAAGGCCGCATCGATGGCGAAGCGGGGGAAGGAGAAGTTGTCCAGATCGCCGCCGAAGGTCGCGGCGCGGTCTTCCGGCGCGAAGGCCAGGCGGACGTCGGTGTATTTGCGGAAGCTGTAGAGCTTGAACTGGCCGCCGCGATACAGGCTGACGACCTGGCAACGCTTCAGGGCGTCGCCGCCGCAGGCCTCGGTTTCGATGCGGCCCGCCTCGGCTTCGCGGGCGCGGGTGAAAGCCTGACCTTCCAGACCGGCGCCAGCGGCGTGCATCCGCGCGGTCACATCGGTGATGTCGGTCAGGATCTCGGCCGTGCCGCCGGGGCATTTCAACTCTTCCTCGCGGGTGCGGGGGGTGAAGCCGGTCTCGGCGTAGTTGACCGCCTGAGTCGAGAGGTTGGCGACGCAGGTGGCCACGCAGTGGTTGTTGGTCATCACCAGGCCTTCGCCCGAGACCAGACCCGCCGAACAGCCGCCGAACTTGACCGAGGACAGACGTACGCGGTCCAGCCAGGCCTGATCGATCTGCGTGCCCAGCGTGGCGTTGGCTCGGGCGATGGGGAAGTTGTCGAAGGTCCACATGCCTTCTTCGGCCTGGGCGGGCGCGGCGATGGCGGCTGCGGCCAGGGTCAGGGCGGCGGCGGCGAAGGCGGGGGTGAGGTGACGCATCTATATCTCCTGCAATCATTCTCCCTCCCTGAAGGGGAGGGTGGCTGACGCGCAGCGTCAGACGGGTGGGGGCGCCTTAAGCAAGGAAAGGCGCCAGCGCCGTGCGACTTCAACGCCGCCCAGCGTGATCGGGTGGGGCGTCTTAAGCAAGATCCAGCGTCCGCGCCTGTCTCGCCGAGTCCTCCCCACCCTGTCGTCGCTTTGCGCCGACATCCCTCCCCCGGGAGGGGGAGGGAGAGGGCTTGTTTTCTACTCCACGCCCAGTTCTTCGAGCAGGCGGGGCTGCGGGTAGACGCTGCGCAGGACTTCGGTGATGGCGGCGGTCGAGACCGACACCGTGCGGTTCAGCTCTTCGTCGTAGCCGAACGATCCGCCCAGGGAGTGGATGTTGCCGTCGAAGGCCGTGCCGATCACCTCACCCGCAGCATTGATCACGGGCGAACCGGAGTTGCCGCCGATGATGTCGTTGGTCGAGGAGAAGTCGTAGACCACGCTCTTGTTGACGCGGCTTTCGGCGTCGAGGAAGCCCTGGGCCGCGTTGAACGGCACCGAACCGGTGGCGCGCTCATACAGACCGCCGATGACGGTGGTCGAGGGCACGGTCACGCCGCGGTAGGTCCAGCCCTTCACCTGGCCGTAGGAGAGGCGCAGGGAGAAGGTCGCGTCGGGATACAGGTTGTCGCCGTAGGCGGCGAAGCGGGCCTGGGCGACACGCTCAGCGGCGCGGGCGGTCGGGGCGTTGACCTGGCTGTCCCACTGGGCGGCGACGGCGGCGACAGCGGCGTCGTTCGACAGGGCGAAGGCGGCCAGGGGATCGGCGGCGGCCAATTGCTCCGGTGTCATGCTCATGGCCTGAACCCGGAAGGCCGGATCGGCCATGCGCGTGCCCGCGATCAGGCGGGCGGCCAGAGCCTCGGGGCTTTCGCGGCCCAGCATGGCCTTCACCTGGGGGTTGTCGACCGTCAGATATTCGCGCGTCTTGGACAGCCAGTAGCGCATCTGGATGGCGTCGATGTCGGCGGTGATGGGCAGTTCGGTTTCGAGACGAGCCTGGAGCCGGGCGCGGGCCGCGGCGTCCATGCGGCGCTCGCCTTCGGGGCGGGCGTTGTCGCGGGCGACGCCGGCCAGTGTGCGGGCGTAGCCGTAAAGCTGCGAGCCGCCGCCTGCGCCCTGAACCAGTTGGCGATAGGGCAGATAGAGGTCGCGGGCGACGGTCTGGACCTGTTCCAGTTCGGCCCAGGGATCGCCGATGCGCTGCAGCAGGGCCGGGTCGGCGGCGACGCGTTGGCGCAGGTCCTGTTCTTCGGCCCGCTTGCGCGCCATGAAGGCCGGATCGGTCAGGGCACCTTGCTGGCCGTACCAGACCTTGAAGCTGTTCTCGAGGCCGAAGATGTTGTCGAACGAGGCGCGTCCGGCTTCATCGCTGGTCAGTGAGTATTCGAGCAGACGGCCGCGCAGCTCCGAACCCTGGATCAACTGGGTCGGCAGTTGCTGGTCGCGCAGGCGTTCCAGTTGGGACATGGTCATCAGGCGCGAGGTCGAGCCGGGGTTGCCGGCCACGAAGGTGACATCGCCTTCAGCCGGAGCAGCGGGGTTCCAGCGCAGGAAGTTGGGCGTCTCGACAGGCTTGCCGTCCTCGTAGGCGCGCAGGAAACCGGCGTCGAGCGCATAGCGCGGGAAGTTGAAGTTGTCGGAGTCGCCGCCGAAGAAGGCGGCCTGGTTTTCAGGGGCGAAGACCAGGCGGACGTCGTCGTATTTGCGGAACTTGTAGAGGGCGTATTTGCCGCCGCGATAGAAGCTGATGACCTGGCAGCTGAACTTGGGATCGCCGGCGCAGTTTTCCTGCTGGATGCGGTTGGTTTCGGCGCTGCGGGCTGCGTTGAAGGCGGCGCCTTCCAGACCTTCGCCGGCGCCAAGGACGCGGTCGGTGACGTCGATGATGTCGACCAGGACTTCAGCCGTCTGGCCGGGGCAGGTCTTTTCTTCCTCGCGCGTGGCGGGCATCCAGCCGTTCTTGACGTAGTCATGCTCGGCGCTGGACAGGTCCTGCACGCAGCCGACGACGCAATGCCAGTTGGTCAGGATCAGGCCGTTCGGCGAGACGAAGGAGGCCGAGCAGCCCTGCAGGCGCACGGCCGAGTTGCGGACCCGGTCCAGCCAGGCCTGGTCGATGTGGGTGCCGTAGCGGTCGTTGACCGTCTGGATCGGGAAGTTGTCGAAGGTCCACATGCCTTCGTCGGCCTTGGCCGAGGTGGGGGCGGCCATGACGGCGACGGCGCCGGCGACGGCGGCGATGGACGCGGTCACCGAAACGGCGGCGCGGAGCGAATGGAACTTCATTTGGCGGAATCTCCCTGAGCCGGCGTCCGAGCCGGGCTGTTACGTCGTAACTAGACCTTAAGCCGCCGGGTCGTCCACAGTCTCTTGCCCGTGTGGGTTGATCGGGCGGTCGCCGCCTTACCCCGATTTAACTTGGCCCAAACACATGCCGCCGTCAGATAGAGGGCAACCACCGGGGGTTTGTCCGTCTTCATGTCGCTTGCACTATCCACCTTGCTGTTCGAGTGGCGCCGCTACATGGCGGCCGTCATGGCGCTGGCGCTTTCCGGCCTGCTGGTCCTGGCCATGACCGGGGTCTTCATCGGCATCGGCAAGGGCTTTACGGCCACGATCGAACGCTCGGGCGCCGACATCTTCATCATGCAGCCGGGGGCCAAGGCCCTGTTCAGCGGCCCGATGGGCATGCCGCGCCGGTTCATTCCCCTGGCCTACAATCATCCTTCGGTGGTCGAGGTGAAGACCCTCGACATGTCAGGCGGCAATTTCCAGAACATCCGCAACGTTGATCCCACAGCGTCGGTCGCAGACCGGGCGCGGCAAGGCGCGCCACGCCAGAAGAGCGTTCTGGTCAACATCATCGACACCGAACCCGGCTCTGTGACCATTCCGGTCGATTACTCAGAAGAACTGGTTGATGCGCTGCGTCAGCCGTACACGGTGGCCGTTGATGAAACCGCCTTGATGCCGCTGGGTGTCAAGCTTGGCGACAAGGCCCTGTTCAACGGTCAGACCGTCACCGTCGTCGGCGTGCTGCGCGGCTATCCCAACATGATGCAGCCGACCATCGTCATGTCGCGCGACAGTCTTCGCATGCTGGGCCAGGCCGACACGGGTCCGCGCGTCGGTCCCTTGATGATCAGGATCAAGGATCCGTCCCAGGCCCAGGTCGTCGCCGCCCAGTTGAACACCATGGGCAACGGCCAGTGGAAGGCGTGGACGCGCCAGGAACTGGCCGACGCCAACGCCGGCGCCATGTTCGAGGAAGGCATATTGGTCATCATCATCGGCGGCTGCGTGGTGCTGGGGATCATCATCGGCGTGGCCATCACCTGGCAGACCCTGCGCGGCGCCATCATGGCCAATATCAAGGAGTTCGCCTCGCTGCGCGCCCTGGGCGTCAGCATGGGCTCCTTGCGCCGCATCGTCATCGAACTGAGCTTCTGGGTCGGTCTGGTCGGTGTGGGTGCGGCTATCTTGTTGACCTGGCTTCTGTCGCTGCTGGCCCGGATGGGCGCGGTGATCATCTCCATGCCGCCGATCCTGCTGATCGTCGTCGGCATCGGCCTGATCCTGATCGCCATGGGGTCTGGGCTGTTGTCGATGGGCATCCTCAAGAAGAGCCAACCTGCGGACCTGCTGCGATGACCGGCCACACCTCACTCACCGGCCGCCACGGCGCCGCCGCCATCGAGGCCACCGGCCTGGTCAAGCGGTTCAAGTCCGGCAAGAGCTTCGTCGAGGTTCTGAAAGGCGTCGATTTCGAGGCCAAACACGGCGACCTGACCATGGTCATGGGGCCGTCGGGATCGGGCAAGTCGACGCTGATCGCCGCCCTGTCGGGCCTGCTGCGCCCCGAAAAGGGTCGGGTCGATGCGCTGGACGTCGACGACCTGTGGAAGCTGTCATCGGGCCGGATCGACAAGTTCCGACTGGACCACTGCGGCTTCATCTTCCAGGGCTTCAACCTGTTCCCGGCGCTGACGGCGTTGCAGCAGGTGACGACGGTGCTGAAATATCAGGGCTTGTCGCCGGACAAGGCCAGGAAGCGCGCGACGCTGGCGCTGGAGGAGGTCGGCCTGGGCCACCGCCTGCATCAGCGCCCGGCGGCGCTGTCGGGTGGCGAAAAGCAGCGCGTGGCCATCGCCCGCGCCCTGGCCAAGGACCCGCAGATCCTGTTCGCCGACGAACCGACCTCGGCACTGGACGGCGAGAACGGCCAGATCGTCATCAAGCTGCTGCGTCGGGCCGCGACCGAGCATGGGGCGGCGGTCATCTGCGTCACCCACGACCCACGCCTTGAAGCCTGGGCCGACCGGGTCATCCACATCGAAGACGGCGTGATCATCGACGATCAGCGCCGCACCCCCAATCCCGACGCCACGCTGGCCTCGCACTAGAACGCCTCTTTCAAGGACCCTCTGAATGCCCGCCTTCCTGAAAAACAAATGGCTCTGGATCGGCCTGGTGCTGGTGCTGCTCATCGGCGGCGCCGTCTTCGCCGTGGTGTCGGGCAACAAGGCCAAATCGGCCGCCCTGGCGCAGCAGGCCGAGACCAAGGTGGAAAGCCCCTATGCGGCCATCGCCAACGGCAAGATCGATGTCGAGGGCGGCATCATCCAGATCGCGGCGCGTCGCGGCGGCGTGGTGCGCGAAGTGCTGGTGCAGGAAGGCGACCGCGTCGTCGCCGGCCAGATTCTGGCCCGTCAGGAAGACGACGAACCGCGCCTGGCCCTGCAAAGCGCCAGCGCCGACGTGGCCCAGGCCGAGAGCCAGCTGCGTCTGATCAATGTCGAGATCACCACCGCCCAGCGCGAATACGACCGTCTGCAGGCCCTGGTCGCCACCAACTTCGTCGCCGCCCAGCGTCTGGACCAGGCGCGGGACGCCATCGCCGCCGCACAGGCCCGCCTCGGCGCCCAGCAGTCGGCGGTGCAGACCGCCCGCGCGCGCCGCGACCAGGCCGCCTACACTGTCGAGCTGACGGTGATCCGTTCGCCCGCCGACGGCCGCATCGTGCGCCGCTACGCCAACCCCGGCGCCGGCGCCTCGACCTTGAATGTGTCCAACATGTTCGACCTGGAGCCCGACGCCCCGCGCATCGCCCGCGCCGAGATCGTCGAGGCCGACATCCCGAACATCACCGTCAACCAGGCGGTGGAAGTGACGCCCGAAGGCGACCCCAGTAAGGTCTATGTCGGCACGGTCCTGCGCCGCGCCGCCGTGTTCGGCGCCCGCAAGCTGGCCTCGGACGACCCCTCGCAGCGCACCGACGAACGGGTGGTCGAGGTCGTCGTCTCGGTCGGCGACGCGCCCCTGCTGATCGGCCAACGGGTGCTGGTCAAGTTCATGAAGCCTGGCGAGACGGCGGGCGCAACCCGCGCCGTCAGCACAGGCGTTCCGGCCAATCGCGCCATGCAGACGCCGCCGAGGGGCTAGGGATCAGGCAGTAGGACACAGCCTGCTGCCTACCTGCCTTCAAACGTCGCCGGACGCTTTTCCAGAACCGCATTGACGCCCTCGGCGTGGTCGTCGGTCAGGTGGGCGAGGGCCTGCATGGCGGCGGTCATCTCCAGCAGCTGGTCGAAGGTGGCGTCGCGGCCCTGGCGCAGCAGGGCCTTGGTCATGCGCAGGGCGTGCGGCGGCTGGGCCGCGACCTCGGCGGCGGTGGCCAGGGCTTCATCCATCAGACGCTCGGCCGGGACGACGCGGTTGACCAGGCCCCAGTCCAGCGCCGTGGCGGCGTCCAGAACCCGGGCCGTGAACAGCATTTCGGCCGAGCGCGCATAGCCGATGTTCCTGGGCATCAGCCACGCCCCGCCGTCGCCCGGCAGAATGCCCAGCTTGAGGAAGGGCACGCCGAAGCGGGCGGCCTCTGAGGCAATGCGGATGTCGGCCAGACCGGCGATGTCGCAGCCCAGACCCATGGCCGGGCCGTTGACCGCTGCGATCAGCGGCACGTCGAGGCCGTAGAGCGAGCGCGCGATCCGGTGAACCACGCCGCGATAGGCCTGGCGCAGCTCGACGCCTGATCCGGCGAACAGGTCGCGCTGGTCGCGCATGGCGGTCAGATCGCCGCCCGCCGAGAAGGCCCGGCCTGCGCCAGTCAGGACGACGCA
>Ga0233377_1000598_pt1 | contig 15593 bp, 26 predicted proteins | sample ElkDunMinimDraft_6_FD_191540 | JGI IMG/M metagenome (GOLD analysis project Ga0233377, IMG submission 191540) | Fecal eukaryotic communites from dung pellets of Tule Elk in California, USA - Elk Dung E36 | ecosystem: Host-associated > Mammals > Digestive system > Large intestine > Fecal | place...
GCTCCCTTTTTTTGCGCGCAAATCTGGCCCTAACGCAGAGTGAATGGCAATCACTCTCCGCGGTGCCGGCAAAACAATGCCATTGTGCCCCTGAAATGCAAAAAAGCCCCCCAACCGGGAGGCTTTGATGCATTATTTCTCGATCATACGTGGTCCCCACGTGTGGGGGTTATTCCACCATGGGGGATTCTCTGTGGCTCCACATGTGAGGCACATTTCAGGCCATCTATCGGTAGCCGGTTCGATTAGGCAAGGCGATCCGGGATGGTAATCCCGCCATGGCATGTGGTCCGGCATGCACTCATTCACGACATCCACTCTCCATTAGGCCACACTACCCGATGGATTCCGGCGCCCTGGATAAGCCTTCTACAGCCTCCACAGGGTTCGTCTGTGCAATAGAGCGTAGCTCCTGCGAGATCAGCTCTATTAGCGTGCAGGAGTGCATTTGCCTCCGCGTGGATGGCAATACAACTGCCTGCCCCGGTGTCATAAGACGATCCCGGTTCAACGCCAGATATTGCTCTAGGGCATGCATTTTGTAGGCAACTTCTTTTGCCCGCAGCAGCTCCGTTATAGCCCGCTGAGACGATGCGACCAGAATTGAGTACAATAGCTCCGACTCGTCTACGAGTGCATTCAGCTCGCGTTGCGACTGCTTTGCAGATTTCAAGAGCCCATTCGTCACGGGTGGGCCTCCTAGAGGTCATGGGCACAGCAGGGGCAGACGAAGATATCTTCGGCTTTAACGGCCATGAGGTCCTGAAAATCTCCTACGGAAAGGTATTTATTGCCCTCCCAGGACTTGCGCCAGTGGGAAAGCAGGTCATCGGCACTACCCCATACGTGCCCACATTCGCCGCAGGCGGCGAACCAGTCTTTTTCGTAGGGCAAGTATTTCCCGCAGGCCAGGCAATAGGAGAGGGTCATTGGGCTCCGCCTGGGGACATGATTTCCCAGTCAGACGTAGTGACGGTTCTTTGGAGCACCGTTAGGCCGTACTTCTCCGCCAGGGCGCGAATGTTCACCTCTGCGTAGGGGTGATCCGGTTCGACGTGCAGCACCAGGCCCCCCGCGTTGCAGGCGCCCCACTCAACCCTAGAGAGCAAGGGGAAGCCTCCTGTAGGCCCGAATGGCGGTGGCAAGGTTTTCCAGGTGTACGGCATTTGCCGTATCATCCCCAGCCGCCTTGTAGCGCGCTTTCGCGCCATGGTTTCCTGCGGAGATTCGAAGCTTTCCCGCTCTAGCCTCAAGGTATCCGGCAAGGGATTCCTTGCTGATGTAGTCCTTCTCGACTTCCTCTATAGCGATACGATCGCTGGGGACCGTGAAAGAGTAATCCCCGGCCAGTTCGATAGTCAGGACGTAGCCAATCGGCTCCATCTTGTATGACATGTCCTTAACCGACTCAATGGGAATCTTGAGTGTGGTCGTCACGGGCTCTCCCTGTATGTATTAAGAAAAGGGGGTATCGGGAATGTCTTGAACGGCATTGGGGGCCAAATTCCTTAGCTGGCCAAGGATTTGATTGGCGAATTGCTGGATTTCGGCATCCGCCGCAACGTGGTGCCTCTTCTTGATGACGTCTCGCCACGCCCTGATATTGCCGGTAACGAACATCTTCGTTTCCTGCATTTGAGGCAAGACGGCCCGAGCTGCTTCGCGCGCCCGCTTTCGGGGAATGCCCTGAAGCTGTAGACCGAAGACGATGATCTTATAGAGCTTCGTAAGCTCTGCATGCACCATGGAGAGCGACGTCTTGACCCCCTGGTCCTCCTCGACGAGCGGAGGAACGACGTATCGCCCTTCACTCTCGTCCACATATCGTTGCGACATCACAGAGAAGGAAAGGAATCGATGCCGGGAAAGCTCGGCGAGAAGAGAGCGAGACACCCCATCGACATAGAAAGTCACAGAGCTGTGTTCCAGGATGCTTTCGTGCTTCTCCTCGCCTACAGTGCGAGAGAGATATTTCTGATTGGTGGCCGTGGCCGGATTGGGCTTACTCCAGGACTGATAGCAATTCCGTCCGGCAGCTTCGGCCAGGACGTCAGTGTCCTTGAGATCGTCGTCACTGTCGATCATGAATTTAGCCCAAGGCTCGTCGTCCACCTTAAAGACGCGATTCCAGTTGATTTGGGTCATGCCAACCGGCTCAACACGCATGGTCGCCTCTGTAGTCAATTCTCAGCCACTTTCTATAGATCTGTGGGGGAAGGGGCCACCCGTGAGGGTGACCCCGTTAGAAACGATCTGAGAGCCTTAGTAGAGAGGCCAAGGAGTGGCCCATTCGTCGGGGTCGTTGACGAGCATGGCCTGTCCCGTGTCCTTGAGGTGCGCCTCAATGGCGTCTGAAAGATCCTGGACGCTACGCCAGGCGTTGTTGTAGTCCGTCCACAATGGCGCCGGAATGCGGTGGAGAGGGGTTTTCGGGATGTAGACCTCTACATAGCCCGTGTCCGTGTTGAATTCCACGGTCACCTCCTTGAGTTCCGCATCCATTACTTGCTCTCCTTTGGCTTGCGACCCCTTGCGGGGGTCGAGAGACGACTATGGGCAGGCTTGGGGGTCACTTCGGGCTCCGAAACTGGCTTAGATTGCCAGTCAGGGTCGTCTTTGCACTGCCATTTCTCGCCATCCCACGCGTAATGCGTCTCGGTGGCCATGAAATAGCTGTGATAGTTACACCAGAGGGGCGGTTCACCAATGGGTGATGACGTATGTGATTCCAACGACCATTCCAATCAAAATAGTGGTCCAAATGCACAGAACTAGGCACCCTACACAGCCCGCGAGGTCTTCGACCTTGAAATTCCGGCGTGGAGCCATTACCCGTTCTCCTGATTTCTCGTTTTGTTGATACTTTGAGCATTGGTGAGCACTTTTCGGCTCCCAACACTTTCGTGATGAACGCGAAGCTTGGAATTATCCGTCACGTGCTTATTGAGGATGGCCGACAGGTGTTCGATGGCCCTACGGAAAGCCCTACCCTCCGTTTCGGACAGCTTTTCTTGAAATCCAAGCTTTCGGGAGATAAGGTCCCTGTCTCGGAATCCAAGGCGACTGAAAGCCGCAAAGAGGTCAAACATTGAAATGGTGACGGTATTGATGTGCAAGACTTCTTCAATCTCAACCTCAGCCGAGTAGGCGAGTTCCAGCAATTCACGCACTTCCGCATGGGTGTAGTAGTACTCATCCGAGTAGTGCATGAAATCCCGCACCTGCTTATTGCAGTAGGAGATTCCTTCGGCATACATGACCGACCAGAGCCATCGGTCATTGTCGAAGTGTTCCGTATACCTGCCCTCACTCCTGAGGGCCTTTTCCATCATGTGTCCGGCAATATCATCGGCATCAATGCCGACGTACTCACGTGCAGCCGTGGAGGCTGCATCGTTGGCGATCTCATAGAGGCGCTTCGCCTGGTAATCGTCAAACAAAGATGTCCTCCCTTGCGGTGTGCAATCTCCCTTCAAAGATGAAAGCGCCGTCATTCTTCATCGGGACAATGACGGGGGTAACCGACCGGCCATCCACATACGCCACAGCGAAGCCGGATTGCCAGTTACCCATTCCCGTCTTGAGATAGGCAGGACTCTTGCCGGGCCTGACATCCATGATGTGACCCACTTCTACACCCGTGTAGGTCGTTGCCTTACCGTCGTATCCTCGGGTGTCAGAAATGATTCCAAGGCGATGGGTGTGCCCCATGACAAGGGAACGCCCAATCTTAAGCGCTCCGAGAGCTGCCGTTCGGCCTCCAATTTGAGAGAGCGTGAATCCCGAATGGCCATGTGTAGCGCTCCACTGGGGCGCCCAATCGTAGATTCCATTGGTTTGGGTGACGCCGAAGCCGTCGAAATCGAGAAGGTTACATACGTGGAAGGCTTTGCTTTCGGCAAGTGCGGGCGCCCATTTTCCCAAGTATGCTCTTGGCCTGAGATCGTGGTTTCCCTCAATAAAGGTGAGGTCTCCAGAGAAGCCCGTACGGATGGCCCCCAAAGCTCTTCGACCCAATTCGGAGTCCTTGAATACGCTTCCCTCGAACTCTCCTCGGGTGCCCTTTGTCCACTGCGAAGGCTGCGGATAATCCATGAAATCACCGATGATACAAACTTCATCAGGCTGCCAATCATGAATGAAGCGGATCAGGCTTCGGAGCATCAAGGGATTGTGGTAGGGGATTTGGGCGTCAGGGAAGAATAGGACTCGTCTCATCGCACCGCCGCAGGAATCTTGGGACGGCAGTGACCGATCTTGAAATAGAAGTCAAAGCCGTCAGGGAATTCGCTGTCGCGAATGACCATCATGCGAATGAGGGTCGTGTAATTGAACTCCTCAGAGCTTGCAAGGGATTCAACCATTCCCTCAAGGAATGATTGGATGGTTTCCTCGTCGGGGGACCTTAGCCCTTCGTTGGGCACATCCATTACCCACCCCATGCCCGCATAGATGCCGGACACCACACTGAGGGGCATCTCAAACTCATATTCGAAGTCATCAAACGCTGTCGCGGTCAAGGCGGATCAACTCCCTTTGTAGATACCAAATGGCCTTTTGGAGGTCCCTCCGAGGGTCCTTTGTCTTGAGCCCTGCTCGCCACAGATACTTGAGAGCATTCCCTAGATTGAAATTGAACCATTCGGTGATCTCAATGCATTCAATCCCGGAGGGATGGGAAGTGTAGTGAGTGGGCTGATTAACCTCGTCGATCGCTACCAGCTCCAGTCCGCACAGTCATTGTCACTGCAATACTGATTTTCAATCTCGTAGTCCTCAAGGCCGTCCGACCAGCCATCAATGTATGACGGGGCATTGCTTCTCATGGCCCTACCGCGAAGGCCGTCCTCGTATCCCCGCCTGTAATCGGAAATCTCTTCCGGGGAGTCGTCGGCGGCAGCCGAAACAAGGTCTGCGACATCGCCCATCAAATGCTCACTTTCTTGAGAAGCCATTCAGTGCCGTGGAGTAGGTATGCCGTATTCACGTCAACGCTGATATCTTCACCGTCTGGCGTGATGTGCCGCCCCATGTCAATCATTCGAAAATTGGGGAGCTTTTCCGCAATCCTCTTCCCGAAGTCCCTTCCGGCTTCATCGCCATCACACAGGCCGTATACCGTCCTATATGGGGCGAATATCAGCCCCCAATCATCTTTCCATGTCTGCACGCCAGGAATACCGATGGCCGGTAGGCCAATCTGGTGAGCAATCATGGAATCAAATTCACCTTCGGTCATACAGATGAAATCCGTGTGACGTTCGATGGATGATGTATTAAAGGGCCGCGGCTTGTCGCCCGGCATTGTCAAGTACTTAGCCCCATCACCCTCAATCCGGCGAAAGCGGATTGACAGTGTGTCCCCGTTCGGTGCTGTGTAGGGAATGGCAATCATTCCCCGATATGCCTCATGACTCGGCAACGGGTCTACGACGGCGCCTAGACGAAAGTAGGCGACGCTGGCCTCTGACAGGCCCCGTGTTTTCGTCAAGTATTCCACGACGGCGGGAGCCGTATTCATTTGTTCCTGATAGCTCTTCCTCGCTCGCTCCAAGAATGCTCGCCGCTCTTGTGAGGGCACTGGCATAGTCACCCCCTTCCCGAAGGATAATTAGGGAAATGGCGTCCCCTCGGACGCCGCAGGCGTGGCAATTGAAGCCGGTCTCACTCATTGAGGCCGATGCGTTCCTGTCGTCATGGAATACGCATTGCGCTTTCATCCAACGCTCTCCGGCGTCCGGGAGGTATCCATTAAATTCCTTGATGGCTTCGAGAATAGGTTTAATCGGTATTCGGTTCATTGCCGTCCGACACGGTGAAAATGGCTCCCATGATCATCCATGATTCAATGGTCACCCCGATACCCTCGCCGTCCTCGGCAATGTAGACGGTTTCGTATTCATCCGTATATCGCAGGCTTCCCGCCTTTACTGGCAGCGGATTCAGTTCGCTGGGAAAATTCTTGTCCAGAATGATGGCGTAAACGTCATTCAGAATGTCGGCAGGAATTCTCACTTTGGTGCTCCCTTGTGAGTGTCGTCAAAGGTCTTCTTGTAGAACTGGCCCGTCAGGGTGTCGAAAACGACAATGCCCTCAGGGTTTGAATAGAACGGCTGTGCGTAGCTTCCGGTGTCCGCAAGGTCGTTCATCGCCTCGTCAATGGCCTCTTCGCTCCATGCCCCCTCATAGAGGAGGGGGACAACGTCGAGACCGGGAATAGGGTCGAAACCAGCCGCTTCGCGAGTGTCGGTCCATCGACGGGTGTTGAAGAGAGAGAAATACCTTTGCCCACGGGTAAGGCCGTAGTTCCGCTGAATGCCGGAACCCCACCACTCCCCATAATGGTGTCCAGGGCCAAGGATATTTGCCAGCCCAAGGGCGCTAGAGTCCACCCATCGGGCAAACCCGTAATTGTCATCTTCGGGCGTCACGAAGCGATTCCGGCTTTGAGCCGCCACAGCGTAATAACGGTCATCGACCGTTACACAGCAAAGCGCGTTCGGAAACATGGCCGGGGATTCGAATTCCTCTGCCGTAATCTCCTTGATGACGACACAGCCATTGGTGCCGTCAATCTTTTCGGTAATGAAGCACCAGCGCTTTGAGAGCCGGGGAATCGGCTTGAACTTCTCAAACTCCAAGGTCTTTTTCCAGCCTTCCAAGTCGTACCCGCACGTGGGCAATGTCCAGATAGGTAAGGAAGTTCGTAATCAGCACCGTGACAATAAAAAACACGGTTTCACTGCTAAGCACTTTCAAGCTCCCTGATTCGGGCTTTCAGCCTCTTGTTTTCTGCCTCAAGGTCCCGAAGGTGGGTGATCAGCTCCAACCCCTTTTCAAGGGTCATAGCAAAGAGGGATTCTCTCGCGTGTTTCCCTCTTGTCTTTTTGACAATCACCCACCAACGAGTTTTGTTGTTCTTCGCCTGCAATGTGGTGGCTTCGAACCACTTTGGCCAGGCGTAGTCTTTCGTGTTTTTACATTGGATGGTCCACCCAGGCACTCCGGCGAGGTCCCCACGGTCGTTTGCCCCGTATTGGGTTCCATTCCTTTTGACCCTCGGAAATGAGGGTTTCAGGAATTCTCTGACGGCTACCTCATAGGTGTACCCCAATGCTTTTGACTGCCGGGGCGTCATTTTATGTCCTCTATTGAATTCTCAAGTTTCGGTGCTGGTAATAACTTTAAACCCGGTCACGTGGCCCTACAAGCCGTTTATGTGTGACCTAGGCCACACTTTGGGCTGTGCGCGTCTCGATCCACATGCGAGACAGGTCTGTGCGTAGCTGCACACCAAAAGACCCGTTCGCCGCCGCAATTCCGGCGCGATTCTTGACGACAGCCACATTGAGCGCCTGATTGTCGCCATACACTCTATTCAAGGTGAGAATCAGCGTGGGGAGCTTCGAAATCTTCCCCCGGAGGCCCGACAGGGGAACAATCGTGTCCCCCGATTCGTATTCTCCGGTGACGTGATGCAACCCGATGATTCCAGCCCCAGTTTTCCGGGAAAGCTGGTGTAGCCAGTCCATGACCTCTTCAAGCCCCTGAAACCCTTCTGATTCGCTGAAAATGTTACTGACATTGTCAATGATGATGAGTTTAGGCCATTGACCGTATGCCCACCCGTACGCCATGACATGCCTATTCACATCATCGAGACTCGGAGCACTATCTAGAACAAAGCGGATATGCCTTGCCCTATTCAAGGCAATGTCGTATTTAGCGACATTCTTTCGCTTGAGGGCTTCATTGACCGCCGAGAGCTGGTCTCCGGTAATCATTGCCGCCGCTCTGGCGTATTGTGTTGTTGCGTCCGAGTCTGCGGAAAAGTAGATAGCGGGAACCCCCGCCCACACCGCATAGGTGAGGGCGAGGATTGATTTTCCGATTCCTGGAGCTGCCGCAATCAATGCGACCTGATTGCTCCGGAAATCAGCCCCTAGGGCACTCAGGCGCTCAAAGACGGTGGGCAATGGCATTCCGGCGTTCTGGTCGAACTCCCTAGCCCTTTGAAGCACCCACATTCTCTGAAACCCCTATTCTTTTAAACCCGGTCACATGAGGTTAAAAAAAGGGGGTTACCCCTGATACCTCGGCATCTGACACTTGGCCTGACCTCGGGGAGCCTGGCACGCCCAAAAGGGGTTATAGGGCTTTCCGGTGCTCTTGCTCACACCCGCAGGGACCAACTTTGCGGGACCGTGAGCGCAAGAGGGGGCCACCACTCCTGGGGGGCTCTGGGGTGCCTGGGGAGCCCAAGCCGGAGGCGCCGGGGGCTGGTCATAGCCTCCCCATGCGGGGGCCTCCTGTGCCTCCTGAGGCCATGAGGGGTCAATGTGCTCCCCTACGACCTGTCCGCCGAGATCCTTGCCAATGACAGCCATTCCAGCAGCACGGGCGTAGGCATCACCCACGGCCGTCCAGAGGTCGGAATCACAATCCAGAACGGCCCGCTTAAGGTCGCCCGGAGATTCCGCCTCAAAGCTGACCCCAACAAAGCCATAGGGAACGGTGGGAATACGGAATTCAAGGTTAAGTGCCAAGGTGATAAACTCCTTCTGGTGGTGTTCCTCCGATGTCGGGGCAATGTCTTGATACATCGCAGATGCTACGGCAGCCATCCCCAACATTGGGAAGATAGACCTTGTTGCGTTCTGCGAAATCCATCATCTGAAACCATGACTCTACCCGCCGAAGCGGGATGTCACCCAAATAAATCTTTGGCTCTGTGGTCCCATATTTTGCCATCCAATAGTCTCCCCATTGGACGTCAAAATGGTATTTCTTGCGAATGGCCCATTTGTAGACGGCAAGCTGTGCATGGCCTACCGGTTTCTTTGTGCCAGTCTTAAGATCCCTCACCAACAATTCCCCCGTGCGGGGGTCCTGCATGATGAGGTCAATGAATCCGATGACTTCAATGCCGCCGAAGTCCTCCCGGAATTCTACTTCCGACGCGGGCTTGCCGGTATCCGGCAATGTCCATACCCGAAGAATGTCATTCCTGGCAAACGCCAAATAGGCGGCAATCTGATCCCGGCCCAAAGAATGCCGGTCGGCAATATCCTTGTCGGTTCGCTTCCGGCCGCCCGTCAACCAGGCAGCCGGATTGGGTTCACGTCGTTGGGCTTCGCCGATCAGGCGGTCCCACGTCTCCTCATAGGTGTTGAGGAGGTCTTTCATTGTGGCCTGTCGGTCCGATTTCTCCCACAGCTCTATGGCTGCGTGTACGGCATTACCCTGGATCGACCAGGCTGCCGGTGACCTCGGGAGGCCAAGGACGCGGCTCAGTAGGTAGCGTTGGCCACATGCGGTGTATGTATTAAGTTGGCTCACCGATCTGTGTCGATGAATGCCATTCCCAACAATGGGATTCTTGAGAATCCTATTCCTTGATTCCTCCATTTGTTCCTTCCCAGTACCACACGGCCAGGTCTCCGGTCTCGGGATTGATTTGGTGCCCCTTGTATCGTGCGGATCCGATGATCTTGCGTATGGCGGCATTCTTCGATACGTAGGCCCAAAAGGTCTTATACGTGATCTCCACAATCCTCCCGGCATCGCCGGTGATCACGTAGACCTCCGTGGCCTCCGTGGCGTAGACCAATTGCCCGTCCCCATCAATCAGGACATCGGCAATCGCCTCGTCATTGCCCACCTATCGCCCCCCTGTGTGCTTTAGGGGGAGGTGGACAGATCCCGGTACGTGGTACGCACACTCACCCCCAGCTCTCGCGCTATCTCCGTGGGGGTCCTGCATGCCTCCAAGAGGGCGTGTGCCCTCGCCCTTCTCGTGTCCCTCTCCGCCCGCCTTGCTGCCGTCGTTGCGTGTGCCACAGTACCCCCGCCCCGGCCCAAATGTCCCGTTTGCTACAGGACAAAACGATACGGGGCTTTAAACCCGGTCACAACCGGTTTGGGTGAGACGTAGGACACATGTTCGAAAACCACAATCACCTGGTATAACGTGCCCGCTTCGCGGCTTGCACCGCGTGGGTGTAGACGTCCCTTAGGTGCCAATGCGCGGGGTCAGCCGCGACATACACCCATCCGTCCTCATAGGTGATGTCTTGTCCGGCCTCGACGACCTTGCGCGCCCACCGTAGAGCGGTGTGAAGGACTGCCATCTGATAGGGGGGTCGCCCCTGTGCGACGAGAGACAGCTCTCTCAGGTACCGACGCTCAGTGCTCTGCCTGTCCTCAGGCCGGATGCCCCACGGGATGGCCCAACTGTGGTCGGCAAGCTCCTCGGTCAGCCGTACGGCGCGCTTGCGCCGCTTCAGGGTGCTTAGCGATATGCCGAACTGGACGGCTATCTCCGCGTCCTTGAGCCCCTGTTTGGCGTACCTCTGATACCTGGCAAAGAAATGATCATCCATGCCACACCTCGCATGCGCCCATGGTTGACCCCTCTCAGTGCCGGGATGGAACGTCAGGATTTCCTATGCCGGTAATACCCTGCAACTCAATGCCTCAAGTGTGGCGCGTGCCACACCAAACGACCCAAATCGTATCTATTGGGCTGTAAACCTTCCCTACTGGTCGGGAGTCTAGCGGCATTGCCGTTTGGGATTCATTAGGGCAAGTGTTCGAATTCACTCAGTAGCGCCCCCGCTACTGGACCGAGAGTCAGCTCTACGTCTGGTCACTCTCCGTAGAGGGGTGTCCGTTGCACCGCAGGTGGCATGTTGCAGACAGCAAAGGCCCCCCCTCGGGGGGGCCTTTGGGGCTAGTTGGCTGCCGCCCCAGCTAGGCGCCGACCCCTGGCCCGCTCTAGTTCCATGGCTCGCCGCGCCTTGACGATCTCCTTCTCCTCGGCGTTCGCCGGATGCGCCTCCATGGCTCGCCGCGCCTTGACGATGGCTGCCACCTCGGCCGCAGCCAGGGGCGCCCCGGAGGCGCCCACGGGGGCCTGGTAGTCGTAGCGATAGGTGTCAACCCCCCCAAGGTCCACACCCGCCACCCGGGCCATCTCGGCGAGGTCTCCGAATTCGACAATGATCGTTTCATCTGACCAGTCAACCGCACCACGGAACGCGTGTGCCCTCACGTTGTGGGTCCTGAGGAAAATTCGCCTCTGGTCGGAATCCTTCCCTGCCCACTCTTGCGCGTAGGTCCGCCCCGTTGGGATGAACTGTGGTCCCCTGTCGAACTCCTCAACCTCCCTGCGGAGCCGGGTGATCTTCCCCGCGATCGCCTTATGCATCTTCCAATAAGACTCCTCCTGGCCCTCGCCGTCATATCGCCCGGAAAGGTAGTCCGCCTCAAGGGTTTCCATCCTCCTCTGGGCGGCGGAAAGATCTGCCCTGGCGCTCGCCCCAGGGCGTTCCGCTTTGCTGTATACGGGCAGGTGTCCGATTACATTCATGATGGCGTCACTCACAACCTCCTCCAAGAGTGCTTGCCGGATTCTGGTCTTGTAGTCACATGAACCCGTCTTTGCGTGTCCGCAAACGTAGTAGGAGTACGCCCCCGGCTCACCCCGTTCGTCGCGAGAAAGGGTCATGCTTGTTTGGCACCCGCCGCACCTCCCAACGCCCGCTAGCTCACTCTTGGAGGGAACCGCCTTTGTCTTGTCCCGGTCCGTGGTGAACCGCTGGGTTAGGCGTGTCCACTCCAGTGGGGTGGCTATCGCGGTCCCCTTGTCTCCGGGGTCCGAGGGAGATTCGAGCGCCTTTTGGGTAATCATGATCGGGCTTCCCTCGTCGTCTTCCACAAGTTGGCCCTTGTAGGTGTAATAGCCCGCAATTGTGGGATTGGTGACGATGGCGATAACGGCTTGCGCCGTCCACTTGATTCCCTTAGGGGGTTTCGGGTTTGTGGGGTGCGTGGCCCTAATGTGGTCGCGCCACGTGAGCACCCCTCTACGGTTTAGGTCTTGTGCGACTCGATATGGGGACCAATCTTCGAAGAGGCGATTAATCACCTCTCGCCCCAGTGGGGCGTATGTATTATCGCGACACAACCCCTTTCCGCCTCCGGGCAGAGGGGTGAGGGTGTATCCGAAGGGCTCAACCCCACCTATCCATACCCCCTTGTCTTTGCGTGTGATGACTGCGGCTTGTGCTCTTGCGGCAATGGTGTCTAGTTCACCCTCCGCGAATGCGGCGATCATGTTGCCGAACATTCGCCCCATGGGGGTGGACATGTCGATTCCCTCGGAGATGAAAACGAGGATCTTTCCATTGTCCTTACACCAGTCCACCATTTCCGCGAAGTGGCGGGTTTTGCGGGTGAACCTGTCGAGCTTTTGGCAGGCGATAACGTCGAACTCATGTGCGCGCGAGGTGAGCCAGGGTCCGAGCTTGGCGCGCTTCATGGGGTGGATGCCGCCCGAGACGTCTAGGTCCTCAGCCCATCCGACGATGCGCCCCATGACGCTTGGGCCGTTGGCCCAATGGCTGATGACGTCTCGCTGGCGTTCGGGGGAGGTGGTCTCGTCTCGCAGGACGGACAGGCGCACGGCGCCGAGGATGCGGGGGTTTTCGATCACTCCCAGAGGCTACCACCAGCGCTAGGCGTAGAAGAGCACGGGCTTATTTTCCTAGCGCCAAACGCTGTCAGGGTGCCCTGACCTGCGACTCTTTCTCTCTGAGGACCCCGTGAGCCTTGTCCGTCATCTCCCCGTGGGACATGCCCCCGTTGTGGCCCTTCGTGAGGCGGGTAAGGAAGCCCTTACTCCTAGCCCGACCGATCCAGCCGTGAGCCGTTCCCCTCTCAACCCCCACCATGTCTGAGATGAGGGCCGTAGGGTCCGGTACTCGCTCGCACCTGGCGAGCGTGTAGGCAAGTGCGACGTTCGCCCACCAAATGTCATCGTAGCGATACGCCCCACCCCTCCCTCGCAGGAGGTTCCCCTCCAGCCATTCGCAGACCTGATAGAAGTCACCTTCGGGCCTATCCGGCAATGGCCGGATTTCCTCTAGAGACAGCGCCCGTAGCTTGCGATGGGTAACCCCGTGCCTATCCTGATTACCCTTTGCTTCTATTACTAGCTTTGTGGGTCCGAGGTATTCCGGATCCCAGTGTGCCTCTACCGTGAGGCCGGGGAATTCATGCCTTGTTACTTCTCCCCCCACAGGACCCCATCCCCATTCTTGGTTGCGTGCCGTTCCCTGTCGATTGGCTGAATAACCGTTTCGGACCATGGTCCCTTGCGGGCAAAAATGGGGGCATCCCCAAACACCCACACGTCAGCAGCAATTCCGGGCTTTGCCCTCAGTTGCCGCAGCTTCCCTAGGTAGTTGGTATCCACCATGAATCGGTGTGTCTCTCGATGGTCTTCTTTTCGGTCGTCTAGGAGTTCCTGGAATGCCGAAAGGTTGATGTCATCCCATGAGTCCCCAATGTCGGCATCCTGATAGAGGTCGGGTGCCTCCAGGTCTTCCCCCTCTAGGTGATCCCTATAGGTCAGAGAGACGCCGGAGATGTAGGTGAGGGTCACCTCACCGGGGGATGCCTTAGCGCGCCTGAGGATGGCTTCCAGGCCCGCACGGGACGCCTTGCCGGACTCGGGGTAGTCCGGTGGCGGGTCCACCCCCGCCGGGCAGGTCTCCCTGTGGGTCGCATAGGAGTCGGACGTGATGATGGTCACACGATCCCTGTGGAAGGTGTACAGAGCGTGATCCCACGGATCCTTCTTTGGACAGAACAGTAGGGCGTTATCTAGGGCTCTGACCAGGTCTTTTGCTTCGATGGTTGCTTTCATGGCTCTATGGTATGTCCGGTATGACCGGGTTTAAAACTCTACGGACTGTGATGTCTACCACATGCCGCCTAGGGGCGGACAGGCCCCCGGACATAGCTAGTGGGGGGAATACAAGGGGGGCAACAATAAACAATAACTATATGGGGCCTTCGGCCCCTATAGATATAAATACTATAGAGCCCTTCGGGCTCATATATAGATTGATGCATTATGGGGCCTTCGGCCCCTATAGTATTTATAACCTCCGACGAACTTAATACATACGCGTACACGCGTGACCGGGTTTAAAAGATTGGAGACATGATGCCTAGAGCATCATCTATTTGTTTGAAGGATGGATGTCTCCAGATAGCCACTGATCGTGGCTATTGTAAATCCGATGCACCTGCCCCGTGGGCAGGATCAAAAAGGAATCTCAATCGTCCAACGAATTGGAATAGCCTGAGAAATCAGGCAAGAGCGCGAGAGCGCACATGCCGCCAATGCGGCAACCTGGGGAATATCGTGGATCACATCATTCCCGTTGCCCGCGGTGGGCGATGGGAGTTGAGTAATCTGCAAGTGCTCTGTAAAGCGTGTAACCGGGCTAAGACGCAAAGAGAGTCCAGAAGGCTTGCCTAGTGTTGGCGCACTAGTGATCCGGTGTTGGCGCACCGTTAACGATCTGCAAGCCTTCTGGACCCGTTCCCAGTCTGCCCCTGGAGGGGGACGAGAGACAGCATACACGGCTCTGTAGGGCTCTGAGAGAGGTTGGGAGACATGGCAGGCAGAGGCGCCCCCCCTAAGGCCCAACACCAGCGAGCGCGCGATACAGCGCGCCGTATCGACGCGCGTGCGATCCAGGTGCCGGACAGGCCGTACGACGGCCAGGTGCCCGAGCTGCCCGCCCGGGACTGGACCCAAGCGACTCTTGAATGGTGGGCAGCGTGGACGAGATCACCTCAGGCGCACCTGTTCACCGCGACAGATTGGCAGTTCCTGATCGAGACGGCGTTTATCGCGGATGCCTTCTATACTGGCAACATGATTGTTGCATCGGAATTGAGACTGAGGATGGCCAAGTTTGGTGCGACTCCGGAGGACAGGGCGAGATTGAGACTCCAGTTTGTTCCACCGGATGAGAGTGAGGCTCCGAAGCTCGCTTCGGTAAAGCCAATCAAGAAAGCCAATTTCAATCTTGATGAGGAATAGCCCTTGAGGATGCTCGGTAAGTTTGCTCCGAAGAGCTGTAGATGGCTTTGCTGCTATGCCCATGACGGCAGTCCAAAGGAATGGAAGCGCAAGGCCAAGAGGCGCGAAAAGCGCGAATGGGAGAGGGTGGCAAATGAGTCAGTTCAATCAGGATGATGTGCGACACAGGTTCGCCCACCACAGTCCCGACAGCATCAAGGCCCGATCTCACGCAACGGTTAGAGCGCTACTGGTTGACGTCGCTTTGGACCTGAACGACCTGGTTCCAGACAGCAGGGAAAAGGCTCTCATGATGACGCATCTTGAGGATGCGATGATGTGGGGAAATGCTGGCATTGCCAGGAATTAGCTTAACGGGGGTGCCCCCTAGTGCGGGATAGTGAAAGGGAATCACACCTGTTTCATAGGCAGGCATTACGGGTTCGAATCCCGTTCCCGCTACAAATTGATGTCTACCGGCGTGACTGCCGGGATGGCAAAGATTAGATGTGTGATGTAGGTATGCATCCAGCCCCTTACGCCGGACTAGTCATCTGGCCGAACAGGGCCGGTGAAAGGGTTCGATTCCCTTCGCATCGCTGTGACCGTAGTTCAGCGGCAGAACGCCGGGTTGTGATGCCGGTAGTCGAGGGTTCGAGTCCCTTCGGTCACCCCGTGGAATTAGTAAAGTGGTATAACGCCTGTTTTGGGA
>Ga0233377_1000600_pt1 | contig 15551 bp, 26 predicted proteins | sample ElkDunMinimDraft_6_FD_191540 | JGI IMG/M metagenome (GOLD analysis project Ga0233377, IMG submission 191540) | Fecal eukaryotic communites from dung pellets of Tule Elk in California, USA - Elk Dung E36 | ecosystem: Host-associated > Mammals > Digestive system > Large intestine > Fecal | place...
TTCGCCTACAAACATGAACACCCCTCACGTTCCACTCCTCTCGTGGCCGGCTACTCATGCGGACGGGCGATCCGTCAGGCCACCGTATGCCGTACTGGAAGCCCGCCACGCAACCCGGACCATAGCATGTTGATAGTGGTACCACCAAGCACATCCCCGGTAACCTCGGGTTACCACCACGAGAGGAGCACCACATGCCACAACCCGAACCACGCATCGGAAAGCCCAAACGAGAAGTCGAGACCGAGGAGTACGTTGCCGCCCTCGCTCGGTTCATCGATGGCTACGGGCGAAGGGTCGGCGAAGACCCCGCCGCCATCGCCTACTTCGGAGACCTACAGCAGCGCCTCACAGACGCCGTCAACGTGGGACTCGCCACCGCGCAGGCACGGGAAGGCGGTTGGAGCATGCGGGACATCGCGCGCTACTTCGGCACGTCCCACGTTGCCGTTCTGAAGCGCATCAAGCAGGGCCGCATCATCATCGCCAGCCGGGAAGCCGCGGCCGGTGTGAAGCGTCTCCGAGACGCCGTGAAGCCGTCCGTGCCTGCCCTCCGAGAGCAGCGCGCCGAGTGGCTGCAAGAGCTGGGGGTTGAGGACTACCGGGTTCGCGAGATCGGCCGGCACCGCAAGAGCGCATGAGGTGACCGAGGTGACCGAGGTGACCGGTCAGCCGGTAACCCCGGGTTACCGGGAAAAAGACTGAGAGGCCGGTAACCCGAAGGTACCGGCCTCTCAGTCTGGCGAGGAATGCTCACACTATCTCGGACTCCAGGACCACGGCGAGGTATCCGTCACGAACGAGACGAACTAGGACACCTTCCGTGACCTTCTTGAGTCTCTCGCACTCTTCCCCGTCCTCTGTGAGACGGATGCCGCCGCCTCGCTTCGGATTCGACGCGATCGGCGGGGGCACGTTCGTACGAAGCTTGAGAAGGCTCATACTCTGTAACTAGTCCCTTCTAAGGGGCAAGGGAACCCCCGGGCATCTACCGCACGCCCGGGGGTTCCGTCTTGTCCTACTTCCGGCTGTTCTTCTCCGCGAACTCCTGAGCAGCGAGGGCGCGCAGACGCTCCGCGGTGCTCACCAGCGAGTCGGCCTCTCCGGGGTCGTGAGGCGTTCCGTTGCGCACGGCACGGGCGTAGTTGCCCGCCTGCGTAGCGAGCGCTTCGGCCCAGTCGGTAGCCGTCTTCAGTCCGATGTGGGACATGATCTCTCCCTTACTCTTGACGGACACGGGACGCGATCGGGTGATCGCGCCCCGTGGATATCCGTCTATACCGCAACCGGCATCGGGACGGAAGCCGGACGCCTAATCAGGACACGAACCTCCCTGTACGGGTGACCGGGTCCGCCGTTCTTCCAGCACCCCGGGCAGCTGTGCAGAGGCGTCTTCCGCTTGTCCTTGATGAACTTCCCGGGGACCTGGTTGGCGCTCACGACCCCACCACCTGAAGCGCCACGACCACGGCCGAAGCAGCGAGGTAGAGCACCACGAGCGTGAACACGACCGCCGTGGGCCAGTGCCTCATGGTGGCCTTCACGTTCGCCCATCCGTCGACGGGAGCGAGGTCCCGCCGAGGTGACCGAGTGGCCTGCCGTGCGGCGCGTGCGGACTCCCGCGCGGCCTTACGGTCAGCGAGCACCTTCTCATCGAGCACCGGCACGCCCGTGATTTCGCCCCGCTCCGCACGGGCACGATAGACCCGGTCCCACTTCACCGTGTCCGCCAGCTCCCGCGCGGTCGGCGCGTAGTAGGGGAAACCCGCGGCCTGCTCATCGCGCTTCCGGCGAACCATCTCCGCGATGTCCTTCGGCGCCCTCAGACCCAGCCGGGCGAGAAGGTGAGCCTGAAGTTCCGCGTCCGTGTCCGGCCACGGGTCACCGAGCGAGGGGGAAGGCCGCTCGGTCACCTCGAAAAGGAACGGGTACCCGTCCGCCCGGACGTTGTTCTCATGCTGCGCCACGGTGTGCCGCCTTCCCCATGTAGTCGCCGCCCCTCCGAGCGACCGAGTCCGCTCGGATGCACACCGAGCAGGTACCGCACTTCGCGTTGCAGGGTTCGCCAGCCACGTCCCGCCGAAGCAGCTCCGCGACTTCCGCCGAAGTGCGGCGTGAGGCAAGCGAGCGGACCCGCTTGTGAACCTCAGACCACGCTTCGGCCATCTCATGGTGGGCATTCCCGTAGCCCACCTCATGCCCCGTGCGGTAACCGGCTGTGTAGCCGGACCGCCAGAGTGCGTCATCGCGCTTACGGTCCTGAACGGCGTTCCGGGCAATCTCGTTTCCGAGCATGCCCAGGACCACCGTGGGAAGACAGTCCGCAAGCCTTGCAGGGTCACCCATGACCCCCCCCTTAAAAGCGGAATCGCTAGCTTAATGGTACCAAAAAGCTAGCGATTCCGCTCGGTCAGGTGTTCGGATTATTCGACCGAGAATCCGTCCGGGTAGTCGACCACTCCGAGCGTGTCCCCCAGGTCTCCCACTCCGCCCCGTTCGCCGTAGGCATCCATCACCGCGTGGTCGATGCGGTCGGCAGCATCCGAGTAGTTGCCCGCCTGCACATCGTTGGCAGCCGCATCCAGCGCGGCCTTCAGGTCCCCGGACACACCCAACGCACCCACGTTCCGCGTACGCGCGTCCCGCGTGCCGTCAGACTTCGAATAGACGGCCACGGCACCCGCGTTGACCGTCTGTGCCGTCCGAAGCTTCTTCGCCGCGTACAGCCGTTTGGCGGCCTCGACCACACCCACCTGAGCCATCGGCTTAGGCTCACTCGCCTGAGACTCCCGACCGGTCTTCGGGTTGACCTTCCCTTCGGCCTTCGCGATCCACCGCTCACCGGTCCGCCTCGACTTGCCCAGAGCCGAAGCGAGGATATCCGCGGCCTTCTTCCCGTACTCCGCGTGAATCAGCCGCACCGCCGCGCCCCAGTCCTGCGGACCCTCATTCACCAAACCCCGGATGTACCGTTCGCTGCTCATGCGCTCGCCACCTTCGCCGTCCGGCCTTCACCGAGTGCCTTCACCACGGCAGCGATACCGCCCGTGGAACCCGCTTCAAGCTGAGCCTTCAGAGTCGTCTCGGTCGCCTTGCCGCCCGGCCGGGACAGCACCGCCACGGCCTGAGAGTCGCCGACCGCCGCACGCTTCCACTTGCCCGGTTGGAACGTCTCCTCATCGATGCCCAGACCGGTCACCGCCTGGTCTTCGCGAAGCAGGAAGTACGCCGCGTCCGCGTACGTAGCGATCGGCTTCGGCCGCGTCCGCGCGATGCCCCGAAGCATGTTCATCCGAGCGAGCGACTGAAGCTGATCAGCCCAGTCCGGCCGCAACGTCTCGTTCGTGTTGTACCGCTCGGATCGCAGGTACCCACCGAGGAACGTGGAGTACACCAGCTTCAGCGCGGTGAGCGCCATCCGGGACGCCGGATCGTTGCGGACCACGAGAGCCCGCCGACCGGCACCCGCGGACTTGCCCCAGGCCGACAGCCACCGTCGACCCTCACCCCACAGGTACCGCTCGGTCACCTCTAGCGAACCGTCCCGCTCAACGAGGTACTCGGCAACCGGGTTCGCCACCCACGTGCCAGCGGAAAGCCGCTTGCCCGGACCCATGACCACCTCGGTCGCGAGACGGACATAGCCGGCCTTCTTCAGTTCCTTGCTCTCGCCCTTCAGGAACATCACGCCCGGGAGGTGATCCGGCGAACCGGTGCCGAGAGTTACCGACTGCGTGACTCCGAGGAACTGTGCGTTCACGTCATAGGCGACCACGAGCGGGTGTGTGTCGACGTCGACCGCCCGGTCCCGCTGAACCATGTTGAACATGGTGACCGGCGTCTGATCGAAGGTCGGGAGTTCCGGAGTGGCACCGAGCACCGGGACCGACCCGTACTGAGCCTCACACCGTTCGAAGAGGAGTTGCCCCACTCGGGAAGGTGGACCGGCGAAGTTCAGGCCACCCATGGCAACGGTGAACGTCCGCATGCCCGCGATCAGTTCGGCCTCGGTCGCGTTCGGGTATCGGCCCTTGCTCGGGTCCTTGCCCTGCACGGCCTTCGCGAAGTGAGCGAGGTGCTCTACCTCGTTCACGACTCGCTGACTCCTCTTGCGTTCCATAGGTGTCACGATTCGACCGGGACCACCGGGACCACCGGGACCACCGGCCTCATCTTCGCTGGTCACGGTACCTGCGTGCCCGGTCCCGGTCCCGGTCCCGGTCCCACTCGCGACCGGGACCACCACCGGGACCACCGGGACCACCCCGGTTTCCCCCTGGTCCCGGTCGACCGGGACCGGGACCGGCGCGGGGAACGGTCGCACGTCAGCGAGCAAACCGGCCCTGACCAGCACCTTTGTGGCCGTCCTCATGCTGGTCCCGGTTCCGGTGGTCCCGGTCCCGGTCCCGGTGGTCCCGGTCGCGACCGGGACCGGGACCACGACCGGGACCACCTTCGGCCACCCCTCCAATGCCGGTCCACCTGCGGAAACGCCGTAGCCGGTCCCGGTGGTCCCGGTGGTCCCGGTCATTTCTTCGTTTTCCAGAAACTCGGCAAGAGCAAGGTCGAGTTCGTAGACGTCGAACCGCTCACCCGCCACGCGCGGACGCTTCCGGAGACGCTCGCCCTTCTCGGTCCCGGTCACGAGAACCCGCGAGTCCTTCATCTCCCGAAGCGCAATCCGCGCGTTCTCCAAACCCGCGTCCCGAGCGAGCTGATCCATGTACTTGCTGAGCACCCACACCCGCCCGGCATCCAGGCGGAACCCTTCGACCACAAGGCCGTGAGCCGCCCGGTCCCCGTTGGTCCATTCCTTGTAGGTCTGCTCGGTCGGGAACTTGAACGGCCGCGCCACCAACGCTTGCCGAAGCTCCTCAAGCAGCCGCGCGGACGGCCGAACCCCGGAGTCCGCGAGTTCATCCACCTGCGTAGTGAGAAGCGCCTGAGCCGCCTCTAGCGCCGCGTCCGCCATCTCGGGACCACCGATGACCAGAGCACCCGCCACACCCAACGCGAGGTTCTCAACGATCCGCTCGGTCACCCCACCGTCATCCGGGACACCGATCTTCTGTTCCGCGTACCGGATCAGGTCCCGGAACTGGTCGACCGGGATGGGCTTCCACCATCCGTGGTTCCGCTCGGTCAGGTACTCCAGCGCCTTCGCGTCATCCCGCCCGGCAACGATCGGAGTCGGAATCTCCACCACCCGGCACGCCACCTCGGGTTGCGGACACCACCCCGTGACCGAGATGTTCCCCGTGGAGAACAGAACCCCGGACCACATCGAAGCTTCCTTCAGCTTCCGGTTTCGTCCGGCCACGAGACGGTCGGCGCCGTCACACGTCGTGTGAATCGTCTTCTTCAGCACCGAGGGCGTGAAGCCCACCATGTGAATCTCATCCCAGAACGCAGGCAGAACCGCGAGTTCACCGAGCTGGATGTTGATCGCAACCCCGGTAGCGTTCCAAGGGCGGATCACTCCGCCCTTCTTCGGGCTGTACCCGTGCATGGCGGCCGCCGCGAGGAACGAAGACGTCTTGCCCTTCGAAGAGTCGCCGGACGGAGCCACCCAGAACGATTGCCGCTTCAGGGGGCCGATGTAGGGCGAACCGTAGGAGAAGCCCATCATCAGCGCGACCTTCGGATTCTCGATCGCAACCCGAACCAGTTCGCCGAGTTCGCCGTGGTCGGCCTTCTGCCCGTACCCGCGCGGCAACAGGTCGGCTTCCGGCATGACCAGCTGGTCACCCGACCAGTACGCGCCGCCGATGGTCTGAGGCAGCTTCCGCGCTTCGGCCTGCACGATGTTCGCCAGACAGTCCCTCATGGTCCGGTCGTGAATGCCGACCGCCCCAGGCCACTTCGCCCAGGTGCTCGCTTCCGAGAGTTCCTCGGCCGTCACGGTGTCTTCGTGGCCGTCGACCGAGATGGTGTACCGAGCTTCGGTGATCTTCTCTTTGCTGTTCTTCGTAACGATGTACCGGGTCACCTTCGGGTACCACGGCAGCACCGGCTTCAGTTCCGGGTCATCCTTGCCGACCCACCGGAAGATGCCCGTGCGGCTTCCGTCGCGCCCATACTCGTATCCAGGCTTGCCCGGAATGGGTGATGTGGCACTCATCGGCCACCGCCGTGGGAAGCGTCGCCGCACGTCACAGCGTTGAAGGGCCATCCAGCAGTAAAGTCCTGGTCACCAATCGGTGTCCACCGGTAGAACTGCGTGTTCAAAATGGTAGCCTTTTCTTGTGTGTATTCAGGGGCTCACCTTCGGGTGAGCCTCTTGCTTGAAGCGGTCGCGCCGGTGGGGAAGACCAGCGGACCGAAGACCTAACCCCCTTACCGAGAGGCCCGGCTCACTCCCAATGAGCCGGGTCTCTCGCGTCTAGTCATAGGGGCCTGGGTCGACCGGCGTGACGCCCTGTCCGCCCCTCATCCCCTCTAGCGTCTCCAGTCCGATCACGAGTGCCTGCCGAGAGATCGCGGTAATCGTCATCTCATACCGGTCCGCCAGCGTGTCTAGACGGTCCCTCACCGAAGGGGAGACGCGCAGGTTCAGCGCTACCGACTGTTTTTGTGCCATGTTGAAAATGCTACCACTTTCAACATCCACACAGTCAGACCCGTGCGTCACAGGTGTTCGGTGGGGGGTTACCTCCAAGACTAGACCTCACCACCCCCACACGTCGCCCCGTACCCGGGCGCATCACAGCCCAGCGATCCGAGACGCCAACCCCAGATCCTCAATGATGAAGTTATAGGAAGAGTTCTCCACCCGCGCTTGCACGTTGCCGGACCCACTGAAGAACTCCATCCCCACGTTGATATTCGCAATCGTCTGCGTGGTCGGAGCCCGCCACACGAACACGAGACACTTCTGTTCGAAAGTTGCCGTGACACTGTTGCGGACAATGGGTGCGTTCGCTCCGAGCATCGTTCCACCCAACGAACCATTCCACAGTCGGAACCGCAGACGGTTGTTCGCCGTCGACACCCCCACCGAAAGCTGAACGATCGCCCGGTACGCATGCCCGGCAATCTGCGGTGTGTTCTGAGCGTTCGCCGAAAGAACCGCAACCTCAGACCCAACGGTGCTGTTCGTCGTGTCAACCAACGACCCAACATGCACCTTGCCATCCACGAGAGACGTCACCAAGTTGCCGTTGAACTCCGCGGTGCCGTTCGCCGCGAGACGCCAGCCGGCCGAACCCGCAACGTAGTTCGACGACTGGACCTCGCCCGCCGAGACCACCGAGGATTCGATCGTTCCCCGCACCGTCACATTGTTGAACTCTGCCGTACCGTCCATCTCGATCCGCCACCCGTCCGTTCCTGGCACGTAGTTCGTCGACTGGATCGCGCTGTCCAGCTTCACCGAGGACACCGAACCGTCCGCCAGCTCGGTCCCCGTGATCACACCGGCCGCGACCTTCCCCGTCGTCACCGCACCCGCTGAAATCTTCGTTGACGTGATCGCGTCATCGGCCACCTTCGGACCGGACACCGCGCCGTCCGCCAGCTCGGTACCGGAGACCTGCCCCGGGGTGAGAACGATCTCCCCCTGAACGGTCACGTTGCGGAACTCCGCGTTGCCGTTCCTCTCGATACTCCAGCCGGAAACGCCCGGCTCATAATCCGAAGACTGGATCGCGTCCCGGATCAGCTTGTTGCCGCCCACGATTGGATTCTGAAAAGTCATGTCAGATGTTCCCCGCTCTGAATCCGCCCACCGGGACGGAACGCCACCCACGAAGGGTAGCCGTAGCTATCGCGCCAATGTCCGCGCCGGTCCACTGCACATAGAGAGCGTCACCATCCACGAGGAACAGTGACGTATCCGTCGTGTCCCCAGAGCTTCCGGAGTACGTCTCTTCCTGAAGGTAGGAATCACCAATCGCCGTCAGATAGTAAGCGGCCTTCGCCTCCAGGACCCGCGTGGAGACCTTGACGGTAAGCCTGTTCACTTCCCAGTTTTCACCGGTCGGAGCGAACCGCACCGTAGCCGTACCCGTGCCGTCCACAACGGCCTGTACCGCCTGGTTCAGTAGCGGCCTCACCCTGCTTCCCCCCTTCCGCGTCCGTCGATCCTGCGGTAACCCCGGGTTACCGGGCACGGTGGTAACCCCGGGTTACCGCAGCCGGTAGTAAGACAGCCGTCCCGAGATGCTGCTGATCGGAGCATCCTTCACACCCGACCGCTTCGATAGCGCCGAGTAGAAGCGACCGGGACCACTCACCACACCCATGTGTCCGTTGACCCCGCCCTTCTGCCACACCGCGATATCGCCCGGCTGCGGATCCGTCACCACCGTCGCGAACGACCGCGCCGCAACCGGGAAGGTGTACGTGGTGAACCGGGCACCGGAGTAGTAGCCGAGATTCTTCATCGCACGCCACACCAAACCAGAGCAGTCACCACCGCCACCGTTCGCGAAGGTCGCACCCCAGATGTACGGCCGACCGTTCCCGATCCGCTGCGCCTCCCGAAGCAACGCCACACCCTTACTCGACCCCGTACCGGCCACCTCACCCGACGCCGTCGCCGACGCCGTACCGGCCACCTCTCCCGAAGCGGTCGCAGCCTGCAAGCCGTCGCCGGTCCGCCCTGCCGCCTCCTTCACCGCTTCCATATCGCCAGTCAAGGCACCGAGAAGCATGTCCCGAAGGTCGGTCGGCAGCTCGACCACACGGCCCTTGGAGACTCCGCGGATCAGCAGCGCCGCGCAGATCAGCATCAGCCACGCAATCGTGTTCACAGGACCTTCGCCACCTTCCCGGCACCCTTCGCCAGGGCGCCGCCAGGGACCACCGCACCGGCCACGTTCGCCGTTCCCTTCGCCGCTTTCTTCAACGGGTTCCGAAGCAGGATGACCACGCCGAGAATCAGGAGGATCGCAGCCACAAGGACAACCCCGAAGTTCAGCCCCATCTTGAACAGGCTTTGCGAGAGCGAGTGCAGCCCGTTCTGAATCGCGCCGCCCACATCGAACGCACCCGCCGCCTGGTCTCTCGCCTCACCGATGGCGTCGACCGTGTCCGCCACACCGGCCACCCCGGGAACCTTGAAGATGAACCCCTCACGGTTCTTACCGGCCTGCGCTATGACCTTCTTCGCCGCGGCTTCCGCCACCGGCATATGCCGCATGTAGGCACCGGACTTGAACACAGACCATGGGGTCCAGTTCCGCCCCTTGTTGCTGATCCCCCATGCGGCATTCGCGTTCTTCTGAGGGTCGAACAGCTCCTCATTCGAGGTGAGGCCGAACACCTTCCGGCGTGCTGGACCCATCGCGCCGAGCATGTTGATCTGCCACAGACCATAGGAGTTATCGCCCGTGCCTGCGTTGCCGTTGTGGGCGCGCGGGTTGCCGCCCGACTCCGCCAGGGCAACCGCGATCGCCCTGGCGAGAGTCGGAGCGTCACGGCCGAACCCGGCATTCCACGCGACCATACCGATCTGTTCGGCCGTGAGCGTGCTCATGCCACACGCACCCGCGTACCGACCGCCACGGGGAACTTCATGCCGTCATTCAGCTCGGTCAGCATCTTCACCGAGTTGAGCGGCGGGTTCTTCGCGATGATCTGCTGAGCCGTCCGCATGCTGGCAGTCGCCTTGACGAACTTCGGCGCCTGGTACTTCGGAATCCAGAACCGGGTACCGACCGGGAACGGCCCTTGGTGACCGTGGCTGACGTTGTACGACTGGATCAGGTCGACCGAGTCGTTATCCGTCCGCCCGTAGTAGAGCCGCGCCATGTCCGTGTAGGAGTCGTCAGACGCCCCGGTCACCGTGTGGAACCCGGGCGCCACGTACTTCTTCGGCGCCGGAGTCGGAGGGTTCGGCGCCGGAGGGTTCGGAACCTCGGTCCCTCCCGAACTCGGAATCTCCGGAGGCAACCCGAAGTGGCTGATCGCGAGATCCCTCAACTGCCCTTCGGCCACCGAGAGCTGTTCACCAGCGAGGTACTTCTGAAGCGCGATCGTTGCGCCGTCCGCCGTAGCGTGCCCCTGAGCCGCAAGCCACTCGATGCTTCGGCGCATCCACCGATCGTTGTCATCCGGCATCGGGGTCGCGTTCGGGTCCGGAATCGGGGATGTGTACCCCGGGGTCGAATACCCCGGGGAACCAACGAGCACCGGGGGAACATCCCCGGACACGTCTTCGCCGACCGCCTCGCCGACCGCCTCGCCGCTATCCTCGGTCGGTTCCTCGGTGGCCTTCATGCGCCACGCGATCACAGCGAAGATGACCACCGCGAGACCGACCAGGTACAGCACCGGCACGCCGAGAACCTTCCGGCCCATAAGCGCCTGCAACTTGTCCATCAGCCTGCCACCGCCGCATACCAAGCCGCGTACGTACTCGCTGCCGTAGCGTCCCGCGCCGCACCCTTCGCCATGGCAGCCTGAGCGGACACATCATCCCGGTCCACACCCAAAGGGGCCGACAGCTGGTTCTCGATACCCTCCTGCGCGCCGCGCTCGTCGACCGCGAAGTAGTCCGCGCCGAACGCCGCACCGTCCCGCAGCACCGGCTCAATGCCGACCGCGAACCCCATCGTTCCGTGACCGAACTGTCCGGCCATCTCCCGCGCCGCCGCCGTACCCGCCGAGTCAATCCGGCTGTTGACGGACGCGAAAGACTCCGTGGGGTTCGCCGTCGACGCCCACCCGGGCGCGTACTTCTCGGACTCATGCCAGTCAGAGGCCACCTGACGAGTCGCCAACCCCGTGTGTGGGGTCGGGTCTGTTTCCACCTCGTTCCAATCCGGGGCACCGGCCGCCTCAGCAGCCGGCGCGTCCGGAGTGGAAGGGGTGACCGTCGAACGGACCTCGGCCTCATCAGCGGGCACTGGAGCCCGCCCGATGCCGTACAGAAGCGTGCTCATCAGGTCCCCCTTCCCCTACTTCGTGACCGGGGAGATGGCCACCTTGACGGCGTTGGAGAACCCGCCGAGAAGCGCGTCCAACACCTTGGCAGTGTTCGACCGCTTGGAGATCACGACCGCGAGAGCCGCAAGTCCGATGATCGCGATCAGGACACCAATGCCCTTGTCAACCATTTCGATTTCCCTTCTTGACCTTCGCGGCCTGGAATGCCGGAACGGCCGTCATCACAGCGATCAGCAGGAACAGAAGGCCGAACGCCCGAACCAGTGGAGCGAAAGCCGTTCCGCTGGTAGCGGACGCAACGACCACGAGAGCGAGCGTCCCCACGAGAGCGCCGGTCCCGGAGGTAGGCCATCCCTTTTCACGGACGAACCCACCTCCGAGAGCGATCGCACCGGCCGCGAGATATGGAAGCTCCGGCCGCATCTCGTCACCTACCGGCGAACCGGCGGACAACGCCGAGAACGAACAGGCCGACCACGATCGCGATCAGGAACCGGTTGTTCAGCGCGTTAACGATCTTGTCCATTGGGGTCACTCCTCTCAGATGTTGAAGCCGCGAAGGGAGAACCCCAGCAGCACCAGAACGAACCAGGCGGCACCGATCAGCAGAACGGCATCCATCACCGCCTGATCCCCGGGAGTACCGGGAGCACCGGCACGCTTGGGAGCCTTCGGCTCACGCGAGGTCACGAGAGTCGGAGGACTCATCTCCTCGCTCTTCATCTGTCCGGGCATAGCGGCCTCCTAGCCGAGAGCCGAAGGGGCGTAGAACGAGGCCGGGTCCTTCACCTGCATCAGCTGCGTGATGACCTCCAGCTGGGTCGCACCCGACCCCGGGGTCAGCTTCAGCTGCAGGAGGGAACCCACACGAGTCGACAGCCACGAGTCGCGACCACCGGACTCCGCGAAGAACGGCCACACCAGCACCCCGGCATCGAGACCGGCCTGCACGCCCGCCGAGAGCGGGGCGTAAGACGTGGTGATGTCCGCGCCGTAGTAGCCGTACGCGCGGCGAAGCTTGTCCTTCTTCGACTCCAGCGAGATGCCCTCATCGAGGGCGTTGTTGTCCAGGACGAGGCCGACCTTGCTCGCCGCGGTGAACGCGGTACGGGTGCCCGCGTTACGGGAAACCACGATCATGCCCTTGATGAGACCGCCCCGGTTGGTCACGGCAACGGTGTTCTCGGCCGCCGCGCTCACGGTCTGCGTCTCGTAACGGGTCTCAAGGTAGTCACCCATGCCGATGGGGTTCGTGGAGACGGGAACGCCGTTCAGGGTGCTACCGACCGGCGCCCAGTAGTGCTGATCCACCGTCATGGAAACGGTCGCCGCGGTCGCCGTGCCACCGGAGAAGGCCACGCTGTGAGCGTTGACTCCCACGTTGAGCTGAAGCGAAGCGTTCGCATCCAGGTTCGGGATACAGCCGTAGCCGGTGTTGTAGTCCTGCTCCAAGTCCAGGTCCAGGCGGAACACCGCCGTGCCGGTGGTGCTGGAAGCCGAATAGGTGTACTCAGGCCCAATGTGCGGGTTGCTGTACGGGCGCGGCGTGTTGGTGTCGACGCCACCAGCCGGAAGGTACTTGTTCACCAGGTACAGCGAGTAGCCGCTGATGGGCTGGGTGATGGCCTGCCCGGTCGCGTCGGACAGCCACACGTTGGAAATCAGGTTCCACGGGCTGTCACCAGCCACCACCGCAGCGCTGGCAGACGTGGTGTAGGTCGCCGTGAAGAACAGCGAGACCTTCCGAACCCACCCGGTCGCAGGCAGGCTGATCGGCTGGAAGGACGTGGCGGTACCGAAGTTGCTCACGGTCTGCGTGTTGCTGAACCGCGACTGTGGACGGGACGCCACGGTGAACCGCAGACCGGCCGCGGGCGCGATGTCCTTGACGCTGGCGTTCGCCATGGTCGTGGTGGTCATTGCTCTTTCCTCTCTCAGAAGCCCAGCGAGACGAACGCCCGCGAGAGCCGGTTATCGGTGGTCAGGCACAGAAGGTGAATCGTGCCGAACACCGCGACGGAAAACGCCACGGTCGCCAACAGGTGAACGGGCGAGATGTGGACGTGCGGACCGGGAAGGCTCATGACACGCTTCCCCCCTTCCTGACTACGCCGTTGCGGCGTTCCTCGATGTAGTGGACGTTCCGGTCTTCGATGTGCGACTGAAGCATTCGCTTCAACGCGCGAATGTCCCGGTTACCGGTGCCGGAACGTGTGGCAGCGAGAACCGCCGCCCACGCTCCGAGCGATGCCGGGATAGCCCCAATGGCAGCAATAACGATCGCGGGTTCCATATCTTCACCGCCTTAGATTCACTTGCTCGGGAGGCCACCCAGGCGCCACGGGAATCCACGTGAAATCGTGTCTGCCGTTGCTGGCAATGACCTTTTGCAACTCCCGACTGCTTTGCGGTCCGTCAAGGTCCGCGAGTCTCTTCAGGTCGGGAAGTTCGCTCGCACGCCCCACGAAGGCGTGTTCGATGTTCGCGTAAATCGCCACTGGCAAATGCGCGGGACGCTGTGCGAGCGTCACCATGGTTCCCTTCGCCGACCGCATAAGCGCGTACATCATGCCGAGTTGAGCGGACAGACCGAGGTAATCCGGAGAGGACACAAACAGACCCTCATCAATTACGACGGTCCATTTACCCGCCTTGCTGATTTCATCCAGGGCGTTGGAAATCTCGCGCCGGAATATCGCTATAGCCTCACGTGCTGTCTTCTTCTCAACGGCAGGCCAGAACAGGACGCGATTCTCTGTGATGCTCGGTCGCTTCTTCCATGTCTTCCACCGAACGAATCCCTTGTAGCTGTTCAGGATCGTTTCATCCGGCTGTAGTTTGCACGCGAATACGACCACGAACCCATCTCGGATGATCCGCTGCTCAATGACCTGCCGTGCGAGAAGCGTTTTCCCCGAACCGGTCCCGCCCGTGATCAGCACATGACCGCCCTGGCGCCATGTGGCACCAAGCCGCTTCATCTGCATTTCCGTAACCGGACCGATCTTCATTACGCCGAGACCTCCTCGGCCTCGGCCTGGCGGTCGGCACGCGCCGACTTCAGTTCGCGGATCTCCTCGACCGCGACCGGCGCGACCGAGACCGCGAGCATGCCGTAAGCCGCGAGAAGCGAGAACTTCCCGGACTTCGCACCCGCCGAGATGATCGTCTTGCACAGGCCCGGGTCCGTCTTCAGCGCCTCATACGCCTGATCCCGGAACGCCTCGTTGCGGTCGGAGATCGCCGCAGCAGTCCCGAAGAGCTTCGCCAGCATGAGGCCCAGACCACACATCTCGTTGATCTGATAGAGCACCTCGGCCGCCTGAGCCGCGAGCTTCTCGTTGCCGGACGCCTTGCCCTCGGATGCCGCCGCGGCCGGCTTCTTCGCGCCGCGCATGCGCTTGTGTTCGTCACACTTCGTTGGCTTCCGGCCGGTACCCGCGTACGTCAGCTCAACGCCGCACACTTCGCACTTCGGGACGTTCTCCTCGGTCACCGGGGGTTCGTCACGGATGAGGGTTGTCACCGGTCGTTCCTTCCGAAGCGGTGCGTCCATGGCACCTTTGTGGGGGTCTCGTCTTTGGGAGCGAGACCGGCCACGATGTCAACGAGACCACCCACGATGTTTTCCAGCCGGTCAAGCCGGTCGCCGGAACCGTCGACGGGCGTGGGTGCCGGTTCCGGCTCACGCTCACGCTCGGTCTCGGTCACCTCGGTCACCTCGGTCACCTCGGGCTCTCGCTCGGTCGGCGGCAGGTCGACGGGCTTCTCGTCATCGGCCACGCTTGCCACCTCCTGTCAGCATTCGGAGCATCGGGGAAGCCGTGAGCTGCTCGATCGCGGGACCGGCCATCTCGGCAATCCCGTTGATCTGGTTCGCCGCCTGGTCAATCTGCTCGACCAGGTGATCGATCTTCTGCTCGATCCGGTCTAGACGCTCTTCGGTGCTCATTCGGTGACCGCCCACCATGAGAGCGGGACGGCTTCCGCCGCGTCCGCAGCTGATACGTAGATAGGTCCGGTGTAGTCAGGCAGGGTCAGCGGGTTCGCGGGGAACACGAGTCCGGCCGCGCTCCCTACCTGACACTTTCCGGAGTCATCGGCCACTCGGATGGCGTCCGCGGCCTCGGTTGACCCGTTCTGGATGATGAGGTTCTTCCGGTTGGCATCGGCGGGGAGGATCTGCGTTGGTCCCCATGTGGGGTCAACCCAGAGGGTTCCGCTGATGATGCGTCCGGGGCGCTTGGGCCGCTCGGTGGCTGGGGTCACCATCTCCTGTGGGGGGACCGGGAGCGGGTTCGCCTGCGGTTGCACGAGGTCATCGAGCACTTGGCCGTCATCGTCCTGCCAGTCACCGGCCAGCGTGGGACGTGTGGAACCGTCAAGCGGTTCGGTCTGAAACAAGGACATGGCTTAAGCGTACGTTAAACATGAGCCTTAGCGCGAATTCCTCATGTTTTCGTGGTGGTAACCGCGGGTTACCGAAACGCTCGCAACTCGCTGACCTGCGGTTATGTGGAGTCTCGTGAATGCCCGTGACCGGGAACTCTGCGCGTGATACGTTCCACAGGTTCGCCGGGATCACCGCATGGAAGGTCAGCGGACAGTGGCCGGCTGTTTGAGAGGAGTGGAACATGAAGGGGTTTCAGGTTTGCACGCGA
>Ga0233377_1000601_pt1 | contig 15549 bp, 14 predicted proteins | sample ElkDunMinimDraft_6_FD_191540 | JGI IMG/M metagenome (GOLD analysis project Ga0233377, IMG submission 191540) | Fecal eukaryotic communites from dung pellets of Tule Elk in California, USA - Elk Dung E36 | ecosystem: Host-associated > Mammals > Digestive system > Large intestine > Fecal | place...
AGCGGGCGCGGATGCGACGAGTCGAGCTCGACGACGGGCGCGTAGTGGCGCGCACGAAGCGATCCTTCCGCACCGTCGACCGTGAGATCCCGGACGGCCCCCACGGCAATGGGCTCGCCGCCGGCGATGCGGGCGCTCTTCGCCTGCTCGGCGCGGTACCGCTCGAGCGGCATACTCAGCGGCGAGAGCGTTCGACCGCCGATCTTGATCATGAGCGCAAGCTCGGGCTCGAGCTCGCTGCCTTCACGGACGACGGGCCCGCCGGAGAGGGCTCGCTGGATCGAGATTGGAAGCGCGCTCGCCACGCGACCGGCACGGTAGAGCACGCGCTCGTCGAAGCTCTTCACGCCGTGCATTGTCGTGGAGCCCGGGAGTCGCACAAAGCGCGAACTGGCGGCTCCCCCCGCGCTCGGCTCCGCCTTCGACTCCACCCACTGCGGGAGGCGACCTCGTGGTGTCGTGTCGTTCGTCGCTCTGCCGCAGAGCTTGCCACTTCAACCCCCCCACCGGCGCCTTCGGCGTCCGCGGTGGCGTCATCGACGGTCCCCGGGCCCTCGTTCGCCGCATCGGCCGCGTCTCGCGTGCCAGTGAGTCCGCTCGCGTCGACGAAGCGTCTTTTTTCCCCGCTCGGAGCGGCAGCGCCGATGCGCTGGCGGCTTCGCGGAGCCCCGACGCCCGCGAAGCGCACCAACGCACGCTGACGATCACTGCACCGGGACGAGCGGCGACGTGACGAGCTTCCGGGCCGCCATGCCGCCCGGATAGGCGTAGCTCGCGGAGAACGCCCAGCCCCAGAGCGTGGCGGTGAAAGGGCCTTCGCTCTTCATGCGGTGAAGGCCCGTCTGGCAGACCTTGTCGCCGAACGACTGACCGGGCCCACGGTTGCGCTGCAGGTCGACGCGCACGAACTCGTACTCGCCGCGCGTGCCGACCGGCGTCCAGCCCTCGAGGGTGCCGGCGCACTCGAGCCACACGTCCTCGAACTTGTCTCGCTGCTTGGCGCGGATGATGACGAGCGACGTCTCGTCGTAGGTCGGGTCCGCGTAGAACGAGTACGAGCTCCGCCACTGTCCGGCGGGGACGACGTTGACGAACTCCGGATCGCCATAGCCGGCCATGTCCGGCGTTCCATTGTAGCCGCCCATGCGGCCTTGCATGTAAGCAGCCACGTAGATCGGGTGCTCGGCGTCTTGCGTGCGCACGGCGAACGCGTCGTTCACGCCCACAGGAAAGGTCGCGACGTCACCCGCGTTCATCTCCGTCGGCGCGCCAGGCGGGATCACCGGATCGTAGTCGAGGCGCGTGCCGTCCTTGGCCGCGACGATTCGGTACGGCATGAGCTCGTTCGAAGAGGCCGTCCGCTGACGGTACCCGACGCCGACGTACTCGGAGCCCCAGCGCTCGAAGGCCGGGATCTGCTGCCAGAGCATGTCGCACGCACCGCCGACGACGGGGATGTCGGCGCACGTGTTCCCGCCGAAGATGGTCGTGGGCTTGTTCGAGAGGACGATGCTCCCGACGAGCTCGTGCTGCTGGTAGAACTGCAGGTATTGCCCCTTGTCGAGCGAGTAGGTGAGCGGCGTTCCGGCGGGACCGCCGCTCATCTCGATGCCGTTCTCCACCGGCTTCTTCGCGATGAGCGTGACCTCCGTCCCGTCCTCCGATGCGACGATCTGCGATGCAGGACAACCATCGTGCATGGCCTTCTCCCACCCGTCGACGAGCACGTGCTCCTTGGACCACGTGACGACGGGCAGGAGGAGCGTCGTCGCCGGCTTGAAGCTGGCCGCGCCGCCGAAGGGGAACATCGCGACCGCGGAGACGGGCGCCGACGCGGTCAGGCGCAGGGACGAGCCGATACCCGACAGCGAGAGCGCTTTGCCATCGGTGGCAGGGACCACCCCTTCAGGACACGCGACCGCCCTCTGGCCGACCGAGCCCGACGGCGTCTTTGCAGGCCCGGAGACGAAGAGGATCACGCTCTCGCCGGCAGGGATCGGACCTTCGTGCGCGATGAGCGTCGCATCCCCGGGGTTCGTCCGCCATACGGCCTTCGACAAGTCGAAGGTCCGATCGCCCTGGTCGAGGCCGATCTCGACGGGCTGCGCGGACGTGTTCACGAGGAACGTCGCGAGGCAACCGTCGTCGTTGCGGGCGAAGTTCTGGACGTAGAACTCGCACCCGTCCGAGCGCGAGTCCGCGGCGGCGGCGGCGCACGGATCCTGGCACGCGGCGGCGCCGCAAGCCTGAGTCTCCGAGCACGTCTCGACCACCTCACCGTTGCACGATCGGATGACCGAGCGCCCGTCGAGCGAGCACTGGAACGGACAGTCGCCGGCGTCTTCGACCGGGAGCTGCGGGACGAGCTCGGGCCCCTTCTGGAAACCGTCACGATCGTCGCTGCACGCGCCGACGGCGGCGAGGAGCGCGAGGCCGGAGATCGCGATGACCACCGGCGTGGCAAAACGTCTGCTCATGGAAGCACCACCTCAGTCGGAGTCAGGCTCTTGCCGCGATTCAGCCCGTTGCCGAGCTGGCCGTTGTAGTTGCTCCCCCAGCAGTACACTTTGCCCGTCGTGAGCAGCGCGCACGTCGTGTTCGTCGTCGTCTTCACCTGCGCGACGAGAGAGTCCTCGGGGAGACCGACGACCCGCGCGGCCCGCGTGACGTACTCCTCGTCGCCGGTGCCCGCCTGCCCGCTCTCGTTGAAGCCCCAGCAGTACAAGGACCCGGAGTCGCCGACGGCGCACCAGCGGTACGGCTTGAAGTCTCGGAGCTTGCCGTCATTGGACGCGTAGCCGTGCGTGCGCGTCGTCGCGATCTGCACGAGCGGCTCGGGCGCCCAAGCCGGCTCCGGGAGCGCGCGATCGTTCGGCTTGCCTTTCACCGGGCTCACGCGCCCACCCCAGCAGTACGCGTCGCCGTTCGCGAGCGCGCACGCGTTGTCGTATGCCGAGTCGACCTGCGTCACACGATCGAGCGAGACGAGCTGCGGAAGGTCGTCGGGCGTGCTCGGCGAGACGCGTCCGATGCCGGGGTTCGCGCCCCAGCTCAGGAGTGAGCCGTCCTCGCGAATGACGAACGCGGCGTTGCCGATCTCCAGCGCAGCCGCGGCCGCCCCGCTCGGGAGCGCGACGCGCACGGGCACGCCGGAGAACGTCTCCGTCAGCGGTCCAAGCTGGCCACGGGCATTGCTGCCCCAGCACTGAACGTCGCCAGTGGTGAGGACCGCGCACGCGGTATCGAACGTCCGCGCCACCTTCGTGACGGGAGGGAGGTCGAGCTTCACGGCCGTCGTGTGGGTCGTCGAGACGGCGCCGGCGTCTCCAGACCGCGAGAACGGGCCGGTGCCCCAGCACCACACGCCGCCGCTCTTGTCGACGGCGCACGAGTGATCGAGCGAAGCGACGTTCGAGAGGCCAGCTACGCGCGCAGCGACGGAGCTGTCGACGAGCGGCGCCCCCTCGGCCTCTCCGCGACCGAGCTGACCGGCTTGGTTTCCACCCCAGCAGGCCACCGTGCCGTCGTCGAGCAGGACGCAGAACCCCTCTGCGTCTTCGTCGACGTTTCGGCCGAGCGTCGTCACGAGCGCGGTCGCGCACGGGCTCGACGCGCACTCGACCGGGCGCGGCCGGCCGTCGAAGGCCGCAGTGTCCCGGCCCAGATCCGACGCGTCCGATGCGTCGACCGTCTCCGAAGCGTCCGCCCCGGCGTCCGGAGGAGGCGCCTGCGTCGGCTCGTCGCTGCTCGAACAGCCTACCGCGACAGCGACCGCAAGGAGGGGAAGCGAGACGAACAGCCCGGAGCGGCGCGGATCAAGGAGTCTTCTTGTGAAGTGCATAGCGATTCCCAACTGCCCAGAGGTTGTTCTTCGACGTCCCGCGCACCTGATAGAGCGGCTCATCCAAAAAGCGCCCCTTCATCGCGACGCTCGTCGTCTCGAGCTCCGCACCGAGGTCCGACTCCTGCTGTTCGTAGAACTCGGGAGAGCCTATACCGAGCCCGACGAGCCACGCGCTCGGCTTGATCTCGGAACCGAAGACGAAGCCGTGGCCGCTGGCCCAGAGCTGGTCGCCCACGCGCTCGACCGAGTGGACTCGCGGCGTATGGAACTGCACCGGCGGCTCGACCTCGGATGCGTAGTTGTACCGGGCAACCCCCGAAGTCGTATTGACGTAGAAGAAGATGGAATCGCTGCGTAGTAGGTAGAAGACGATCTCTCCCGACCCGACGGAGGCGATCGAGGTCGGCCACCCCGCCTGCGTGAACGGCAGATTCAGCGTGCCGAACCCCGGGATGGTGAATACGAGCGTCGGCGGGATGGCGCCGGGCTTCGACGTGCACATGTCGTTCGCGTACGTGGCATCGAGGACGGTCGACCAGCCCGAGCTCGTTTTTCGATAGAGCGTCGGACAGGCCTGAAATCCCTTCTCCGCGTGCATCACGCCACGCGAGCCGATGAACCAGATCTCGTCGCCTTCGCCCGGGGTCGCGTTGAAGATGTAAAACGATTCGTTGGCGCCCGCCTCCTCGTCCGCCGAAGCGAAGTCCGAGACCCACTCCGTTCCGCCGTCACCTCCAACGTGACGACGGAAGATGCGGTTGCCGTACCACGCGTAGACGTCGCCCGCGGACGTCCCCGTCACGCCGAGCGCGGCCTTGTAGGTCCTCGGCATCATCTGCGACACCGGACTGTCCAGGCGCCACGCGCGACCGGGATCGCGGTCTTCGAACGTCGGCCCCGAGTACGGAAGCCGCGTCGACTCCCACGTGAACGGCGACGACGGATCGACGCGCTTGCCGTGATAGACGATGCCCGGGGCCGTCGTGTAGTAGAGCTCGTTCTCGCTCAGCGCGAACATCTTGCCGGCGTACGCGCCCGAGTCGTAGGCGTTCTGCGAGTTGTCATCGACGTAGACCCACGCCTGCGTCGCCTCGGTCCACTCGAGCACCTTCGTGCCGAGCGTGTCGCTCTCCGCCACCGCGAACGCGCGATCGGCGAACGGCCGCACGTCGATGAACGTCAGGTTCGGATCGGGCAGCTCCGTCTCACACCAGCCGTGGTCGTTGCACGGTCCCCAGAGCGGTGCCGAGGCGTCGCCCTTCCCCGGCGTGGCGTCCGGCTCTCCCGGACCAGCATCATCGATCACCGTGCTTCCACCGTCGACGACGGGCTCGAGCGAAGAGCCCTCTTCGTCCGAGCTCGCGCACGCGACCAGAGCCGCGAGCGTCGCCGCCGAGAATGCGAGCCATACTCTGCGTCTCATTGCTTGCCTCCGAGGGACAGGAGCACCCCTTGGCCTCCAACCCACACTTTTCCTGGCTCCGGCACCCACACCGAGAGCAGCTCCGGCCGCCGCCCCACCATCCCGGCCAACTTGACCCGCGTCCACGTCGCGCCGTCGTAGTGAAGGACGACGCCCTTGTCGCCGACGACCCAGATGTCCGACGGCGACGATCCCGCCACGGCGCGGAGATGTTCGGCCGTCGGGACCTCGACCACGTTCCATCCGAACGTCGCGCCGACGTTGTGGATGACGAGCCCGCGTGCGCCGACCGCCCACGCCTCCGTGTCCGATACGGCCCAGACGCCGCTCAGCGTCGACCACGTCAGCGGGTTCATCACCTCGACCTTGGGCGTCTCGGCCTCCGCGCTCGTGATCCGGATCGCGGCGCCGTTCTCACCGACGCCCCAGACGACGTTCGACGAGGTGCCGTCGAACGCTCGGAGTGACTTGCACGGGACGCTCGCACAGAGCGACTGCGGCAAGCCCGGGCTCGTCGTTAGCGTCGCGCCGTCGGTCTGGATGCGCCAGACCTCGGCTTGCGTCCCGACCCACATCGTCCTCGAGCCGGTCCGTCCCCACGCCGCCGTGACCTGAGAGCTCGCTCCGCTCGGCGGGTTCAAGCTGCCGCGCTCGGTCCAGCCGTCCGCGGAGACGCCGGCGTCGGAGGCGCCGAGCCCACGCGTGAACACGCGACTGACCCACCCGAAGGCGAGCTCACCACGGTCCGCTAGCCAGAGGTAGAGCAGCGAGTCGGTTCCCCCGACGTCGATTGACTTCCACGCGGTCCCGTCGAAGTGCGCCGCCAGGCCCATCGTCCCGACGAGCCACGCGTCCGTCGCGGAGCGGCCGCGAACGGCCTCCACGCGAGCGCGCCAGTCGACACCCGAGCTCGGCTTGTCGCCGAAGAGACCGCTCGGACAGAGCGCGCCCGGCTCGCATGCGTCGAGGAAGTACTCGCAGTCGTCTCCCGTACACGCCTCCTCGTCGGCGCCGTCCACCCCGCCCGCGTCAGGCGCGGGGATCGGCGTCTGCGTATCTTCGGGAATAACATCACGAGCGTCGTCGGACGCGCACGCGGCGACGAAGACGGATGCGAGCGCGACCGCCAAGCCTGCGCCGTAGACCACGGAGCTCTGCCACGCCCTCATCGGGTCACCTCGCCCGCGTCGACCTGATCACAAGGTTCGACGACACATTTGCCGGCCACGCAGGCCTGCCCCAGCTTCAGGTCACACTCGATCCCGCACCCACCGCAGTTGCGGGGATCGCGATTCGTGTCGATTTCACACCCGTCGGCGGTCGCGCCGTTGCAGTCGGCGGCTCCGTCGCGACAGTGCATTCCGCACTTTCCGTAATCGCAATACGCCTCTTCTGTGATGCTACCGACGTGCGGGCAAACGTTGCCGCAAGCGCCGCAATTTCCCCTGCTCGTCGTCAAATCCGTACAATACCCAGTAGCAAGACCGTTCTCCTCGCCCGTCTTGCAGAAGGTCATGCCAGGAAGCTCACACATGCAGACCGGGAGGCCCTGATTGCCGAGGGCACACCACTGGTCGGAAGCACATTTGACCCCGCAGCCTCCGCAGTTGTCCGCAGAGAGGATCGAGGTCTCGCAACCGTTCTCGACATCACCATCGCAATCGATGAAGCCGGACTGGCACTTCACCCGGCCGCACTGACTGTCGGCGCATCCGTAATAGGAATTGGCGTACTGCGGAGCGTTCTCGCCGCCGGTAGGATCGCAGGCGACGTTGCACCCCCCGCAGTTGCGGTCGTCGATCTCGACGTCGGTGCACGTCCCGCAATCGACGGTGCCTGCGGGGCAGCCGCACCCCACGATTTGGAACGCATCGTCCTGCCACTTGCAGTCCTGGCCCACGGCGCAGGCCACGCCGCATGCTCCGCAGTTGAGCGGATCGCGCTGGCCGCTCTCGCACCCGTTGTCGACGACTCCATCGCAATCCTTCGAGCCGAAGGACTCGGAGCACTGCATCACGCAGGAGCCCTCGTTGCAGGTGAAGTTCGCGTTGATGCCGTCCGCCGGACACGCGAGGCCACATCCTCCGCAGTTCTGATCGTCCGCGAGGATGTTCGTGTCGCAGGGGAAGCGCGAGTCCGGACACGTCGTCCACCCTGGAGGGCACTGGGCCGACGGGCAGTAGGAGACGAGCTCGCGCGGATCCGGGAGCGCGTCCGGCCCCGCATCCGGCGTGCCGAACTGCTCCGGCGGCGCATTGATCTCGATCCCGAGACGCTCGTCGACGGTCGAGCATCCCCACGCCATTGAAAGTGCGGTGACCGTGAGGAGGGCCACGATGCTAGGAGTTTTCATCGCTCGACTCGCGTGAAGAGATTGCTTGGGGTTCACGTTCATGAGACCGACCGCACCGGCGGCGTTCCGCCGGGCGTGAGAATCGTTCGAGGCTGGCCGATCGAGGTTCGTTCGGCGACGTCACTCGGCGACTTGCCGGACGCGCCGCAGATGCGGCGACGTCGGGAAGCGTGCTTCGAAGGCGCGCGCCCGAGCACGAGCCTGTTCGAGGCGCCCGGCCTTCGCGAGCGCTTCGATCGCGATCCGCTCTCGCTCCTGGACGAGCGTTCCGCCGGCGCACCGCTGTTCGATGTCGCGCACGATCGCGAGCGCGCGTTCTGGGTTGCCGGACCGGAGCGCGGTATCGGCATCGTCGACGAGCATCACCTCGTCGCAGCGCGGAGCGGCAGGCGCAGGCGACTTACGCGCGCTCACGTTCGCGGTCGGAAGAGCGTCGACGGAGACCGCGGGCGGCGCGTCGGACGCGGGCGCGGGCTCGGGCGCGGGCTCGGGCGCGGGCTCGGGCTCGGGCGCGGGCTCGGGCTCGGGCGACACCACCTCCGCCGGGATCGCCCGAGCGCTGGTGCTCGCCGGGGCTTCGTTCGCGCTCGGAACCGTCATTTGGACCGTGACCGTCACCGCGGCGACCGCCGCCACCGCTGCCACCGACGCGGCGAGCCACGTCGCTCGGGGAGCCGGCGGTGCGCTCTTGGCTTCGAGGATCGGGCCGAGGCGTCCGGCGAGCTCCGCCATCTTCCCCGCCGTCGGGCGGATTCCCTGCTGCGCGCGGATGACGTCGCGCAGGACCGCGGCCTCCGGCGAGGGCGGATCGCGAAGGTCGGCGAGGCGGTTCGGTTCACGGCTCATTTGAATTCCCTCCGCACCCGCTGACGACCGACGGCAAGCTCGACCTCTTCGCGCGCTGCTCGAAGTCGCGAGTACGCGGTCTGGAGTGGGCACTGCACCGACGCGGCGACCTCCTGCATCGGAAGCCCCTCGAGCTCGAAGAGCACGAACACCGCGCGCTTGTCGTCATCGAGCTCGTCGAGGATCGCGAGCAGGATCGCGCGCGCCTGTTGCTGGCCGAGGTGCTCGGCCGGCGTCATCGGATCGATCGACTCCGGGACCTCGTCGGTGATGATTTCGCGAGCCGCAGACGTGCGGCGCCGGAAGTGAGACGCGACGCGCACGCAGATCCCGTAGACCCACGAGCGCAGCGTGCCCCGGCTCTCGAACGAGCCGAGCCTTCGATGAATGACGACGAAGACCTCCTGGAAGGCATCATCGACGTCCGACGCGCGGACGCCGAGGCTGCCCAGCACCGTGTGGACGAACGGGCCGTAGTCGCGAAACATCGTCGCGATGTCGAGGGCCGCGCCGGCCTCGCGCTCGAAGGGGACATCCCGCGAGCTTCCCACGTGAGCGTCGGTTCGCTCCCTCACGTAGAGTGGTGCTGCTGCATCGGTCGACGCGAGGCTCGAAAAGGGTACTGCCCGCACGAGACGCTGTGCCGTGGGCGGGCCCCCATTATTACAAAATCGTGAAGAGCCCGCTGAATCCGAGGAGCGGGATCACGCGGCCGGTCGCATGGACGCGCTCGACCTCTCCGGCAGAGCTCTCGAAGTAGAGGTTGCGCTTCACCAGCGGCGCCGCGAACCCCAGGTCGAGCCGCATCGCGCGGGTGCCCTCCCGAAGCTCGACCGCAACTGACGCGAGCGGACCGGCAAGCGGGCGCCACGTGTCGTTCCGCTCCGAGACGCCTGCGGTCGTGGGGACGATCGCCCCCCAGAACGCGCCCCCACACGCATCGAACCGCATCCTGGACGATAGTGGGCCGATCGCCAGGCAGGCCCGGACCTGCTGGTCGACGGCGGCGAACGTCCCTCGCACCGCTCGGGTCCGGAACGCTTGCGGTAGTGAGTAGCCACCGGACCACTCGAAGCTCCAGCGCGAGCCCTCGCGCTGAAGCCGACCTACGACACGTAGCATCGCGTTCGCCGACGGCAGAAGGCCGACCGCGGCCGCGCCGCCGGCGCCGAGCGCGAGATCGACGGGAGGGCGCGGCACGACCGGCGGCAACGCATCCGCAAGAGGTGGCGGCCGGGCAGCGACCGGCGGAGGCGCCGGCACGTGCGCCGGCGCGCGGTCGTCGGCCCGCGCCCGATCCTCGGTCGCCGTCGTGACGCCGGTGTCCTCGGCCCCGCCCTCTTCCCCTCGCCCTCGCGCCGCGTCCGCCCCACCGCCGGTGCCCGGATCGATGAAGAGCGCAACGACGATCGTCGTTGCCCGAAGCAAGCGAGCGCAGCTCTCCACGTCGAGCTCGCGCGAGCCAAGCACGACGCCGTTGCGGTCCGTCTGCTTGACTCGCGCACGGAAGCGGCCGTCTGTGGAGAGCTCCTCGCCTTCGATCGCGATATCGGCACCATCGCGCTCGGCGAACGGGCTCCGCCGCAGCTTCTTCTCGACGGCATCCCGAAGCGCCGCCTCGGTCACGCATGCCGCAGTGCCGGGCCTCGATCGCCACGAGAGCGAGAAGGAGGTGTCAGCGCGCGCCGTGCTCGAGACGGAGCCAACGCCCAGCGCGACGAACACGGCTGCCCCGCGCATACTCGAGCGCCGTGCAGCGCGGTGGGAGCGCACCACGCCAGTCTATCGCAGGAAGATCAGCCTGCGCCGCGTTCTCGAAGGTGGCCAAGCTCGGCCGCTGGTCGATGCGCGGCCGAAAGAACGGCGTGGTTCGTGGACACCAGCGTCGAGCCCGGATGGGCTCGTTCGTGGGCAGCCCGTTCCTCCCGGGTCGTGCTCGTCGAGTGTGGAACCCGCTCGCGAAGGCTGCCGCTGCACGCCGGGTGACGACCAGCTCACGCGTTCGCGGTACGAGGCCTCCTGGCGCGGGACGTGCTGGGGACGTGCTGGGACCGTGCCACCGGCAAAGGAGTGACATGGGGAGCTGGAGCGGTGTCCGGGTGTACACGGTCGGCCATTCGACGCGAACGCTGGATGAGCTGAGCACGCTGCTCCGGAGCTCCGGCGTTGCGACGCTCGTCGACATCCGGACGGTGCCTCGCTCTCGGCACAATCCTCAGTTCAACCGGGACACACTTCCGGCCGCGCTTCGCCGTCGAGGTCTTCGTTACGTGCATCTCTCGGCGCTCGGAGGGCTGCGTCGCGCACGGAAGGACTCGAGCAACATCGGATGGCGGAACGCCAGCTTTCGCGGCTTCGCCGACTACATGCAGACGCCGGAGTTCGAGGAAGGGCTCACGGAGCTCCGCGGCCTCGCGGCAGAGGGCCCAATCGCGCTGATGTGCGCTGAGGCCGTGCCGTGGCGCTGCCACCGATCGCTCGTCGCCGACGCGCTCACGATCCGCGGCGCCTCCGTCGAGCACATCATCGGGTCTGGACGCTCGAACCCGCATCGCGTGACGTCGTTCGCCAAGGTCGAGGACGAGCGCATCACCTATCCCGGCACCGAGCTCGAAGGAGGTCGGCTCCCGACACGAGGGCCGTTCCACCTCGAGGCGACCGTACGCGTGCTGCAGCGCAGGCCGACGAACCTCGTCGATGTCTGGGACGAAGATCGCTACCTGCGGGTGCTCGATTCGGGCGACGATCTCGCCCTCATCGAGGTGTCGAACCGAGGCACGATCGATGATCCAGACGTCCGGATGTCGAACTTGCACGGAGACGACGGTGCAGCCGCGCGGTCGGCGCGTGGACACGTCGTGCGCACGATCCTGGGGCTCGACATCGACCCGGCCCCACTCGAGCACCTCGCGGAAGCCGAGGGGAACCTTCACCGCACGGCGACGGCGCTCCGTGGCATGCGGCCTCCGCGGTTCCCCGCGCTATTCGAGGCGTTCGCGAACGTGGTGCCCTTCCAGCACGTCAGCCTCGAAGCTGGGGTCGCCGTCACGGGTCGGCTCGTCGAGCGCCTGGGCGTGAGCATCGAGGTAGACGGTCGCCGCTTCCACGCCTTCCCCACGGCGGCGACCGTCGCCGAGGCGCGTCTGACGACCTTGCGCGGCGCTGGGCTCAGCGCTCACAAGGCCAATGCGCTGCGCCACGTCGCGCGCGCGATCGCAACGGGAGAGCTGACACAAGAGACTCTCGCGTCGATGAGCACGGACGACGCGCTCCGGATGCTCGTCGACCTTCCGGGCATCGGCCCGTGGAGCGCAGGTCTCGTGCTGCTCCGCGGCCTCGGTCGGATGGACGTCTTTCCCACGGGCGACGTCGGCGCAGCACGCGGGCTTGGCGCGCTGCCCCGCCTCGACCGTGGAGTGCCGCTCGAGCGCGTCGTCGAGCGCTTCGGCGATCTCCGCGGCTACGTCTACTTCTTGAACCTCGGCAGCAGCCTCCTCGCGAAGGGCCTCATCCAGGCCAGCCCGCCGGAGGCCCGCCCCGAGATGAGCGCTATCAGCGCGCCAACGCGAGCGGGAGCGCGCCGGGCCGCAGAGGAGCAGCCTCCGCGCCGCGCAAGTTCAGTGACGCCCCCACGAACGCGAACTCGTAGACTCGATCGCGCGCGAGCGCTTCGAGGTCGACGAGCTCGAGGGACGGGATCTTCTCCGCGCCGGCGACCCTCCAGCCAGTATCGCCGAGATGTTCGCTCGCGCTGAAGCCGGTGAAGATCTTCCCGTCGACTGCACCACAAAAGTCGACGGCCCCGCATCCCTGAGGAGGCGGGGCCGCGCGTCCGGACGCGAGGTCCGTTCGGCTTACTTCTTCCCGGGTCCCTTGGACTTCTTGTCGCCCTGGTGGCCGTGGAACGTGCGCGTCGGGGCGAACTCGCCGAGCTTGTGCCCGACCATGTTCTCCGTGACGAACACCGGCACGAACTTGCGGCCGTTGTGGACCGCAAACGTGAGGCCGATGGCTTCCGGAACGACCGTGCTGCGGCGCGACCAGGTCTTGATGACCTTCTTGGACTGCGTCGCCTGCGCGGCGGCGATCTTCTCCATGAGATGACCGTCGACGAAAGCGCCCTTCTTGATTGAACGCGGCATGACTTACTCCCTTAGCCCTTCTGGCCGCGACGCTTCACGATCATCGCGTCGGTACGCTTGTTGTTGCGGGTCTTGAGGCCCTTGGCGAGCTGGCCCCACGGCGAGCATGGGTGCCGGCCACCGGACGTACGACCCTCGCCACCGCCCATCGGGTGATCGACCGGGTTCATCGTGACGCCGCGGTTGTGCGGACGCTTGCCGAGCCAACGCGAGCGGCCGGCCTTGCCGATCGAGATGTTCGCATGCTCGATGTTGGACACCTGGCCGATCGTGGCCTGGCAGTCCTGATGGATCATGCGGACCTCGCCCGAGGGCATACGGACCTGCGCGTAGTCGCCGTCCTTCGCCATGAGGACCGCGCCGACGCCGGCCGAGCGGACCAGCTGGCCGCCCTTGCCCTTGCGCATCTCGAGGTTGTGAATCGTCGTGCCGAGCGGGATGTGGCGGAGCGGCATCGAGTTGCCCGGCTTGATGTCCGCGTTGCGGCTCGCGACGATAGTGTCGCCGACCTTCATCCCGTCGGGGGCGAGGATGTAACGCTTCTCGCCGTCGACGTAGTTGAGGAGGGCGATGCGCGCGGTGCGGTTGGGATCGTACTCGATCGAGGCGACCTTCGCGGGCACGCCGATCTTGTCGCGACGCCAATCGATGAGGCGGTAGCGCTGCTTGTGACCACCGCCGCGGAAGCGGCTGGTGATGCGGCCGTGCGCATTACGCCCGCCGGACGCGGTCTGGTGCTCGAGGAGCTTACGCTCCGGCTTCTTGCCGGGGGTGAGCTCCTTGAAGTCGTAGCCCGAGTAGAAGCGCCGTGCGGGCGATGTCGGCTTGTAGTTCTTGATGCCCATTTCAGCTCTCGCTCGTCTCTGCGAAGAAGTCGATGTTCTCGCCCTCGCGGAGGGTGACAACGGCCTTCTTCCAGTTTTGCATCTTGGCGTAGCCGCGGCCCATGCGACGGTCTTTGCCGCGATAGACCATCGTGTTGACGCTCTCCACCTTCACGTTGAAGAGCTTCTGGACGGCGTCCTTGATCTGGACCTTGTTCGCGTTCCGGAGAACCTCGAACACGACCTGATTCTGGCCACGGAGAGCATTGCTCTTCTCCGTGAGGAAGATCGGCCTACGGATGACGGACTCGGGGGTCATTTCGCACCAGCCTTCTCACCGTTGCCCTTGGCGAGGCAGCGGGTCTCGAGCGCCTTGACCGCGTCCTTCGAGAGGACGAGGGTGTCGTGGCGCAGGAGGTCGTACACGTTCACGCCCTCGGGGGGCAGGAACTGGTGGTCCGCACAGTTGCGGATCGAGAGGCGAAGGTTCTCGTTGCCGGCGACGTCGACGACGAGCGTGTGACGCTCCGTCTTGAGCGCGCCGAGCGCCTGGAGAAGCGACTTCGTCTTGATTTCGCCGAGGTCGAAGCGGTCGACCACGACGAGGCGGCCTTCCTTCGCGAACTTCGAGAGCGCCGAGCGGAGCGCGCCGAGGCGCACCTGGCGCGGGGGGCGGTAGCTCCAGTCACGGTTGCGCGGCGGGTGAGCCTGACCGCCACCGACGTAGATCGGCGCGCGGATCGAGCCGTGGCGCGCGCGGCCCGTGCCCTTCTGCTTGTACAGCTTCTTCGAGCTGCCCGAGACCGCGGAGCGGTTCTTTGCGGTCGCGGAGCCCTGACGCTTGCTCGCGAGCTGCGCCTTCACCACCTCGTAGAAGAGGTGTTCCTTCACCTCGGCGGCGAAGACCTCGTCCGCGAGATCGACGGTGCCGACCTTCTCGCGCTTCAGGTTGTAGACATCTACGGTTGCCATCTTGAACCTCTAATGAGCTCTGAAAGGCCGGCTCAGCGCGGCGACTTGATCTCGACGTCGACGCCTGCAGACAGGTCGAGCTTCATGAGCGCGTCCAGCGTCTGCTGCGTCGGCTCGAGGATGTCGAGCAGGCGCTTGTGAGTCCGGATCTCGAACTGCTCGCGCGACTTCTTGTCGACGTGCGGTCCGCGGAGGACGGTGTAGCGCGAGATATGCGTGGGGAGCGGGATGGGGCCCGCCACGCGCGCGCCGGTACGCTTCGCGGTCTCGACAATGTCGTTGGCCGACTTGTCGAGAAGCTGGTGGTCGAATGCCCGGAGGCGAATACGGATCGTGGTGGCGGAAGCCATTTACAGTTACCTCTTTGCGAGACTGCGGAGGTCCTTTCGGAGTCCTCAGTCCTCGGTCCTCAGTCCTCAGTAGTTCTTTTTACTCATCCCTCGTTGCTCGCCGGTCCTCAGCGCGTGCCGAGGACCGGGAGCTCCTCGGTCCCCTGTCCTCGCGTCTTCTGACACGAGGACCGAGGTCCGAGGACTGAGGACTTACTCCAGGATCTTGGTGACGATACCGGCGCCGACGGTGCGGCCGCCCTCGCGGATCGCGAAGCGCATCTGCTCCTCGAGACCAACGGGGGTGATGAGCGAGATCGTCATCGTGATGTTGTCGCCCGGCATGACCATCTTCGTGCCCTCGGGCAGCTCGCAGGTCCCGGTCACGTCCGTCGTCCGCATGTAGAACTGCGGGCGGTAGTTCGTGAAGAACGGCGTGTGACGGCCGCCCTCTTCCTTCTTCAGAACGTAGACCTCGCCGAGGAACTTCTTGTGCGGGGTAACCGTGCCCGGCTTGCAGAGGATCTGCCCGCGCTCCACGTCCGTCTTCTCGATGCCGCGGAGCAGAACGCCGATGTTGTCACCCGCGCGGCCCTCGTCGAGCAGCTTGCGGAACATCTCGACGCCCGTCACCGTCGTCTTGCGCGTGTCGCGGAAGCCGATGATCTCGACCTCCTCGCCCGTCTTCACCACGCCACGCTCGACGCGGCCGGTGACGACCGTTCCACGGCCCTTGATCGAGAACACGTCCTCGATCGCCATCAGGAACGGCTTGTCGATGTCGCGGACCGGGTCCGGGATCTGCGTGTCGAGCGC
>Ga0233377_1000602_pt1 | contig 15516 bp, 10 predicted proteins | sample ElkDunMinimDraft_6_FD_191540 | JGI IMG/M metagenome (GOLD analysis project Ga0233377, IMG submission 191540) | Fecal eukaryotic communites from dung pellets of Tule Elk in California, USA - Elk Dung E36 | ecosystem: Host-associated > Mammals > Digestive system > Large intestine > Fecal | place...
CTCAGGGCAGCGGTGGTAAGGGGGCAGGAGCTCGGTGACCGCAGCACCGAACCCCTTCCTGCATCCCAGCAACCTGATCAACCCGGAAGCCAGGCCGTGCGCCGCCCCTCGACACCGGAAATCGCCGGGGAGGCGGTTCCGGTCGAAGGGGCTTGGGTCGAGCGTACTCAGCGAGATCGGGCTGGGGACCGGGTCATCCTGGGCTTCGCGGTGGCTGTCCTGCTGGCGGTCGCCGGCGCGGCCGCCTACGTCTCGTACCACCACTTCTACGGTCTGGCGATCGCTCTGGGCGAGCGGCACGATATGGCCATCCTGTATCCGGCGATGTCCGACGGTGTGATCGTCATGGCGTCGCTGGTGATGGTCTACTGCTCGCGTCGTCGGCTACGTGTGCCGGTGCTGGCGTGGGTGGCGCTCGCATTGGGCGGGGCGGTGACGCTGGCGGCGAACGTGGCACACGGCTGGTCCGGCGGACTCGGATCGCGGCTGATCAGTGCCCTGGCACCGCTGGCTTTCGCGGGAGCGTACGAACTGCTCATGTGGATCGTCCGGAACACCCGGCAACCGTCCACCGAGACGCTGGCCAAGGACCACGTGTGCCAGCCCGTTGAGACCCTCGTTGAGGTGGAACGCGTGGTGCCGCTGCTGCCCACCGACCGGTACGAGGCGGCGCGGCTCACCTATATCGAGAGCCTCAATGAGGGCAATCAGCGGGTCGGCCGACGCCCGCTGATGAGCCGATGGGGACTGGAACAGCGTGAGGCCGAGGAGATCATCACCGAGGTGGAGAAGGAGCGGGCCCACGCCATCGTCGAGGTGGCCAATTCAGAGAGTGCTGTGCCGCCGCCGGGAGGCCTCCGTTCGACCGGCACGAGCGAGGCCTGTGGCGCATAGTAAAGGACATCGGTAACGGGGTGGTCGAGTCGTCCTTCAATCGCCCAGTTCGATTATCGGGTGGCCTCTCATTCTGAAACGATCAAGGCTCTGGGTCGCGATAAATCATTTATCGCGGCCCAGGATTGACACCAAGATCAGTTTGGGTTCCGCGGAGTATGGGCGCGTGCAGCCGAACTCCGCTTGTGACTGGAGGATTCGTACGTCCGAAGCAACGGCAATCATTCGTGTGGATACGTAACCGACAAGCTAGAGATCCTCCTCTTCAATGGAGGAGGTGACGCCAGGTAGCAGTTCCGCTTTGGACAAAAGCGATCTGGTATGTGAGTTGGTGGGGCGTCAGGGATTCGAATCCTGAACCTACGGATTAAAAGTTCGTAGTATTGCTGTCGCTCAGTGCCGCAGACTGTCTATTTCTATTAGACCGCCCGGATTTGCCGCTGTCAAAGTGTTCGCTGGTGGTGCGCAATGCCGCCCCGTATCGCGTAACAATGAGCAACCATCGGCTACCCGGACACGCTTTACCCAAACACGATTACGCACTCTCGCCGTGTGGTTCTGTGCCAAGTTTCCCGATGCTCTAGGTCCACCCGATATCCCAGAATTCTCTGAGTAGCCATCATGCCTTGAACGATTATCAATGCGCTTATGTCTAACCTACAAGGTATTCCTCGGAGGTGATCATGCGTTCGGTGACACCTGCCTGGTCAAGCAATGCGTACAAGTCGGCGATTCCACCTGTGCGCGCCGTGGGGGATGCGTTGGTGAAGATCAGACGTTGGGCTGCCCGCGAAAGCCCTACGAAGAAGGTCGATGTCGAGCCCTGCATATCTTGAGCGTGCGCCCACCATTGCTCGTCTTCCAGGCCTAGAAAGAACACCGTGTGATACTCCAGGCCCTTGCTACGGTGAACGGTCAGTAGGCTGACAGCATCGGCCGCCTCGTACTCCTCTAGGAGGGCTGGCCACCGCAGCCCAGGGAGCACTACCTGCTCAAGCCGGGCTCGGACGGATTTGATGATGTCTGGGAGTTTCTCCTCCCGGCTGTAACGGCTCAACGCGTCGAATCCGACGGCGTCTACCACTCGATCAACGGCGTCGGACAGCACTTCGTCAGTCGGTGGACGCTCGTTAAGCCAGCTGCGCAGCGCGACTATGAGACTGGTGAGTTCGTCGCTGACGGCGCGGGCGGACGACTCATCGTCAGCCATTCCGCGGACGCGTTCCATGGTGGCGGTGACATCCAGCCAGATTTGTGGGAGTCCTGCGGGCGTGGCAGCCAAGCGCAACACTCCCACGATGAACTGGGCGACCTTATTCTTGAGAAGGTCTTGGAGTTTCATCGTCCCCACGACGGCGTCATCATTGCGCAAGCGGATTCCGTGACGGGCCAGCTCGGGTTGGAAAAGCGGGTCGATGTCGCCGACTCTCTGGCGGGCGACAAGCGCGAAGTCTGACCTAGCCCGGCCCGATGTAGCGATGTCATTGGCAATCCACTGCGCTATCGTCCGCGCTTCGCTTTGACGATCGTCGAAGGTCCAGAGGCTGACGGAGTCGTCGGAAGGCGGGTGAGGGGCTTTGGAGACGGCGCGAACGGTCGATGAGTCAAGGTGGCGGGCGACAACATGTTGCAAGTCCACGAGCTGCTCCGATGACCGGAAGTTCCAGGTGAGCTCGTGGTTTTCGGGGGCGAAGTCCGCGGCGAAGGACTCGAAGGCGTTTGGGAGCGCTCCAGCGAATCCCATGATGCGCTGCTTTCGGTCGCCCACGATCGTGACGACCGGCCTGTCGCCGAGCCCAGGAACCGCATCTGCCGGAGGGTTGAATACCTCGGCGACAGAGTTCGTGTCGATGTCGGGATCGGCGAAGAGCGAGCGAAGGAAGCTGAGCTGTGCGGGTGTGGTGTCTTGGAATTCGTCGACGAAGAGGAAGGGGTAGGTCAGACGTAGCGCTCGACGCAGTCGGGGGATGGCCCGTATGAGAAGCTCACCCAGCCGATTGATCATTACGAAGTCGAGCCGAGGCTGAGCGGCGCCGATAAATCGTTCTTGCCACCAGGCCAGGGCCGCGAATGCGATCGGATCCGCCTGAGTGGCTTGCGGTATTTCGAGAGGCAAGTCCCATTTGCCGACTACGTGGGGGAGGAAGGACTTGGGGCTCATGGATTGGATCGCTGACCGCAGCTCCGGAGGTGCCTGCCAGCGCAGCCAGCCCAGGAATGTGTTGATTTCCTTCGTGGAGGCGTACTCGATCGTGTAGTCGCCGGACATGGCCCACGCGGTCGGCAGAGAGAGCCGGAAGCGATCCAGGAGGCTTTTGGCGAAGGCGTCGAAGGTCATCGAGTCGAAACGCCACGCGTGCTCAGGGACCCGGGAACGGACACGACGACCAAGGTTGGCGGCCGCGTCACGTTTATAGGAGATCGCCAGAATGCGTGCGGGGTATGGACACACGCCGCATTGGAGGAGATAGGTGGCTCGCTGAGCGAGAAGTTCTGTCTTCCCTGCGCCCGGACCGGCAGTGACCGAAGTCGATACTGTCGAGTGCACTACCTGCCAGGCGGCCGGTTCCAGATCATCGATTCCGGCTGGACGCCAGGCGCTGGTGTCGGTTGTGGATTTCGGGGCGCTGGTCATAGGGGCAGTTTTCGCTGGATGTAGGTGACCAACGCGTTGAGCGCATCCGGGCCGTTGCTCAGCTCTTCATCGGTCAATCGTGTGAGTGCGCTGAGGTGAGTGCTGGGCTTGGACCGGTACACGAACAAGTATCGATACCAGCGCAACTCCCTGTCGCGGTCGTCTTTCTCCGCTGGGACCTTCGAGTCCCAGTATGAGGTGGCGGGAGGGTCAACACCCAACACACTCTTGCGCGCATCGGTGGCATCGGGGCCGCGTTCAGCGCCGGACAGAGTCATGTACGCACTGGGGAAGGCCTGGACCATGCTGTGATCAAGATCGAGAGGGGTGCTGAAGAACACGCCGAATGAACGTAGGTGCGCCGCGACTTCTTCAGTCTGCTCATATGTCATCTTGTCGGATAGATCGGCTATGCCCCCGAATCCCTCTAGGCCAGCCAACGGGTCGACGCCCTGTTCGAGCAGCCGGGTGCAGGCGTCGCGTAGACGGCCCGCGCCACCTCCTGAACGACCGTAGTCGAGATCCAGGAGCGTGGCGTGCGGGATGTCGAGGTCGTTGAGAAGCTTCCAAAAGTGATTGGTGTGGCGTCCGCCGAGCGGAACCATAGCCACGAAGGACGGATCAAGCGCGATGCCCCGTGCCTCGGCGATGCGAGGAATGACGATCTGTTCTGAGTCGCCTTCTCCCAGGACGACGAACCGGGCGAAGTAGAGCTCTGGGTGAGCTCTGACCGCCTCACGTACGTACTTGCCTTCCTCGCTGTCTCCGGCGGGAAGGGTGATGGATCGAACCGAGGCGATGCCGGTGTCCGTTACTAGCCGGAAGTAGCGGATGCATTCGGGATCGACGCGCGCTAGAGCACCCGCGGAATGGCTGGCGATGATCGCTTGGGCCCGGGGGTTAGCGCTGAGCTGTCTCATCTGTCGAGCGATGCGTGACAGGTAGAAGGGCGACAGGCTGTTCTCCGGCTCTTCCACCATCACCATGGTCAGACTGGGCAGTCTGATGGAGCTCAGATCGAATTCGTCGGCATGCGTTCCATCGGCAAGGCCGCTCTCGATGTCCAGAGCGGCTGCGGTGAGCGCCAGATGGAGTAGAGAGCGTTGCCCATCGCTCAGCATGTCGGCTGGTCGGGGTTTGCCTGTGTGTGTCGGTTCGAACACCAACTCGGTGTCACGCAGCAGGTCGGCCAGATCGCCCCCTAGCGGACGCAACCGAGGAATGGCGTGCATGCCAGCGTCGTGAAGTTCACGCCACCGACTCGCCAAGGCTGCCTCCACCACGCTGGTGCTTGGTTCGAAGTGGAATCGATTGGTGATCGTCGTTGATGTCTGGGTGACGAGGGTGCGAAGGTCAGGGGACCAGCGGGCGGCTCGCCAGATCCGGCTGCGCAGAAAAGCGGCAAGCTGACGTGCACCGTCACGTGACGCCGGAACGTAGATCGCTTGGATGCGTGAGCGCTCGGCTGCTGAAAGTGGATAGGTCGCGGTGCTGTCGTACTCCTTGTCCAGGGTCAAGACGGCTTCGAGGGTCTCGGTCACAGACCCGTCGAGGGTGCCGTCGGCTTCCCAGACTGCTTTGAGGACGATGCGGCATTTGAACGTTCCATCGGCAGTGGAAGCCATCCGAAGGAAGAACTCGGGCACTGTGCTCTTGGCGAGGTCGCTGTTCTCTTCGAGTTCAGGGAAGGCGAGCACTGCCTCGATGCGGAGGTTTCGACTGTCGGGTGGAGTGGTCTCTCCTGCTGGCACGTGGAAGTCGTCGACGCGGACGCTTCGATCGCCACTGCTAACGCCGAACAGACGAAGCAGCGCTTGGCAGGCGGCAGTCTTGCCGGCCCCGTTGGTACCGATGAAGGCCGTGAATTCGGCATCAATACCGATATTGGTCGATTCGGGGCCGAAGCATTGGAAGTTCTGCAGGGTTAGGTTCTCGATGTGCAATCCGGTCCACCCGTCCACATGGTACATATCTCGTGCTTTCAAGGGCGGCGGTTGCTCGTTCGGCAGGGTGTCGAGCTCTACGTCGTCCTGGCAAAACTCGCTGCAAGGTGGCGGGCAGAGTTGCAGGCCCGCTCTGCCTACGTAGCAGGCATGAACAAGGAAGGGAACAACTAGGTCATGATCCGCAGCTTTGGGGGTGCGGAAAATCAGCTTTGGGGTTGACCCGTGGCCCGTGGCTCGTGGCTTGAGCGCAATGAGGTCATGTACACCTTATCGAAGGTGTCCTGGTTATTTCTGTACTTCATGTGTGGGCGTGTCGTTTAACTCCCGGAGCCCACTGTGTGAGCCGGCGCTAGGCCGCCGCCACGATGGCCGTCCGGCGCGCTGCGAGGAAGGCGGAGCGCTCTCCCTGATCGGTAGGCATCAGGCCTGACTGGCCGGCGACCGCGACCGGAGGCGGCGGCTTTTCTCGATCAGAACTTCAACACGTCCGGAGCCTCGGCCAGAGAAGGGCCATACAGGTGAGGTGCCGTCCGCTGACCAGTGCGGATCGCACACCGGGAAGCTCTCCGGCCCGTCCTTGGCGGTGAACCGGTACGGCTCGTCCGGCAGGACGACCAAGTCGGTCCCGGTTTGGAGGATCTCCTCCGGAGTGATGCGCGGATAGCGCTTCGTGTGGTAGGCGAACACGTTGTCCACCCCCAAGCGGGCGAGCACGTCCCCGGTGAAGGTGTCTCCCCCGGCGGCACGCCTCGGTGAGCATCCGATCCAGCGAGGTCAACGCCTCCAGGTTCCTTGTGTGGGCTGGGAGAATCGGTCGTCGAATGGATGGGCGGGGGTTGGCCAAGCGCATCAAGGAGGAGCTGAGCTATGGAAGACGAGTTCACGCCGGAGATCGTTCGCGAGCGGATTCCGATCGTCGGGCTGCCGGATGGACTTGAGGCGTTCGCGGTCTACCCTGTGGGCCAGAGGCCGGAGGACCGCAGTGGTCGGCTCAGGCCGCGGAACGCGGAGCTTTCCGCCGCCGGAGGCATCGAAGGCTTCGCTCCGACTGAGGGGATGAGCAAGGACGAGCTCGTGTGGTTTCTGTCTAGGCCGTCCCGGCTCTGGGCGGGCATCCGCTCACGGTGGCAAGAGCGGGCCGTCGAGCTGACATTCGCGATGGCAGGGTGCGGAGGGGTCGTCGTCAAAGTGACCTTGGACGCGTCTTATCGGATCGACACGATTGTCAGGGTTCGGCTCACCCCCTATTGGGCCGAGGTGGCGCGGGAGAAGCTCAGCGAGCTGAAGGGCAAGAGCGATCCGGCGTTGCTGAGGTCGGGACTGCTGCTGATTCTGGAAGGGATTCCGGAGCTCGCGGACGAACGCGGATTGCTTGCTGAACAGGCGCTGGCTGCCCCGTCCCTACCGCCTTCTGGCTCACGGACTCGCGCGGCACGATGGTCCCCCTACGAGTTTGCGCTAAGGGTGGCAGCCTGGTGGTACCGGCGGCCAGAGGGCGCCAGGACGCCGACTGCGGACGAGGCGGTGGCGTGGGCGTTTCCGGAGAGGGACGCTTCGAAGGAGACTTGGACAGGACCACGGCGGCTCGCTGTGGAGAACCTGCTGGGAACGCGGCTCACCGAGGTGCTGAGCTTTCCCGACTACGAGATCAGGGTGCGGGGGCCGCTGACCTGGCGGATAGGTTCGGTGGCGGTCGATGCGAGGACCGCGAGACCTTGGGCGGGGCTGCCCTCGCACGGGGCCAGGCTAATGGGGGAGATCGACGTGTCAGGAGCCAGAGGCGTTTTCGTGGTCGAGAACCAGACGACTTTCCAGGAGGTCTGCGCGCTGCCGGGCGTTGCTGATGAATGGGTCATCATCTGGGGCAAGGGCTACGCCACCCATGGCCTGATCGAGCTGCTTCGGGTGCTGGCTCCGGCTCGCGCGGCGATTTGGAATGACCTGGATGCCGACGGAGTCCGGATTGCCACGGTCATCCAAGAGCGAACCGGCCTGTCCTTGGCGCCGATCGGCATGAATGCCGATGACTGGGAGCAGGGTCCGCATCGCGCGGTCACTCTCAAGGAACTGAAGCGAGCGAAGGAGATAGCCGAGGAACTGGCCGTTTCGGCGCCGGATCCTTGGAGGGGGCTCGCCCAGCGGATTGCCCGGCATCCAGAGCTGGCGGGAGAGAGCCGCGAGCAGCAGACGTTGCACGACGATGTGCTCCCCAGGGTGTCTGCGCTGCTCGCGGCGTTAGCTACTCATTAGTAGGTCCGTCCTTCTACGAGCCACTGAGCGGTCAGCTCCACACGTCCTCGGTCCGGGTCGAAGCCCCATGCGCGTGTGGGCTGGTTGTATGGGTCGGTCGTCGAGGCGTGGGAGAACCAGAGGATCTCGCCACACTCGTCGGCCGCGTCGTAGATGACGCTGTCCTGGCAGGTACCGAGGATGGTCACGCTCTGCTGGGCGGCGACCCGATTGAGCGCCGCGAGGACATCCTTGCGATTGGCGTCGCCGAGGCTGTTGCCGAGTTCGTCCAAGACGAGTAGGCGCCCAGGGACACTGTCGTCGGCGAGGAGCGCGGCTAGGACCAGCTGGATCGCGAACACCTTGATCTGGGCGCCGTTGGCCACCTCCCGATAGGAGACATGCGTCCCGAGCGGAGAACGCCGCCACCGTGGGGTGACACGCCAGATCCATCCCTCGTTCGGGCTGGCAGGTCGGGCGATCTCCAGCTCCAGACGGGCACCATAGCCTCCGTCGCGGTCGAGGTCGAGCTGGTCGAGCCGGTCGCTGATGTCGCGGAGCGCCCGCTCGACGGAGGTCTCGACCATGTCCTGGACCTTGGTGAGGTCATCGTGCTTCGTCCCGAGTTCCGCCTCGGTCCTATGTATGGCCTCCGCACGCTTGGCCCGGCTCCGGCGGATCCGCTCGGAGAGGATCTCGTCATGCTCCTGCTCCGCCATGAGAAGGTCACGGATCGGTTGGGTCACCGTCGTGTAGGCCGAGCGGTGTGGCGCGCCTTTCTCCAGCGGATGTACGGGAGCGTCGAAGCCGGCGGCGATCCCGGCGAGAGCAGGCGTGACCGCCGCTGTCTCGTGGATAAGGCTGTCGACGGCACTCTTCAGCTGCGAGATCGTCTGGTCGAGCGCCCGGGAAGAGGGTCGGCGGTCGTCGACGCCTACGAGAGCGGCCGCAGACTCCAGGGTGTCGCCCCAAGCGGCGGTCCAGTCGTTAAGACGGAGCCGGTCGCGTTCCTCCTGGAGCTGCCCGCTGTCGCGTTTAACCCTTCCGTGCTCGTTCTCTATTTGCTTGATGTTTGCGGTCAGGCGCTCGATCTCCGCCGCATGGTTGTCCACCGCGCTCTTGGCGGTCGTGTACCACTCGTCGGCCTCGTGCCATTCTCGCTGCGCTCCGGCGAGATTCTTCTGTGTTTCGCTGACGGCCAGCTCGCTGGCGGCGATGACCTTGCGTAGTTCAGTCAGGGATACCATGGCACGGGCGGCCTCAAGCAGCCGCTCGGCATGTTCGAGCGCTTTCTTCTTCGCTTTCAGCTCCTCGATGGATTTCTCGTGTGCTCGGAGAGCCGCGTCCAAGGCCTCCCGGGCTCTGGCCAAGCGCGCGGCCCTGCCGAGGAAGGGTTCGGTGAATCCACCCAGCAGGGTTTCGGAGAGGTGGTCATCGTGGACGCGGTCGGGGTTGTTCCGATGCTCCTGTCGTGATTCCAAAGCACCAAGGAATCGTGTGAGGCCGACCTGGCTCGTGACCCCCGGTATGGCGGCCTGCGCCGGTGGCAAGTGGAGAGGGCCATCGGCGAGGACCAGCGTGGAACCCGGTATCCGGGCAAGTTCGGCCTCAGCGCGGTCCTGGTCGTCCGGGCCCACGACGAAGGCGTTACGGTAACGCCAGAGCCTGGGTTCCCATTCGGAACGGTGATCATCCTGGAGTTCCACGACGTCGGCGAGGCAGACGGCGGCGACCCCGGCGTCGGCCAGAACCATGAGGCCATCTTGCGTGGAGCCGTCGTGTCCGTTCTCGACGGCGGCGAGTTGGTCCCGCGCGACACGGACCGACTCAGTGGCTCGTTCAATGGAGAGACGCGCGGAGAGTTCGTGGTCTGCTGCCGTTGCCGTCAGCGACATGTGTTCATCGACGGATCGGCCGTCAGCGCCTGCAGCCAAGACCGTCAGTTCACCGCGCCGCATCCTCTGCTGGTCGAGCTTCTCGTTAAGGCGGCCTAGGCCATCGCGCAGGGACTCCTTCTTCTGATCGGCCGTGTCCCGCGTCGTACGCGCTTTGTCCAAAGTCTGCTGGAGTCCGGTCACCGAGGACATCCGGATCTGCTCGGCTCGGAGTTCGTCGATCGAGGTCTTAAGCTCCAGAACCCGCTCGTTGACGAGTTGGAGTTCGGCCTCCTTAGTCGCGTCCTGCTCGGACCTTTCGAGCAGACCCTTGCCGAGAAAGAGCTCCCATGAACGATCAGCCTGCTCAAGTTCAGATCGGGCCCGCTCCCGGCGTTCCAGGGCTTCGAGCTGGACATTTTCGACCATTTGCCGCCGTTGGTCCTCTGCTTGGCGATCGGCCAGGGTCTCGACCTGATCGGCATGGGCGCGCCGCAGTTCTAGCTCCTTGGTCAGCAGATGATCGCGTCCGGTCAGCGCGATCAGGGCAGCCCCGATCGCCTCGGGCGACATGTCGGTCATCTGCTGCGAGAGCAGGGACGGAACCGAGGGACGGATCGGGGTGTCCAGATAGGCGAGGCAGCGGGGAGCAGACCCGTAGAGCGTGCTGGCCATCTGGCGCGAGCCGCACTCGTTGCTGGAAGGTAGGCCCTGCCACGTGGCGTCGGCCTGGTCGAGCCGCTCCTGATCGGTGCTGCCGTAGACGCCGTGCAGGCCCGGCGCCCAGCGCATGAGCACGTACGTAGGACGCTTGGAGACACGGATCCACACAGTGACCGGATCATCTTCACCAACGTCATCACGGGCGAAGACTCCGACGACATAGCCGTGTTCGGCACCGCCGGCTGCGGCATCCAACCCCGCCGCGCCAGGCCGGAACAGCAGGCCGGCGGCGTATCTGCCGTCCATATCCAGGCGCCACTGCGGATCGCCGAGCAGCAGCGAGACCGCACTGAGGAAGGTAGTTTTACCGGAACCGTTGGAGTCGCCTTTGGGGCCTTGCCCGGTCACCGCCACGAAGCATCCGGGGACGATCGGGACTGGATGGGTAGTCAGGCGCGCGATGTCGAAAGTCTGCACCGCTACCAGCTTCCTGGAGTCGATCACCCCGCCCGTCGGCGAGCCGTCCGGCATTCTCCCGCTGAACAGGCCCTGGCTACGGGTCTTGGTCATGCGTGACGCCTCCTGCGCTGTAGTTCCCGGTGGTATCGGCCGAACGCCGCCGCCGGATCACGTCCGCGAGTACCCCGTCCGGCTCAGCGAGCAGGACGAGCTCTTCCCAGAGCCGCGCGGATGCGGCGGGTGTGAGCCGTGCCAGCTGAGGTCCAGGGGCCAACTGCTTGTTCCTGCCGACGGTACGGACCAACCTTCGCGCAGCCAGCCCGGACAGGGCGGTCTGAACGTCGGCGTCGAAGACCTTACTGTCGAAGATCTGCTCGCGGTCCACAGGCTCGCCGTGATCCCACCTGCTTCCCGTGATACGCCCTTTGGCCCGCGGGATCGCGACACTGTGCAGCAGCAGGAGGACCAGGACAGCCCTCTCGGCCGGGCTAAGGATCCCCTCACCGGCCGCCGCCAGTTCTACTCTGACGTCGTCGGCGTAGCCTGAGGTGTATCCCAGCTCAGTTCTGATCAGAACCCTGCCCTTCTCGTCCAGGCAGTGCCGCACGCTGTCCCGCAGCTCGGGGAGTTGAAGGGCGCGGTGTAAGTGCTCACGGACGGGAGACTCGGAGTCCTCAATGGCCGTGACTGCGGCGCGTACCAGAGCCTGCTCGGCGTCGTTCAACTGCTCGATCCGGCTCATCGTGGCGCTCGTTCTTCATCCGCGAGCCGCGGCAACCGATCGAACGCCTCGCGAAGGACGTCCACCTGTGCTTCACTCCACGCGGCGACGCGCGGTCCAAGCCGGATCGTCTCCACTGTCGGGTCGAGCCACATCGCGGACCTGAGCAGAGCGATCCCGCTGCGGACCTTGCCCACGACGGTTTTAGGGAGTTCTTGCTCGCCGCGAGCCTCGGCAAGCGCGGAGATGACGTCGGCCTCCAGAGCGGGCAGCCCTGGCCACGGATGGGCGTCCCTGTGCCGCCAGCAGCTTCCCAGACAGGCCGCGAAGGTGTGGACCAGCAAGGGGGATGGCCCTGAGCGAGGGTCTTCCTCGAAGGGCTCAGCTCCCGGAGCCCAACCGAGTAGGGCAACGTGATCCGTTCCAAGTCTCGTCGTCACGAGCGAACGACCCGCCCTGATCGCCCCAGCCGAGAGCCGGGGTATATCCGCTGGATCGATCCGGCCGGCGCCTTCGGCTCGGAGCCGGGCCAGTTCCAGCCGGGTGGGGCGGCTATTCACGAGGTTCCCTCTGATCATCGGGCTCTTTACTCAGTCGGAGCTCGACCTGCGACAGATAGGTGACGGAGGCGGCGGGGTCCACGCGGAGAGCGTCCCGCATGACGATCTGGAATCTCGGATCGGAAGCGCAAGCGTGGAGCAGTCGGACTAGGAGCCCGGCGGCCCCCGGCCATCCCCGCTCCAGGAATAGCGCGGTGAGATCGATCTCGCTCTGTCTAGAGAGCAGGACCTCGGCCTGCGCCTTCGCGAGCTCCGACCTCCGCCGTTCACGCTCCTGCATCGCGGCGAACGGATCGTCGCCCGCAGTGGAGGTGGAAGGTCTGGTGGGTTTGGCCCGCTCGGTGGGAGCTGGGGCCAGGCTCTCGAGCTCCCTGACGATCGTTTCGGGATTCAGACGAGGGTAAGGCGGGTCGAACACGAATCCGCTCAACGCCTCGGCGAGGGACTCGGGCGACGATGCTTTGGCAGCCGTCAGATACTGCTCGTGCCGGAGCAGGCCGAAGTCCTCCGCGCGGGCACCCTCTTCGAGAAGGCGCTCCACGAAGTCTGTCCGCGCGCCCAGATACCGCTGCGCCTCGACGATCACTTCGTAGGCCATCGGATCGAGATGAGGAAAGCGCTCGTTGACGAGGAGTGTCACAGCTCTCACGTCCTCAATAAGGCGCGGATGCCGATGCTGATGCCGTTCGGCCACCATCACCTCGATCGACCGGCGTCTTACCAGCAGAAGAAGATAGTTCGCAGCGATACCTAGCATCCCCCGAGCCTTCCGCAGGGCGGATGCGACCTGCTCGCTCGTGGCGTCACCACGCCGGATCGCGGCACCGGTCCGGTCCAGAAGCGACAGAACCTCGTCGATACCGCCCTCGGAGGCGATTCGCTGGAACACGAGCAGCCCGACGGGTGCGTTCGGATGAAGCAGGTGACGCCCCTCGTTCTTCTTGTCAAACGCGGGAATCAGCATTCCGAGATCTTTGAAGGTCTCGTAGCGCTGGTCGAACCGCTGCTCATCGCAGACCCCGGCACACGCCGCCCAAATCTCCCCCCTGGTCAGCCCCTGACCGGAGTCCCTTGTGGCGAACGCGTTGAAGACCGCCTCCGAGATCACATCGACCTGCGGGTCAGGGCTAATCGCGTCCGACCGGGCGGCGACCGGCGCGACGAAGGACTCCCAGGCCGCGAGCCGATGCTTCTTCCCAGGGTCTGGATCCTCCTCGAACAACTGTGTTGCCAGCGGTACCCCCTCAACAGCTGATTGCTACATCCCTAGGCCTTGGCGTACAAGGTTGCATATGAGCCTAATGAGACTCATTGGCTGAGTGGCATGCTAGTAAGAATTTCGCGCTTCAGCCTGGTAGTCACGGCGTTCAGATCAAGGTGGTCCTGGTGATGGCGAACTCGATCACGCTGGCCATGCCAGCTGACGCCCGACGGCCTGTTGTTCTGAGGCGGTGCCTTCAGTGTTGTGTTTCGGCCTACCCGCGAAGCTAAGGAGCCAGCCATGCCGCAGCGCCCGAGTCGGCACCGAATCGCATCTCAGGCGGTAGCTGCCGTGCGCAAGATCTGGGCTGATGCGGGGGCCGCCGTCGATGAGATCGGAGAGGATTATGGGGAAGATCTTCTGATTCGGCCGTGTTTGGGTGAGCATATGGACAAATCGCGGCTCTGGGTCCAGGTCAAAGGAACCGTAGCGGATTTCAACCTCGACTCAGCAAGGTCGCCGTTCGTGCCGTGAAGCGGTCCGGGTCTGATGGAGGTTCTGCACAAATCCCGGACCGCTTCACAATGAGTTGGAAAGCACTGCTTCGCTGGTGCTCAGCGCGATGGAAAGACCAGCCCTCGACCGCACCGGAAATCTCCGGTGTCCCGTAGCGCAGACCTCCACCACTCCGGCGAGCTTGCGCGTCTGCTCGCCGGTGAGTAGCGCGGCGCACCCCTCATGGGCCAGCACCTCACGCGCCGCGTATCCATCGCGGGACACTATCGCTCGCTGAATCAGCGTGGCAGCGACATCTCTCACACCGGGATGTTCTGCGCCCTCAGCGGCGTCGAGAATGGACAAGCCCAGCCGCACGCTGAACATCGTCAGGCCAGGCGCGGGAACGAGTCGCTGGTAGCGGTCCACCAGCACGGCCAGGTCGTCATCGACCGGCTGGTGGGCAGCACGACGGGACAGCACGGTCAGGCACGCCGTCACCGTGTTTTCCCACGGCTCACCAGGAACGGTGTCCGCGAGCAGCGCCAAGGCACCTTGAGCGTCGCCCGCGGTGCTGCTCGCGATGACCGCGACCTGGCGGCCGTCGAGCATCCGTCGGCCGACACCGTTGTGCTGCTGGAGATGCGCGAGCGCGTCCTGCCAGCGGCCCGCGCTGGTCAGGGCGCGAGCCCCCTCGGCTAGCAAGACGCCCCACAACCACTGGCGAACCTCTCGGTGATCGTCGGTGGTCGAGGTGAGCGTTCCCGCCCGCACCGGTAGACCGTCGAGGACGGTGTCGACGCGGGTGGTGACGGCCTCGTACAAGTCGGTGAGGAGCCGCAGAGCGCCGTCGCCGTCACCGTCGCGGATGCGCAGGCGAGCGAGGTTGACGAGGGGTTCCAGCGCACGGCGCGCGGCCTGCCCGCTCAGAGGGCAGGCAAGCAGGTAAAGCTCAGCGTGACGGTGACACCAGGCCCGCGCGAGGTCCGGAAGCCCGAGATCGGAGGCCAGCAGGGCGGCCTGGTTGAAGACGACGGAGGCCGAAGATGGATCTCCGTCGCGCTCGGCCGCGTCGGCGAGAGCGCATAATTCGCCGACGCGGGCATCGAGCGGTGTACAGGCCGGGCGTGAGCGCGCGACGAGGGGAAACCGGCGCGCTACTGGCCCGGCCGGATCCATGCCGCTACTCCCAAATGACCGTTATGGGGTGGTGTGGCCGATCCAGGACGAACCGGCCCGAAGCGGGATCGGAGGTCTCGGGGTTATCGGGCATTTCGAAACGGACGGTACGAGTGCGGTACTCCGTACCCCAGATTTGGACCTGCTCGGCCACCAGTTCCGCGAGGTTCTGACCGGTGGGCCCGTGGCCGATGACGCCGATCTCGTACAGTTTGCCGCCATCGGCCGGTGGGGGAGTGGCGGGGCGGATGGCGAGGTAGGCGAGGTCAGCGCCTCGGGTGGTGGCCATGGAGCCCCAGGGGAACATGGGGGTGACCTGGCCACGGTCCTTGGCCGCGGGCTCGACGTTCATCCGCATCAGGGCATTGTCGAGGCGCAGGCACAACCACAGTTCCATCCACTCCAGCAGCACCCCCGGCGGGAAGAGCACTTCGGTCCACCTCTCGTGCCGTTCGGTGTCCAGTACTCCGGCCAGGGCGTGGCCGTCGACGGCCTGGTCCTTGTGGACCTGCAGGGTCACGTCCTCCTCGGGTGTGAGGGTGACGATGCGCCGTGCGTCGTCGCCGATCCCGCGCAGCGGCATGAAGACCGCCAGTTTGCTGCCCACGCTGTGCCAGCGGTCTTCGCCTCGCTCGAAGGCGATGGTGCGCGAGTTGGTTC
>Ga0233377_1000603_pt1 | contig 15513 bp, 12 predicted proteins | sample ElkDunMinimDraft_6_FD_191540 | JGI IMG/M metagenome (GOLD analysis project Ga0233377, IMG submission 191540) | Fecal eukaryotic communites from dung pellets of Tule Elk in California, USA - Elk Dung E36 | ecosystem: Host-associated > Mammals > Digestive system > Large intestine > Fecal | place...
TGGAGGAGCGCATGGAAGTCATTATGTAGCGTATCGAATGATAAATACCAAGACGAATAAGATTGTGCAACTCGCAGATTTATTTAATAATAGAACGGAGTTAGATAAAAGAGCAGAAAAGCAATTTCGTAAAGAATATCAAATTGATCCAAATGCTAACTTAAAAGACGAAGGTTTTTGGTTTGAAGACGGAAAATTTACGCTGAATGAAAATTTCTATTTCGATCAGCACGATATTGTATTTTATTTTAACCCTTATGAAATTGGACCCTATGCAATGGGATCATTTACTATTCACATTCCGCTTGACAGCTTAAGAGATCTGTCTATCAAAAGGTAAGAGAAACGCCAATTAGTTAGCGTTCTTCAAACATTTTTTAACCTTTTTCTCATGCTTTGCTCGCTCTTCAGGTGTACGATTAGAGTCCATACCTAGGAAAGCCTGACATTTTTTAGCAACGTAGTCAAAGCGATTCAGAAGTTTTTCTGCTTGTGGCGATTCGAAATCATCTATTTTTTTGACTGCTTTATCAATTGAGTCATTTGCTATAACACATTTACAAAATTCCCACTGTTCGCCATACTGCTTTTCTATTTTTTGTAAATTCTCTTGGTTTTCCTTAATTTCATAATTTCGCGTAACTGTATCTGCTTCTGATACAAACGTCGCGGAATCATCCTGTAATTGTTCAGTTTCTACAGGTAAATTAGATGGTTCAGGTGGATTGGAGCAAGAAAAAAATAGTACGGTGGAGACCAGAAGAGAGCTGGATAAATGGGTTTTCATAATTTGGCAAAAACTTTGATAGATGATTTGTGTTCGTAAATATAATAAGAAAATGAAAAATTTAATAGTTTCTTTAATATTCCTCCTAATTGGTTTAACATTCGTTTATTCTCAAGAAACTCCCGACTCGGCAAAATATGCGGATTTAGATGAGTTTGTGGTGAATAGACATTTTGCGAGCCAATACCAGCGCGAACTAAAACGGGTCCAAAAAATTTATCCAATGGCAATTAAAGCAAAGGCGATAATGGACGAATATGAAGAGGAAGTTGCTAAACTGGACAAAAAGCGAGAAGTTAAGAAGTACTCCAAAAAAATGAATAATTACTTGAAAGAGGAGTTTTCGTATTCCATTCGAGATTTATATACAAGTGAAGGACGTCTATTGTTGCAGCTGATTCACCGTGAAACTGGTAAAACGGTTGATCAAATACTAACGGAATATGCGGGCGACTTTCAAGCGTTTATGTACCGAAATATGGCAAAAATGTTTGATCAAGATTTGACGTCTAAATACAACAGTCAAAAGCAAAATTATTATACCGAAATTGTTATTCTAGATATCTTAAATGGCGAGGTTGAATTCAATCCAGCAATGGATAAAATGACCAAAGAAGCCTTCAAGCAGTCAAAAGAAGAATATAAAAAACAGAAAAAGGAAAATAAAGTTAAACAACGCGAATACAAAGCGATCGTAAAAAAGAAAGAAAAAGAAGAGAAAAAAGTCGCTAAACAGAAGAAGTAATGTTTTAAATCACTGTGCTTTCCATTTGTTAGCCAAATCTTTCCTCACGCGACTCAAACTTTCGGGTGCAATTCCTAAATACGAAGCTACCATCCATTGTGGTACGCGTAGCATGATGTCGGGATACAATTTAACAAAGTCCAAATAACGTTCTTCCGCCGTTGCACTTAATAGTTGTGTAATTCTTTTTTGAAGGTGACGGATATGGTTATGAAGTAAACGTTCATTAAAAGCGCTAACCAATTTCACATCGGTGGATAGGGAGGTGAAAAAGTCATTTTCTAAAAGAATAACTGTACTGTCTTCCAAAGCTTCCATGTAGTAATTCGTAGGGATATTGAAATAGATACTATCACGGTCAGATAAAATCCATCCTTCAGGCGCAAAATGCAAAATGTGTTCTTTGCCCTTATCATCCATTGAATAATAGCGCAACAATCCGCTTTCTACAAAAAATGAATGGCTGCAATTATCACCAGGCTTCATGATGAAATCACCCTTCTTTATTGCTTGTTTTTTGATTTTATGGCTTAAAAGACTTAGTTGAATCGACAAGTTTTCCTCATCAAAGGTGCTGTTTTTTAATAAAAAGGATTCGAATGTTACTAACTCTTTCATCAGATGTATTAATTCACGTAGGTATAGGTGATTGTTCCTTCCTGTAAACCAGAAGTGGAGGAGGAATAGTTGAATTTCGACTTTTTAGCGAAGTCTAATGCGTAGGAAACCATGCAGCCGTCAGTTGCAGAACCGGGTGCTGGTTTTGCTTCAACAACTTTTCCACTTTGATCAACTTTTATTGCAATAATTACTTTTCCTGAAGTTCCTTGTGGACACATATATCCAGGTGCGGGAACGTATGAGCCATTTCTACCTTTTAAACTGTAACTGACCAATACTTCACCTTTTGCTGAATTTCCAACGCTATTTTGGCTAGCTCCGGAAGATTTTGCCGCTGCACTTTTATTTTTCTCGGCTTCTTCCTGTGCTTTCTTGCGTTTCTCCATATCGCCTTGGATTTCTGCTCTTTTAATAGCACCACCTGCCTCTTCAAACATACTTTTTTCTAAATCATAAACGCTTTGTTCCACATCTGCAAGCGATTTTGAGTTGGAGTAGGAGCGATCATTCGTTGAATTGGAGGATGAACCATCCGATTTACCACTTGAATTTTCATCACGAGCAGCATTTTTAACCTCTCCAGTTGCAGTCATGCGTTGCTCCACAATTTCCATGGGTTCCAACTTTAATTCAATGATATCGTCAGCTTTTTTATTTAAAAGGTGACTGATATCCGGACGCTGAATGAAACCATATTGCACACGAACGCTAGATACAATAATGTAAAAAGCGACCATCGCAAAAAGGCCATATTTAAATTTGTCTAAGCGTGACAGAAAATCATTCATTGTCGGCTAATTTTAAAATTTTCAAATCGGTGATGTCAAAATAACTGATGCCGTCTTTGTCTGTTAAAATTAATAAATTTTCATCAAAGATGCGAATGCTACGGTAGATCATAGGTACCACATTCGCTCCTTTTTTGTTAAAAATTCCATATAAAGCTCCATTGTTCACAATCAGCAATTCATTTTTTACCAATTCAATGTTGTTGTAACCTGTTTCAATCACTTTAGTTGCTTGCTTATCAATAACACCATAAAGCGACATCTCCTGAACAATAGCTAAATTGCCTTTAAAGCTTTCTGCATAGTCGTATGTTGCAGGAATGACCAATTGATTAGCTCGGTTTATATAGCCCCATCGTCCCTTGCGCTTCACGGCAGTTAATTCTTTCCATTCTCCGATTCCCTCATTCTTCAGTGGTACAATTTCTTTTCCTTTGGTATTAATCACACCATAATTGTTGTTTTTAGCAACAATGGCGCTACCTTCTTTAAATTGGCAACGATTCATATAGTTTGGAATTAGGTCGAATTGCGGTGCGATTACTTCTTCACCTCTCGCGTTAATATACCCCAAAGATCCATCGTAAACTACTATTGCTAAGCCCTCTGATAATTGACCAATTTGATCGTATTTATTCGGGATAATGATCTGACAAGTAGGTTTCATCAATCCGAATGATTCACCATTTCCGTAGATTATGAGCGAATCTGTGAAAAATTGAATTTCTTCAAATGCTGGATGGACAATATATTTACCTTTTGTGTCAATATATCCTTGTAGACCTTTTTCTTCCACTTTAGCTTTTCCATTACTAAATGAAAATGCTTCTGAAAATCGTTCGGGTATAACTTGTTCTCCAATGGTGTTGTAGTATCCAAATAAGCTATCCTTTAATCCGTATAGTAATTCTTCAGAAATTGCCCCAAGGTCTTTGAATTCTGGTTCAAAAATTACAGCTCCTGTACGGTCAATCATCCCATATCGTTCAAAACGTTCAATGATCGCCCTTCCATGCTCAAAATCAGCTCCACCACTGTATAAAAAGTCGATTACGACGTCACCTTTTTTGTTGATATAACCAAATTTGTCGTTGATGGAAACCAGGGCAAGTCCCTCCTTAAAAGTACTTACAGATTGGTATATTGGTGCAATGACTTGTACGCCAAGATTATCCATAAAGCCATACTTCCCTTTCAATTCAAATGGTAATAAGGCAAAATCCATGAAGGATAAGTCCAATTGTAATTTTTCTAAATGAGGATATTCTGGGTATTTCATCGCAAATGCATTGATGCTTTCTGCAGAATATTCGTAAACGCTAAGTTGGTACAGTCGTTCCCATGCAACATCTCGCATGATATTGTCCTGATAGCGCTCTAAAAATAACTCAAGTGAAGCAATCGTATTTGGTTTTGTTACTAACTCATACAAAATTGTTTCAGCCTTACTGCGGTATGAATTAGTTGGCTCTACTTCTAAAAAATGCTCATAACTGTCAATTGTACCTGCAACTGTTAGTTCGTTGTATCGTGAAAGCATATATAGATTTTCGGCTTCTCCAGAAAAATCAGAATTCGGATAAGTACTTTGAAAATTTGCATAAGCTGCAGATGTATTGCTAACTTTTGCTTCCTCAAGTGCTAAACTATCTCTTAAATAGATGGCTCGAGGGAATTCATCTGCCCAATTGTGTTGTTGAATAAAATTGGTATAAGAAGCGATAGTATGTTCCTTTTGTGCAATTTCAAAATAACTGCTGCTAATCAGCTGACGTAAACTGTCTATCTTATTCTCATTTACATAACTATTGTAACGTGCCTTTTGATTAACTTTTACCAACGAATAGGTTGATTTAGCTCGATTGATGTATACATATGCAGAATCTAAATGATGAAAGGGATTGTCTCTTCTGAAATAAATGGTAGCCAAACCGAAGCTTGCAATGCTGTTGTTTGATTTCAAACTTTTTTCGAATGTCTTTTTAGCCTTAAAATAGTCGTATATCCTCAAAGCCTCATATGCTTTGTCAATTTTTCCAGCATACGAGTCATTCCCAGCAAATAGTATGGCTACAGCGAATATTAATGGAGTCAATTGCAAGTTTTTCATGTTGTAAAATTAACTATTTTGAAATCAATATTAATGCATTAATGTACAGTGAGTGATTAAAAAAATAAAAATAAATGATTTCAGATAATTTCTTCGAAGGGAAGGCGATGTTTATTCGAACAAAGGGCAACTTGAAGTTGAATTTCTAGCTGGCTTACACGTGATAAAACTGATTCCAATCTCATGCGTGTTATGGCTAACATTACTCAACCTAGAAATTGTTAAGTCAAACGAATATTGCAAAGAAAATTGTTGGTTTATCTTAAATCCAGCCATGAAAATGACCGCATCTTGATTTCTAAATCCAGCGCCAAAATTAAACATATTTTTGATATCCAAATTTAGGTTTAAGTCAAAATTTACTGGACCAACAACTGGAATTCGAACCATCATCGCAGGAACTAAACCTAAGTTTTCATTCAAAACAAAGCGGTATCCACCATTAAAAGCAAAGTGAAAGCGAAATTGTGAATCGTAACCTGTTTCCCACCTTGAAACAATCAATTGATTGGCCATGAAACCGATGTAATAATTTTCTCCATTCCACCAAGCACCAAAATGTGCGTCTGGTCGAACCATACTAATTTCTTGCATTACCGCCGGATCTGGCGTTATAGTGGTAGAACCTTTGTGATTGTAACCAAACTGTACAACTCCACCATATACACCTAAAGAAAGGCGCGTTTTTTCGGTGAAATTAAAGTGCGCAGCATATGCTAAATTGAAGCGACTGGTTCCCATCTGACCAATGCGATCACCCTCAAACTTTGCACCTAAACCGTGTCGGGCACTTAGAAATTTTTTACGTTTTGTGTTGATTGGAATACTGGCTGTTACAAATCCACTACGTGGCGCTCCTTCTAAACCAACCCACTGCGCTCTGTAAACACTGTGCACGTCAATACATTTTTTGATTCCCGCATGCGCTGGATTCATAGCAAATTGATGCAACGCCCATTGGGAATATTGTGGTAGCTGTTGGCTAAATAAAAAACCAGAGAAACTTAACGCAATAAGAAATAGATATAGAATTCTCATCTGCTTATCGAATTAAGGTAATACTACCTTTTAAGATTTGTTTCTCACTATCACGAAGTTGCAACTCGTAAAAATACACGCCTTCGTTTAGTTCTCCCAACTTACCTTTGCCATCCCACGCTTTTTCCAAGTTATAACCTGTAGCTTGATAAATATGTTGTCCCCAACGGTTGTAAATGTTCAACAAACAGTCGGGATAAGCATCAATTCCTAATACAACCCAAGTATCATTCTCTCCATCTCCATTGGGCGAGAAGGTGGTTGGAATAAAAAGTCCACTTTCAACGTAAATAGTAATGTAATCAATGGCTATACAACCTGTAATGGTGTCTTCAATTTTTAAGGTATATGTGGTTGTTTGCGATGGATTTGCTACTGGACTGGTGATGTCAATAGCAGAAAGTGCATAAGAAGGTGACCAAGTTGCGATGGTGTTTATACCGATCACAGCATGTAATTGAACAACTTCATTTTGATTGATGTGTTGATCTTGTCCAGCATCTAAAGTTAGGGTGGAAACTGTAACTGGTGTTAAGTTTTGAGTCAATGTTACCGGACAACTCGTGTAGCATGAAGTTTGCACTGAAACAACATCACCTGTTTGAAGATTGTTTGTGTAATATACAGAATCACTTGTAGTTGCAACGTGTGTGTTGTTTACAAACCACATGAACACACCAGGATCTTCGCAGTTTTCGCGTTCAGCATATGCAGCAACGATAGTGTTTGCACAAATGCTACTTTCAATTCCTGCATTTAAAACAGGAACCAAACGATCGATTGCCGGACCAGTAATAGAAACATCCAAGGTGAATTCTGCAGGAAGTGTTATACCAGTGCCTGAAAGTTCACCACTCAAAACTAGATAATAAACAGTAGCAGGATTTAAACCTACAGCAGTGATTGTTTGATTAGTTGTTTGTTGAGCGATACAATTTCCAATGGGTGTATAACCATTACCAATGCAAGGTGTTGTTGTTTCAATCAAAACGGCGTTGAAACGGGTGTCGCGACCTGCCTCATTTTCAAATTGAATATTCGATAAATTGATCTGAATATCGCCACCAGCGTCATTGGTAGAAAATCTCAACCATATTGTGTTGTTTGGTGTAAAACACTGATTGAAATCATCTTCACAATTGGGGCAAAATGTTTTGTTAGATCCAATGTTATTCACTGTCACAGTAGTATTGGGACAAACATCTAGTGCCATATTACAATTGTTATAGGCTTCTTGCCCAAATCCAATCGTACTTAAAACCAATAAAAAGAACAGTGTACTAATTTTCATGTCACACAAATTTAATCGTTTGATGGATTTAAATCTACTTTTTCTACTAAAATGATAGAAACTTGATTCTTTTAAACGGAAAAATGCGGACGAGATTGCTCAAACTCTCTTTTCTTTTGTAATTTTGATAGCGTATGAGTGCAATAGGAGTATTCGATTCTGGATACGGTGGATTAACAGTCTTAAAATCGTTGATGGCGAAGTTGCCACAGCATGACTTCATTTATTATGGAGACAATGGACGTGCACCTTATGGTGAACGATCTTTTGAAGAGGTGTATGATTTTACCTTGGATGCAACTAAAAAGTTGTTTGATTTGGGATGTCCACTCGTGATTCTTGCTTGTAATACTGCTTCGGCTAAGGCGCTTCGAACGATTCAACAAAAGTATTTACCTCTATACGAACCTAACAAACGCGTTCTTGGTGTGATTCGACCAAGTGCTGAAGTGGTAGGTGAATTATCTAAAACTCATCACATCGGTTTACTCGCAACGGAGGGGACGGTTCGTTCAAATTCCTATAAATTGGAATTGGAAAAATTTTCTCCACATATTGAATTGTTTCAGTTGGCTTGTCCTAAATGGGTTCCGTTAATTGAAGAAGATTTGGTTTACTCTGAGTTCGGTAAAGCACAAATTCAAAAAGATGTGAATACCTTGTTGGCACGTTCTCCGCAAATAGATACCATTATTTTGGCGTGTACGCATTATCCAATTATCGAAGATTTAATTCGATCGGTGGTTCCACAAGAAATTCAGTTGGTGGCTCAAGGTGAGATTGTAGCACAAAGTTTAGTCGACTACTTGGAACGCCATCCCGATATGAACGAAAAAATCGCCAAAAATGCGACAGTTACCTATTACACTTCGGGCGATTCTGAATTATTCGATCGACAAGCTAAAAAGTTTATGAACCTAGAAACACATTCTAAATTTTTATAATACCTCTTCGCTTTCTGAAAATTTGATTGAATGTTGTTCCAATTCCTCTAAAATTGGTTCGTAGATTTCTTTTGTAATTGGCAGTAAAACACCAGTCGCTGTAATCACTTCCGTAAGAATCATCTTTGCACAAATACCAACTGGCAATCCAACTGTATTCGACATTGCAGTATAAACTTGGTCTTCACCTAAATTTACCATGCTTGAAGTTACTTTGCGCGTTTCGTTACCCAAGGTGTACACAAATTCGTGAAGCATTACCAACATGTCTTTGTCACCTTCATTCAACGTCCATTTGCGCTCCAAAATGATTTGTAGCAATTGAGCTGGAGTTGGGGTAGGGCAGATCAAGTTTTGTTCTGACTCAAACAAGCCTAACCATTCAAATTTGCTGTATAAATGGATGCGGTCTGCACCTAAAAACTCTTTGAATTTGTCCTCAATTGACATGGTCGGATGGTACGGTAAAAATGCATTTAAGAAGGTTCTTGGTGAACATTTCTCCATATCTACCATTAAATAAGAATCATCAGTTATTCCTAATTCAACAAAAACACTCCAAGCCTCACAGTAATCTGGTCTTCTTAATGTACCTCTGTAAATTGTCGGAATATCATCCAATCCATAAACACTTCTATAAGAAAGTGAATCTCTATTTGGATAACCTGTGAAATCTCCAAATCCTTCAATGGACATGTGATCTAAACGTGCGTACAAGCGAGAATAAGGAATGTATTTGTAGCGACCATTTCTAATAAAGCTTGCTGCTCCACCTGATCCTGCCAAAACGACATTTCTCGGATTCCATGTAAACTTGTAATTCCAAGGATTATCATCTGATTCTGGTGCAATCAATCCACCACAAAATGATTTGAAACTTTCTAAATGTCCACCTTTCTCTTTGATTTCATCAATGATTTTCATGGCACTCATATGGTCAATACCTGGATCAACCCCAATTTCATTCATGATAATTATTCCAGCATCTTTAGCAGCTTCATCCAAAGCTTTCATCTCTTTTGAAATGTATGAAGGAGTAATTAAGTTCTTTTTAAATTCAACACAATCGTTTGCTACATCAATGTGAAAACGTGCTGGAAGCATGGAAATAACTAAGTCAGCTTTTTCAATTTCAGGTCTGCGTTGATTAGGATCCAAAGCGTCGAAGTTTAACGCAACACCATTTGGATGATTGTTTAACTTCTTCTTTACAGTATTCAAATCTTGATCTGTTACGCGAATGGTCCATTGTTGAGTTGCTGCTTCTTTCAGTAAATATCTGATAAGAGAAGATGCAGACAACCCTGCGCCAAGAACTAAAATTGATTTCATTTTTTTCTAATTTGAGTACGCAAATGTAACAATCCTTGCCATAGAATTAATTTGAAAGCATTAAAATTTACGTAAAATTGAATAAAAAATCCTAAGCCACATGTATGTAGCGCATTACGTTAAAGCAAACGTTTGTAAATACTAGTTTTGGATTGGCATTTCTATCAATTTGATAGTGTGCATCGTTAAAAGTATCGTTAAATGCGATGATGTTGTTTCCTGTTATAAAGCGTGCAAATTTCTGTAAAAACTCGTTTTCATCAGTTGAAACACGAAGCAAAACGTCTTCCGTATAATTTTTTAACAAGCTTTGACGAAACATGTGTAGACAATATTCGATGAAGTGCTTTTGTCTTTCGCGACTTTCTCCTCCGATTTTTTCTGACCAATCGAGCATGGCATTTACATCTTTTTTATAGCAAACGCGCATAAGGTCAATAAACATTTCGCGGTCATCATCGATCTGACTGTTGTTATTGGCAATTCGAACGGCATCTATTAAATTTCCTTCCGCACGCAGAGCAATAGAATCCGCATTGGATAAACTTAAATCGAATTTTTCTCTTAAATATAAACTCAAATCACTTGTTTCCAAACGCGGAACGGTTGTGATTTGCGTTCGTGATAAAATCGTTTGAAGCATTTTATCCTGTGCATTTGCAAGCAACAAAAAGATGGTCTTTGCTGGTGGCTCTTCTAGAATTTTCAATAATTTATTGGCTGAAACAACATTCATTTCCTCCAATCCCCAAATGAGCATAACCTTATAACCACCTTCGTACGATTTTAATGAAAGCGACTTAATGATTTCAAGACTTTCTTCAGAACCAATCGTTGGTTTGCGTTGTTTCGGATCGATGAAGTTGGTCCAATCCGACAAGTCGAAATAAGGGTTTGCTTTCACCATATCTCTCCACGGACGATACAATTCTTTGGAAGTTTTTGCTTCGGAAAGTACAACAGGAAATGAAAAATTCAAATCAGGATGCTGTAAATCTGAAACTTTTAAGCAAGCATCACATTGACCACAACTATCATGTTCTTGTCGATTTTTACAAAATAGGTATTGAGCGAAGGCAAGTGCAAGTGGTAGCGTCCCATATCCTTCATTTCCCAAAATTAATTTTGCGTGACTAATCTTTCCACCATTGACTTCTTGAATAAGGTGTTTTTTTAATTCGGATTGTCCTATTACCTGTGAGAATTGCATAAAGTAAAATTAACTTTTTTTTGGAATAGTTTTTGTAAATTTATTTTCTAGAATTAATTTTTTTAATTAAATTTCAATAAAATATATAAACCGAACAAAATGAAAAAACAAGTATTTATTGCTTCGTTGTTTTTTGCGAGTTTGAGTACTATCACTTTCGCTGCAGAAGTAACCCACGATTTTACAACTAAAAAAGAAATTAAAAACGGTATCAGTGTAACAGTAGTAGTTTCAAGTGAAAAGGGAGCAGTTTCTGGAGCATTGATAAAAATCACTAGCAATGGTATTACTATTGGTGCTGCAACTACGGATGCTGCTGGTAATGCAACTATTAATATTGCATCTTACAATAACCAATTAGTTCGTATTGATGTTTCTCACTCGATGTATAGAGATGATAAGAAAGTAGATGTTGTATTAAGTGCAACAACTCCTATTTTATTTAATTTAAAGTCTAAAACTGCATCAGTAGACGAGGTTGCTGCTAAAGAAGCAGAACAGTTAAAACGTCAAGAAGAAGCAAAACGAGCGACAGAAGAGGCTTCAAAACGCGCTGAAGAAGTGAATAAAACTGCAGCAGAAACAGCAGCAGGTGCCGAAGAGGCAAAGCGCTTAGCAGAGCAAAAGAAAGCTGAATCAAAAGCTATTCAAGATGAGTTGGAAGCAAAGAGAAAGGAACAAGAGGCACGTTTAATTGCTGAAAAAGCGGCTAGAGATGAAGCTGCTTTGAAAATGCAAGAAGAGGCAGAAGCGCGTCGTAAAGCTGCTGAAGCAAATCGCTTAGATGATGTAAAGAAAGATGCGAAATCTACTGAGAAAGATGCTAAGGCAATGCAAAAAGAGCAAGAGGACCGATTAAAAGAAGCAGAGGCAAGAGCTGCAGCTCAAAAGCAAAGCGCTAAAGACGAGGAAAAACGTCAAAAAGAAGCGGAAGCAACTAAAAAAGCTGCTGAAAAGCAACAAAAAGAAGCGGATAAAGCAAGAAAGGCTGCTGAAAAATTAGCGAAAGAAGCTGAAAAAGAAGCTAAAGCTGCTGAAAAAGCGAAAAAAGCTGCTGAAAAATTGGAGTCAAATATTGCTAAATTAGATAAAGAGCAAGGAAAAATTGATTCTTCACGTGAAAAATTAAAAAAGCAAACTGATAAGTTGAATAAGGATTTGGCAAAGGGAAAATCTGACACGACTAAGATTCAAACGAAGTTGACTCAAGTAGATTTAAACAACGCTAAGTTAAACGAGAAACAATCAAAATTGGATAAAAAGCGTAGCAAATTGATGAAATAATCAATGCTAGCATTATAAAAAAATGGGCGACAGTACTGTCGCCCATTTTTTTATATATAATCTTCACTGTTTCCCTAACAAGGTTGGTGGAATTTTCAATCTTCAATCTTCAATCTTCAATCTTCAATTTTGAATTTTCAATTTTGAATTTTGAATTTTCAATTACCAGCGTATTCAACCCAATTGTTTTCTGTTTCAGAAAGTCGAACAGTTAACGCCAAGTGGTCTGGAATTGCAACGCGCAAAAGTTCCCAAATAACTAAAGCTATGTTCTCTGCAGTTGGATTTTTACCGTTAAACTCTGGACAATCTAGGTTTAAATTTCTGTGATCAAATCGATGAGCGATTTCATCTCGTATAATCTGTTTTAATTTCCCTAAATCATAAACATATCCAGTTTGAGGATCCACCGGACCTTCAAGCCATGTCTCTAAAATATAGTTGTGTCCGTGATAATTGGGATTACTACATTTTCCAAAAACGGATTGATTTTTCTCGTCCGACCAACCTTCTACAAAAAGGCGGTGTGCGGCATTAAATGTCTCTCTTCTGCAAACTTTCATTTATATCTTCTTCTATTTCTGTACAAAAATGGGAAATTATCTCCTTAAAGCAAAAAGAAAATTAAGAGGACAATAATCTAATCAAGTACTTTACTAAACCTGTAAAAGCTATTCGCATACATTATAAATAGGAAAGGATTTTTTCCTCTCGCAAATGCTGGTGCTCACTATTATTCAGAAACAGTTGTTTCTGGTGAAATGATTCGCAATCCAACAACTGTTACGTCATCTGTTTGTTCATTGTCATCCATCCATTCAACAAATTCAGAAGCAATAACAACTGCTTGACTAGGTAAAGGAAGGCGAATATTTGCCATAAATAAGTCGATTAAGCGCTTAATGGAAAATTTCTTTTGTTGAATCCCACCAAATTGATCGTAATAGCCATCTGTAAACATGTAAATGGTAGTTTCCTTCCCTAGGTCATAATGATGTGTGATATAGTTTGAAAAGTTTGGTCTACTATCACCAATGTGTTTATTGTCACCCTTGCGAATACTAAAGTTTTCACCATCATGAATGAGCATTTTTGAACCTGCACATGCATATTGGAGTGTATTGTGCTTGCGATTAATAACACAAACGGTCATTTCCATTCCATCATTGATTTTTTGGATGTTCCCCTCTTTTAGCATTTGATTCAAACGTTCATCCATTTCATCCAAGATTATTCCTGGATCGTGTATGTGGTTTTCTAGAATGATTGAATTCAATAAGTTGATTCCTAAAATCGACATGAAAGCACCCGGTACACCATGTCCTGTTCCATCACCAACTGCCACAATGGTATAGTCTCCCAATTGATTGCACCAGTAAAAATCTCCCGAAACAATATCCTTCGGTTTGTAGTAAACAAAACTATCGTTGAATTGACTTTGAAATTTATCCATCGCTGGAAGTAAATTCATTTGGATACGTTTTGCATAATTAATACTTGACTTAATATCTGTACTTTGTGCAGCAATAATAGAGTCCTGCTTTAACTTCTGGGTAATGTTTCGTGCAACAACTAAAAATCCGACTGCTTTGTTCGCTTCAGAGACAGAGTAGAGTAATGAAACATGCTGACCAAGCCATTGTAATTTACCAGAGGCATCAATGATTGGGAATTCGTAATACGTTACTTTAATGTTGTTTAATAGCTGTTCACGATAAAAATTAATAACCGAAGAAACATACTCTTCTGGAATGATGTCAAAAAAAGTTCTTCCTATCAAATTGTCTTTTTCTTCATTCAAATACCTGGTGAAACGGTTGTTTATGAATTGGAATTTCCCTTCAATATCAATTTGATAAATAAGGTCTTCCGCATTTTCCACTAGGATTTCATACGTGTTTTGAATGTTTATCTTATCTGAAATGTCTTGTCCAATTAAAACAGTCAAATCTGCTGAAAGTTGTTTAACTTTCCATTCATACCAATTAATTTCTTGCTTGATGTTCAATAATGGATTGATAAAAGTTTTACCATCTTTGAAATTAACAATATTACCAAATTTAGAATCTTCACTTGAAGCAATAAATTGATCCATAAATGTAATTGGCTTGTCTATCAGTTCTCTTGAATCCGCTAATACGTGATTGGAAATATTCTTACTCACAAATTTTAACTTGGAGTCTTTATCAATGGCTAATACTATAAAGTGACTACGATTGATAATGGATGAAATGAATGCCAGTTGGTGAAATGAACTGTGTCGAATTATGTTGAATAACACAGAAATGAAAGCCGAAATAAAAATCGGAATTATCAGTAAATGTCGGTCATAATTGATGTCTTCTGAAGAGAGAATAACAACGATACAAATGATAATATAAATAATGCAATAGATTAATATTTGGCGTAAACTTTCAAAGATCAATGGAGCAACCGAAGAAATTAGGATGATCATGAAGGCATAAAACGGATTTAAGGAAGAAATGTACAAGCTATACAAATTAAAGCTTAACATAATTGTAAACGCCAAGAATCGGAATACTATCGATTTCTTTCCTCTTTTTCGATGTTTGATTTGAAAAATGTAACACAACAACATCAATGCCGCTGTAATCAATACTAGTACATGATCGATAACAATTGAATTACTGATAAAAGGCGCAAATTCGTTTGTTATTAAGTGAACAATTAGCCCGGTGAGGATTATTAACTCAGCATAATTGTGATTGGTATAAAATTCCTCCGAATAGAATTTTTCAAGCGTTTGATTCCTCTTGATTTTAAAATAGAAGTAGCTATTTAAGATAACAACGATGACAATGATTAATAGAATCAGATAATTATTTCTAAGAAGGGGTTTTTCAACATCAAAGGATTGTGAACTAACTTCACTAAAATAAACACCATTGTAAGTCGCTTTTACTTCTATTTTGTAATGATCGCCAGGTAAATTGATTAATGAAATCTTGGTGTTTGTTGTTAAATCCGACCATTCATCTTGGTAGTTTTCAATGCGATAGGAATAAAGGACGGTCTTCGTTTTTGGATTTTTTGATAAAAATTGGATTGCCACTATGTTTGAGTTCAACCTATCTCTTTCTTGTGAAATAGTGATTGCAGGTGTTTTTGGGTTGGGCATTTGGAAAAGAAAGTCAAAGTCAAGCTTGTATAAACCTTCAAGTGTTCCTACATATGTCGCATTTCCCACCTGAAAACTTGAGCGCATGTGTGTTTCGTATCCTCCAAAATCGGTACCTGAATCGTAATTGCGGTATTTGAGAATTTTTCCTTTCTCATTTACTTGAATCACGTTAATTCCTTTGTTTGTACCAATAATTAGATTGCCATTATTGTCAGAATTTA
>Ga0233377_1000604_pt1 | contig 15474 bp, 7 predicted proteins | sample ElkDunMinimDraft_6_FD_191540 | JGI IMG/M metagenome (GOLD analysis project Ga0233377, IMG submission 191540) | Fecal eukaryotic communites from dung pellets of Tule Elk in California, USA - Elk Dung E36 | ecosystem: Host-associated > Mammals > Digestive system > Large intestine > Fecal | place...
AACTCCAGTTGCCGGCCGGTCGTGATATCCACCGCCTTCCAGCGGTCGGCCATGTCTGCCAGCAGCGGCAAGCGGTTGGACCAGTCCTTCAACCGCTGTGTCACCGGCCGGTCGCCCATGCGTCCGGACCGGAACACGTTCTGGCCCACCGGTGTGGTCCCGTCGACCAGCACTCCACCGTCATACTCCGCCAACTCTGCATCCTCGACGTGCTCGCGCGGCGCTCCTACGCTGTAGCGCAGCGTCCTCCCGTCCCGGGCCAGCGCGAAGTCCCTGACATCCGCGAGGTCGGTGACAACCGGCTCCGCCCTGGCGCCGTCCGCCGCCGCCCGCCACACCCCGATCCTGTCCTCATGCAATGCCCGGTAGTAGATCCAGCGCCCGTCGGGCGACCAGGTGGCCGTTGAGGGCAAGACAATTCCCGCCACATCGCGCAGCGGCAGGCCGCCCTCTGCTACACGGAGCGGCAAGGCACCCTCCTCCAGCCGCTGCACGTACCACACCGTGTCGTAGGTGTTGCGCTCGATGGACGCTCGCTCGGTACGGTAGGCCACGCGCGTTCCGTCGGGCGACAGGACGGGCGGACCGATGTCGACCACCTCCACCAGCCTGCGCGGCGGGATGGCGCTCACCTGCCCAACCAACGGCAGGAGCGCAGCAAGGGCCAGCCCCGCGGCGATCCGCCTCATGCGTTTGCCGCGCAGTGTCACCATCCCGCCCGGAGACGCTCGCCGTGCATGCAGACAGGCCACGGGGCGGCTACCAGCGCTTGGACAGCGAGAGCGTGACGAACCGACCGACCGGAGAGTAGTTGGTCGAGTCGTAGGGCGGCACATGCACGCCGGCCGGCACGTAGAAGGGTGGATCCCGATCCAGCAGATTGCTCGCGGTCACCGCGAGGTCCAGCCCGGACCACGCACCCACGTTCTCGGCGAAGGCGTAGCGGAGCGTCGTGTCGAATGTGGTGAACGAGGCCGTCTGCACACCGCTCACCCGGTTCACCACGCCCCCGGCATGGTTCGCAAACACCGAGGCCTCGAACCCGCCGCTGCTCCATAGGGCCCCCAGCCGCGCATTGAGCCTGGCCGGGTTGTGCAGCGTTCCGGAGAGGTCGTAAGCACTGGTAGACACGCGCTGCGTGCTGTCCAGCCAGCTGGCCGATCCGCGAAACGCCAGCCGGCCCGCTGCCAGGTCGAGCCGGTACGCGCCGGACAGATCCAGCCCGCGGATGCGCTGCTCGCTGGCATTCACGTACTGCGCCCGGAGGATCGCCACCACCCGGCCGGGGTCGTAGGGTTCCCCAGCGTAGTTGAGCATTCTGTCTGCGGCCGCGATCACAGCCGCCTGTTCGGCAGGCGTAGGATCGGGACGGACGAACTCGGCGAAGATCGGGTCGGCCAGCGCCTGCGAGAAGTTGGTGATCGGCTCCACCACGCGTTCGGTGTAGTCGATGTCGAACCAGGTCAACTCCATCTCCAGGCCAGGGATGGTACGCGGATGCCAGGCAGCCGAGGTGGTCCACGTGCGTGCACGCTCGGGGTCCAAGTCAGGATTGCCCCCGCCGAAGACCAAGACCGTGGCATCTTCCGGGAATCCGGTCCCTCCCAGTTCCGCCGCCAGCGTGAGCTGCACGAGCTGCTCGCGGTATAGCTGGAACAGGGTCGGCGCCTTGAACGACCTGCCCCATGACGACTTCAGGGTGAAACTCGCATTGGGCGAGTACACCACCCCCACCTTAGGGGTGGAAACGCTGCCAAAGGCGTCATGGCGCTCGCCCCGCATCGCAGCCGTCAATTCCAGCCGGCGGCCGTCCTCCGCCCCCGCCGACGGCCGCAGCAACGGCAGGTTGAACTCTGCATACGCAAAGCGGCTGCCGGCCTCGCCCTGGATCGACGGCGTACCGGTGAGCAGGTTGTTCCACAGGAATTCATTGCTGCGATGGCCGGCGCCCAGCGCCACCCGCGCGTCGCCTGCCGGCATTGCGAACAGCGGCCCCTCGGCGGTGACCTCGTACATGCGGCTGCGGTTGCAAAAGCATTCGTCGATCAGCAGGGTAGACGCGCCCGCCTGCACGCTGATGCGCGCATGGGGATTGCGGTGCTCGTCCCGCCCCCACACGCCCGCCACTGACAGCGACCACGTCCCCGGCAGCGCGAACGCGATGCTGGGCGCCAGAAACGTCGTGGTCGTCTCCGGCGTCCACCTGTTGTACACCGCCTGGTTGGCGCCGTAGTAGGTATAGAACTGATCGCGCCCGGATCGCATGGCGTCCAGCCCCAGTTCCACCGATTCTCCCACCGACTGGTGCACGCTCAGCAGCGCACTGCGCTGGTCCACCTCGGGCAGCAGCATCTGCGGCGTATTCAGGTGGCGGGTGTAGGGCCGCTGCCAGGCGTAGATCGGCTGCGCGGACACGTCCTGGAAGGTGGCGATCAGGCCCCCGCTCCCCCAGGTACCGCCGGCCGTCGTGGTGTACTCGCGACGCGTACCGCCGCCGCCCGAGGCCGTTCCGTGCCGCACCCCCACCGACACGCCATCGAAGTCCCGCTTCAGGATCACATTGGCCACGCCGCCCACGGCATCGGAGCCGTAGAGGGCGGAGGCGCCGTCGGCCATCACCTCGATCCGGTCCACCGCCTCCATGGGGATTGCACTGATGTCCACGGCCTGCACGAAGCCGCTGTAGGCCAGGCGCCTGCCATTGAGCAGCGTGAGCGAGGCGTCCGGCCCAAGGCCACGGAGGTTCAGGCCCGACCCGCCGGTGATGTTCTGGTTGGCCTGGCCCCCGCCGGCCATGTTGCCCATCAGCACCCCGGGGTTCTGCCCGCCACCGAAGTTCTGCGGCACGCTGCGGATCACCTCACCCAGGTCGGTGAAGCCTTCCTCGCGGATGTGCTCGGCGCCGATGGTGATCACCGGCGAGGGCGAGGTGCCGCCCCGGATGCGGGTGCCGGTGACGGTGATCTGCCCAAGTTCCGTCGCGGCTGGCGCCTGCGGCGACTGCCGAGACGGCGCTTGATCTTGCCGGGAGGCCGAAGCTGGAGGCGTGTCCTGCACGTCTGTGCGCTCGGCATCCTGTGCGTCGTGGCCGACTGTGCTCGCAGCTTTCGGCGTTTGCGGGGCTGCGACGCCTAAAGACGGCAGGAGCGACAGGAGCGCGGCACTGAGGACGCCTCGGACCAGGCTGCCCTCCATTCGATTCAGCTGGTTCCTTGCCCCCCGTCGAACACAAGGCGTTCGGCCTGGAACCCGCAGGTACAACGTAGTGGGGCCGCTAATCTCGTTCTCCGTGCGGAGCGGCGCCACCTCCCAGCACCCGCCCACTACGCCGCCCGAAGCAACAGCTTTCCTGTCGTTCAACATGCGATGCCTCCCGAACTTGGTCGTTCCCCGCGCCACCCCGGCACCAAGGGGCATAGGCTTGCCCACAGGTGCTGGAAGAAGCTCCTAGGACCCAACATATCTGATTTTCGGATATTTGAAAAGTAGATATAGGTTGGGTGTGGCCATCCGTCAGGGACGCCACAATGAGTGCCAAGTCGATCTACAAGCCCGAGTACAAGGTTCTGCGCAGGCTGCTGTTCGAAATGCGGGATGCCGCCGGACTCAAGCAGAAGGAAATGGCCAGCAAGCTTCAGCGACCGCAGTCTTATGTCAGCGCCGTCGAACGCGGGCGCCGTAGGATCGATCTCCTGCAGCTGCGGGAGTACTGCCTAGCCTGCGACCAGAGTGTGGTCGACTTCGTCCGCGTGTTCGAGGACGAGATCGCAGCCGGGAGCGGCCAGCTTCCGCGTTGACCCGTAGTACGCCGTCAGAGACGATCACATATCTGTTTTTCGGATACCGAAAAACCAGATATAGGGTAGGTGCGGCCTGTATTTCCAGACGCCGCAATGCCGCCAAAATCGATCCACAAGCCCGAATACCAGACGCTGCTGGAGATGTTGGTCGAGATCCGCAGCAAGGCCGGGCTGAAGCAGGCCGAGCTGGCGGCCCTGCTGGATCGGTCGCAATCCTATGTCAGCGATGTCGAGCGTGGGTGGAGGAGGCTGGACCTGCTGCAACTGCGGGAGTACTGCCTTGCTTGCAATCAGGACGTTGTCTCCTTCGTTAGACGATTTGAGAAGGCCGTTAGTGGCAAGCACGTCGCAAGGCGGCAGCATGGTCGATAGCCCTGCAGGAATGTTCGCAGCAACTACGTGGTTGCATGCATTGAGGCGACTGGGGCAAATTTTTGTCCAGCCGCACGCGCGGCCGTCAGGAACTAGCGAGTCGATCTGTGGTTACGATGGGCGCAGCCAACGATCCGCCCGCCGGTGGCCAACTTATCCCTTGACGCACGCCGCCCGACGTAGGCCATGCCCCACTTCCATCAGATCGACCTGATCCTCGCGTCGATATCCACTGCGCGCAACGCGTGCAGTACGCGCCACGTATAGGTTCACGGGCGGGCGCGCACGCGGTTCCGCCCGCGCCGTTGTGTCGAACGTTGCTCGCCTGCCATGCGAAAGCATGGCATTTGCCGGGGTCGCACTAGCGGTGTTCCTGGTTGCCCAGCTCCTCGCTGGCCGGCTAGGTGAACTAATTGTCACGCCATGGAAAATGTCGTGTCTGCCGCAGCAGCAATGTCTCGCGGCCCTTTGGCGTAGTCGCATTCTATGAGAAGGCCCACCCTCACGGTGGCTGCTCAAAACCGAGACATGGTGGGTTTGCGTTGGAGTTCGTTCACCGCGCATCGGCGGCAGAAACTGGCGTAGAATTCGTCCCTTCGGGGGGCGCATGAATACGCTATCAGAATCGATCCTGCTCAGCGGTACGGAGGTTGCCTGGAACCCGGCCAACGCATGTCAGCAAAGCACTAGCGACGCTGCGGCGCACTCTGCCCTCGCCTGACTGGCGCTTGTTGACGACCTCGCGGGCCATGCTTCCCTGTCGAATGGCACAAGCAATCGGAAAGGAATCGGTACGTGGCTGATCAATTGGACGCCATGGCTTTTCTAGAAGGCGAACAGCCTGGGGTAGGAAAGTAAAAAAGCATAGGTCTACCGGCCATGGCCCCGATCTCCTAAAGGACAAGTGCGCGCCTCCCGAGCACGCTTTCCTACCAGAATTCGATGAAACAACGCACGCGATGCCCAAGTACAAGTTTGTAGACCTCTTCTCAGGCTGTGGCGGCTTGTCGCTAGGTCTCTCCATGGCCGGCCTCCAAGGCCAGTTCGCCGTGGAACGCGACCCGATGGCGTTCGATACGTTCTCAGAAAACTTCCTCGGCGACCGAGAGGTCCCAGTCGACAAGTTCGACTGGCCATCCTGGCTGGAGAAACAGGCCTGGGGCATCGACGACTTGCTAGACAAGCACCGCGGGCACCTTGCCGACCTACAAGGCACGATTCAGGTGCTTGCCGGGGGCCCCCCATGCCAAGGGTTTAGCTTCGCGGGCCGGCGGCGGGAAGACGACCCGCGCAACCAGCTCTTCGAGAAGTACGTTCAGGTCGTCTACACCATCAAGCCGTCCATTCTGGTACTGGAGAACGTGCCGGGAATGAAGGTCGCTCACTCCAGCAAGGACGAAACAGGAACGCGAGGGCAGGCAGCCGAGTCGTATTACGACAAGCTCAGGAAAAGCCTCGAGGCCGTCGGCTACGATGTCCGTGGCGAGATCGTGGACGCCTCCCGGTTCGGCGTTCCTCAGCGCCGCTCGCGCCTGATTGTCATCGGCATCAAGAGGCACCTCGCTTCCAGGCTTGAAGGTGGCGTCATGCATGCCTTCAAGGCGCTCGCAGCCGCGCGGCTAGAGATGCTCTCCAGGCACGGCTTGCCTCGGACAAAGCCAGTCTCCGCGCAAGACGCGATATCCGACCTCTTGGTCCACCAGACGTTGACCAAGCCTTGCACGGATCCCTTTTCCCCGAAGGGCTTTGAGGAAGCTTGCTACCTCGGGCCGCGAACAAACTACCAGCGAGTGATGCACAAGCATTGCTGGAGCGATGCCATGGACAGCATGCGTCTAGCGCGGCACAGGGATGACGTCCGGGCACGCTTCAAGAAGATCATCCGCGAATGCGACCAAGGGGTGCGGATGAACGAGAAAAGTCGGGCACGGTTCGGCCTCAAGAAGCATCGGATCTACCCGATGGCACCATGGGAGCCTGCCCCGACAATCACTACCTTGCCGGACGACGTCCTCCACTACTCGGAGCCCAGGATACTCACCGTGCGGGAGAGTGCCAGGCTCCAGAGCTTCCCGGACTGGTTCCGTTTCCGTGGCAAGTTCACGACCGGAGGCAAGCAGCGTACCAAGGAATGCCCCCGGTATACCCAGGTAGGCAATGCAGTGCCGCCCTTGCTCGCCGAGGCCATCGGCCTTGCCGTCGTGTCCATCCTAGGCGAACTGGAACATGCGTCCGTGCGCCACGCGCAGGGGAGCACCGCGAGCACGCAGGGACCCATGGTCGCCATGGCATAGGAACCAAGAGGATAAGGGGGAATAGATGAGCACAGCGACGCCGGCCGCCAGATTCCCAAGGGACCTCCTCGAGTGGGCCGGACACCATTCCGGCGGGGTCAAGCGGCTGTTCGATCCCGGCAGCGGCAGGCCCGCCCGGGAGCTACTGAGGACGCACTTGATCTCGCGGCTTGAGTCATGGGCGGAGGCAGTTGCATCGGGCGCCCGTGGCACCCCCAGGATATTGCTACTCGTTGGCGGGCCGGGAAACGGAAAGACCGAGGCCATCGAGCACACCATCAACTGCCTGGACAAGGGGCTAGCGGCAGGGGGCAAGCTCGTGGGAGAGCTTTCCATGTCGTTCCACCCTCCTGCAGGGCAACCCGTCGCCAGGGTTGTCGATGTCGAAGCGGGTGGCCTTGCGTCCGTTCCACGACCGATGCGGCTCTCCATCGTGCAGGACGCATCCGCAACGGCAGGGCAAGAGGGACGAGGAGCACCTGAGCTGCTAGTCCATGAATTGCTCGCGCTGCTGGGAGCACCCGGCGAGCATTACTACCTGTGCTGCGTCAACCGTGGCGTCCTCGACGACGCACTGATCCATGCGCTCGACCACGGCCCGCAACACGCTTGCAGGTTGCTTGAGGCCGTTACCCGGTCCGTCAGCCTATCGTCCACTGCACCCTCGTGCTGGCCACTCGATGGCTTCCCAGAAGTCGCTGTCTGGCCCATGGATGCAGAATCGTTGTTGGTAAGCCCAGGGGACGGGCTTCCCTCCCCTGCCCACTCGCTCCTCGCATACGCCACCGCTCCTGCGCATTGGCCAGGGACAGGCGAATGCCCAGCCGGCGATGCTTGCCCCTTCTGCCATAGCCAGGCGTTACTTGTCCGCGAGGAACCTCGTGCGGCATTGATCCGGATTCTCCGTTGGTACGAGCTCGCCAGTGGCAAGCGCTGGAGCTTCCGTGACCTGTTCTCGCTGGTCTCCTTCCTACTAGCAGGCAGCAGCCCTGCAGTGCAAGGCCAGCAGGGCAATCCATGCCAGCGGGCCGCCCACCTGTTCGAGCTAGCCAAGGCAGGAGAGCAGGCAAGCAAGCCACGGCGACAGCAGCTAACGGCCGCGTTCTACCTCGCGACCTCCGGCTACCAGCATGCGCTTTTCCACCGCTGGGACCCGGAGGCCACTGGTACGTTGCGGCAAGGCATCAAGGATCTTGGACTCGGCACGGACACGAACGAGGCGCGCGTCCTGCTCGGCCTCCACTACTTCCTTCAGGAGCGCCGGGACCCATACCTGCCCGCGGCGCTCGCCCCCTTGCTGGGAAGCCTGGTAGACCTGCTGGATCCTGCGATGGCCAGCCCGGACCTCGAGATACCGGTAAGCGGGCGTAGCAAGGTACTGCTAGGCGAACTGGACACGAGGTTCAGCCGCTCCGTCGCAGGAGGCATCGACTTCGTCCGCAAGTACCAAGTGCTGGCAAAGACTGAGCTCGACTTGCTACGCAAGCTAGCCAGCGCAGACGACCTGCTTTCCTCCCCAGCCGTCCGCCGAAGGAACCCGGCGGGAGCGAGCCGCATGCAGCGAGTCCTGCGAGACTTCGCCTGTCGCCTAGTCCGGCGCAGCGCTTGCACGCGCTCGGCGGTCGTGGCCGACATCCAGATACTGGAGGCCTTCCGGCAAGTAGTAGAAGAAGATGACAAGGGCCAACGGCTCTTCGAGGTCGCCAAGCAAGTAAAGAACCTGTTGAACCAGGGCCAGGACTTCGAGGTTTCCCTTACTACTACTTTCGGGCAGCCACTCCCGCCGAAACAGAGGCAGGCAATCCTCGTCGTGCCGGTCCAGCCGGTCAGGGCGCGCCACCTTCCCACGAATGGGCGGCCGCGCTCGCCGATCCGTTTCCTCGAGGTGGGAAACGGCCGGTCCCTGCAGCCCATCGCCCTTACCTACGACCTGTTCAAGGCGATCAAGGAACTGGAGCGCGGGCTTTCCCAGGCCTCGCTGCCCCGTACCGTCGTTGCCCTGCTCGACACGACCAAGGCAAGGCTGTCGGGACCGATCGTGAGGGACCCCGACTTGCTTCCGGATGCACGGATCAGGATCGGCATGGATGGCACCGAGGTCGGCGCATCCTGGGACGGTAGCTTCGTATCGGTCGTAGCGGAGGGCCAGGCATGACACTGGCTGAATTCAGGCAATCCCCGTGGAAGAAGTCCCATTCGACGTACAAGGATTCCGCACTTGCCATAAGCCCGGCACCGGAATACGCAAGTTCCGAGGTTCTGCTCGCCTCCCTCTACCGCACCATCGGCTTCGAGTCCGTCAGCGAGGGTAATGTCCCGCAGGCTGGCCGCGACCTCGAGCAAAGACTGCAGAAGCGGCGCGACAAGCGGCAGCCTCCACCAGGCGACACGACCCTAGGCGTGGAAGACTGGAACTCGGTCCTGCATGGCGTGCTCGAGAGCCCGAAGCTCCCTAACCAGTCAGCCAAGCGGTTCCTACAGGTGACCCCGCTGGTTCCTTCGCTGGCACTCTTTTCCGGTTCGGCCCGCCTTAGCAGCAACTCATGGCCTGCCGGCAGTCTCGTCCGGCGCATGGTCTGGCTTGGTTCCCGGGATCCCGAGTCTGCCCGGGCCCTCTGGGGGGCGCTCTTCGCAGCCCTGACCGTCGATGGGCAGGACGATGTCTTTGCACGTTGGCTCGAGCAGGAAACCACGGCCTGGGGCAACCATGCATCCTGGCAAGCGGCACCGGTACCCGATGCTGAAGTCGCCAGCCTATCGACCGATGACTTCGGTGACGTGAGGTTCATGCCGGCCCGGCAGTTCGTGGAGGACCTGAACGCTCTCATCCAGGCCAAGCAAGCCATGACCCGCCGGCAATGGACAAGCCTGCTGGAGGCCGTCCTCCGCCTTGCCGCCGTTGCGCATGTAACGTGGCTTTGCGACGTGCAGGCAAGGGTATGGCGCTGTCTGTCCGACGCCCTCGCCGGGAAAGGCCCTGCCGGGATTAGCGACACGCGCACCATGGTTTTCCCGGACAACGCCCAGTACATGACCTATGGCGGCAAGGCCCTGCATGGGTTGAAGGACAAGGCATCCGGCTACCTGTCTGCACGCCTGGGGATAAACGCAATCCTATGGTCGCTGTCTGACCTGGGGTTGCGCTACGACGGGGATATTTCATCGAGCGAAGGCATCGCCAGGCTGTGCCAGCACGTGCGCGACAACCGGCAAGCACTGGCCGACATGGGGATCGTAGCCACGCTTGCGGACATCCGCGAGCAGGAGGCCCGTGCACTGAACTGCAGGAAGGGCATCGGCGACAACATACTCGAGTTCGCACGTCACGCACTGGGCCAACGCCAGACAGCCGTCCAGTTGCTGAGGGGATACGACCAGGGCTACGTACTCAGGAAGAATGGCAGCAGCCCGTCCAGCCCATGGGTCGTCTCGCTGGGGCCTGTTGCCGTGCTCGCGCTTGTCCACTGCGCTCTCGCCGGCATGGGAGGACCTCGCTCGATCCACAGGCTGAGCCAGCACCTGGCGGCCTACGGCATCGTCGTGGACCGGCAGGACATCGCGCGGAACGACCTAGGCCACCAGCTCAGGATGCTGGGGCTCGTACTGGATAGCCCGGACGCCGAGAGCGGGATGCTGCTACTCCCTCCCTTCCCCGCCAGCCAGGCTATGGACACGGAAGCATGAAGAGACTCGTAAATACCCTTGCCAGCATCATCCGCGACAAGGCCCAGGCAGCAGCTCGGGAACAAGTAGGCGGCAAGCTCGAATCCCGGTTCGTCTTCCATGGGCCGCCGCTGGATATCCTCGAGAAGGTCTTCGAGGAACTCGCTGCGCCTGGTGGGATAGTCGTCGCGCATGGCCCAACCAGCGCCGAGGCCGTCCTGCCGGTCTTGCTGCAGCTCCCGCCTGGCCAGGTCCGCGGGGCTAACCCCGGAATCGGCGAATCAGGGAAGTGCGACGAAAGCCATCTCCTGCACGTCCGCAACGATCCCAGGACGGCCAGTTTCGTTGCCCTCATGCCGCCAGGGCAACACAGCAACAGGTCGGTGGCATCGACGACGGAGGAATTCGGCATGAACGCCTCCAACAACACCGGTCATGCGACGTTCGAGGCATGGTGGGAAGATGGGTTCGTCCAGTCGCTGGTCACCCGGGGACTCAAGGACGCGGGTGTCGCCAGCGACTACATCGACGACGCCAGGCAACTTGTCGAGCGGGCATCCGCGGCGATTGACGATGCAATGCCCGGCAAAGGGCCATGGCAGCTGTTGTCGCGCCTCTACTCGATCCACGACGAACCGCAGGGCCTGCAACCGGGCTCCGCGCTGGCGCTTGCCTGTGGCGTGCCTCCAATGCAGGACGGAAGCATCGCGGCCAAGGTGCAGCTCGGTGTCCTGGAAAAGATCGCCGACGAGATGGCCGACGGGTTCAAGACTGCCATCGAACGGCTAGCCAGTACGGCCGCGGCTCGTGAGCCAGTGAACCGGGCGCTCCAGGCCTTCCTTTCGCACATACAAGGGAGGTGCGAGATACCGACGGCCTTCGAGCGAGCCGCACCAGCCTTCTACCTGCCCTCGGATGCCCTCGAGCTAGAACCTCCACCTTCATGGTGGCTGGCCTTGACGAGCGAGCGCTGGTCGGAGCTCCTTGCGGAAGAACCCGATGAGCAAGCAGGCGACCTCTCGATCACTTGCACTAATGCAATACTCCCTATTGTCAAAGGGGTGCCAGCCATCGTCCGGTCTGGCGCGGACCTTTCCATATTCGCGAGCATGCCCAAAGAAGGCACGCCCGTGGAGGTACAGCTTACTGGTGGGTCCCTGGGCAGGGCGGGGGTCACGATCCTGGTAGAGGGGACTGCGGCCCACCACGACATGCCGCCTTCGGGCAGCCAACGCTCCCCGGCGAGCTACAAGGCAACCGCCCCCGGGCGGAAGGCCGCCACTGCCAGGATCGTCTCGCTCGCCAGCTGGCAGCCAGGCATCCTCGTCACGTCCAGATTGGCGACCAAGCTGTCGCTGCCTAAGAAGCCGCGCAAGGGCAGCGGCCGGGCCAACTGGGAAACCATGCTCTCGGTCCCTGGTCCGGGACGCTACGAGCTCCTCCTCCTCGTGTCCCCAGGCGTCACCGTGGCGAATGCAAGGGGAATCCCCGACGATGCAACCGAGCAAGCCATGGAGACCCCGCAGGTGCTCCAACTACACCCGGCCAAGGACGGTGGCTATCATGTGGAGATCGAGGCCGACGGCAACTACCAACTAGACGTCTCCTTCCAGGCACCCGGCCGCCGCATGGAGACATGCCGGGTCTATCTAACTTGCGAGGAAGCCAGGGAGGAGGGATGTAGGAGCGAGTTCGAACGCCTCATCAAGCTCAACCGCCGCCACCTGGAGAAGTTCGACACGAAGGCTATCGTGCAACTTGACCGCCATGCACGCTCGTCGAGCCTGCAGGGATGGATGCTCGACGAACAGAACATCGAGAGGTCCTTCGTTCCCTTGGTCCTCTCCGATGACTACGCAGCAAAGTGGGCATCGCCAGACTGGGAATCGCCTGCCGGCCCGATCCTCTCGGAGGCTCGATTCCTCCACGATCCAAGGCCGGAGGCCTCGCTGTTCGTGCCACCGCAAGGCTTCGTGGCCGCCCGGCGCGAGATCGCCGATCGGATAAGGAAAACCAGCGACGAGGCGGGCCTCCTCGAGTCCGCACCCGTTGGCAAGTGGCTCTCCCGGGACCCCGGTTTCCGTACCCTGGTGGAAAACTACCTCGATGGCTATGCCGCATGGCTCGCCGCGGACCGGGCCATCGCCTGCTGGGTCGACGTGGTTGCAGTGTGTCCCAGGGAAGCCGATGGCCGCACGCTTGCTCGCGTGCCCGATGCAATCATCCTCTCCCCGCTGCATCCCTTGCGCCTAGCCTGGCATTGTCTGGCACAGGGAGCGCTATACGACGCGGTAGAGGGTGATGGCCCACTGCCCTGCCCCGCAGCAAGCATCCTGGATCCCGACTGCATACCCGACCTGCTGGTCATGTCCCTGCAAGCTCCAGGTGGGCCTGCAGGCGTCGACCAGGTTCCATACTTGTCCGTCGAATGCAACTCCGACTATTGGTCGGTACTGTGGAACGGGTCGCGCCTCGGCCAGATCGCCGACAAGTCAAGGAAGCCTCCGTTCGACAGCACCTTCGGCCTGGTCGTCGGGGGTATATCGAGTGGCTTCAGTCCCGCCCAGGTCGCCCGCGCGCTCGAGGACGTCTCCGACCTCCTGGCTGCCAAGCCCATCGTCAGCCTTGTCGTGTCCAGTGGCGGCGGCGCCACCGATGCCTGCAACGAGGGGCTTGCCGCCTGGTCCACGCGGCGATTCGGTAATGGCGAGGCACGTGCACCCAGGCAAGGCACAGGGCCGAGGATACTAGAGGTCTTCGACACCAGGCCGGCCGGCTCACGCCCCGACCAGGCCATGGTCGCCAACCTGTCCGAGGACACGGGCAACCACGTGCGTTGGTTCGACAAGCAACCCGCGGGTACTAGGCCGGACCTTGGCATCATCGCCCAGCTGGACTCGGCGCAACCCGAATCCACGACAGTCGGCATGCGCTCCCCCCTCGGGGCGGGAGGGCTGATCCGGCATCGGGTCAGGCGCCAGTTGTACGGGGCATTCCTCAGCGAGTCGCGGCAAGCCTTGCCCGCGCCTCCCTCTGGCGAGGTATTCGCGGACAAGGTGGCCCACTGCATCAGTGCGCTGGAGGAGGGGCAGGGTGCCGCAATCGGGTTGCAGTTCGCGCCCAACGTACATGCCGTCTCCAGCATGCTAGAAGAAAAGAAGGCTGGCTTCGTCGCAGTGTCGTCCTCCGCCATCGACCCGGCCTGCTTCCTGGGAGGATGGATCAAGGGCACCTATCTCTGGGACTACGACTTGCCCTCCTACTCCCACCGGGCCGGCGACACCAACGGCTACTACTTGCTATCCCAGGTCCGGGATGCCGATCGCGATGCCCTTGCCAGGGTACTGCGCCCCCTGCCTGGCTGCGGCCAGCTAGACGACAGCCAGATCGAGCAGATTCTCCTCGAGGTAGCAAGGCGTGGCATCCCGACGGTACGCGGTCTCTCCGGCGATGACTCCGGGGCCACCGGCGACCTTGGCCTGTTCCTCGCAGTCCGGCTGCTGCAGGACCAGTTCCGGGTGTCGGACAATCTGGACAGCATACTGTCCGTGATGTCCGGCTCGCCGGGCGATGCATCCATCGCGATCATCGTCCCCGTCGATCCTTTCCGTGGCTATCTCGCGGATCTCGCTCGGTCGCTCGGCAAGGAGCGCAAGGAAGCCTCGCTCTCGCGCCCGGACCTGTTGGTCATCGGTCTTCTCATTGGCGATGGACCAGTCCGCATCCGACTCACGCCCGTCGAGGTGAAGTGCCGGCAGCAAGGAAGTACGCTCAGCCCGAGGGACGCCAGGGAGGCCTTGGGCCAAGCCAAGGCACTATCTTCGCTATTCAAGGAAATGCAACAGCATGCTGCCAAGTCCCTGGTGTGGAAGCTGGCGTACCAGCACCTGTTGCTGTCGATGGTCGGCTTCGGATTGCGTGTCTACAGCCAGCACGCGCTAGCCAAGGAGCACACTGGGCGCTGGGCTAGCTACCATGAGCGCATTGCCGCCGCGATATTGGGCTCGGCCCCAGAGATCACCATCGACGACAGCGGCCGGCTCATTGTCGTGGATGGATCATCCACGAGCGACGCACTCGACCATGATGGGGACGGATTCCAAGAGAGCATCTCCGTGTCGCCGGAGGATGCCGGGCGCATCGTGGGTGGGGATGCCCGAGGCTTCTACGAGGCAGTACGGGCCAAGGTCGGCGACTGGCGCCTGCTACCTCCGGGTAACACGGCCAGTACGACCTCCCCCGTCCCCGCGAGCCACCCGGAGGACAACGGGAGCGACACGCCCCCAACGCATCTGCCAGCGCCTGTCGCACCGGACGCAGCATCCGACACTGGCCTTGCCCAGGACCAGCCCCCCGTCCTGCATCCACGATCCAGGACGGAGACCACGATACCCAGCCCGGTCCCTTCCGATGGCATTGTCCTGTCGATCGGGAGGACCGTCGATGGCTTCGAACCCCGACCGCTTGCGTTGAACCTTTCGGACACCCGGCTCAACCATCTCAACATCGGTGTCGTGGGGGACCTGGGTACCGGCAAGACCCAACTACTCAAGTCCCTCATATTCCAGGTCGCCACTGCAAGCCGGGGGAACCGCGGCATCAAGCCCCGGTTCCTTGTATTCGACTACAAGCGGGACTACAGCAGCCCAGAGTTCATCGAGGCGACGGGCGCGCGCGTAGTGAGGCCCACTCGCTTGCCGATCAACTTGTTTGACACCTCGTCGATAGGCGAATCCGTGGCCCCGTGGCTGGACAGGTTCCGCTTCTTTGCCGATGTACTAGACAAGGTGTACTCCGGCATTGGCCCCGTGCAACGCGACAAGCTGAAGGGCGCGGTCCGCAGTGCATACGAGGCGTGCGCGCCGGAAGAGCGACAGCCGACCATCTATGACATCCATGTGGAGTATCGAAAGCTGCTAGCCGGGAAATCGGACTCGCCAATGGCGATAATCGATGACCTCGTCGACATGGAGGTCTTCGAGAAGGACCCGGCCGAGACCAAGCCATTCGACGAGTTCCTCGATGGCATCGTGGTGATATCGCTTGATGCAATGGGACAGGATGATCGCAGCAAGAACATGCTGGTTGCCATCATGCTAAACATGTTCTACGAGAACATGCTCAGGACTCCCAAGCGCCCGTTCGTCGGTACAGATCCGCAACTGCGGGTAGTCGACTCGTACCTGCTGGTCGACGAGGCGGACAACATCATGCGCTACGAATTCGACGTACTACGCAAGCTGTTGCTGCAAGGGCGGGAATTCGGCACGGGCGTGATCCTGGCTTCGCAATATCTCAGGCACTTCAAGACGGCCACGACGGACTACCGAGACCCGCTGCTGACC
>Ga0233377_1000606_pt1 | contig 15449 bp, 10 predicted proteins | sample ElkDunMinimDraft_6_FD_191540 | JGI IMG/M metagenome (GOLD analysis project Ga0233377, IMG submission 191540) | Fecal eukaryotic communites from dung pellets of Tule Elk in California, USA - Elk Dung E36 | ecosystem: Host-associated > Mammals > Digestive system > Large intestine > Fecal | place...
TACCGGTATGCCGTGCCGCGACTGCCCCGGCCGTTGGCCAGACGGCAGCGACTGCTCGAGCAGCTCGACTCCTCGATCCCGCTCACCGTGGTTCGCGGACCGGTAGGGGTGGGCAAGAGCACCCTGGTCGCACAGTGGCTCGCAGGTCTCCCGCAAGAGATCGACGCGGCCTGGGTGACGCTGGACGAGGACATCGACTCCGCTGCGCGGCTCTGGGAGGAGATCGGTCAGGCGCTCGGTGTCACGGGAGTCGTCTCCCCGGGCGCCGACCTGATCGCTTCGCGTCGCGCGATCCGGCACGCGATCCACCGATGGTCGGCACCCCTCGTCATCGTCGTCGAGGCCTACGAGCGGATCCACGACCCCCAGGCACACCGCGACGTTGCCGAGCTGTTGCGGCAGTGCCCGAACCTGCGTCTCGTGGTGTGCACGCGTGCCGACGGCCGGCTCCGCGACACGTGCCGCCGCCAGGGGGTCGAGTCCACCGTGATCGACGTGCGGGACCTCGTGCTCACGCCGGACGAGACGTACGCGCTCTTCGGGTCCTTCGGGCTCGAGCTCCCCCCGCAGTGGCTGACCGACCTTCATCGCGAGACGGGTGGGTGGCCGGCGATCCTGTGGGCGATCGGCAACGCCCTGGCGCACGAGTCGTGCCCCTGGTCGCACCCGATCGACCAGGTCGTTCGCGAGCACGTCGACGGGTGGGTGCGCAACGAGGTGCTCCCTGCGCTCAGCCCGCTGGCGACGTCCGAGTGGGTCTTCCGGTTGACGGTTCCCGAGCGGCTGGACGACGAGATCGCCCGCAGAGTCATCGGTGACGACCCTCGTGCGGTGCTCGACTGCCTGATGTCCCACGGGCTGCTGGTCCAGGTGCCGACGACGACGTCACGGCCCCGGACCTACGTCTGGCCCCGACTCGTCCGGTCGGCACTGAGGTCGTCGTTCGCCGCGGAGGTGCCGCGCGCCGTGCAGAAGCTCGACGGCGAGCTGTCCGACTGGTTCCATGCACGCGGCGAGCACGTCCACGCGCTGAGGCACGCGCTGTCGGCCGACGACCTCGAGCGCGCACGCCTCTCGGTCGAGCAGGGGTGGATCACCCTGCTCGCCGTCGACCGCTCCGGGTTGGACGAGTTCTTCCGGCGCATGACGCCCGAGGAGCTCTCGCGGAGCCGCAAGCTGCGTGCGGTCCGCGAGCTGGCCGTGCCGCCTGACGGAGACCCTGCGGCGCGACCCGGCCCCCGGGCCGTGCTCGGCCGCACGGAGCTGGAGCTGATCGGGCGGTCCACGGACCCTCGCGCGGCGCTCGACGAAGGGCTGCTCGCGCTTCTCTCCCTGCGTCGGTTCGGCGATCCGGGACAGGCGCGTGAGCTCGCCGCACGCCTCACGTCGATCGCCTCGGCGGCGCGCGGTACCCGCTCGGAGCAGCTCGGGGACCTCCTCTGCCCGGTCTTCAAAGAGGCTGGGGTCCTCCACCTCGCGGCAGGCGACACGCACACCGCCACCGACACTCTGCGCTGGGCGTACGAGACCGCGCCGGTGTCGCCGGTTCCGAGCGCACAGGCGGACGTCAGTGCTCTTCTCGGGCTGACCATGGCCGTCGAGGGTGAGACCGCCCGTGCTGAAACCTGGCTCACGCGCTACGAGACCGCGGCCGCGGACCTCGGTGTCGAGACGATCGGTGGCCGCGAGGCCGCCGCCGCGACGGCGCTGGTGGCGGGGGAGCAGCTGGACCGGGGCCGCGTCCTCGAGGCGCTCGAGAGGGGGATCCGGTCCTGCCGGGCCCCTGGCGCCCTGTGGTTCTACGAGCTCTATGCCCGCGGGCAGGATGCGCTGCTCTGGGGCGACCGCATCGGGATGTTGCACCGCCTCTCGGAGGTGCGGTCACGACGCGAGCACGGCCTGGCGCCAGGCTCGTTCGCCGAGGCGGTGCTGGCCGGTCTCGAGGTCGACCTGCTCCTCTCGCTGCGGTCCGCCCCGCGCGCCCGTGCCCTGCTGGCAGGCATCGAGTCCGACCAGCCGCTCGTCGCTCTCGCCCGAGCGCGGCTCGCACTCGTGGTGGGGGACCACCGGACTGCCCAGCGGCTCGCGGGGGCTCGCCGCTGGGACGAGAGGTGCAGCAGCCGGGTGCGGACGGATCTGAAGCTGACGTACGCGGCCGCGACCCTCGCCTCAGGCGACGAGGCGACCGCCGTCGCTGACCTCGAGCGCCTGCTCACCCTGGCGGAGGTCGGCAGCTACCGGCCGTTCGCCCTGGTCCCCCCCGACCTCCTGACGGCGGCGGCGGAGCTGCTGCCCCCGTTGGAGAAGGTGGTCCACGTCCTCGAGGACGCAGGCGTACGCGGCGTGCTGCACCGTCAGGACGAGATGGTGGAGCTGACTCCCCGCGAGCAGGTCGTCCTGGAGGCGATCGCGACGTCGCGCACGATCGAGGACATCGCGAGGTCCCTCCACGTCTCCGTCAACACGGTCAAGTCCCAGACCCGCAGTCTCTATCGCAAGCTGGGCGTCCGGTCCCGGGACGAGGCGGTCCACAGTGCGTCCATCCGCGGGGTGCTGCCGCCCAGGGACGGCTCCGAGGCCCCGGGGTGAAGGCAAGGGTGAAATCGCCGGACCTGCCGAGCCGTCCCTCGCAGACCAGGACGTAATAGTCCCAAGGGATGGCGGAACACCGAGAAGCTCCGAGTGTGCGCGACCACGAGAACGTCGAAGACAGGATCGTGGTCAGGGGGGCGCTTGACGCTCGGAGGCCGCCGGCGAGGCAGGTCCGTCGTGACACTGCCCGCCGGCGGCTTGTTCGGGAGCTGCCCGGGCAGCGGGCGGGGACGCAGTGCTGTCTCCTGCGCTAGACGGCACCAGCGACGCGACGTATGTTAGGTGAGCCTTAACAAACCCACCTGCCCGGGAGGTCGCGCGGTGCTCGTCGCGAACTACCTCATCGGCCTGCGCGAAGGGCTCGAGGCCGCGCTCGTCGTGAGCATCCTGGTCGCCTATCTCGTCAAGACCGAGCGACGACACCTGCTGCCGCGGATCTGGACGGGCGTAGGCATCGCCGTCGCGATCAGCCTCGGCTTCGGAGCCCTGCTCACGTTCGGCCCGCGCGGGCTGACGTTCGAGGCGCAGGAGCTGATCGGCGGCTCGCTGAGCATCGTGGCGGTCGGGTTCGTCACCTGGATGGTCTTCTGGATGGCGCACGCCGCCGCGGGTCTGAGCGGAGAGCTCCGCGGCAAGATCGACGACGCGGCAGAGGCTGGACGCTGGTCGCTCATGGTCGTCGCACTCCTGGCGGTGGGCCGTGAAGGGCTCGAGACCGCGCTGTTCCTGTGGGCCGCGACCCAGGCGGGGACCGATGGCGGGCAGTCCGCGTGGGTGCCGCTGCTCGGCGCCGCCCTCGGGCTCGCCACCGCCGTCGTGCTGGGCTGGCTCTTCTACCGCGGGGCACTGCGCATCAACCTCAGCCGGTTCTTCACCTGGACGGGCGCCTTCCTGATCGTGGTCGCGGCCGGTGTGCTGTCGTACGGCGTCCACGACCTGCAGGAGGCCGGTGTCCTGCCCGGGCTTACCGACTACCTGTTCGACGTCTCCGGCACGATCGACGTCACCTCTTGGTACGGCGCGGTCCTGAAGGGCATCTTCAACTTCTCCCCGCAGACCACCAAGCTCGAAGGGCTCGCGTGGGTCCTGTACCTCGTCCCGACCATGACCGTCTTCCTGCTCACGATGCGTCGCCGCAGCACGAAGAAGCGCTCCACCAAGCAGCCCGTGGCTGCCTGACCTGCAGAAGAAGAGGAACCTCCATGGGTCGTACCCCGTTGCCCGTCACCCTCGGGCTCGTCGCGCTGTCCGTCGGCGTGCTCGCGGGATGCACGGAGAACCGTCCCGCCGACTCCGACGACGACCGCAGCCTCCAGGTGACGTCCACCGCCGACGCGTGCGAGGTCTCGTCCGCGCAAGCCCCGGCCGGCAACCTGAGGTTCAGCGTCCGCAACGAGGGGACCGACGTCACCGAGTTCTACCTGCTGGCCTCCGACGGGCTGCGGATCATCGGTGAGATCGAGAACATCGGGCCCGGCCTTACCCGCGATCTCGTGGTGACGGCGCCGGAGGGGAAGTACGTCACGGCCTGCAAGCCAGGCATGAAGGGCGAGGGCATCCGCGACGACTTCGCGGTCACCGCGTCCGACGAGGACGTGGCGGTCAGCGGCGACACGCAGGCGCTCGTCGACGAGGCCAACAAGAACTACGCGGCGTACGTGCAGGACCAGAGCGCTCAGCTGCTCGACCAGACCAACGAGTTCGTCGCTCTCTACAAGGCCGGCAAGGACGCGGAGGCGCGCGCGCTCTATCCGGTCGCCCGCCAGCACTGGGAGCGGATCGAGACGGTCGCGGAGTCCTTCGGCGACCTCGACCCCAAGATGGACGCACGGGAGGCCGACCTCGAGCCGGGTCAGAGGTGGACCGGGTGGCACCTCATCGAGAAGGACCTCTGGCCAGCGCGTGCGCAGGACTACACGGCGTTGACGCCTGCCGAGCGCGCGACGTACGCGGACGGCCTGCTCGCGAACACCCAGACGCTCGACGACCGCGTGCAGGACCTCACGTACACGGTCGACCAGATCGCCAACGGCTCCCGCGGGCTGCTCGACGAGGTCGCGACCGGGAAGGTGACGGGCGAGGAGGAGTACTGGTCGCGGACGGACCTGTGGGACTTCCAGGCCAACGTCGACGGCGCGCGCGTGGCGTTCGAAGGCGTGCAACCGATCGTCGAGAAGAACGACGAGGCGCTCGCGACTGAGATCGCCGACCGGTTCGACGCGCTCCAGACGCTGCTCGACACCCACAAGGACGGCGACGGCTTCGTCACGTACGACCAGCTGACGACCGAGCAGGTCAAGGCGCTGTCCGATGCCGTCAACGCGCTGAGCGAGCCGCTGTCGAAGCTCGCTGCGGCGACCGTCTGAGGATTCGCGAGGACACCATGGGTGAGGAACGCCGAGGGATCAGCCGCCGAGGGCTGATCGGTGGGGGAGCGGCGCTGGGTGTCGGCGCGGCCGCCGCGGGCTTCGGTGCGGGCCGCGCGGTCGCCGGTGACGAGTCGACCTCGCGGGGCGACGCGCAGGCGTACGAGCTGTACGGCGTCCATCAGCCGGGCATCGTCACGCCCGTGCAGGACCGCCTTCACTTCGCCTCCTTCGACGTCACCACCGACTCGCGTGCGGCGCTGGTCGGCCTGCTGCGGGAGTGGACGGACGCGGCCGCCCGGATGATGCACGGTGCTGGTGCCGGACCGGCCGGCCCGACGTCCGGTGACTACGACGCGCCGCCCGACGACACGGGGGAGGCGATCGGGCTGCCGCCGTCGCGTCTGACCCTGACCTTCGGGTTCGGGGCATCGCTGTTCGACGACCGTTTCGGGCTGTCCGGGAAGCGGCCGGCGGGACTCGAGCCGCTCCCGCACTTTCCCGGCGACAAGCTGAGCCCGGAGCGTAGCCACGGCGACCTGTGCGTGCAGGCGTGCGCCGACGACCCGCAGGTCGCCGTGCACGCGATCCGCAACCTCGCCCGCATCGGCTTCGGCACGGTCGCCCTGCGCTGGTCGCAGCTCGGCTTCGGCAAGACGTCGACGACCACGAGGGACGAGGCGACGCCGCGCAACCTGTTCGGGTTCAAGGACGGGACGATGAACGTCAAGTCCGCGGACCGTGAGGCGCTGGGCGAGCACGTGTGGGTCGGCAAGGACAGCGACCAGCCCTGGATGACGGACGGCAGCTTTCTCGTGGCGCGCCGCATCTCGATGACGATCGAGATCTGGGACCGCCAGCCGATGCGCGAGCAGGAGCGGGTGGTCGGCCGGACGAAGGCGGAGGGTGCGCCGCTGTCGGGCGGCGCCGAGCACGACCAGCCGGACTTCGCCCGTACGGGCCGGGAGGACGCGCCGCTCGTCGACCCTGCGGCTCACGTCGCGATCGCCCATCCCGACCACAACGACGGCGTCCGGATGCTGAGGCGGGGCTACAACTTCGTCGACGGCAGCAACGACCTCGGGCGCATGGACGCCGGGTTGTTCTTCCTCGCGTACGTCGTCGACCCGCGGACGCACTTCACGCCCGTCCAGATGCGGCTGTCGACGCTCGACGCGATGCAGGAGTACGTCCAGCACACGGGCTCGGGTCTGTTTGCGATCCCGCCCGGTGTCCGCAAGGGGGAGTACGTCGGGCAGGGCCTCTTCTCGGCCTGACGGACCCCGCCGTGTGCGCCCGCCCGCCGCGCCGGTCCCGCGCTACGGTGAGCGCCTCGGCTCGTTCCCCGACAGAAGCTCGTTCCTCGGACAGAAGGGCGTCCCCGTTGCACGTCACTGCCCATGACGGCACCCGCCTCTCGTGCCGACGTACCGGCTCCGGCGTCCCGCTGGTGTGCGTCCCCGGCGGGCCGATGCTCTCGGCCGACTACCTCGGCGACCTGGGTGGACTCGCCGACCACGTCGAGCTCGTGCTTCTCGACCACCGGGGGAGCGGCGCCTCCGAGACGCCTGTCGACCCCGCGACGTACCGGTGCGACCGGGTCGTCGACGACGTCGAGGCGGTGCGCGCGCACCTGGGCCTGGACCGGCTCTCCCTGCTCGGTCACTCGGCCGGTGCGAACGTCGTCCTCCGGTACGCCGAGCGGTACCCCGACCGGGTGGAGCGACTCGTGCTGGTCACGCCGAGCACCCGTGCGGTGGGCATCGAGATCAGCGACGACGCTCGGTCCGAGGTGGCGCGGTCGCGCGCGGACGAGCCCTGGTACGCCGATGCGGCCGCCGCGCTCGCCCGGATCCAGTCAGGCGCGCCCACCGCGACGGACTGGGCGGCGATCGCCCCGTTGACCTACGGACGCTGGGACGCCGACGTCGCCGCCTACGACGCCGCGATGGACGCATCACGCAACCCGGTGGCGGCGCAGGAGTTCGGTGCCGACGGCGCCTTCGACCCCGAGGCCACGCGTGCCGCTCTTGCTGCGCTCGACGTCCCGGTCCTGGTCGTCGCGGGCAGCGTCGACGTCGGCAACCCCGTCGGGGCGATGGCGGAGCTGGCGAGCCTGTTCCCCCACGCTGACCTGGTCGTGCAGGACGGGGCCGCCCACTTCCCCTGGGTGGACGACCCGGAAGCCTTCCGTCAGCTCGTGGTCCCGGGCCTCGCCCGCTGACGGCGGTTCGCTCAGCGGCCGGCGAAGAAGGGCGCCAGAGCGGCGACGAGCTCGGCGGGCGCCTCCTCGGCCACGTGGTGCCCCGAGTCGATGCCCCAGCCCCGGACGTCGTCCGCCCAGCTCCGCCAGATGCTCCGGGGGTCGCCGTAGAGGTCCTCGAGGTCGTCACGCAGCGACCACAGCACCAGGAGTGGCATGGACAGGCGCCGGCCGGCGGCGCGGTCGGCCTCCTCGTGTGCGCGATCAATGGTCAGTCCGGCCCGGTAGTCCTCGAGCATCGCGCGGACGACGTCGGGGTTGCGGGTGGCTTCCCTCCACTCTGCGTGGTTCTGGGCACCCATCTGCTCGAGGTCGCCGACGTACCAGCTGTCGGGGTCGGCGTTGATGACCCGTTCCGGGATCTCTGGCTGAGCGAAGAAGAACCAGTGCCACCACGCGGTGGCGAAGCGCGCGTCCGCACGGTCGAGGTGCTCGACGACGGGGATGCTGTCGAGGATCGCCAGCCGCTCGACCCGCGTGCTGTGGTCCAGCGCGAGCCGAAACGCGACCAGAGCGCCGCGGTCGTGGCCGACGAGGTGGAACCGCCCGTGGCCGAGCACCGTCATCAGCTGCGCCATGTCACCGGCCATCGAGCGCTTGCTGTGCGCGCTGTGGTCGGGAGCCGGTGGGGGACCGACGGAGCGGCCGTAGCCGCGGAGGTCGGGGCACACGACGGTGAAGCCCGCGTCGACGAGCGGCGGCGCGACCTTGTGCCACGTCGCCCCGGTCCGCGGATGGCCGTGCAGAAGCAGCACAGGTGGGCCGTCACCACCGTGGCGCACATGGAGCGTCGCGCCCTCGACGGCGACGTCGTCGATCACGAAGTCGTCGAACATCGCCTTATCATCGGCGCGTTCGCAAACGTTGTCCAGCAATGGCGTGTTGCGGCATTTCTTGTGGTCTTTTCCCGTGTTTTCGGCGGCATTGTCGTCCCGACATGCGGTGAATGTCGGGGCAGGTGATATTGACCTTCATGCGCGCGTGCTAGGTGCCGTGCGCCGAAGGGGGAAAACATGACCGCCACCGTCAGAGAAGCGACGTTCCAGCTGTTGCGTGAGCTCGGCACGACCACCGTGTTCGGGAATCCTGGGTCGACCGAGGAGACGTTTCTCAAGGACTTCCCGGAGGACTTCACGTACGTGCAGACACTCGCCGAGGCAGCGGCGGTCGGGATCGCCGACGGCTTCGCGCAGGCCAACCGTGTGCCGGCGCTGGTGAATGTGCACACCTCGGCGGGACTCAGCAACGCGATGTCCAACATTCTCACGGCGTTCATGAACCGCACGCCCTTGATCATCACCGCAGGAAACCAGACGCGTGACATGCTCCTGATGGAGCCGTGGCTGACCAACATCGAGCCCGCTGAGCTTCCCAAGCCGTGGGTGAAGTGGAGCTACGAGCCGGTCCGCGCGGGTGACGTCCCGGCGGCGTTCATGCGGGCGTACGCGGTCGCGACGCAGCCACCGGCCGGCCCGGTCTTCCTGTCGATCCCGCTCGACGACTGGGACCGTCCTGCGGACGGCGCTGCGGTGGTCCGCTCGGTCGCGACCAGGATCGCGCCGGACCCGCAGCGGATCGCGGACTTCTGCGCGCAGCTCTCCGCCGCCGCGAATCCTGTCCTGATCTACGGCTCGGCGATCGCCCGAGGTGGAGGCTGGGACCAGGCGGTCGCACTCGCGGAGAAGATGGGCGCTCCGGTGTGGGCTGCGCCGGCCTCCGAGCGGCCTCCGTTCCCCGAGAACCACCCCCTCTATGAGGGGGGCCTCCCGTTCGCGATCGGTCCGCTCTCGGAGAAGCTCAGCGGCCACGACGTGGGCATCGTCATCGGCGCACCGGTGTTCCGCTACTACCCGTACGTGCCCGGCCCGTACCTTCCTGCCGGACTGCGGCTGCTGCACGTCACCGACGACCCGGCCGAGGCGGCCAAGGCCCCGGTCGGGGACAGCCTTCTCGGCGACGCGGTTCTCACCCTGGAGGCACTCGAAGCCGCGGTCGCCGCGCGACCGGTGCCGTCGCGCGGCGGCATCACCCAGCCGCACCGTCTCGCACCGCACCCAGCCGCTCCCGCCGACGGCGCCGAGGGACGTGACGCCAGGCTCACACCGCTCGCGTTGTTCCGGACGCTGCGCGAGGCGGCGCCGGCCGACACCGTCCTCGTCGAGGAGTCACCCTCGAACCTGGGGGAGCTCCACACGGCCTGGCCGGTCGAGCGGCCGGACTCGTTCTTCACGTTCGCCTCGGGAAGCCTTGGATGGAACCTCCCGGCCTCGATCGGGATCGCAATGGCCGAGCGCGACAGCGGCCGCGACCGTCCCGTGCTTGCCGTCATCGGCGACGGGTCGCTGCAGTACTCGATCCAGGCGCTGTGGACGGCGGCGCAGAAAGGCCTGCCGGTCGTGGTGGTCGTGCCCCTCAACGCCGAGTACGCGATCCTCAAGTCGTTCGCCGTGCTCGAGGAGACCCCCGGAGTCCCTGGCCTCGACATCCCGGACCTGGACATCGTGGCGCTCGCGCGCGGCTACGGCTGCCACGGTGTCCTCGCCGAGACCTCCGAGGACGTCGCCTCGGCTCTTGCCGAGGCCTTCGGGCGCTCCGGTCCTACGGTGATCGCCGTCCCGGTGACTCCGACCGTGCCGCCGTTGATCTGAGCATCCAGCAGATTGGGTTGGGCGCCTGTGGGTACCCGTCTGGCACGGTCGAGTCGAGACAGGGGGGTCACCACATGCGCCAGAAGATCAACGATGCCGTGTCGGTCGAAGAAGCGGCAGCGACGTACGAGGAGCGCAGCAGGCGCACACAGCGGATTACAGGGTTCGTCGTCGCGGCGGGATCGCTCGTACTCGCCGCGGTCGTGGCGATCGGTATCTCAGGGTTGGAGCCGCTCGGCTGACGGACAGCTCAACCGGCCCGCCGGGCTGACGTGCACCGGGGCAGGAACGCGAGAGGTCAGTCCCCGGCGTCCGTGCCCCGCTCGTACTCACGGTTGGTCGTGTCCACGATCTGCTGCGCGACCTCACGGAGCTTGGTGTTGCTGGTCGACGAGGCCCTCACGAGGAAGTGGAACGCCTGGTCGTCGGAGACCTTGTAGCGCTCGGAGACGATCCCGATGGCCTGGCCGATGACCTTCCGCGTCACGAGGGCGTCATTGAGGTGCTCCTCGTGGCGGGCGCGTCCGAGCGCGATCGTCGCGTGCGAGGCGAAGAGGGCCGCGAGCTCGGCCGCACCCGAGTCGATGGTCTCCGAGTCCAGAGAGTAGAGATTCAGTCCTCCGAGCGTCTCCGCGTCGTTGAAGAGCCGGACACCCAGCTGGGCCCGAAGTCCCGACTTCACCGCTGCCGGCATGTAGTCGGGCCACCGGGGGTCGTCCGCGGCGTGCTCCACCGCCACGACAGGGAACTCACGGATCGCGTCGACGCACGGCCCCTGCCCGAGGTCGTACTGGAGGGTGTCGAGGTCCCACACGATCTGGCCGGTGCCCGCGAGGGTCTCGATCCTGCCGCCGCGGTGGACGACCGAGATGCCGACGTGGTCGAACCCGGGCACGGTCGTGACCGCGGACTCGACGATCGCGTCGAGGGTTGCCTCGAGCGTGCGGGGCTGGTCGATCGCGCGCGCGGCGTCGGTGAGCGCCTGAGCGACCTTGAGCGGACCTGCGTTCATGCGGCCTCCTTCATGATCTCGACGGTACTCCGTCTCTGCAGGTGAGGAACTCCTGCCGCTCGACGGGAATCACCGCGCTGATCTCGGGTACGTGGAGTCATACGACGGCTGCGCGACCCGGGTTGCGTGGCCGCCGAGGTCGTGCTCGTCAAGACAGCGGCGGGCACGACCGCCTTTGTCAGGGCTGCCGCCACCCGTGTTTGACGTCCAGGCCGTGGGGAACCGCCCGGACAGCGCTCCGGAGGTTCTTATGCCCACACACCGCTCGACCCCGCGTCGTCTCTCACCGGCCCTCGTCGCCTCGGCCGCCCTGCTGCTCGCCGCCTCGTTGCTGGGCGCTCCGTCAGCATCGGCCGTTCCCGGCGGTCCTGCGCCTGGCGGTCCCGGCGCGAAGAGCACCTGGACCGAGGCCGACAAGACGGGCTTCGGCACCGCGCGGGCCCGGCGCAGCAACGTGTGGTTCACGCTGCAGCGCGGACGGGTGAGCGAGGTCTTCTATCCGGACCTGTCGACGCCCAGCGTGCGCAGCCTCGAGCTCGTCGTCACCGACGGCGCCACCTTCACCGACCGCGAGTCCGTCGACATGCGGCCGGCCACCGCCCGCACCGACGCACGGAGTCTCCGGTTCCGGCAGGTCGGCGGTCGCGCCGGTCGGTACCGTCTCGTCAAGCAGGTGGTCACCGACCCGCGCCGCGACGCTCTCGTGGTCCGCGTGCGGCTGCGCTCGCTGGACCGCCACCGCTACCGGCTGTTCGTGCGGCACGACCCGGCGCTGAACAACGGCGGCATGGACGACCGCGCACGTACGGCCGGGCGGACGCTCGTGGCCAGCGACGGCGAGGTCGCCACCGCGCTGCGATCCCGCCCGCGTCTCGGCGCGAGCAGCAACGGGTACGTGGGTCGTGCCAGCGACGGGTGGCGCGACCTCCGACGCGATCATCGCCTCGACCGGCGCCACCGCGCGGCCGGACCCGGCAACGTCGTGCAGACCGCCCGCGTCAGCCGGGTGAACGGCCTGCCGGGACGGCAGCGCGCGACGCTCACGCTCGGGTTCGGACGACGTCCGGCCGAGGCGCGCGCGACCGCCGCGGCGAGCGCGCGTACGGGCTGGTCGAGAGTCCAGCGCCGGTACGACCGAGGGTGGCACCGCTATCTCGCCTCGCTGAAGCGGGTGCCGGCCTCGGCCGCAGCGGTCAGACGCCAGTACCTCGCGTCCGCCCTGGTGCTCGCGGCGGCCGAGGACAAGCGCAACCCCGGTGCCGTCGTCGCCTCGCCGTCGACGCCGTGGGTGTGGGGCGACGAGATCCCCGACCTGTCCTCGCCGTCCGGCGCCTACCACCTCGTGTGGTCGCGGGACTCGTACGAGTTCGGCAGCGCGATGTGGGCGATGGGGGACAAGGCTGCGGCACGTCGCATCGTCGACTGGCTTTTCCGTGTGCAGCAGAAGCCCGACGGCTCGTTCCCGCAGAACTCCGACGTCGAGGGCGAGCCGGTGTGGTCCGAGCTCCAGCTCGACGAGGTGGCGCTGCCGATCGTGCTCGCCCGGCTGACCGGCAGGACCGACCGCGCGACGTACCGCGGGGTGAAACGTGCGGCGACCTTCCTCGAGCGGTTCCGCGACGAGGAGACCGGGCGCCGGGCGCCGTTCTCGCCGCAGGAGCGTTGGGAGAACCAGTCCGGCTACTCACCGAACTCGATCGCCGCGCAGATCGCAGGGCTGGTGTGCGCGGCCGACATCGCGCGCACGAACGGCGACCAGGCGTCGGCACGCCGCTGGCTCCGCCTCGCCGACCGATGGGCGGCTCAGGTGAAGGGATGGACGGTCACGACGAACGGCCCTCTCTCGACGCGCCCGTACTTCCTGCGGCTCACCAAGAACGGTCTTCCGAACACGGCCTCCCCGTACGCGATGGGTGACGGCGGACCCGCGAGCATCGACCAGCGACGCGTCGTCGACCCCAGCTTCCTCGCCCTGACCCGGTGGGGCATCCTCCCCGCCGGCGACCCGGTGATCGCGTCGTCGCTCGGGGTGGTCGACCGGGAGCTGAAGGTGGAGACACCGAACGGTCCGTTCTGGCGGCGGTTCAGCTTCGACGGGTACGGCGAGACGCGCGAAGGCCGGCAGTGGGAGATCACGGAGCCGGGCACGTTCACGACGCTCGGCCGGGCCTGGCCGCTCCTCACCGGCGAGCGCGGCGAGCAGGAGGTGGCCGCCGGGCGTGACGCGTCGGCGTACCTCGGCGCCGTCGCGGCTGCCGCCAACGAGAGCGACATGATCTCCGAGCAGGTGTGGGACGGCCGACCCCCGACGGGTCGGCCGTGCTGCGCGCTGGGGGAGAACACGCGTGCCGCGACGCCGCTGGTCTGGTCGCACGGACTCGTGGTGCGGCTGGCCTGGTCGATGCAGCGGGGTCGCCCGGCGGACCAGCAGGACGTGGTCGCGCGGCGCTACCTCGACTGACGTCGACCCACGGCGCTCAGACGTCGCGCCAGTCGGCGCCCGCCTGGTCGTGACCGTGCGCGGCCATGAGACTCAGACCACCGTCCACGGTGAACGAGGCACCGGTGACGTACGCCGACCGCGGCGACGCGAGGAACCCGATCATCGACGCGATCTCGGCGACGTGACCGGGCCGGCCGAGCGGATTTCCCGGACGCTCCTGGTCGTACGCCTCCGACTCGTCCATGCCGGTCATCTCGGTAGCGATCTCACCAGGGGCGACGGCGTTGGCCGTGATGCCGTGCTCACCAAGCTCGAGCGCGAGCACCTTCGTGAACATACCGAGGCCCGCCTTGGCCGCGCAGTACGCCGCCGACCCGGCTCGCGGGAGGTGCTCGTGGACGCTCGTCACGTTGATGATCCGGCCTCCCTGACCTGCCTCGACCATCACCTGTGCCGCACGCTGCGACGTGAGGAACGGCCCGTCGAGATCGGTCGCGATCACGTGCCGCCACGTGTCGAGGGGCAGGTCCACGACCTTGTCGGAGTGGCCCGTGCCAGCGACGTTGACCAGCACGCCGAGCCCACCGAGCTGCGCGACGAGCCGGTCGACCAGCACCCCCGCGTCGGGGTTCGCGGCGTCGAACGCCTCGACGTACGCGCGCTGCCCGCGTGCCTCGATCTCCTTGGCGGCCTCGCGGACGCCCTCGGTGTCGTGGTGGCAGGTGAGGCCGACGTCGAAGCCCTCGGTGGCGAGCAGCTGGGCCGTCGCCTGACCGATGCCGGAGTCGCTGCCGGTGACGATGGCGAGCCGGGGATACGTACGGGTCATGAGGGATCTCCTGTCAGACGGTTCCTTCACCACCCCGTTCCCCGGGGACCGCGTCGGCACACCCGGACGCCGCCGTCCTCGTCTCCGTGCGCGTCACCGGGCTGCGGCGTGCGTGGTACGTTGCGCGTGCATCGCCCAGGGGAAGCCGGTCAAAGTCCGGCGCTGTCCCGCAACCGTAGGCCACCAGTGGTGGCGAGCCGGAGCACCTGGCGGTGTGGCAACACCTCCCGTCAAACCGTCGTGGACAACGGTTCGTGGAGCCCGAGCCGCTGCGCGGCGCGTGCATCCATCCCTGCATCCACGCGCTCGTGAAAGGCAGCCTCGTGCTCCGCTTTCGACAGCGCGTCCTTCAACGCGCTCTTCTCCCTCTGGTGACGTCGGTCGCCCTCGTCCTCCCGCTGGCCGGACTGGCCTCACCGGCGACGGCCGACACCGCGGCCGAGACCGTCGCCGCGTCCGCGGACGGCCCCAGCGTCACCGGCCGCCCGTGCGCTCCCGGCGAGGGGGTCACGGTCGAGGTCGACTTCCTCAAGGCCGGCGCCACCCCCGGCGACCCGGCGCAGGACCGCGTCGCCCTCGGCTGCGCGGAGGGTCCGCAGGAGTCCGGCTTTGCGGCACTCGCGAATGCGGGCTTCACCACGTCGTCGGAGTCCGGCCCCGGAACGATCTGCCGGATCGACGGTCTTCCTGCCGAGGGCATGCCGTACTGCTGGCTGAGCGGTGGCTACTGGTCGTACTGGCGCAGCAACGGCCTCGACCCCTGGGCGTACAGCACCGTCGGTGCGGGCACCACGGACACCATCCCCGTCGACTCGGTCGAGGGCTGGGCGTTCACGATGCTCGACGACCCGTGGGAGTCGACGCTCCCACGGGTGGCCGTCGCCGACCTGAGCAGCCACCTCGAGGAGCCCACGACGCCAGAGCCTGCGGTGCCGACGGTCCGTGGTGCGGCCTGCGCGCCCGGAGCAGGCGTCACGACGGTCGTCGACTACGAGAAGGCCGGCAAGAACGAGGTCGCGCTCGCTTGCGCCGACGGCGACCAGGCGAGCGGGTTCGCCGCGCTCGAGGCGGCCGGTCACACGCTCGGGAGTGTCCCCGGCACCCCGGGCGGGCTGTGCACGATCGACGGCCTGCCGGCAGCGGGGTACCCGTTCTGCTGGGAGTACGAGAACGCGAACGGCTACTGGGGCTACTACCTGGAGGACGGCCGCGGCGGCTGGGCGGAGTCGCAGCTCGGCGGCGGCGACCTGACGCAGCCGCTCGCGAAGGGCTCGGTCATCGGCTGGCACTTCGGCC
>Ga0233377_1000607_pt1 | contig 15445 bp, 19 predicted proteins | sample ElkDunMinimDraft_6_FD_191540 | JGI IMG/M metagenome (GOLD analysis project Ga0233377, IMG submission 191540) | Fecal eukaryotic communites from dung pellets of Tule Elk in California, USA - Elk Dung E36 | ecosystem: Host-associated > Mammals > Digestive system > Large intestine > Fecal | place...
ACGACGCGGGGGCCCGAGCCGCTCGAGAAGCGATGCGCGCCGATCGACTACGCGCACTACATCGAGAAACAGCTCGCGCCTGTGTGCGATGTCGTCCTGCCGTTCCTGGGCACCTCCTTCGACCGGATCGCCGGCGCGCAGACGAGCCTGTTCTGATGGGAGTCGTGTCGTGCCGCGAGCACGAGCGCTCGCGGCACGCTGCGTGCTCGGTGCGGTGCATGAACACTGTGCTCGAACGACCCAGCACCGACCGCGAGCGTTCTCCGGAAGACATGCTGAGCGACCTGGAGAGCCTGAACGATGCCGTGAGCCTCAAGCTCGAGACGGCGATCCCGGAGGTCCAGCAGCGGTACGAGGACGAGCTCGTCCCGCTGCTCGAGAAGGCACGCTCGTTCGTGGCGCAACAGAACATCCGTGCGCGCAAGGTCATCGAGGACGCCGTTGTCCGTTTCAGAGAGCTGCTCGCCTCGAGCACGCTGATCGACCCGAGCGCAGCGAGCGCGCTGCCCAGCCCGAGAGTGGGCGAGCGGCTGAGGAGATAGCGGACAGGCGCGGGACGCCCGGGCGAAAACGACGGTCCGGCCGCCGTCCTCCGGATCACCCTCCCGGCGCCCCGCGGCGCCCATCGCGCGACGGCGTGAGCGTGCCGTCAGCTCAGGTCGGACGTGCGGTCCTGCTTCTCCGCGGGCGTCGCCGGTGGGACGAGCGCCAGACACGCGGCGACGATCGCGTCGACGGACACCTCCTCCTCCGTCAGATGGTGCTGGTAGGCGATCCCGTCCCGGGTCCAGAAATCGACGCTCGTGCGGCCATTCACTCTGCGGCCGCACGCGACGAAGCCGTAACGCTCGAGGACTGCGGAAGCATCTCCTGCAAGGGAAAGCGGATCGATCGACATGGACAACCTCCTAGAGCGACGGGAGCAAACCGTTTGTCGCTCTAGCCGTCGAAGCCGCACATTAGCGCGAGGTCCGTCACGACGGCGAACGGATCTTCGCGCGGCGTGCGGCGATCCGCGCTTCGGCCCCTGTCCACCCCGCGTCGAACGGGCGGCCGGGCGCGTCCAGGTCGACGATCAACGGAGCGTGGTCCGAGGGCGTCGGCTTGCCCTTGCGGGCCTCGCGGTCGATCTCCGCCGCGACGGCGCGCGCTGCGACCGGCGCCGTGACGAGCAGGTGGTCGATGCGCATCCCGAAGTTCTTGTAGAAGTCGCCCGCCCGATAGTCCCACCAGGTGTACCGGCCGGGCGCGTCGCAGAACTTCCGGTACGCATCGACGAGGCCCCAGCGGCAGAGCCGCTCGAAGGCGGCCCGCTCGGGTGCGGACACGTGGGTTCCGCCATGGCAGGCAGCGGTGTCCCAGACGTCGCCTTCGTCCGGAGCGACGTTCAGGTCGCCGCCGAGGACGAGCGGCTCATCGCGGGCGTGCGTTCGTTCCAGCCAGCGCTCGAGGTGATCGAACCACGCGAGCTTCGCGATGTAGAACGGCGACCCGACGATGCGTCCGTTCGGCGCGTAGACGTTGATGAAGCGAAGCCCTCCGCAGATGGCCGAGATCATCCGCGCTTCGGAGCGTGGGTCGTTGTCGCCCGAGGTCGAACGCGACGTCACGCGCTCCGGTTCGCCGAAGTTGACGATGACGTCGGCGAGCCCGACACGGCTGGCGATCGCGACGCCGTTCCAGCGACCCTCGCCGTGGTGCGCGAGCTCGTAGCCTCGGCCCGCGAACCAGTCGCGAGGTGCGTCCGCGTCGGTCAGCTTCGTCTCCTGGACCAGGAGTACGTCGGGAGCGGTGCGGTCGAGCCACCACGCGAGGCGGTCCTGACGGGCTCGGAGCGAGTTGACGTTCCAGGTCGCGATGCGCATGCCTGGCGCTCGGCATGTCCTGTAGCGGGGCTGTCGTCAATCCTTCCGGGTGATCGGACTCATGCTGCGCCGCGATCGGCGTCCTTCCTCACGCGGTCGCGAGCGCGGAGGCGTCGCCGAGGCGCTCAGCTTGCGTTGCGGGCCTTGGCGTAGCCCTGATGCAGGAAGTCCGACACGGCGACCATGGCCAGCATGCTCGCGATCGTGCGGGTCTCGCGAGGCCTTGCGACGAGGCCTGCGGTCAGCGCCGCGGCCGTCCAGGGGCCCACGCAGAACTGGCACGTGAGCAGGCTGCCGATCGCGCGCTGCAGCCCGCGGCCGCGAGCGTGCTCGCGCACCTCACCGGCACCGGCGGTCCCCTCGAGCCTCGTGAAGGGGAAGCGGAGCGCCGAGGTCACGCGCTCGCGCGTGAAGAGGCGGGTGAGGCGGTGCGTCGCCACGCCGAGCAGCGCGATGTCTCGCGCACCGATCCGTCTCGGAAGGATGCCTCTCCGCGACGCCGTGGCGAGCATCGAGCCAAAGCCGCCGAGGAAGACGAGCATCATGAAGGCGTAGGCGCCCAGCGGGAACTCGTCGGCGGCTTCTCCTGCGTATGCTTCGACCTGCGTCTCGACCTGGTTCATGGGGCGCTGTCGACGCAAAAAGCACACCGCCGCTCGGCTCGACCCAGGTGCGTGCCCGACGGCAGCGCTCGGCTGCGGTCGGAGCATCGATGAGTGCGCTCGTGCTCATGCATGACCTCGAAGTCGGCGCGTACTGCTCGTGACGCCTTCCTCGGTCACTTGAAGCGCATGCATCGTCCGCCGGCGAACCCGGCGCGGGCCTCCGGGCGTTCGATGCGCCGGATGCCGCCCTCGCCCTCCCAGTCCTCGCGATAGTTGAGCTCCGAGCGGGCGCTGTTGTAGCCGATGCCGCGGAACTTCAGCCCGAACTTGCCGGTGAATGCCCCGCCTGTCGTCTTGAGCACGACCTCGTTCAGGTTGCCCGCGAGATCCATCCAGGGCTCGTCGCCTGGTTGGATGCGCACCATGTCGACCTGCTCGCCGTTGGCCGCGAGGCTTCCGCGCCCGGGCGCGGCGATCTGCCAGGCCTTGTCGTGCATCGTGCCCTGGGGGAAGAACGGGAAGGCGTAGTTGTTGGCGTTGAGCGGATGGTTCGGCTGCGGCAGCGAAGCGCCAGCGTCGTACGTGGCGTTGATCTTCGACAGATCTGCGCAGCGGCCTCCCGTCATCGACGCCGGCGTCGTCGGCGGATCTTCCGTGCCGACCTGCATCCCACATCCAGGCTTGTCGCCGAGCGTCGGCGGGCTGTCCGTCACGAAGTCGAGCACCGCATCGGTCGCGAGCTGCCCGCCATCCCAGTGGCAGAACGCCTGGAGCATCGCGTTCGAGATGCAGTTCATCGACTTCACCTCGAGGTGCTCGCTCGCGGGCACGAGCATCCCCGCGAGCGTCGTACCGTCGGCGCGCGGCGGGTAGGCGTCGCCCATCTTCGCGAGGACGTCCGCGGGGTAGAAGAAGGTCGGGAAGCCGAACGCGCTCGGCGCATGCGTGCTGCAGTTGTTGCCGTGCAGGTACACGAAAAGCGCCCCGTTGAACTGGAAGTCGACGCCGGTCTTGCGCGGCTCGTCCGTCGGCGGGATGGGCGGCGCGTCCGGACCACCCCGCGGGTCGCCGAGGAGCCGGCGGTCGATCGTGATCGCCTCGCCGTCGCGATCGGTGGGGAGGAACCTGCTCCAGGACGGATCCCACACGCTCGGCGGGTGCTTTGCGATCCAGTCGCGGATGTTGGGGATGCCGCCGTAGTCGGCCGCGATCGACTCGATGAACGCACGGACGCGTCCGGTCGTGATCTCGTACTTGTCGAGGTAGACGGTCTTCCCCGGGTGCGCCGGGTCGGCGTAGCCGGGAACAGGCAGCGACCGGCAGCAGCTCTCGTGCTCCACGCCCGGCTGGCCGACCTCGCCTCTGCCGCACGTGTCGCCGCCGAGGTGGACCTTGCAGCTCGGAGCGTCGACGCACGTCTTCGCGTAGCCGCAGGCGCCGTTGCAGTCGCTGTCGGCGGCGCACTTCTTCCCCTCGGCGCACCTCGGAGCGTCGGGACCGCCGCAGTCGACGTCCGTCTCCGATCCGTTCTGGATGCCGTCGGTGCTGCTGGCAGGCGTCGCCGTCGCGCCCCCGTCGCGGTCGCCGCCGCCATCGCTGCTGGGGGGACCGCCGCCGGGGTCGGTCGGGTCCGAGGTGCAGCTGCGCGCGCAACTACCACCGCAGTCGATCCCGGTCTCGTCACCGTCCTGGTGTCCGTTCGTACAGGTCGGGGCCTGACTCGACGACGTCGACAAGCAGGCGGTAAGGAAGACGAGCCCAGCGAGAGGGACGAAGCCCCTCGCGTCGATGGATGGTGTACGCACGGCAAGCTCCTCGTTGCAGCGCGATCTCATGCGAATCACGCGCCACGCGGCGAGGACGTCGGAATGTGGACTCACGCAGGGCGCATGCAGCAGTGATGCGTGTCATCGCGCTCACGCTGAGGAGAAGTGCCCCGCTCGTGGGCCGCGCGAGCTGCGGCTCGCGCGCACTTGCCCGATCCGATCGCAGCGCGATCAGGTCGAGAGCGTGTTGGGCGCGAAGAACGTGAGCGGCCGGATCTCGTAGGAGCCTTCGCTCTCCTTCGCGCGGCCAAGCTCCTTTGCGAACTCGACGGCCTCTTCGATCGTCTCGACGTCGACGATGAAGAATCCGAGGAGCTGCTCCTTCGTCTCGGCGAAGGGGCCGTCGACCACCATCGCGCCGCCGCTCCGCTTGAACGTCTTCGCCTCCGTCGTCCGGGCGAGCCGCGCGACGGGACCGAGGCGGCCTTTGGCGGCCATCTTCTCCTGCACGACGCCGAGCTTCGCCATGACGGTGTCGTCCTCCTCCTTGGTCCAGGAGCCGACCACGGCTTCGTGGTCATAACAAAGGATGGCGTAGAGCATGTCGGGCCTCGTCGAGACGAAACGCATAGCGCGAAGCTGCCTGGGCGTCGTCGAAACCGTGACCTGGCGTATCAGCCGGGCGCCGCCCTCGCGCCGCGCGCGCATTCGGCGGCCCGGTCGAGGAGGAGCGTACGTTCACGTTCGTTGCGGGTGAGCGAGGCGGCGCGTTCGAACTCCGCGCGCGCCTCGTCCAGACGGCCGAGCTTCGCGAGGAGATCCCCTCGGGCGCTCGGGAGGTACGGATAACGCTCGAGGGACGGTTCCGATACCAGCGCGTCGACGATGACGAGGCCTGCGGCCGGCCCGTTTGCCATCGCGACGGCCATCGCTCGATTGAGCTCGACGACAGGGGACGGCATGATGGCCGCGAGCTGCGCGTAGATCGACGCGATCCGCGGCCAGTCCGTCTCCTCCGCGACGTTCGCGCGCGCATGGCATGCCGAGATCGCCGCCTGCAGCGTGTAGGGACCGGGCGGGTCCTTCGAGAGCGCCTCGGCGCGCTCGAGGGCGGCGAGGCCGCGACGGATGAGGAGCCGGTCCCAGCGCGCCCGATTCTGCTGCGGCAGCAGCACGGGCTCGCCGGCCTCCGTCGTGCGCGCAGCGGCGCGCGAGGCATGCAGCTCCATCAGCGCCACGAGGCCGTGCACCTCCGCCTCGTCCGGAGCGAGCCCCGCGAGGATGCGTCCGAGCCGGAGGGCGTCCTCGCAGAGCTGCGGGCGCATCAGGTCGTCGCCCGCCGTCGCCGAGTACCCTTCATTGAAGATCAGGTAGATGACCCCGAGCACGGCCGACAGACGCTCGGGCAGCTCCTCGCGGCGCGGCACCTCGAACGGCACGTTCGCCTCCGCGAGGGTCCGCTTCGCGCGCACGATGCGCTGCGCGATCGTCGGCTCCGAGACGAGGAATGCACGCGCGATCTCGTCGGTCGCCAGCCCGCCGAGCAGGCGCAGCGTGAGCGCGACGCGCGCCTCGATCGAGAGCACAGGGTGACACGCGGTGAAGACGAGGCGAAGGAGATCGTCGCCGACGGTGTCGTCTACCTTCGTCTCGATGTCCTTCGCGGCCAGCTCCTGCTGCGCCTCGAGCTCGTGACCGAGCTGCTCGTGTTTCCGGTCGAGCATCTTGCCCCGCCGGAGCACGTTGATCGCGCGGTGCTTCGCCGTACCCATGAGCCACGCGCCCGGGTTGTTCGGTACGCCGCTCTCCGGCCACTGCTCGAGCGCGGCGACGAGCGCGTCCTGCGCGAGCTCCTCGGCGATCCCGACGTCGCGCACGATCCGCGCGAGACCGGCGATCAGCTTCGCCGACTCGAGCCTGAAGACTGCGTTGATCGCGCGGTGAGTCGCCGCCTGCGTGTCCGAGGACGCTGTCACGGGCCGCGATCAGAGCAGCTTCCGCGGCGAGCGCAAGCGCGGTGTCAGCGAGCCGCTTCAGGGGAGGTTTGCGGCCGCCTGGGCCTTGGTCTTCGAGGCCTCCTCTGCCTGGACCTTCAACGAAGCGAGGCCCTTCTCGAAGTCTTCACCAACGAGCTTGTCCATGTCGAAGACGAGCGATGCGGCCTTCGCGAGGAAGCCATTCTGGCCCTCCATCGCCCACGTCACCTTCGTGCCCTCGGGCGTCGGCGTGAACGTGAAGGTCGCCGTGTTGGTGCACTCGAACGACACCTTTCTTCATCACTCTCTCTCCTCTGCTCTTGCCGGACCGTCTCGGCGGTCTTACTGGGACGTCATTCGACGCCCGCGCCGATCGACATGGGGTCGACATTTTTCTCGATCGCGCCGTGCGGCTCCGGCCATTGCGGTGATTCGGAGGGGGCCGGCCATGAAAATCGCGCCAGCGGCAGCTCGGCCATCGTCGATTCGAGCCCGCCTCGATCGTCGTGGAGCTGGGCGAAGGTCGAACCAGGAGGAGGACGGGATGCCGCGGGTCAAGATCGCGTGCGGGCGTTGGACTTGGTTTAAAGAAGCTCCATCGTGTGAGGGGCGCTGTAAACTGCCCCTGTGGCGGCGCCTTTCGCTTGGGTCACGTACGAACGCCGCTTGTTTGCTGTTCGCGCTCTTGAGCCGCCTTGACATTACGGCGCTGACGGGCATCGCGATATCGCCGAACACATCCACACTCTTTTATGAGATCGTCGGCTCGAGCGCACCGAGTCGGAGTGGTCCGCGCTGCCCGCCCTGACCCAGCTCGCCGACGAGGAGCTGACTGGTCTCGTGAGCCACTGGCCACGTCATCTCGTCGTCGTCGTGCGCGCGTGCAGCTGTGGCGCCCCGATCGCTCGCTCGACGCCTCGGCGCGCGTCCTGAAGCGGGCTCCTACTTCGTGACCCGCCTGGCGACCGCCTGCGACACCTTCGCTCGCGCGGTCATGCCGAGGTCGCCCGGGTCGAAGATCTGTCGGATCTCGATCTCGCCCTCGCCGTCCCGAGGGTTGGGGCACCGCTTTACCCATTCGATGGCCTCCTCCAGGGACTTCACCTGGATGACCCAGTAGCCGGCGACGAGCTCCTTCGCCTCCGCGAACGGCCCGTCGACGACGGAGCGGCTCTCGCCGTTGAAGCGCACGCGGGCGCCCTTGGAGCTCGGGTGGAGGCCGTTCAAATCGAGCAGCACGCCCGCCTTCACGAGCTCCTCGTTGTATTGGCCCATCGCCTCGACGAGCTTCGCGTCTGGAATCACTCCCGCCTCCGATTCCTTCGTCGCCCTGACCAGCACCAAGAATCTCATCGTCGCGCCTCCTGTCCCGTCCTCGACCTCGTGGCTTCGAGCTGCCGGGCAAGGTTCCTCGGGTCGCCGCCAGGCCCTGCCCTCATCCCCGTCGACAAGCGGCGCAACGCCGGATCGACAGCGAGCGTCGTTTTTCTTCCTGGAGGTGCGGACAAGCGATCGCGCCCGGCTCGAGGCCGGCGCGGGGCGCGTCGTGTATGTGCTTGATATCAGGGCAGAACCGCGAGCGTGCTTCCGGCGGCTCGCCAGGAGCGTCGGCTCGTGGTTCGTCGGCCGCGCGTATGGCCGTCGACGGACGTCAGGCGAGGGCCCGCGCGATCGACATGACGCGAGCGATTCGCAGAAGCACTCGGCGTCCGACGGTCAGCTCTTCAGGCGGTAGCCGGATCGAATGAGCCACCGCACGAGAACGAGGCAGATCACCATGAAGACGACGGTCATCCCGGCGCTGATCTCGACGCTCACGTCGGAGGTGTCGAAGAAGGCCCAGCGAAATCCGCTGACGAGGTACACGACCGGGTTGAAGAGCGTGATCTTCTGCCAGACGGGTGGCAGCATCTTGATCGAATAGAAGCTCCCGCCGAGGAAGGTGAGGGGAGTCACGATCAACATCGGGACGAGCTGCAGCTTCTCGAACCCGTCGGCCCAGAGGCCGATGATGAAGCCGAAGAGGCTGAACGTCACGGCGGTGAGGACGAGGAACGCGAGCATCCACACCGGGTGGGCGATCTCGTAAGACACGAAGATGCGCGCCGTCACGAGGATGATCGTCCCGACGATGACCGACTTCGACGCGGCGGCGCCGACGTACCCGAGCACCATCTCGATCCAGGAGACCGGCGCGGACAGCACCTCGTAGACCGTCCCCGAGAAGCGGGGCATGTAGATCCCGAACGAGGCGTTCGAGATGCTCTCGCTGAGGAGCGACAGCATCGTCAACCCGGGGATGATGAAGGCGGCGTAGCGGACCCCGTCGATGTCGGTCATGCGCGAACCGATCGCCGAGCCGAAGACGACGAAGTAGAGCGACGTCGAGATGACGGGCGAAAGGATGCTCTGGAGCAGCGTGCGGAACGTGCGCGCCATCTCGAACATGTAGATGGCGCGGATGGCGTACCAGTTCACGACTCCGACCTCACGAGGTTGACGAAGATCTCCTCGAGGGAGCTCTCCCGGGTCTGTAGGTCCTTGAAGTCGATGCCGAGCTCGGCGAGCTCACGCAGGAGGATCGCGATGCGTGACCGCTCCTCCTCGGCGTCGAACGTGTAGACGAGCCGCGTCCCGTCGCGCGACAGCTCCAGCTTGTAGGAGGCGAGCGCGGGCGGAATCGCGTCGAGCGGGCGCTGGAGGACGAGCGTGAGCTCCTTCTTCCCGAGCTTCTGCATCAGCGCGGTCTTCTCCTCGACGAGGACGATCTCGCCCTTGTTGATGACGCCGATGCGATCGGCCATCTCCTCGGCCTCTTCGATGTAGTGCGTCGTCAGGATGACCGTCACGCCGGTCTCGCGGAGCGCGCGGACCATCTTCCACATGTCGCGGCGAAGCTCGACGTCGACGCCGGCGGTCGGCTCGTCGAGGAACAGGATCCGCGGCTCGTGCGACAGCGCCTTGGCGATGAGGACGCGGCGCTTCATTCCGCCCGAGAGCGTCATGATCTTGCTATCGCGCTTCTCCCAGAGGGCGAGGTCGCGCAGCACCTTCTCGATGTAGGCCGGATTCTTCGGCATGCCGAAGAGCCCGCGGCTGAAGCTCACCGTCGCCCGGACCGTCTCGAACATGTCGGTCGAGAGCTCCTGCGGGACGAGGCCGATCTTGGTCCTTGCGGCGCGGAAGTCCTTCACGATGTCGTGGCCGTCCGCGATCACCGTGCCGCGGGTGGCGTTGACGATCCCGCAGATGATCCCGATGAGCGTCGTCTTCCCGGCGCCGTTCGGCCCGAGAAGCGCAAAGATCTCGCCACGGCGGATCTCCAGGTTGACGTCCCGGAGCGCCTGGTAGCCGGATTTGTACGTCTTCGAGAGCTGAGTGACCGAGATGATCGGATCCACCGATGCCTCCGATGCGCTGGATCCCACGGCGGAGGCGCGGTGCCCAGACCAAATCGGAAAATGTCGGTCCAGGACGGCCGCGACGGCGGAGGTCAGGCGACGTTCGGTCCTCGGCGCGAGCGGCGGCGTCGGACGACGGCGGCCGGCGTGAGGAGCACGAGGGCGATGAGGGCGATGTGGAAATTGCTGGGCCGGGAGGTGAGAGGCGCCGCCGCGCAACCGTGCGTGATGTCGGGGCTGCCACAGCCGTCCGTACCGCCGCCAGGTCCGAGGTTGCAGACCGTCGACGGAACGAGTCCGCTCCCGGCGAGCCGCTGGGCACGGTTCGGATACACCGTGCAGATCCCCTCCTCGTCGTCGGGCGTCAGCGTGCGCATCTCGATCGCCCCCGGCGTGTAGGTGGGGTGCATCGTCGCGTCGACGACCGGCGAGTGTGCGAGACCGAGCATGTGCCCCACCTCGTGCGTGAGGACGGCCTCGAGATCGTACTGGTCGGACGCCGGCGCGTCGAACGCCCACGACACGGCGCCGTTCACCTCGAGGTCCACGTCGAGCATCTCGCCCGTGTTCGGCCGGAACGTGACCGTCGTGAGCGCGAGCGTGTCGCTGCCTCCGGCATACGGCCAGGTCGGGAGCACGCCGACGAGATTGCGGTTGGACTGCCCCACCGCGTAGCCGGCGATCGTGTCGTCCGCGGCTGGGGCGAGCTCGATCCCCGAGATGCCTGGCGTGCACGTCGCGTTCGGCGCCGTCCACGTCGCGAAGGCCCGACCGAGCCTGTCGGAGAGGATCGCATTCGGGATGATGGGCGACTCCTTCGCGAGGAGCTGGTACGGCACGCACTGCGACGGATGGTAGAGCGGCAGGCCCTCCGTCCAGCACGCGCTCGACTCCCAGCTGCCGTCCACGCTCCCGTGATCCGGCGGTGGCGTCGTCGTCGTCGTCCGACAGAAAGCGCCGGCGCGGAGCGGAGCAAGCAGCGTCAGCGCAGCGAAGGCGAACGCGAAGCCGAGCCGGGCTCGGCGCTCGAGGGCGGTGAACGCCGCGAGGACATCAGCGCGCATGGGTCCGCCCCCAGGCAAGAACGACCTCACGGGTAGCATCGTCGGCGCTGCGCCCGTCGAGCGTCGTGACGAGCGGAGCGGTCGCGGGCGGCGCGAGCGGGACGCGCTGCCGTCTCTCGACGAGACCACCTGTCCCGACGACGCGAACGACGTCGCGTCCGTCGGCATCCCGCGCCACGACGAGCTGCCCTTGTGCGCGCCCGGCCACGACGAAGCGGGCAGCGGCATCCTCGCGACCCTGAACGTCCTTCGCGAGGAACACGATCGACGGTGCGCCTGCGGTGAAGCGAGCCTCTCCCTCGACTCGTTGCCCGACGTCGCCGACGACTCCGCCAAGCGTCCGCACCCGCACCTCGGAGCCCGCGACCCCCGCGCCGGCGAGCACGCTCTCGACGCCGAGCCGCGTCGTCGTCACGATGCGGCCGTCTTCCCAGCGACTCGTCTGCGCTTGCGGGACGACGCGCGCGACGAGCACGGATGCCCTCGCGACATCGTCGACGGTGAGCGCGACGCTGACCGACGCGTCGCTTGCCGGCGCGGCGACCGACGATGCCAGGAAGACGAGGAGCGGAACGAAGAGCTTTGTCTCGCGCGTCATGGTCCGTGTCGCTATATGCATCCGTCGTGGGCGGGCCTTCGAAGAATCGACATGCGCTCGCAACGGTCGCCGTTGTGCTGCTCACGAGCGGCATCTGCCGCGCCGAGCCGCCGCGCGTCGAGGCGCCTGCAGAGGTCGAGGGTTGCCCGTCGGGCGACGAGCTCCGTCGGGCGATCGCCGCGCAGCTCGGGCGAGACGAGCTCTCGCGCGCCGACGCGCCACGTGTCGTCGTGCGCATACGGCCTCGAGACATCGAGAGCGCGGCGCTCGCCGCCGACATCTCGATGACGATGGCGGACGGCGCCTCGACGTTTCGCACGATCGAGGGGGGAAACGAGTGCAGCGATCTCGTCCGCGCGGCGGCGCTCACCATCGCGCTCGCGCTCGAGAGCGAAGCCGCGGAGGAGAAGCAGAAGACCGCGGGCGCCTCTGACCCTGCCCCGCCGCCGCCGCCGCTGCGTGAACAGCCGCCGCCCGTTGCGGAGCCCGCGCGGCGCGACCGCGTCGTGGCTACCGCCTCCGGCGCTCACGTCGGTCGGCCTCCTTCCTCGGCCTGCGGCGGGAGCGGGCATCGCGGGACGAGCACGGATCGCCGCGCCGCTGGAAGGAGTCGCCCGACGCTCCGCTCGGCATGCGTGAGCTGCTCGGCTCGGCGAGACCCTCGCGTCCGCTCGACGACGCCACGTTCAAGCGAGGGGCAGAGCGACTCGCCCGCGTGTCGGCGGCACCGGCGGCCGTCGCCGCGATCGGCACGTGGACGAAGCTCGCCGCCGCCGCCGTCGTCAGTCTCGCCGCCGTCGGCACCGTCGTCGCGGCGGGCGCGCATCACGAGCCTGCCGTTGCGGCGGCTGGCCCTGGCGTGTCGGCGTCGTCGGCTCGAGCCGTCGACTCTGCTCGCGCAGCGGCCGCGGAGGAGCCGCCCGTCGCTGCGCCGAGCGTCCCCGAGCCGCCGGCGAGTGGATCTCCGCCTCCTTCGAGTGTCGTCGAAGCCGCGCCAGCGCCGCGCGCGCCGGCGCGGCCGAAGCCGGCGCAAGCTCCGGGCATCGAGGTCCCGGTCGCTGCGCCGAACGCCGCCGACGCCAGGACGGAGACGGTGGTGAGCAAGAGCTCGCTCCCCGAGGAGCTCGCCAAGAGCTCGCTCCCCGAGGAGCTCGCGCTGCTCGAGGAGGCTCGTCGCGCGATCGCCCGGAGCCCCGAGCTGGCGCTGGCGCCTCTCGAGACCCATCGGGCGCGCTACCCCTACGGCGTGCTGGCGGACGAACGCGAGCTGATGCAGCTCGACGTGCTCCGTCGCGTCGGACGTATGCATGATGCACGTAGTCGCGCGCATGCGTGGCTCGCACGCGATCCGAACGGAATGTTCGCGCCTCGCGTCCGCGCGATCCTCGCGACGCTCGAGTGAGCGCGGCCCGTCGTCATTCGCCGCTTGCCGTCGGCCGCGGGGCGGCTGAAGCGGCATGGGGCATGTTCGGGAGGAGCTCAGTGCATGCCGCCTGGTCTCACGAGGGATCCTCCGGGAGCGAGCGGTGCCGCGCCGAAGACGAAGGTGTGCCGCGCCTGACGACACTCGCGTGGCTTGCAGCCTCGACGGCTCGGACCCGGGATCGCCTCGTACTCGACGTCGAACGTCTCCGACGCCACCTCGGCGCCGTCCCGCTCGACGCGCACGGTGAGCGTTGCGGGCGTCATCGTGGTGTCGAGACCGAAGCTGATCTTGCGCGGCCCCGTGCGGACGAGCGAGCTCCCGGCACTACACGAGATCTTCTCTGGTCCGGGGGCCTGATCGAGCGCGCAGCGCGCCGTGCGACGGTCGAAGCTTGCTTCGACGACCCAGTCTCCCTCTTCGCCGATCGGCAGCTCGATGACGATGCTCGGCGCGCACGGCGAGGGCCCGCCGCAGACGACGCATTCTCCGTCGACGCACTCGGCATGGACGGGGGCGCACGCCATCGAGCATGCGTTCATCCACTCGCACGCGGCGCGGACGGCTGCGAGATCGGCGAGGGCGCCGTCCGCTCGGACCGCGGTGTCGCCGCTGCAGCACGTCCCGCAGTTCTGGATCGCGGGGACGATCGCGCACTCGGCATCCTTGTCGCAGGCCTTCGAGTAGCGGCTCGGGTCGAACGACGGCTGGTAACCGACCTTGATCGCGTCGGTCAGCACGAACGGCCTCGAGCCGTCCAGAGCTCCGGCGTCGAGCGCCGTCGTTGCGTCCCGGTCGACCGCGTCGAGCGATGCGTCTTCTTCGCCAGCGTCGAACGTGTCGGCGCGCTCGACGTCGTCCGACGGCGTCGGCGTCGGCGTCGGCGGAGCGTCGAAGGTCTCGCTTCGGCAGGCCGCCGCGGCGGTGATGATGGTGAATCCGAGGGCGACGCCCCGGGAAGGCAAGCTGTTGAAGTAGTTCAAGTTCGTCTCCCTTCGACGAAGTGGAAAAGGTAAGGGGAGGGCAGCGTCCCATGGCTCGTAGCACCGGACGCTGTTTGCCGGACGATCGCTGCGGCCGCTGGCGCTCAGCGGACGGCGATCCTCGCGATGCGGCGCGCGCGGGTCGAAGCTGGCGTCGTTCGCCTATGTCTCGGCGGGACGCGCGGCGCCGTGCGTCACGGACTCGACCGTCGTTGCGAGCGGCCGCTCGTTAGCCGGGGGCCGATCCGGTTCACGGCGTCATGCTCGGACGCGTCACTGCTTCGTGAGCGTGAATGAGCCCACGCACGTGGCGCACGTCCACGAGCCGCTCAGCGTGTTCCCGGCGATCGTCCCCGTGTAGGGGAAGTCGAGCGTCCCGCTCGGGTTCTGGATCGTGAACGTCCACGTGCCCGTTGTCTTCGTTCCGTCGAGGGCGACCGCCTCTTTCGGGGCGTTGCCGGTGGTCTTGCCGACGAGGTTGCAGTTGTTGGCCGGCTGCCGCAGCTCGAGGCCGTCGATCGTGCCGGTCGTCGAGAACACCGTGCCATCGGCGGCGAACGTGATGCTGAGGTTGCCGGCGTTGTTGAACGTGCAGCCGAACGCCTGCCTCGTGTTCGTGTACGTCCCGGACCAGGTGCCGGTGATCGTCTCGAGGTTCGCCGTCACGGCGACGTCGCCGTCGAGCACGGGGGCGCACGCGGTGTTCCCCGCGCACGCGCCGCCCCAGCTGGTGAAGATCGAGCCCGCGGCCGGCGAAGCGGCGAGCGTGACGGCGGTGCCCTTCGCGAACGAGCCGGTGCACGTCTTGTCCGTGCAGGTCACGCCGGCGGGCGTCGACGCCACGGTGCCCGTCCCGCTCCCGGCGATCGTCACCGTCAGCGTGAACGTGTTCGCGCTCTTGGTGCCGTCGTCGTCCTCGCTGCCGCTCGCGTCGTCGTCGACGGGCTCGCGGTTCGGAGGACGGCTGTCGTCCGGCTCCGGATACGAACCGATCGACGCAGGCCCGCAGGCAGCAACCACGAACAGGAGCAACGCCGGGCGGAGCCGCATGGTGGAAAAGTCTACCAAGCTCGGCCGCAGGGTCGAACGGGTTCGGACGAAACGGCGGGCGCCCATGCATTTCGTTCGCGTCTCATCGTGCTCGACGTTCGTTGGCGGCGTCCGGGGCACGCCGCTCGGGGAGCCGCGCCGCGGGGACAATGCTGACAATAAGCTGTCATTCGCCTCCGCTACGGTGTCTTCCAACCCTCGCAATCGAAGGAGAAACGACGACCATGGGCGAGACCAACGTGAACGGCGGCGCGAACGAGAAGGCCGGCACCTCCGCGGCGACGACCTGTACCGGCGGCTGCCACTGCGGCGCCGTCCGCTTCGAGGCGGACATCGACCTCGGCCAGCCCGTCTCCCGTTGCAACTGCAGCATCTGCACGAAGATCGCCCAGACGACGGCCATCGTGAAGCCGTCCGCGTTCCGCCTCCTCGCAGGCGAGGGTGAGGTCGGCCAGTACGCGTGGGGAAGCAAGAACGGCACGCGGATGTTCTGCAAGCACTGCGGCGTGCACTGCTACGGCCCTGGCCACCTCGAGTTCCTCGGCGGCGACTACGTCTCGATCAGCGTGAACGCGCTCGACGACGTCGATCCGAACGCGCTGAAGGTGATCTACTTCGACGGACGCCACGACAACTGGATGGCAGGCCCGCGCGAGACGGCGTGGCCGATCAACGCGTAGCGACCGACGCGATAGGTCGTCCCTCGGAGCGACA
>Ga0233377_1000610_pt1 | contig 15366 bp, 10 predicted proteins | sample ElkDunMinimDraft_6_FD_191540 | JGI IMG/M metagenome (GOLD analysis project Ga0233377, IMG submission 191540) | Fecal eukaryotic communites from dung pellets of Tule Elk in California, USA - Elk Dung E36 | ecosystem: Host-associated > Mammals > Digestive system > Large intestine > Fecal | place...
CTACCTTCTAATTTTAACCTTCACCTTCTACTTTCAATCTTAAAGTGACCAGTATTCGATATTTTTGATTTTGTCTTTGAAAATTCCTTTCACATCAACAAAAACTCCTAAATCGTCTCTTAACATTGCTCTAAAATCAGCTTCTGTTAACGCAGCATATTCTTTGTGATTTACCGCTACAATAATTGCATCGTAATCATTTGTTGGATTTGCAGTTAAAGGAACGCCATATTCGTGCTCCATTTCTGCTGATGATGCATGTGGGTCAACTAAATCAACTTTCACTTGGAAAGATTTCAATTCGTTGATCACATCAATAACTTTCGAATTACGAATGTCGCTAACATCTTCTTTAAAAGTTGCACCCATTACCAATACTTTCGCATTTTGAATGTGCTTCCCTTTTGCTAATATTTTCTTAACTGTTTGCTTACCGATGTAAAATCCCATTGAGTCATTTACATAACGACCGCTTGTGATAACTTTTGAGTGGTAACCTGCTTGTTGCGCTTTGTGTGTCAAATAATAAGGATCTACACCAATGCAATGTCCACCAACCAATCCTGGAGAGAATTTCAAGAAATTCCATTTCGTTCCAGCTGCCTCTAGTACGTCGAACGTGTTGATGTTTAATTTATTGAAGATGATAGATAATTCATTGATCAATGCGATGTTTACATCACGTTGTGTATTTTCAATGATTTTTGCAGCTTCAGCAACTTTTATCGATGCAGCACGGTGTACACCTGCAGCAACTACCAATTCATACGTTTTAGCAATTTGATCCAACGATTCGTCATCGCAACCAGAAACAACCTTAATTACATTTTGTAAAGTATGTTGCTTGTCACCCGGATTGATTCTTTCAGGTGAATAACCAACTTTGAAATCTGTATTAAATTTCAAACCAGATAATTCTTCTAAAATTGGAACACAATCTTCTTCAGTACAACCTGGATAAACCGTAGATTCATAAACCACATAATCGCCCTTTTTCAATACTGATCCAACAGTTTTTGAAGCGCCTAATAATGGTTTTAAATCGGGTAAATTAGAATCGTCAATTGGTGTTGGAACCGCAACAACGAAAAATTCAACGTCTTTTAAGTCGTCGATGTTTGCTGTGAAAATGATGTCACTATTTTCAAATGCATCTTTTTCTAATTCATTGCTTGGGTCGATTTGTTGATTCATCAAGTCAACTCGTTGTTGATTGATGTCAAAACCTACCACTTTTATTTTTTTAGCAAATTCTAAAGCAATTGGTAATCCAACATAACCTAATCCGATTACTGCAAGTTTGCTTTCTTTTGCGATTAATCTATCGTAAATTGTTTTCATTTCGTACTTCGTATATTCTTTCAATGATGTCTACCACTTTTAATCCCTCAAGGGCATTTGTTGTAGCAGAATTTTTTCCTTTTAATGTTTCGATTACATTTTGGATAACATAGTTGTGGTTAGCAGCAGAGCCTTTATATTGTCCGTAATCATTTCCAGGATTTGTTGGAGCCAGTTCAGGCATTTCATATCCTTCGATGTTACAAACTTCAACTTCATTCATGTATTGTCCACCAATTTTAACGCTTCCATTTGCGCCAATAATTGTAATAGAGCTTTCGAGGTTTTGCACCGCAACTGCAGTTGAATAATTGATGCAACCCATTCCACCATTGATGAAATCAAAATTTACAATACCTGAATCTTCAAAATCCGTTGTGTCTTTGTGATTAAAATCAGCAAATTTTCCTTGAATGTTTTTAATGTCACCAAACAACCAGTACATGATGTCGATGAAATGAGAGAATTGCGTGAACAATGTTCCTCCATCTAAATCTTGTTTACCTTTCCAACCTCCTGGTTTGTAATAGCGACTATCTCTGTTCCAATAGCAATTCAATTGAACCATGTAGATATCACCTAAAATTTTATTGTCAATCAAGTTTTTGATCCATTCCGAAGGAGGGGAGTAACGATTCTGCATTACACAGAAAACTTGTTTAGAAACTTGTAACGATTTAAAAATAATGTCTTCACAATCTTTTTTAGCCAAGGCCATTGGTTTTTCACAAACAACATGGCGTTTTGCTTCTAAAATTGCCATGCTTTGTTCAGCGTGAAAACCGTTTGGAGTACAAACATTGGCAACATCAAACTCGATTCCAGAAGCTAAAAGTTCTTCAATAGTAGAGAAAAATGGAACGTTGAAATCTGTAGCTCCACACTCTTCTGCCGTTCGTACATCAACTAACGCAACTAATTCAGCTTCTTCTTCTCTTCGAATCATTTCAGCATGTCGCTTTCCAATGTGTCCCGCGCCGATTACTGCAAATTTTATTTTTGACATCTAATTTTTTTTTATTTGGTCGATCAATTGTTCAATTGAAGCCTACAAATTTATATCTTTTTTACCAAACCATCCGTTAATTGATAGTTATCACCGCTTTCAGGGCAAATCGCTTTACCTTCAAGGTCAAATTCTAATCGGTGACCATATTCGCTCATCCAACCAATTTGTCGAGCAGGATTTCCTACCACTAACGCAAAGTCGGGAACAGTTTTCGTTACAACTGCTCCAGCGCCAATAAATGCATAACGACCGATATCATGACCACACACGATTGTTGCATTTGCGCCGATACTTGCTCCTTTTTTAACAGTTGTTTTAGAATATTGATCACGGCGGTTAACAGCGCTTCGTGGGTTGATCACATTCGTAAAAACCATTGATGGACCTAAGAAAACATCGTCTTCACAGATTACACCTGTATAAAGTGAAACATTGTTTTGGATTTTAACATTGTTGCCCAAAATTACTTCGGGTGACACAACAACGTTTTGACCGATGTTGCAACGTTCACCGATTACGCAGTTAGGCATAATATGCGAAAAGTGCCAGATTTTTGTCCCTCCTCCAATTGTGCAACCTTCATCGATTACTGCTGTTTCGTGTGCGAAAAATGCCATTTATAGTTTATTAAAATTATCGAACGATGTATTTATCAAAGTTGTTATGATCTACTTCATTTAATTCTTCTTGCGAAAGACTTTTGAAATATTCATACGTAATTTTTAGTCCTTCACTTCGTGAAACCTTTGGTTCCCATCCAAGAATTTCTCTTGCTTTGGTAATATCTGGTTGACGTTGTTTTGGATCATCCACTGGTAAATCTTTGTAAATCACTTTTTGATCTGTTCCAGTTAGTTGAATGATTTCTTCTGCAAATTGTGCAATTGTAATTTCATCTGGGTTTCCAATGTTTACTGGGTAGGGATAATCGGATAATAATAAACGGTAAATTCCTTCCACCAAATCATCAACATAACAGAATGAACGTGTTTGCGAACCATCACCGAAAACTGTTAAATCCTCTCCACGTAAAGCTTGACCGATAAAAGCAGGCAATACACGACCGTCATTCAAACGCATTTTTGGTCCGTAAGTATTGAATATGCGAACAATTCTTGTCTCCACACCATGGAATGTATGATAAGCCATTGTCATTGCTTCTTGGAAACGTTTTGCCTCATCGTAAACTCCTCTAGGTCCAACAGGATTTACATTTCCCCAATATTCTTCCGTTTGTGGATGAACCGTTGGATCTCCATAAACTTCAGATGTTGAAGCAATGATTACACGTGCATTTTTTGCTTTTGCTAATCCCAAACAATTGTGAATTCCCAACGAACCAACTTTCAAGGTTTGAATAGGAATTTTTAAATAATCGATTGGACTTGCTGGCGAAGCGAAGTGTAAAATATAATCTAAATCACCAGGGATATGAATGTGCTTTGAAACATCGTGGTTGTAAAATTCAAACTGCTCTAATTTGAATAAATGTTCGATGTTTTTAAGACGTCCTGTAATTAGGTTGTCCATTGCGATTACATGGTAACCTTCCTTGATGAAACGATCACATAAGTGCGAACCTAAAAATCCAGCAGCACCAGTGATTAATACTCTTTTTTGTTGAGACATTATTAGCGATTTTACTGTCTTGTTTCAAACGAATTTGTTTGACGCTTCGACTAAAAAAGCAAATTTAATGAAATTGTTTAATGGGGTGTAGGTGTAACTGTTTTTTTACACCTACAGCAGACATTATTTTTTATTCAACGATTACTCTTACGCCATTTGAATGTGATGTAAATTCTGGCGCATACATGCATTGGATTGTTGCAAATCCGTTAGAGAAATTCCCGGTATGACTCACGCGTAAATCGTATTCGAATACGTGAGTACCTTTTGGCAAGTAATCGAAGAAAAAGTGCGTTGCCACATCGCGTGTGTTTTCGTAAAATCCTAATCCGTTTTTCCATTTGTAAGATGACAACATATTGATTGGTTCAAACCCTGCTGCACGGTAATCTTTCATGTGAACAAATTCCATGTTTCTATCTGTTGAAAGTTCGATTCGAACGCGAATTTTTTCACCTCTTTTCAATTTGTCGCTGTCATTAACAGGTACGATAACTTCTCCAGAGGATGTTTGGCGTACAACAAATAATTGTTTCTTTAGTTTCAAATTTGTTTCTGCACTCGTTACTTTGTCCATTGCTTCGAAGTATTGCCAGTACATTGCGCCCCAGCTAAATCCTTCCGTTTGTCGCGACACTTTTATTTTTCCAAGATCTGAACTGATTTCTTTTCCAGTCCATGTTGTTTGGAAATATCCTGTACCTGCTTCCACTTGTGCTCCAAAATCAGCTGGTTTAATCTCTTTACCATTGATTTCGATTTTCACTTGCTCACTTTGATCTGTAAATGAGCTTCCGCCAAGAAGTAGGGCATAACAAGCATTTGCCGTTGCTGTGGTTGTTTTCCAATCGGACGTTTGTTTGTTGCGCAACAACCAAATCTTCGCATTATTGATTGCAGTTTGATTTTTCTCAATGGTGTACAATGCTTCGATGATCAACGATTGCGTTTCAATTGGTGCTTGGTACCAGTAATATCCTCGCTCATTTTCTTTCCAATACATGCCCATTTCTTCAGTAGAAATTGAGCGTTCAACAATCGATTTCATGATGTCTTTTGCAACTTGAACATTTCCTAATCGGTGTGTTGCCAGTGCCAACATCGTTTGATTGTTCAGATTCAGTTTCGTCCAGTTTTTTTCTGCATTTGCTTTAAAGAAATCAAACGCTTCTTGTTTTTCCTTTCCTAACTTGATTTCGTTGAAAAAAGTACGAGCATAAATGTATTGAACTAAGTATTGTGAAACGAAGTAATCTTTTGTCAATAAATTACGTTTTTTCAACTCTTTGTAATCTTCCAACATGCGGTCGTCTAAGTATTTTACCGCATTCTCGGTCATCTTTTTGATATCTCTATTTTCTTTTACTGAAGTAATGTTCAATTGATTCAGGTGACCCAAACCACTCACAATGTATTGCGTTACGTAGCGACTTTCTGGCATTCCTGGGAACCAAGGAAATCCGCCGTTGCTAACTTGTGCTTCTTTTAATTTGCTTAAGTTTTTCGCCAGTTCATTGTCCATTTTATTAAAATCAAATAACAAGGCAACACGTTTTTTGCGTTCACTTTGATCATTGGCTTCTAAAACCCATGGCGTTTCTTCCAAAATCAATGCTTTTAATTGCTCATTTTTCTCCAAGTTTGATAAAAACGCATCGGGTGAACTTTTGCTCCATTGATCAAAAACTTGTTTCATTTTTGGAGAAGATCGAACGATATTGCTTGCAATAGAATTAGCATAAAAGCGCGTGAAGATTTGCTCTGCGCAATCATACGGATATTCCATCATGTAAGGCAAAGCCTGCACAACATACCACGCAGGATTAGAAGTGTATTCTAAAGTTACTGCATGATGTTTCAAGGTTGAACTTTCCTTGCTATTGACCAATTTTGAAAACTCAAAATCTTTAGAACCTTTGCCATTGTTGGTTAAGGGGAATGATTCCGTAATTAACACTTTATCCGTAATAACAGGAACAGTTAATTCTTCGCCATCTTGATGATTGGCAGCTTTGGCAGTAACACGTACTATTAACGCTTGACTGTTGTCTGTTGCGCAAATTTCCCAACTTACAACTGTACTTTCTTTCCCATTAACGGTAAAGCTTTTTGTGTGTTTTTTCACTTCGTACAATTCCGTTACATCCTTCATCGTATTGGCATCATACAATTCAATTTTTGCATCACCACTTAATTCCTTGTTCGTGATATTGCTAATTTTCGACGTTACTGTAACGATGTCGTTTGTGCGAATAAAACGCGGTAAATTCGTTTGAACCATCAATTCTTTTTGCGTCACCAACTCTTTTGAAATCAATGCGTATTCCAATGATTTTGTATGAGCCAAACCTAAAATCTTCCACGTTGTTAATGATTCTGGCGCCGTAAAAGTGACCAATACATCTCCATTGCTATCCGTTTTTAATTGTGGATAGAAGAAGGCCGTTTCATTGAAATTGGTACGAACACTAGGTATGTCTTTCGGTTTCTCCAAACTTATTGAAGCATCCGTTTGCTCTCTTTTAGCCTTACCTGATCCCTGCATTTCCGTTTCATCTAACATGACTTCCTCCATTGGTGCCAAATTGAGAGTAACTGATTCGGACATTATGTGTTCTGATGTCCTCATGACACTTCTCATTCTTCCACTTCCATAAGAAGACATATTATACCCAAACCAGTTAAAGTTTGGATACGTGCGACTGCGGAAACCATCTGAGTGTGCGTATGGATTGTGCGCTGTTCCATATTCAAGACCGAAACCTACAAATGAGCGCTCGTCGTAATAATAACTTGCAGTATAAGGTGCAAAATGGTAATTATTTTCTCTAAAAGCATCAAGGGATGCGTCGTACATGGTTAAAAGCAATTCGGCCGCTACTTTTTCTTTTTTCGGTCCACTGATGCGCAAGCGCCATTCCTCTTGTTCGCCAGGTAAAAGTGTATTTCTAAACGTTTCAAAAGAAACGGATAATTCCTTGTTACTGTAAGGAACGTTTACTGGAATGCTCACAACTTTTTTATCTCCAGCTTTAATGGTACTGAATGAAAAATGCAGACCTCCTCGGTGTTTTTCTTCGATTTTATAATTAATTATTTTTTGCTCATTGTTGAGTGTGATTGCTCTGCGTTCAATGATTTTGCCTTCCATTCCAACTTCCATCCAAATCAATTGATTTAGCAAAGAACTTCCTACTGCAATTTGTAAAATTTGCCCTGGTTCAAGCGTTGTCTTTGAACTTTGAACGGATAAAAATTGTCCGGGTGCAACGGTAGTCGATTTTGTAGAATACACCGTAAAGAATTGAATGCTTTTTTCCTCTTTTCCTTGCGCATCTTTTGTTACTACTTCCATTTTGTAGTCGCCAGGTGACCAATTATTGGTTTGTAAAGTAACTGTCGATTTATTAGCTGTGTTAAAAAGTAACGAAGCAACATTTTTCTCTACTTCTTTGTCCATCTCTTTTACGGATTTATAGTCGTAGAAAGGGAAAAGCTTTTCAAATTCACTGGCAGATAAAAGTGGGTCTGTTGGTGCTTCCCAAAGACGTCTAACTTTAACTTTTGTTGGTGATTTCAATTTGAAAATTGTAATTGTTCCATTAGCTGGGATTGATTCACCTTCTGCATTGCTCGTTTGGATGCTGACTTCATTTTTTGCGTCAATATCAATTGCAGATGGAATCGTAGCAATCAAATTAATAGCAGTTGCTCCAATCGAAATTTGTTTGGTTGCGCTGCGTGTTTCTCCATTTGCATCAGTAATATCTGCGCTGATTTCAAAGTTGTAATTGAGACCTTCTACATGTTGAGCTGCATCTTTTTGTGGTGTAAAATCTACTTTAAAATTTCCATCTTTGTCTGTCACTACAGTACCTTCAGCAATGATTGTTGAGGAACTAGCGATTGGCGCTATACGATAATACCACGCTCTCCAGTAAGGAAGCGATAATGTGCGTTTGATGACGTATTTTACAGTTGCTGCATCGACGCTATTTCCTGCGTATGCCACAGCGCTACCATTGATTTCAATTTTTTGGCCAAGCTTGATTTCTTGCTTTGATTTCGCGAATTCAACTTTGAACGTTGGACGTTTGTATTCCTCAACAGAAAAATAGACATTTCCATGATTTGTTGTGATGTGCATTTGCCCGGTTAATCCAGTTGTTGGCAATTTAAATGAACTTGTAAATGATCCGTATTCGTTCGTTGTTAAATCCATTTCCGATACTTTCTGGTGATTCACATCATACAAGGTCGCTTTGACTTTTTGTCCGGCAGCTATTGATTGCTTTTTGTCTTTTGTTTGAATGCGCAATCCTTTAAAATAAACCGTTTGTCCGGGTCTAAAAATTGCACGGTCTGTATATAAATGGTCATGAAATGAAATGGATTTATCATCACGAGATTTATAGAAATTTGCCCTAGAATTAATTGCATCTTTTCCATATGACACTTCAATAATTGAATTGTACATTTCATCCTCAATTAAAATATCCGCTGATCCACTGCCATCTGTTTTTACTGTTTGCACTAATTTGCGAGTACTTTCTCTTGTTTGGTAATTGTATTCCCATTTAGAAATTTTAACTGTCGCACCAGCGATTGCAGCACCTGAATTTCTGTCTTGCACTAAAATATTGGATTTATTTCCATCAATTTTGCGCGTGGAATAGGCCAAATCTGTCACCTGAAATTCTCCTATCCAATGGTTGTGCGTGTCTTGATTGAATAGTTTGCCATCTGTAGAATAGACAATGAGGTAGTTACCCAATGGCAATTGATCTAAAGCAATTTCAGTAGAATGTTTTTGAAAATCTGACGCTTTTGGGAGTGTAATGATTTTCTCAGAAACTAAGTTTTTGCCTTTTAATTTTTCTTTTAAATAACTGAAATATTCTTTTTTGTCTTTTTCATCATCCTTGTAAATCAAAACATTAATTTTTTCAATGTTTCGGTATTCAATTAATGCTAATATGGATGCTTTCGTACCATTGAATTCGAGCACTTTTCCATCAATTTCTTTTGATTCCAATTGATTTATTAGTGACTGCGCATTTTGTGCCCCATACGAATTCGGGTAGCGTTTGATCGTTTCCGTTGCTAATTGATGTGCTTCCTTGAATAAATCGAATTCTTTTGTACCTCTTTCTGCTTCACTTCCTCTACTAATTAAACTTTCTGCCAAAGCATATGAAATATCAGCCGCATTTGGACTCGACGAAAAATCAGTCATTAACTGCCTTAAAGCTGCTTCGTACAGTTCTGTTTTGTTGCTCAATGTTGATTTTTCATGTGCAAAATACAAGCGATTTAGATGATTGGTTAAACGAGCTACTGGATATTTGTCATTGGAATGGAAACGCGTCAAATCTTGCATCACTTTTGAATAATGCAGGTATGCTGAAAGCGAGTCTTTTGAATCGGTATTCACTTTCAAGAATTGTGCTTCTGTTCCAAAATATGCTTCGTCATTTATTGAAAATTTGTCAACTGGACGTTCGATATTTAATTCATCATTTTCAAAGAAAAGTAAGGCACGACTGGCTAATAAATCATAGATCGTTGGAGTCAATTCTAAGCTTCTCTTCGAAGTGTCTGTTAAAATGTATGTAAATTCTTTCGTATCAATTGACTGTAATTTGCTAGGATTTTGAAGCGATGATAGATACGATTTGAATGCATTATCTGCCAACGTTTTTAAGTCCCACGTTGTGATGTCGCCCAAATCGTAATTCTGTGTCGTCGATCTGCCGCGTAATTTCCATCTATTTTGTTGGTAATACGACGAAATTACTTCACCTTTCAGTGATGCTAAAATTTGTTTTAGGGGTTCTTGATTCGTCGCTTGCAGATGATTGATTTTCTGAATGGCTGTTGAAAATGAATTTTCTTCCAGCTGGTCTGCATATTTTAGTTGGTAAACCAATGCCTTTATTTGCATCATTTGGTTGCCCTCTTTTGACGCTTTATCCATGATTGAATTGACGATTTCTAACGCAGATTTTGGTAAATTCTTTTGATCTAAGGAATCTACTTTTTTCCATTCAGCTTCATAAGAACTAAAATTTGTAGCTTTTTTCATGTTTTCAGTGCTAGATTTATCATTTTTCTTCTCATCGCATCCACCAGAAACTAGGATGAAAGCGATGAAAATTATTGCTGTGGTTTGAATCAATCGACGCATATTCATTGGTTTTTTAAATTGATAACTAGCTGTACAGCTAGCAGGATAAATGGTTCAATTTCGCACAGAAAGAGTTAGTTGTTAAAGCGAAATGTGGTAAACGTGTGAATAGTGATTGGGAAAGTTTAATCCAAATCAAATCGTTTTAAATCTGCTTTTTGCAAATCTAAAATTGTTGTACCTGGTTTAACAGAGAACCATTCATGGAAGGTTGCTTCTGTAATTTTGGGATGATCTTCTGTGTTTTCAGTAATCATGTTTAATTCATTCAAAAAGATGTTTTTAAAGTTGTCGCGAATAATCTGATCTTCCTCCAAAAAATCTTCCTCAATTAGGTAGATTGTAGGTTCCACATCATCTTCTTCATCAAAAAACACTTCTTCTTCAAACTCATTTGCCCAATCAAAAAATGGTTGTTTAGGCGCTACGATTAAAAATCCTCTATTTACTATTTTCATATTGCTTATAAATTTGTTAGTTGTTTCAGTTCAACTTCTTCTTCATTTTTGTAAGAAGTCCAACTAGATTTACCTCCTTTAGGTTGAATGATGATGTAGTTCCACTTCATTGTTTTATTGGAGGTGTATAATTTTTTCCATTTCTTTAGTTCATTGACACCACCAATCGCTGTTTGAACTTGTACAATGCACGTATCTGATTGCATAATGAGCAATGCATTTCGCTGGATATTAACAGGAGCTTTTAATTCAATCATTGAGCAACGATCGCCATAGCAGTTCATCCAATTTAGAAAAGCTTTCAATGATTTCACTGAATCTTGAAAAGACCAACTATTAAATTCGATCGCAGCACCTCCAGTGTGATAAACAAATTTTTCTGTTCGTGTTGGTTTAAAGCGTTCGGGAACGGACAATTCTTCGCTGATTGCAATAGAATCCCAAGCGATTCCTACAAGTTCAATGTCACTTCTTGCTATTGTAGGTTGAAAAACCACTTCTTCGATAATACTGTCTTTGCGTTCAATTTTATCGTACTCGGCAGTTGGCATGATTTCTTCCAAGTCAACGGTTTCCTCATTGCTTCCGTTACAAGCAAAAAGTATTGGTATTAGAAGGAGAAATGAAAATTTGCGCATACAACTGGTTTTTATACAAAAATCAAGAAATGTTTTTAATATACAACGAAAAAAAGTAACTATTTGGGTATTATTTAAACGCTGGTAGTTGAATTGTTATTGTACATCAATGCAATGAATTTGTCGTCTCTAAAATAAATATCACGCAGCAACTTCGTCTTGTTATTCTCCACAATAACGCTTCTATACTCGATAAAAATTGGAATTCTTTTTTTCAAGCGAATGAAATAATTCACGCCTGTTCGGGAAAGTAAGATGTCAATACTGTCTGCTACCATTGTGTTTTCGTCTAATGTCATCACGATTTTTGCTAAATCAACGGGGTTTTCTGTACGCATACAACCATGTGAATAGGATCTCGCAACAGTGTTAAACAAGCTTTTAGATGGTGTATCGTGAAAGTAGACGTCGTATTTATTGTGGAAATCAAACTTTAATATTCCAAGTGAATTTTTATATCCTGGTTGTTGCACCACACGATAAGGGAATCCATTTTGCTTAATCTTAGACCAATTTACTTTATGTGGATTTATGGTGTCACCTTTTTTCAATAAAACCATGTCGTTTTTCTCTAGGTAATTGACATTTTTTTGAAGCGCAGGTAGAATTTCCTTACTTGCAATCGAATAAGGTACATTCCAGTATGGGTAAACAACAACGGTGTGTAAGGCAGAAGTTAGTTCGGGTGTTTGATGTTCCAAGGTTCCTATCACGATCTTATTTTCTGAGCAAAGTGTATCTTCATTGTGAAGTCGTAACATGTATTCAGGGATGTTTATTCGAAAATAGCGCTTTGGAAATGCTGCTGTTTTACGTTGTTTTTCCATCGCTAGCGCTATGCGTTGTGCTTTGTGTAAATTTGTTTCTGTTAATTGTTGAATCGTTCCTTTTCCAATTTTACCATCAGGATTACAGCCGTTTTCTCGCTGAAATTTCTTCAGACCATTCCAAAATTCATCGCTATTTTCAAGTGTTTCTGCTGATAAGTAGCCTTTTTTGATTAGAACTTTCTTTGTGACTTCCATCGAGGCGATTGAATCTTCTTTGTACGTTTTGATTTCAATTTTATCGTTATTTAAGCCATTGGTTTGTACGAAATCATACAAACCCAAAGTTAACGCTTGGTAAACGGAATCTTTCGGTCCCCAATTGAGAAATTTTGTGTAAAAATCTTGCTTGCTGAAGTCCAACAAAGTATCTAATACCGAAACGTCTAAATAACGATTTGGAGCCAACTTCGTATTCGTTGAATCGAACATTCCGTATTTCAAATCATTATAACTGCGGATCAAACCACATACTAGTACCAATTCATCTTGCAAGGGTTCATCATCGTTCCATGCTAAATCAAATCGATGATCCGAGATTCCAAATTGAACCGGATTTTTAAATAGTTTCTTTAAAGTGTCGCCCAGCGGAAGTAAATTTGCTTTTTTTGCCCACAAGGGTTTATAGTTACGCTGTTTATAAAATTCACTCAACAATGCTTTTCCTTCATCATCTATTCTTAGGGACTCTTGATACTCATCACTTAATAGGAGTTTTAAGGTTTCTTCAACCGTCAACTTTTTAGTAAGTAAAACTTCTTCTGTTGGATTGGATTTACATGCGATTAGTAAAAGGAGTATTGAAAAGATAAAATGCTTTCTCATAGGGTCTTGGACTTTCAATACAAATATACTTATTCTATGAAACTTTACTCCATGCAAGAAATTCCATTTATAACATATATGGATTGGAACTTTGTTTTAATTTTGTTTCATGAAAATTGGAGTTACTGGAGCTGCTGGGCACATTGGATCAGCTATTTGTAGAGAATTGTTGAATCAAGGTCACCAAGTAAAGGCATTGGTTTATAAAGATACAAAAGCGATTGAAGGATTACCCATCGAGGTAGTTCATGGAAATGTACTAGATCGCGCATCTATGAAGGAATTTATAAGTGGTTGTGATCGCATTATCCATGCAGCAGGAGTTATTGAACTTGGTTATAAATTCAACCAAAAAATGCATGAAACGAATGTGGAAGGTACACGTAACATTTTCGAGATTGCTAAAGAAATGGGGGTGGAAAAAATTGTTCACTTTAGCTCCGTTCACGTTTTTGATCAAGCTCCACACGACCAACCTGTAGATGAAACACGTCGTTTTGTAGAAGGTAAAAAAGCAGTAAATTACGATTTAACGAAGAGAGCTGGACACGAATTGGCACTTGAATACGCAGCAAAAGGACAAAATATTTCAATCATTTGTCCAACGGCAGTGATCGGTCCACACGATGCAAAGCCTTCAAAAACGGGAGTTGCTGTGATGGATATTTATAAAGGAAATATTCCTGCATCTGTAAAGGGCGGCTTTGACTTTGTTGATGTACGTGATATTGCAATTGGAGCAATTAGTGCGCTTGATAAAGGACGCTCAGGTGAAGCATACATCTTGGGAGGTGAATACCGCACCATCAAACAATTCGGAGAAACAATATTGCGTGCTAGAGGATCAAATAAAAAGTTGATTGAATTACCCTTGTTTGTTGCTAGAATTGGATTGCCATTTGTAACGGCTTATTCAGCGATAACGAAACGTCCACCTATGTATGATAAGCCTTACATTGATGTATTGCAGGATGGAAATGCAGATACTAGATACACGAAGGCGATTAAGGACTTAGATTACAAACCGCGTCCGTTTGAAGACACAATTGGTGATTTGGTGAAATGGTTTAAAGAAAACGGTTACGTAAAATAAGATGATGACTTTCGAATTTTTTACTCAATTTATCTGGTTGTGGATTGCAATTGGAATTGTAACATTCTTTTCTTTGCTATTCATAACTGTACCTTATGGTCGACATACTAAAACAGGTTGGGGACCTTTGATTGACAACCGTATTAGTTGGATCTTGATGGAAGCAGTAGTTTTGGTAGTGTTGTATTTTTTCATTTATACTGGATCAAATTCTATTTCTCTAGCAAATGGTGTTATCATAGCGATGTTTTCTTTTCACTACTTCAACCGTAGTTTTATTTTCCCTTTCCGAATCAAGACAAATGGTAAAAAAATGCCACTATCTATTACTTTATTGTCGGTAACGTTTAATTCAGTAAATGGGTTTTTGATTGGTTATTACTTGGGCGAATTTAAAATGTATGATGATGCTTGGTTGACAAGTCCACAGTTTATCATAGGCACACTTGTGTTCTTCACTGGAATGGCGCTCAATTGGAATTCGGATTCCATTTTAATCAACCTAAGAAAACCAGGAGAAACAGGATACAAAATTCCTGAAAAAGGGTTTTTTAAATACGTTAGTTGTCCCAATTTATTAGGCGAAGTCATAGAGTGGGGTGGATTTGCAATTTTAACGTGGAGCTTGCCTGGTTTGGCATTTTTTGTATGGACGTGTGCAAACCTTATTCCGCGTGCTTTAGCACATCACAAGTGGTACAAAGAAAAGTTCGAATCCTATCCAAAAGAAAGAAAGGCGATTATCCCTAAAACTTGGTAGGTTGCTTTTAGTTGTTGATTTTTAACGGTTTAATAAATGGAGGTATGCTTTTGCTCATTTTCCTAATTGAATTCGTTTCAATGCTTTAGTTTTAATCGTACCTACCAATTGAGTAGGATTTATTAATTCTAAATTTTTACAACTATGAAAACAATTTTACTTTTTACAGCATGTTTGGCGTCTTGTCATTTTGGCTTTGGTCAACGACAAATGAATTTAAGTGCAACTATTGTCTCGCCACCAAATGGGACCTACGTACAGTTTGATCAACAATTTACAGTTGGAATTGAGGTTGAAAACATAGGGGATGAGGACTTGAATGCAGAAGATTCATTGAGAATTTCACTCACTTTTAATGGTTCACCAGTGGCATTTTTCATTGATGGGGCACCAACAATGTATATGTATAGAAATGGTATTCCAATCAATGCTGCACAAACCTTTACGCATACGTTTGAACTCATTTTTAATCCAACGTTGATACAGGATAGTTTAGAAGTTTGTTACACGATTGAACCAATCAATGGGTCTGACCCCATTCAAGAAGTTGATTTAACGGATAATAAATCTTGTGTTTATTTAAATGTGGTAGAAGATAT
>Ga0233377_1000611_pt1 | contig 15346 bp, 12 predicted proteins | sample ElkDunMinimDraft_6_FD_191540 | JGI IMG/M metagenome (GOLD analysis project Ga0233377, IMG submission 191540) | Fecal eukaryotic communites from dung pellets of Tule Elk in California, USA - Elk Dung E36 | ecosystem: Host-associated > Mammals > Digestive system > Large intestine > Fecal | place...
CAGGGCCTCGATCGAGATGAAGGTGTCGGTCGCGCCGTCTCCGTCGTTGACCGCGCGCATCACGTCCAGCCGCGCATGCACACCCGCCGCCGCCTGGGAATAGTCCGCCGTGTCCAGCCCTGCGCCGCCGTTCAGCACGTCCACGCCGCCGCGTCCGCGCAGCACGTCATCGCCCGCGCCGCCGGTGATGGCGTTGTTCTCGGCGTTGCCCGTGCCGGTGAAGTTCCCCGTGCCGGTGAAGATCAGGTTCTCCACATTGGCGGCCAGGTTGACGATGTTGATCCGCGCCTCGACCGTGTCGACGCCGCCGCCGACGCCCTCGACCACGGAATCATTGGCTTCCAGCACATACCAGTCGTTCCCCGCGCCGCCGATCAGCTGGTTCGAGCCCAGCCCGCCCCACAGGATATCATCGCCAGCGCCGCCCGACAGGACGTCATTGCCCCGCCCGCCGAGCAGCTCGTCGTTCAGGGCTCCGCCGATCAGCACATCGTTGAAGTTCGAGCCCACCAGACGCTCGATGGAGATGAAGGTGTCGGTCCCGCCGTCGCCGTCATTGGTCGCCCGCATCACATCCAGCCGCGCCGTCACGCCTGACGCCGCCGTCGAATAGTCCGCCGTGTCGATCCCCGAGCCGCCGTTCAGCACGTCATTGCCCGCCCCCCCGCGCAGCAGGTCGTCGCCGCCCGCGCCGTTCAGCGTGTCGTCGCCCGCCAGGCCGGCGATCTCATCGCCGCCCACCGTGCCAGTGATCGTTTCCCCGGCCGCCGTGCCCTCGAAATACTGGCCGCCGACTGCGCCGAGGAGCAGCGTCATGTCAGCGAACTGCAAGCGTTCGATGTTGGTCAAAGTATCCACGCCGTCGGGCCCGGTCACCGTAGTCACCGCGCCGACAGTCTGGATTGTATAGCCGGACCGCACGCCGCTGAAGATCGCCGTATCTGTTCCCGCGCCGCCGTCGAGAATGTCATTTCCCGCCCCGCCGGTCAGCCGGTCGTCGCCGCCGCCGCCTATCAATACGTCGTCGCCGGCCCTGCCGTCGAAAATGACGCTGAAGTCGGACCCGGCCTCGACGGCAAGTCGATTGGCGTAGCCGCTGCCCAAAACAGTGCGAGCACCGCCCGCCGCTCCGGCAAGGGTGATGTTTTCGACACTGCTCAGGGTCAGGGTCGCCGAACCGGCCGTGCCCGTCCCTGTCGCCAGGTCCATGCTGGTTGCGCCGTTCAGACGCAACGTATCCACGCCCGCTCCGCCGGCGATGAAGATGGAGCCGCTCTGGGTGGTGCTGTCGATCCTGAAGAGGTCGTCGCCGTCTTCACCCCACAACTGATCACCGGCCCCGCCGCTCAGCACATCGTTGCCGACGCCGCCGTAAAGCACGTCCCCGGCGGAACCGCCGATTATGACGTCATCGCCCGCGCCGCCGCGGATCTGCACGGCCGTGGCGGAAGCTGCGAAGTTGAACTGATCATGGCCGGAGCCTCCGACAATCCGTTCGACACCATCCACCACGACATTGTCTCCAGCCGTGAACCGTCCTGCCGCAGTCGTCGCAGTGAAGACCGCACCGGTCGTAAGGGCGCTGGCGTCGAAGGTGTCCACGCCGGTTCCGCCGTCGAACCGCGAGCCGCTGATCAGGTCGCCGATGATGAAGGTGTCGGCGCCCGCATCGCCAAAGGCCGTCTCGACCGAGCCCGTTCCCGGCGTGATGATGTCGTCGCCGTCCCCGCCCCGGATGATGTCGGCGCCGCCCTGACCGTTCAGAACATCGTGGCCCGCACCGCCGTTGATTTCATCGTTGAAGGCCGTGCCGTTGATGGTGTCCGCACCCGCCGTACCCGCGAAATACTGACCGCCGCCCGCGCCGACGATCAAGGTCACATCGGAGAAACGCAGACGTTCGACATTCGTCAGGGTGTCGGCTCCGTCCGGACCGGTCACCGTCGTCACAGCCCCGATCGTCGTCACGGTGTAACCGGAACGCGGCCCGCTGAAGACCGCCGTGTCCGTGCCTTCGCCCCCGTCGATCGTGTCGTCGCCGCCCGCGCCGGTGATGACGTCATCGCCCGCGCCGCCGTTGATGGCGTCAACGCCCGCCGTGCCGACCAGGACGTCTGCACCGTTCGTGCCGTTGATCGTGTTGACCAGAGGATTGCCCTGGCGGTCATACAGGCCGTCGGCGAACTTCAGCACCTCGATGTTGGTCAGGGTGTCGGTCCCGTCGGGACCGGTGACCGTCGTCACACCGGCGGGATTGAGCGTCACCGTATAGGCCGAACGATTACCAGAGAAGACCGCCGTATCCGTGCCTGCGCCGCCGTCGATCATGTCGTCGCCGCCGCCGCCGGTGATGGTGTCGTCACCATCCAGGCCGTCGATGACATCGCCGTCCGATGTGCCGACCAGAACATCATTGCCCGGCGTGCCCGTGATAGGCGGCGCCAGCAGGACGCCGTTGACGCCATACAGACCGTCGGAAAACTGCAACCGTTCGACGCCGGTCATCCGATCGACACCGTCTGCGCCAGTGATGGTCGTGATCAGTCCGCTTGTGCTGATGACATAGGCGGAGCGCGGCCCTGAGAAGACGGCGGTGTCCGTTCCCGCGCCGCCGTCCATCCAGTCGTCGCCAGCGCCTCCGATCAGGATGTCATTGCCATCACCGCCGTTGAGCGTGTCGCTGCCCGAACCGCCTTCCAACCGATCCGCGCCGCCTTCGCCGTTCAACGTGGAGCCCTGAAGGATCAAGGCCACCACAGGCGCGCTCGGCACAGAGACATGCAGGGTGTAACGGGCCCCTACAGGCGCAGCTTCGGATGTGAACGTCCCGCCGCCGTTGGCCTGCCAGGCTGCGACCTGGATGTAATAGACGCCCGCCGTAGCGAAGGTGTGGACCAGCCCGGAATCCGTGTCAGATCCCCCGTCGGACGCCGAATCATCGTTTTGGGCCAGTTCAACGCCGTTCGCATCGAACAGACGCAAGGTGCTGTCGAAACCGGCGTTGTCGATGTCGAACACGACCCTGTCGCCCGCCTGGACGGTCACGGCGTAGTATTCGAACCCGCCATGCGAAACCGCCCGCACGGTCGCGTGCGGTATGGTCGTGGAATCGGCGATGTCCCTGTCGGCCATCAGATCGAAGCGGCCATTCAGGGACACGGCTGCGGCGATGGAGGCGTTAGCCGTCACCTGGCTCTTGACCACATCCGCCGCACCGCCTGATTGGCCTGGAGCGCCGGCGTAGAGCCGGTCGGCGCCATCGCCGCCGCTCAAGGTGTCGATGCCGCCGCCGCCGCGCAGGACGTTGTCTCCGGCGTCGCCGATCAGGGTGTCGTTTGCAGCCGTGCCCGTCACTGCCTCTATGCCGGTCAGGGTGTCGGAGCCCGCGCCCCCGCTCGCTGTTCCGGTCAGAAGATTGACGATCACGCCTTGCTGGGCGCCGGAATAGTCGGCTGTGTCGAAGCCCGCGCCCCCGACCAGCGTATCGTCGCCCAGCCCCCCGATCAGCACGTCGTCGCCGTCACCGCCGTTCAGGACGTCATCGCCCGAGCCGCCGTCAATCAGGTCGTCGCCGCCCAGACCATTGATCGTGTCATGACCGCCCAGTCCGCCCATGGTGTCGGCGAAGGCGGTGCCGTTCATCGTGTCGTTGGTGGCGTCGCCCGCCACCAGCAGACCACCGGTCGGCGTCGCCGCAATCGTCTGGTCCGAGAACTTCAGGAACTCGACGTTTCGGACCGTGACCACGCCGCCAGGTCCGCCGATGGTGCCGACCTGTCCGTTCCACGTGATAGTGTAGGCCGAACGCGCACCTGCGAACACGACGGTGTCAGAACCCAGCCCCCCGTCAATCGTATCGTTCCCACCGTTGCCGGTGATGCGGTTATCGGCCGAGTTGCCCCTGATCTGGTCGGCGCCCGTCCCGCCGATGACGTTCTCGATCGTCACGCCCATGGCGATGGACACATTGCCGACCAGCCCGCCGACGTTGGAGAAGGCGCCCTGGCGCAAGTCTATGACGCTGTTCTGGCTGTAGCCGGAGAAGTCGAAGGTATCGACGCCGCCCGCGTCCCAGACGCTGAAGATCAAGGCGGAGGAGGCCGACGTCGCACTGTACCAGACCTGGCCCGCGTTCGAGTTGAAGCCATAGGTCGTGTCACCCGTGCGGGTGGTCATATTGGCGCCGTACAGACGCTGGGCGGCGGCGATGTCGTCCATCAACGGCGCAGCCGCGTAACGCCCCCCGAAAGAGGCGCTTGTGTTGGTCTCGAGGAAGTAGCTCATCACCGTGTACTGGCGGGAGTCTTCATAATAGATGGCGTCAACACCGTAGACGATCGAAACGCCCTCGGCGGCGTTGTAGGCGGCCGGATGGCTGAGACCGATGGCGTGGCCGATCTCGTGCAGCAACACCTGTTGTCCATAGGCCAGGACGACGGGGGTGGCGTTATAAGACAGCGATGAATTGACCCAGACATCACCGGAACTGGCGCCGATAGAGGCATTGCCAGGCAGATAGGCGAAGGCGGCCGAGCCGCCCTGGCCGGCCGCGTAATTGCCCAGCACGATGGTGGCGTTGTTGGAGTACTGGCTGCCCGCATCATTGACCCGGGTGAAGGTGATGTTCGCGACATCAGCCCAGGCGGCGAAGGCCAGTTCGGCGGCGGTGATCTGCTGGCTGGTGAACCGGCTGAAACCGGATGTGTCGGTCGGCATGGTCGCAGCAGTGTCACGGAAAGAGTAGGTGACCACCGCAGGCTGCCCAAGTCCCGGAGCCCAGCTCAACCCTGTGCGGGTGATCTGGGCGCCCGCGTCGCCTGGCGTCAGCGAAGGCTTGCCGTTGTCGCCGAACACGCCCCGGTCGTCGGCGTTCAGATAGGCGTTGAAGGGCCCGACGCCGGCGTCTGTCGCGCCGTGGAACCGTGCGCAGCAGGCGCAGGGCTGATAGACGTCAACACCGCCAAAGACGCTGGACAGTCCGCCCGGTGTTCTCCCAGCTGCATCACCTTCTACGAAGACGCCCGAATCCGACCGGAGGTCGCGCGAGGAGAAGTTGTCGAACATTAAAGACCATCCGTCCCACGGTTGTGTTTTCCTAGCCATAACCATGTCGTGAGAAACGACAAGCATGACTGTGAGGGTCCTTTTCAGTGACTCAAGCGCGGCTTGGCGCTAGGGAGCCGGACATGATGGACGAGAATGAACGCCAGGCGGAGCACCGCGGCTGGGACACGGCGAAAACCCTGGCCGAGGCCCTGCCTTACATCCAAGTCTATGACCGCCAGATCGTGGTCATCAAATACGGCGGCCACGCCATGGGCGAGAGCGCCGTGGCCAAACAATTCGCCGCCGATGTGGTGTTGCTGAAGCTGATGGGCGTCAACCCCGTGGTGGTCCACGGCGGCGGTCCTCAGATCAGCGCCATGCTGGACAAGGCGGGCGTCAAATCGGCCTTCGTCGACGGCCTGAGGGTCACCGACGGCGACACCATGCAGGTGGCCGAAATGGTCCTGTCCGGCGCGGTGAACAAGGAGATCGCCCACTGGATCACCATGGCCGGAAAACAGGCCGACGTGCGCGGCGTGGGCCTGTCGGGCAAGGACGCCGGCCTACTGACCGTCGAAAAGACCAAACGCACCAAACGCGATCCCGACAGCATGATCGAGCATGAGGTCGACCTGGGCTATGTCGGCGAACCGACCAGGGTCGACGCCAAGCTGATCTCGGGTCTGATCGCCTCCGAGACCGAAGACTGGGTGCCGGTCATCGCCCCCATCGGCGTGACCGAGGACGGCCAGACCTACAACGTCAACGCCGACACTGTGGCGGGAGCGATCGCGGGCGCGCTGAACGCCAAGCGGATGCTGCTGCTGACCGACGTGCCAGGCGTCAAGGGCGCGGACGGCGAGATCATCCGTCAGATGACGGTCAGCGAGGCCCAGGCGCTGATCGACAGCGGCGTCGCCACCGGCGGCATGATCCCCAAGCTGGAGACCGCCATGGCCGCCGTTCAGGCGGGGGTCGAAGCCGTGGTTATCCTGGACGGACGCAGACCCCACGCCATGCTGGTCGAACTGTTCACCGAGCACGGGGCGGGCACTCTGGTGAAGGCGGAGTGATCACGCTCGCCGACACCCGCCTCAACCCCACGGCCTCGCTGGACCACGTCCGCGCCTGGGTCTTCGACATGGACGACACCCTGTATCCGCGCGAACAGGGCCTGATGCGTCTGGTGCAGGCGCGGATCAACGCCTTCGTGGTCGAAGCCGTCGGAATGGCGCCGGACGAGGCGGCGGTGCTGCAACGCCAGTTCCTGGACGAGCACGGCACCACCCTGGCCGGACTGATGGCCAACTATGCGGTCGACACCGAACGCTTCCTGCACGAGGTTCACGACGTGCCTCTGGACGGGCTGGAACCCAATCCGCGTCTGGCCGATCGGCTGAACGCCCTGCCCGGCCGCTGCTATGTCTTCACCAATGGCGCGACCGCCTATGCCCACCGCGTGCTGGCGCGCCTGGGCGTCGAGGCCTGTTTCGACGGCGTCTTCGCCATCGAGGACGGCGACCTGACACCCAAGCCCAACCCGGCCACCTTCCGCCGCATGCTGGAACGGTTCGACATCGCCCCGCATCAATCGGCCTTCTTTGAAGACACGCCGAAGAATTTGGAACCGGCCAAGGCCCTGGGCATGACCACCGTCCTGATCGGCGACGGTCACGGCAAGCCGATCGGCCCGCATATCGATTATCAGGCGCCCGACCTGTTCGACTTCCTCTCCGCCCTGCATCTCAAGGACGCCGCATGACCCGCCACGCCTCGCTCGAATCCGTCATCGAAGCCGCCTGGGACGCCCGTGCCGAAATCTCCGTCTCCACCAGGGGCGAGGTCCGCGACGCCGTGCGCGAGTCGTTGAACCTGCTCGACTCCGGTCAGGCGCGTGTCGCCTCGCGCGGCGAGGACGGTGTCTGGACCACGCATCAATGGCTGAAGAAGGCGGTGCTGCTTTCCTTCCGCCTGAACGACAACGAGATCATGCGGGCGGGCGGCCACGGCCTGTCGGCGCCCAGCGCCAGCGGCGGCGCGCCGGGCGTGGGCCAATGGTACGACAAGGTGCCCAACAAGTTCGGCGACTGGACCGACAATGAGTTCAAGGACGCCGGCTTCCGCGCCGTGCCCGGCTCAATCGTGCGTCAGGGCGCCTTCATCGGCCGCAACGTCGTGCTGATGCCGTCCTTCGTGAACATCGGCGCCTATGTGGACGAAGGCTCCATGGTCGACGCCTGGGCCACGGTCGGCTCCTGCGCCCAGATCGGCAAGAACGTCCACCTGTCGGGCGGCGCCGGCATTGGCGGCGTGCTGGAGCCGCTGCAGGCCAATCCGACCATCATCGAAGACGGCTGCTTCATCGGCGCGCGCGCCGAGGTGGCCGAAGGCGTCATCGTGCGTGAAGGCGCGGTTCTGGCCATGGGCGTCTATCTGTCGGGCTCGACCAAGATCGTCGACCGCGCCACAGGCGAAGTCTTCCGCGGCGAAGTGCCCGCTTGGTCCGTTGTCGTGCCCGGCGCCCTGCCCGACCCGAACGGCGGCCCGAGCCTGTATTGCGCCGTCATCGTCAAACGCGTGGACGCCCAGACGCGGGCCAAGACCGGCGTCAACGAACTGCTGCGCGACTAGAGCTTGGCCATAAGTCCGGCGCCCGACAGACGCGGCGCCGGCGACCGCCTAACCGGGACGCATGTCGAACCCCGGTCTGCGCCTCTATCAGTTCCACTTCATCGACGGGCGCGGCGTCACGCCCGTCATGGATCTGGCCGAATATCCCGATGACGACGCCGCCGTCCGTTCGGCCACCGCACGGCTGGATGAACACGCCAGCGGCTGCATGCTGGAGATCTATCAGGGCCAGCGGCTGGTCTTGCAGATGCGGCGCGACGCGATCCCCGACCCTATCTGAGGGGCGTCAGCCGCCCGCCAGACGCACCAGCTTGCCGTTCTGCTCGTCGGTGATCGCCCAGACCGCGCCGTCCGGCCCGACCGCCACATCGCGCACACGCTCGCCCAGATCGGTCAACAGACGCTCCTCGCCGACCACGCGGTTGTTCTCCAGCACCAGCCGCGCGATGTGTTTCTCCTTCAGGCTGGCGACCAGAAGATTGCCGCGCCAGTCCGGGAACATGGCGCCGTCATAGAAGGTCATGCCGCCCGGCGCGATCACCGGATCCCAGTAGTAGACAGCCTGCTCCGTGCCCTCGCGCGTCGTGTTTCCGGCGTTGATCGGCCCGCCTGCATATTCGATTCCATAGGCCGCATCGGGCCAGCCGAAGTTCAGTCCGGCGCGGTCGAGGTTCAGCTCATCACCGCCGCGCGTGCCGTGTTCGATGGTCCAGACGGCGCCGTCCGGGGCGATGGTGATGCCCTGCATGTTGCGGTGGCCCAGCGACCAGATTTCCGGCCGCGCGCCCTCACGCCCGACAAACGGATTGTCGCTGGGCACCGAGCCGTCGGCGTTGATGCGGATGGTCTTGCCCATGTGCGAGCCCAGGTCCTGGGCCTGCGGCCGCATCGGCTTGTCGGACCGCTCGCCCAGGGTGATGAACAGCTTGCCGTCCGGCGCAAAGGCCAGCGAGGAGCCATAATGCTTGTCGCCGTCATAGACCGGCAGGGCGCGGAAGATGACCTGGACGCTGTCGACCCGCGTTCCGTCGTCGGACAGGCGGCCGCGCGCAACCGAGGTGGCGTTGCCGCCTTCACGAGGCTCGGCATAGCTCCAGTAGATCAGCCGGTCCTGAGCGAAGCCGGGGCTGAGGATCACGTCCAGCAACCCGCCCTGTCCGCGTGCATCGACGGCGGGCAGGCCGGCGATCGGCTCGCTGACTGCGCCTTCAGCGGTGATGATCCGCAACCGCCCGGGCTTTTCCGTCACCAGCCAGCGCCCGTCAGGCAGAAGCGCCAGCCCCCAGGGGTGCTCCAGCCCCGTCGCCACCACCGAATGGCTCAGGGCGCGTTCGGTGCGGACGGAGGGCGCGCGGGTCTGGCCTGCGAAGGCCGGGGTCTGGTCGGCGCCGTTGGGCGGACGGCTCTCGACCGGCTGACCGGGCGCAGGCGCTGCATTCTGCCCTTCCGCCCCGCAGGCGGCGGCCAGGGTCAGGGTGGAGACGGCGGCGGCGAGGACTTTCAGGCGCATGGTGAGGCTCCGGCTTTCAGGGTCGAGACTGCAACGGTATCGGCAGCCTGACCGTTCCGCACAAGGCGGCCCTGACGGATGCGACGGATCGCCACGAACAGGTCCGTGCGTCGAGACACCTTGAAACCGCCCGCGCCCGCCTATATAGGCACGCCTCTTCCGGCGGACAGACCAGTTCCCGCCGGGACTCAAGCGACAGACCGTCGATTTGGGGCTGGGTAGCTCAGCTGGTTAGAGCGGTGGATTCATAACCCACAGGTCGGCGGTTCAAGTCCGCCTCCAGCCACCAACTTTCTCTTGAAAAGAGATACACTGCCCATCCCTAAATAGTTACAGACTGGTCTTCGACTGGCACGCCTCCACGAACGGCTGTCACAACCCGAAGCAGCGCCGCACCAGATATCTGAACCCTGTAGCGCCAGCGAAGATGCCTGCGAACTTCAGTATGACAGGAATGGGTGTCCAATCCCTGTTCAGCATGCTCCAGACTAGGAGCGTCAGGCAGATCAAAGTGCCGAAGATGCCGAACAGCATGAAAAACGCATAGCCGAAGTGGCCATTTTTCATGAGGCTTCGTGAGACACGTCTCTCGAGCGGGGTAGGTCTTGGTTCCATATCGCTCGCCCCCAGTGTGATGCAGTGCTTTTTCTGTCTGGCCATACCTTCGGACGGTCCGCTAAGCCATACCAACCTGAACCTGGCACGCCCTCTCTCCTCGTTCGCAACCGTGGCCGTCCGGCGGCGTTAACGGTGCAGGTTCAATCGAGGAGACCGCTCTCATGCGCATCACCCCCACCGCTCTCGCCGCCATGGCTGTTCTGACGCTCGCCGCCGCAGCCTGCACCCAGTCCGAGCAGAACAGGGCTGAAAACACCGCCGACGCCGCCGCCGACAAGGCGGGCGAGGTCGCGGCCCAGACGGGCGAAGTCATCGAATCCGGGGCCATGAAGGCGGCTCAGGCCACCGAGGAAGGCGCCGCCAACGTCGCCGACCATCTGGAACGCAATCAGGCCGAAGCCGCCGCCGAGGGCCGCCCCGGCGCCGTCGACCCCGCCACGGACCAGCGCGTTCCTGCGCCGGCCCATTAAGCCTCAGTCCTTCTCCGCCAGAAGGGCGTCGATCAGGGCGTGGGCTTCGGGGCTGTTCCAGTCCGCGCCGCCCGAGAAACTGGCGCGGATACGGCCTTGGCGGTCCAGCAGCACTGTCTGGGGCATGGCTCCCTTGCCCGGCAGTTCGAACGGAAGCTGGAATTTCGGGTCGGTGTAGAGCGGCAAGGGCGCATGTTCGTCGATGAAGACTTGGGCCGCCGCGATCTGGTCCGGGGTGGCGTCGACATTGATCGGCAGGACGATGGCGCCCCTGCCCTCATAGGCCGCGGCCAGCGCCGCCAGGGTGGGCATCTCCGTGCGGCAGGGCGCGCACCACATGGCCCAGACGTTGACCACCACCACCTGGCCCTTGAAATCCGCCAGAGACGCATCGGCGCCGTCGCGGGCCTTGAAGGCGTAGTCAGGCGCAAGTTCGGGGCGGTCGGGAACCGCCAGAGCCGAAAGTTCGCCCACGGCGAAGCGCGACAGGTCGCTTTTTCCCTGCCCTTTGACGTATAGCAGGGCCGCGCCCGCGATGACGCCGATCAGCAGCAGCGCGCCGATGACCACCGCCGCCTTCTTCGAGTTGCTCATGTCCGATCCCACGACGCCTGCCCCGAACGCGGGCCCGGCGACCCAGACCAAGACTGCGACCTCAGGTCAAGACATGTGGGGGGGCCGCTTTTCGTCGCGCCCGGCCGACATCATGCAGGCCATCAACGTCTCCATCGGCGTGGACCAGCGCCTTTGGGCCCAGGATCTGGCCGGGTCGCGCGCCCACTGCCGCATGCTGATGGCCCAGGCGATCATCACGTCTGAGGACGGCGCGGCCATACTGGGCGGGCTGGATACGGTCGAAGCCGAGATCACGGGCGGGACCTTCCCCTTCCGCGACGCCTATGAAGACATCCACATGAACGTCGAGGCGCGCCTGTCCGAGCTGATCGGCGAGCCGTCGGGGCGTCTGCATACGGCGCGCAGCCGCAATGACCAGGTGGCGACCGACTTCCGCCTGTGGGTCCGCGACGCCTGCGACCGCGCCGTCGAACAGCTGAAGGGGCTGCAGTCCGCACTGCTGGTCCGCGCCGAACAGCATGCAGGCGATCTGATGCCCGGCTTCACCCATCTTCAGACCGCCCAGCCGGTGACGCTGGGCCACCATCTGATGGCCTATGTCGAGATGTTCGGCCGGGACGCAGGCCGCTTCGCCGACGCCCGCACCCGCATGAACGAGAACCCGCTGGGCGCAGCGGCGCTGGCCGGTTCGCCCTTCCCCATCGACCGCCATGCCACCGCCAAGGCCCTCGGTTTCGACCGCCCCATGGCCAACAGCCTGGACGCCGTGTCCGACCGAGACTTCGCCCTGGAAAGCCTGGCCGCCGCTTCGATCACCGCAGGCCATCTGTCGCGTCTGGCCGAGGAGATCGTGGTGTGGATGACGCCGATGTTCGGCTTCGCCTCCCTGCCCGACGACCTGACCACCGGCTCGTCCATCATGCCGCAGAAGCGCAACCCTGACGCCGCCGAACTGGTCCGCGCCAAGACGGGCCGTATCATGGGCTCGCTGGTCGCCCTGTCGACGGTGATGAAGGGCCTGCCGCTGGCCTATTCCAAGGACATGCAGGAGGACAAGCCGCCGGTGTTCGAGGCCTTCGACGCCCTGACGCTGGCGCTGGGCGCCATGACCGCCATGGTCGCGGCCCTGCAGCCCAATACTGCGAAAATGGCCGCTGCGGCGGGCGCAGGCTTCTCGACCGCCACCGACCTGGCCGACTGGCTGGTGCGCGAGCTGAACCTGCCCTTCCGCCAGGCGCACCACGTCACCGGCGCCGCCGTGAAACGGGCCGAGGCGCGAGGCGTCGGCCTGGCTGATCTGCCGCTGGAGGAACTGCACAAACTGCATCCCGGCGTGACCAAAGCCGTGTATGAAGTCCTCACCCCCGAAGCCTCCTGCGCCAGCCGCGTGAGTTTTGGAGGCACGGCGCCGGAACAGGTCCGCGCGCGCATCGTCGAGTGGAAGTCGCGTCTCGCATGAAAGTCATCCCGATGAAGAAATCCGTGCTTGTCGGCCTGGTCGGCCTGATCGCCGTCGGGGCCTCGGCCTGCGGCCGCATGGCCGATCTGGAAGCCCCGCCGGTGCGCGAGACCGAGCGCGCCCCGCGCGACGCCCGCGCCCCCTCCCTGCCCGAGCCCGCCACGGTCAACCGTCCGTCCAGCCAGGTCCCGATCGACGGCGGTCCCAGCAACCCCTTCGGCGGCTCCGGCTCCAGCCCGCGCTAGGGTTTCGGCTTGCACCATTTCGACCTCAAGGACGGCGCCTTGCACGCCGAGGGCGTCTCGTTGGAGACGCTGGCCGATCAGGTCGGCACGCCCACCTATGTCTATTCCTCAGCCACCCTGCGCCGTCACTACGCCTTGCTGCGTGAAGCGTGTGACACGCACAAAGGCGCGCTGGGAGACGCCCTGATCGCCTTTGCGGTCAAGGCCAACTCCAACCTGTCGGTTCTGGCGACCCTGGCGCAGATGGGCTGCGGGGCCGACACCGTGTCCGAAGGCGAGATCCGCCGCGCCCTGGCGGCGGGCGTTCCCGGCGAGCGCATCATCTTCTCCGGCGTGGGCAAGACCGACGCCGAACTGGCCTTCGCCATCGAGGTCGGCGTGCGCCAGATCAACGTCGAGTCCTCGGCTGAGCTGGAGCGGCTGATCGCCATCGCGGCTGAGAAGTCAGCTTCCCCCGCCGTCGCCATCAGGGTGAATCCCAAGATCGGCGCCGGCGGCCACGCCAAGATCACCACCGGCGGCGCGGGCGACAAGTTCGGCGTGCCAGTCGAAGAAGCCTTGGCCCTCTACGCCCGCGCTTCCGCCTCGCCCCACGTCACGCCCGTGGGCCTGGCCTGCCATATCGGCAGCCAGATCACCGACCTGACCCCGCTGGAAAACGCCTTCCGCGTGCTGCGCGAGATGACCGAGACCTTGCGCGCACAGGGCCACAGCGTCACCCGCCTCGACCTCGGCGGCGGTCTGGGCGTGCCCTATTACGGCGACGCCGAAACCGCCTCACCCGCCGACTATGTCGCCATGGCGGCGCGGGTGCTGGACGGTCTGGGCGTCGAGGCGGCGTTCGAGCCCGGCCGTCTGATGGCCGCCAATGCGGGCGTGCTGCTGAGCCGGGTCATTCAGGTCAATGAACGGACCGATGGCCGCCGCTTCCTGGTGCTGGACGCGGCGATGAACGATCTGATGCGCCCCGCCCTCTACGACGCCTTTCACGAGGTCAGGCCCGTGCGTCCGCGTGAGGGGGCGCTGCGACCCTACGACATCGTCGGCCCGGTCTGCGAGACCGGCGACACCTTCGCCCGCGACCGCGACCTGCAGCCGCTGGAAGCCGGAGATCTGGTCGTCTTCATGAGCGCCGGCGCCTATGGGGCGGTGATGAGCGGCGAATACAACACCCGCCCCCTCGTGGCGGAAGTTCTGGTCGACGGCGAGCGCTGCGCCGTCATCCGCCCGCGACCAACCTATGAGCAGATGCTCGCCCGTGAACCGCTGGCCGACTGGCTCTAGTCCAGCGCGCACACGTCCGGCAGGCCGCGCAACGCTCCGCCGTGATCCAGCCCATAGCCGACCAGAAAACGGTTCGGCGCCTCCCACCCGACGAAGTCAGGTTCTGGCGCGCGGGGCAAAGGCCAGGGCTTCTTGGCGAAGACGACGGTCAGGACCTCGGACGCCCCCGCCTCGGTGACGATCCGAACCGCCTCGGCCAGCGACAGGCCTGTGTCGAACACATCGTCGATGATCAGGACGCGCCGCCCCTCGACCGAGCGCTGCAAGGGGGCGTGGACGTCGATGCGGCCCCGGCTGGACTGTTCGTCGCCGTAGGAGGCCAGCCACAGGGCGTCGAAGCGAACATGGCGCCCGATGCGCGACAGGGCCCGGGTCAGGTCGGCGGCGAACCACAGGCCGCCGGTCAGAAGCACCGCCGCCACCGTCTCATCGTCGATCACCGGAGCGATGCGGGCGGCCAGATCAGCGACGATGCGCTGGATCTCGGCTTCGGGCAAGAGAACGGTCGGTTGATCAGCCATGCGGCGTGGATAGCGCCCCGGAGCGTGAGGAGTCGAGAGAGGCGTCGGCGACCACGGCCGCCGGCTCGGGCACAGCGTCAATCGGCTGCATGTTCAGCGGCGCGCTGGGCCCCGGAGACAGGGCCGGCCTGAGGCCGCCCACATCCGCCGTCGGCAGGGGACGGTGGGCCGGGGCCGGTGATGCAGGCGCGGTTTGGGCCGCAGATGGTGCCTGGGGCGTCAGAACGAAGTCCACGCCGACGCCCTGCCCCTTGCCGCCGGGGTCGTCGATGACAGCGGCGAAGCCCTGGACCTTGCCGGGCAGAACGGGGGCAGCGTCGATGCGGATGACCGCGTGACCGATTTCGGCGCCGTGGGCGTCCAGCAGGGCGACGCGCACGGGCGGCGCCACACGCTCATTGTCACGCACGTTCCGCAGCGCGCCCGAGATCACCACCTTGCCCGGATCATTGGGCAGGGCGCGGCCGCTGAGGGCCTCGAACTCCAACCCCGTCGGATTGACCTTCAATCCTACGGCGGCATAGGCGGCGGCGGTGCGCGGGGCCATTTCGACCACTTCGACGCGGAACAGCCAGGCGGCGCCGATCAGAAGCGCGAAGCCGGCGGCCACCCCGGCCCAGACCACGCCGTGCGCAGCGGCGCGGCGCAACCGGCGCTGCTGCTCGACCTTGGCGCGATAGGCGCGGGGCAGTTCAGGCGCCGGGGTCTCGGCCAGCGATTCAGTGAGTGATTCGGTGCGCCACCCGCTCATCGCCTCAGACACAGCAGCATTGGCCGCGGCCGGTTCCGGCGGCGCTTCAGACAATTCCAGCGGCTCTTCCAGGCTGGCGCGCCAGTTGTGGGCGCAGGCCTTGCAGCGCACCGAGCGGCCATTGGCCCCTATCGCCTCATCAGAGACGAAATAGCTGGTGGCGCAGGACGGACAGGTCAGTATCATGTGCGCCGAATGCGAGGCCTTCGCCCCCTCCCGTCGCGGCGACCGCCGC
>Ga0233377_1000612_pt1 | contig 15342 bp, 10 predicted proteins | sample ElkDunMinimDraft_6_FD_191540 | JGI IMG/M metagenome (GOLD analysis project Ga0233377, IMG submission 191540) | Fecal eukaryotic communites from dung pellets of Tule Elk in California, USA - Elk Dung E36 | ecosystem: Host-associated > Mammals > Digestive system > Large intestine > Fecal | place...
CACGATGCGCGTGGCCGGACAGGCACTCAGCGAACGCGGGGGACCAGCGCACCCAAAACCGTTCGGGATGCGCGCAGTTCCGGGACGTGGGTACAAACCTCACTCCTGGACACTGTTTAGGAACGGTCTGGTGTCCGGGCGGTTTACGCTTCGGGGGTCTCGCGATCCAGGCGGTTCTCGCTTCGGGAGGCCGGCGTCGCAGGGAGATCCGGGCCCGTGGCGCATCCGGGGGCTTGTCCACAGGCTGTGGAAAAGCCGGGGCGATCACGGGCGGGGAAGGTGCCGTAAAGGGCGTGTGAATTTTGTCTGTTTACACATGATCGATAGTTGAACCTGGGAGTAAGCTGAGTGCCATCTCCCTCGATCGTGTTACTTTTGGGTTGCTTTGCGGGTCCATTGCTGATTGGAGGTGGTTCGGTATGTCCTCTGGCGATCCCAGCAGTACGTGCTCGCGCACGCCTGCTGTGCGCACCCTCGACCACCTCATCTCGGTGCCCGACCGGCGCCACACGCATCACCCTCCTTGCCGGGGGTGACATCGCATCGCGTGTGGATCCCGCCAGATTGGGCGGGAAAGGCTCGCCATGCGCTCCTCGCTTCTTTTTCCTCGCATCAAGCACACCCGTACGATTCGTGCCGCGCACACGCCCGCCGTCTCGATCCGTGAGCGGATGACCGGCGTCTGCGTCCCGCCGAGCGACTCACTCGTCGAGTACGCCGCGTACATCGGTGGCAAGAAGATCGACGCCCTGGGCATCCCCGACGCCCTGGAGCTCGTCCGCGCCCACAACGCCGCCCACAACCAGGGCTTTGACGCGACCTCGGACGGGGGCTCCGGCGGAGGGTCCAGCGAGGGGAACGCCTTCGTCTGGGTCGGCCTGCACGAGCCCGACGCCCCCGAGGTCGAGTGGCTCGCGGAGGTCTTCGCCCTGCATCCGCTCGCCGTCGAGGACGCCGTCAAGGCCCACCAGCGGCCCAAGGTCGAACGTTACGGCGACTCGGTGTTCGTGGTCCTGAAGACCGTCGCCTACATCGACCACGAGGTGCTCACCGCCACCAGCGAGATCATCGGCACCGGCGAGCTCATGGTGTTCGTCGGCCCCGACTTCGTGGTGACCGTGCGCCACGGCAGCCACTGCCCCCTCTCGGGGGTGCGTGCGCGCCTGGAGGACGAGCCCAAACTCCTCAACCGCGGCCCCACCGGCGTGCTGCACGCGATCGCCGACCACGTGGTCGACAAGTACCTCACCGTGGCCGACCGCATGCAGGCCGAGCTTGAGGACGTCGAGGCCATGGTCTTCGCCGACGTCAGCGCCCGCGACATCGGCCGGATCTACAACCTCAAGCGCGAGATGATCGAGATGAAGCGGTCCGTCATGCCGCTCCAGTCGCCGATGTCCACGCTGGCCCAGCGCAGGATGATCCCCTCGGAGATGCGCGAGTATTTCCGCGACGTCGTCGACCACCTGGCCCGCGTCTGCGAGCAGGTCGAGTCGTCCAACGAACTCTGCAACTCCATACTGCAGGCGGCGCTCGCCCGCTCCAACGCGCTCGCCAACGAGGACATGCGGAAGATCTCCTCGTGGGTCGCCATCATGGCCGTCCCCACGATGATCGCCGGCATCTACGGCATGAACTTCGAGCACATGCCGGAGCTCGACTCCGTCTTCGGCTACCCGGTGGTGATCGGCGTGATGCTCGTCGCCTGCACGCTGCTCTACCGGGGCTTCCGCCGCAACGGCTGGATGTGAGCGGCCCTCAGGCGCTCAGGGGACGCGCGGGGGTGATCGGCCGGGGGACGGGCATGCCCCGCTCGGTCCACAGGGCGATCATCCGGTCGGGATAGTCGGTGACGATCGCCGCCGCCCCGAGGTCGAGCAGCTCCCCGGCCCGGCCGGGCTCGTTCACGGTCCACACGGCCATCGGCAGATCGGCCTTGTCGGCCCGCCGGGCGAACTCCTGGTCGACCATCACGTGCTCGGGGGAGATCGTGGTGCCCCCCGCCTCGGCCGCGGCGGCGGGGACGTCGCCGCCGAAGTCCTCCAGGCGGAGGCCGTCGAGCCACGCGTCGTCCATGGTGGCGCGCTCGATCAGGGCGTACCTCGGGGTCGCGGGGATGAGCGAGCGGGCGATCCGCAGGACGCGCCAGTCGAAACTGAGGATCGCCGCCCTGTCCAGCCTGCGGTGCCGATCAAGCTCGGCGACGACCATCTCGGTGAACTCGGCGGGGTCGGCGCTCAGCTCCGGCCTGGTCGGATCGGATTTCAGCTCCACGTGCACCCGCACCCCGTCGGCGCCGTACGCGTCCATCAGGCCCAGCACGGAACCCAGGGTCGGCATCCGGGTGTTCGGCACCGGCACCTGCGTCGGGGCGAAACGGTCCTCGGGGTGGCGCGGCACCCGTATCCCGCACTCCAGCGTCCGCAGCTGCGCCAGGGTGAGCGCTCCGACGGGCCGGCCCACGTACGGGAAGGCGGGATCGTCGTGGAAGGCAGGACGGACGTCGACGCTGGTCACCGGGGACACGGTGAGATCGTGTGTGAGCACCAGCCGCCGGTCGGCCGTGAGCGCGACGTCAAGCTCAAGGGCGTCGACCCCCAGTTCGAGGGCGTGGGCGAAACCGGGCAGGGTGTTCTCTGGACGGAGCCCGCGGGCGCCGCGGTGACCGTGAATCTCGGCATGCACACAGGGACCTTATCCACCTCGCGTGCCGATCGTCCGGTACGGCTCGCGTCGCGTCGACGCCGTTCGCGAGCCGTACCGGTCCAAACTAGATCATCGAGTGGATCTGGAGCGTCTCCGTACGGCCGGGGCCGACCCCGACGGCCGAGATCCTGGAGCCGCTCATCTCCTCGATGGCCTTCACGTACGCCCGCGCGTTGGGGGGCAGATCCTCGAAGCTCCGCGCACCGGTGATGTCCTCCTTCCAGCCGGGGAACTCCTCGTACACCGGCTTGGCGTGGTGGAAGTCGGTCTGGGTCATCGGGATCTCGTCGTGGCGGACGCCGTCGACCTCGTAGGCGACGCAGACGGGGATCTTCTCCAGGCCCGACAGCACGTCCAGCTTGGTGAGGAAGTAGTCGGTGACGCCGTTGATCCGGGTCGAGTAGCGGGCGATGACCGCGTCGAACCAGCCGCAGCGGCGGTTGCGGCCGGTGGTCACCCCGTACTCGCCGCCGGTGGTGCGCAGCCACTCGCCCATCTCGTTGTCGAGCTCGGTCGGGAAAGGGCCGGAGCCCACGCGGGTGGTGTACGCCTTCAGAATGCCGATCACGCCGGTGAGCCGGGTCGGCGGGATGCCGGAACCCGAGCAGGCGCCACCGCTCGTCGGGGAGGAGGAGGTGACGAAGGGGTAGGTGCCGTGGTCGATGTCGAGCAGGTTGCCCTGCCCGCCCTCAAGCAGCACGACCTTGTTCTCGTCCAGCGCCCTGTTGAGGATGAGCGAGGTGTCGGCGATGTGCGGCGTGAGGCGCTCGGCGTAACCGAGATACTCGTCCAGGACCTTGCCCGCGTCGATCGCCCGGCGGTTGTAGATCTTGGTGAGGATCTGGTTCTTCTCGCCCAGCGCGACCTCGATCTTCTTCTGCAGGATGCCCGGGTCCAGCAGGTCCTGGACGCGCACGCCCATCCGGTAGATCTTGTCGCCGTACGCGGGGCCGATGCCGCGCCCGGTCGTACCGATCTTGGCCTTGCCGAGGTAGCGCTCGGTGACCTTGTCCAGGGCCTTGTGGTGGGGCATGATCAGGTGCGCGTTCGCGGAGATCAGCAGCCGCTCGGAGGAGACCCCCCGGGCCGCCAGGCCGTCGATCTCGCTCAGCAGCACCCCCGGGTCGATGACGACACCGTTGCCGATCACGGGGACGACGTTCGGGGAGAGGACCCCCGTGGGAAGCAGGTGCAACGCGTACTTCTGGTCGCCGATGACGACCGTGTGGCCCGCGTTGTTGCCTCCCTGGTATCTGACGACGTAGTCGACCTGGTCTCCAAGCAGGTCGGTCGCCTTACCCTTGCCCTCATCGCCCCACTGGGCACCAACGAGAACGACAGCCGGCATCGTGAGTCTCCCACCACAAAAACGAAAACCCCTGGCGCAATCGCGACAGGGGCTCTTGCGTGGAGAGAATACCCGACCGCGCCCGAAATGGGGATCTCCCACCTCGGGAAAGAGGGTTCGGCGGGAGATCCCGGGGACGTGTCGGAAGCCGGTCCGCGGCTTGGCGAGGCAGCTCAGGGGCGGAACCGGCGGCTGAATGCCCGCAGATCAGCGGCTGGTCATCTCCTCGAACGCCTCGGCGCTCGAATCCTTCAGGAACTGGAAGCACCGCTCGGCCTCCTCCTTCTCCCCGATGCTCTGAGCGGCGCGGGCGAGCGCGTGCAGGCAACGCAGGAACCCCTGGTTGGGAAGGTGTCCCCACGGGATCGGGCCGTGCCCCTTCCAGCCCGCCCTGCGGAGCTGGTCCAGGCCGCGGTGGTAACCGGTGCGGGCGAAGGCGTACGACGTCACGGCGTGCCCCGCCGCGAAGGATTCGTCCGCGAGCACGGCCCAGACGGCCGGGTACGCGGGGAACCGCGCGGCGACATCGGATGCTTTGGCGCTGGCTTCCAGCGCTTCCCTGGCCTCCGGCAGGTCCGGGAGCAGGGTGGGCGGCGGGCCGGCGAGGAGGTTCTCGTGCGATTCCATAACGACAGTCCTACCCGGTGGACCCACATCAGGCCAAGATCGGCCCCCGGAGTCTTTCCGGAAGCCGATCTCGCCGTCTCTGCTGTGACCCCTTTTTTCGGGGCTTAGGAGAGCTTGGTACCCGCGGACTTCAGGTGCTGGGCGGCCTCGACGATGCGCGCCGCCATCGAGGCCTCGGCGGCCTTGCCGTACGAGCGGGGGTCGTACGCCTTCTTGTTGCCGACGTCGCCGTCGACCTTGAGAACGCCGTCGTAGTTCTTGAAGATGTGGTCGACGATCGGACGCGTGAAGGCGTACTGCGTGTCGGTGTCGATGTTCATCTTCACCACGCCGTAGGAGATGGCCTCGTGGATCTCCTCGAGCAGCGAGCCGGAGCCGCCGTGGAAGACCAGGTCGAACGGCTTCTCGGTGCCGTACTTGGCGCCGACCGCGTCCTGGATCTCCTTGAGCACGCTCGGGCGGAGCTTGACGTGGCCCGGCTTGTAGACGCCGTGCACGTTGCCGAAGGTCGCGGCGAGCATGTAGCGGCCCTTCTCGCCCAGGCCCAGGGCCTCGGCGGTCGCGAGGGCGTCCTCGGTGGTGGTGTAGAGCTTCTCGTTCATCTCGCCGACGACGCCGTCCTCCTCGCCGCCGACGACGCCGATCTCCACCTCAAGGACGATCTTCGCGCGGGCCGTCTTCTCGATGAGCTCCCTCGCGATGTCCAGGTTCTCCTCCAGCGGCACGGCGGAGCCGTCCCACATGTGCGACTGGAAGAGGGGGTCCTCGCCCCGCGCCACCCGCTCAAGGGAGATGTCGAGCAGCGGGCGTACGAAACCGTCCAGCTTGTCCTTGGGACAGTGGTCGGTGTGCAGGGCGATCGTGACGGGGTAGTTCGCCGCGACGACGCGGGCGTACTCCGCCAGCGCCACCGATCCGGTCACCATGTTCTTGACCGTGGTGCCGGAGAGGAAGTCGGCGCCACCGGTCGACACCTGGACGATGCCGTCGCTCTCCGCCTCGGCGAACCCCCTGAGCGCCGCGTTGAGGGTCTGTGAAGAGGTCACGTTGATGGCCGGGTAGGCGAAACCGCCTGCCTTGGCCCGGTCGAGCATCTCGGCGTAGACCTCTGGAGTAGCGATAGGCATCGTGTCATCTCCCTGGAGACGGCTATGAACAGCTGGCGCGGCTATGAGGACATAGTCCGCAGGCCAGTATTCCGGAGTTTCTTCCCGACCGGATAGCTTGGCACCACTTCGATGCGCACCGAGGTGTCTCCGGCCGTCTCACCAACGGTATCCCCGAAACCCTCTCCGCCGGAGGGCCGGGACCCGCGGCCCTCCTTGCCCCCTTCCCCACCAGGGGATCCCCGGCGTGGCGCCTCCCGGCCCCTTTCCCGGAGGGGGACTCAGGGGCCGTGGCGCGACCCGGACGAGGCGCGGAAGGTCTGTCGGAATGCCCCCATTCCGGCGGATTCGACCAGGTGAGTCGTGAAATCTCCTCACGAACCGCTAACCTCCACACTGTGGGACGCCACAGGTCTGACCCCATGGGCATCGCCCGCCTGGTCCTCGTCGGACTCGCGGTGCTGGCGGTCGTCGTCCTGATCGTGCTGGGGGTCCTCTCGCTGGCCGGAAGCCTGGGCTCCGGCGCGCCGACGGCGTCACCCGCCCCCTCGGACACGGTCTCCTCCGCCGTCTCCTCCCCGTCTCCCTCCGCCACCCCCGAGCGCGTCCCGACGCTTCTCGTCGAGTGCCTGCGGGAGGGGTGTCCCACGGTCTTCGTGAAGATCACCGGGGGCGACGTGCTCCTCGACAGGGAGATGACACTCGGAGAGCAGTTCCGGTCCTTCGACCCCAAGGTCGACGTCGTCCTGGCCGACTCCGCCGCCGTCCGCGTCCAGGTGAACGGCGCCGTCCGCTCCCCGGGGAAGGCGGGAGAACGCCAGGAGTTCACGGTCTCCCGCTAGTCCCGCCTCCCCGCGTCGTCACCGGCCGCGAGCCGTCTTTGATCCGGCGCGGCGGGAAGACGCCCCGGGCGAGCGGAGGGCGTGCGGAACGCGGGGCTGTCCCGCCCCCCGTTAGGCCAGGCCGAGGTCGGCGAGGGTGTAGGCGGTCAGGTACGGCAGTCCGGCCTCGGCGATCGCCGAGGCGGCTCCCCGGTCCACGATCGTGGCGACCGCCACGACCTCGGCGCCCGCCTCGCGCAACGCCTCCACCGCCGTCAGCGGGGACCCGCCGGTCGTGGAGGTGTCCTCCACCACCAGCACCCGGCGTCCCGACACGTCAGGCCCCTCGATCCTGCGCTGCATGCCGTGGGTCTTCTGCGCCTTGCGGACCACGAACGTGTCGAGCCTCCCGCCTCGCGCGGCCGCCGCGTGCATCATGGCGGCCGCCACCGGGTCGGCGCCCAGCGTGAGACCGCCGACCGCCTCGTAGTCGAGATCCTTGGTGATGTCCAGCATGACCCGCCCCACCAGCGGCGCCGCCTGTCCGTCGAGAGTCACCCTGCGCATGTCCACGTAGAAGTCGGCCTCCATGCCCGAGGACAGCACGACCTTGCCGTGCACCACGGCCTTGCCCTTGATCTCCGCCAGCAGACTCTCGCGATCGCTCATGGCACAAGGTTAGGGCGACCGGGGAAGCCGCCCGATCGGGGCCCCGCCGGAGAACAGGTCAGCCGTAACGTCGATTTCGGTCCGTGATGGCAAAAATGCGATCCGGGTTTACTCGCGGCGCGGACTGCGGGATTATCCGGCAGGCAACTCCGGGTAATGATGAGGTCACAATGGGTGCGGAAACATCTCAAGGCGACGCCGAGCTGCTGGCTGCCATCAGGAACGGCGACGTGGCCGCCTACCGGCTGCTCCACCGGCGACACGCCCCCGCGACGCGTGCCCTCGCCCGTCTGCTCCTGCCGGGTGAGACCGGGGTCGAGGACCTCGTGGGGAAGGCGTTCGCCGAGGTCCACCGGGTGATCGCCCAGGGGCGCGGCCCGGAACAGGCGTTCCGCGCCTATCTGTTCACCGTCCTGCGCCGTACCGCCGATGACCGCTCCGGCACGGCGGGAGGCGCGCCGGCCGTACCGGAACGGCCGCCAGGGGAAACCCTCGAGCGGGCCGACGGCGAGGTCGCGGACGGGGCCGATGGGGGGGACGTCGAGCGGGCGGACGGTGAGGCAGAGGACGGGGCGGACGAGGAGACCGTCGAGCGGGCGGTCCCCGGAACCGGGAAAAGAGCGGACGGGGAGACCGACGAGCGGCCCACCGGCGGCGAGGCGGACGGGGAGACCGACGAGCGGGCGGACGGCGAGACCGGCCCCTTCGGTCCGCCCGCGTTTTTCGTCGACCCGTCACTGAAGGGCCTGGAACGCTCTCCGGTGGCGAGGGCGTTCCTCTCCCTGCCCGAGCGCTGGCAGTTCGTCCTGTGGCACGCCGAGGTCGAGAGGCTCAGGATCGAGGACGTCGGGCTCCTGCTGGGGCTGACCGTGAACGGCACGGCCGCGCTCGCCCACCGGGCGAGGGAGGGGATGCGTCAGGCGTGCTTGCGCATCCACCTGGCCGAGACGTCCGCCCCCGAGTGCCGGCCCGTACTGACCAGGCTGGGGCCCCACACGCGTGGCGGCCTGGCCGGGGAACAGAGCAGGGTCATCGACAGGCACCTGGAGGGTTGCTCCGGCTGCCGCGCGGTGCTCACGGAACTGACCGGCATCGGCCACGGCGTCCGCTCCGTCATCGGCCCGCTCGTCGCCGGTCCCGCGTTCCCCGCCTACCTGACGGCGCTCGCCGGGATGGGCGCCACGGCGAGGGGAGGGCTGTCCGGCCGCTGGCGGAGGGCTCCCCGGTCCGTACGGCGCGCCGTCGCGGCCGGTGCGATGGCCACCGCGGTCGTGGTGGCCGCGGCCCTCGTGCTGGTGTCGGCGGAGGAGCCCGTCCGATGGCCGAGCACGGCCTCGGAACCGATCGTCGTGGCCCCGGTGCCCGACTCCCGGGACCCGGAGGTGCCGGAGACCTCCGAAGCCCCCGTACCGCCGCTCTCGGGCGGGTCGGCGGAGTCCGGCCGCGGCCCCGGGGAAACCGGAGCGGCACCCGGACCCGTTGCCGGGGTGTCCCCCGGCAACGGGTCCGGCGGGACGGGGTTCGGGGGCAGGGCAGGTGAGCCCGAGGGGGGCACCCCCGCCGGAGCCGGGCAGGGCGGCCGGACGGGTTCCTGGCCCGCCCCCCGCCTGGTGGCGAGGATCGACGCGCTCGGCGCCCTCGTCAGGTCAGAGGCCGGAATCGTCGCGGTGCGGCTGCGCAACGCCGGCCGGGGGCAGAGCGAGGAGGTCGTCGCCGACGTCGGGCTGCCACGAGGCGTGACGTTGCCGTCCGGGTCCCGCCGGGGAAACGCCGTCGGCGGCGTCACACCGGTGGGCACGGTCGACGGCTGGTCCTGCCGGGCACGAAACCGGGGTGCCCGGTGCGTCCGCGGCCCGCTGCCCGCGGGCCGGGCGACGGCGGTCTTCCTGAGGGTCCTGGTGTCGGATGAGGCGGCGTACGGGACGTCGCCCTCGGTCACGGTCACCACGGCGGGGACGCGGGTGGAGGCCAGATCGCGCAGCAGGGTGAGGGCGACGGGGGCCCCGGCCAGGTTCGCCACCGACGGCCGGGTCGCCGTCTCCGTGATCGGCAACACCCTGGTGAGCTGCGCGCCCTCGGAGCCCGCGTGCGAGGCCGCCCGCTCCCGGCGGGGCGGCAGGCGCGACAACAACAGCTGGGAGATGCGTCCCGTCGACAATGACGGGGATCCGTCGACGAGCGGTTCGAGCGCAGCCAGGCTCGCCCTGCCGGCGGCGAGCAGGGTGGTGTGGGCGGGACTGTACTGGTCGGCGAGCGCGCCACCAGGTGGGCGGATCAAGCTCAAGGTGCCGGGTGAGGACCGGTACCGGCAGGTCAGGGCCACGCAGGTGGTCGAGAGGGAGCTGCCGGCGGGACGCGGTTACCAGGCGTTCGCCGACGTGACGCGTCTGCTGGGCAGGGTTCGCGGGACGTACTGGGTGGCCGACGCCTCGGTGCGGGCGGGCGTGGCGCGTCACGCCGGGTGGAGCCTGGTGGTGATCGTGGCCGATCCGCGCCGGCCGTACAGCCAGGCCGTCGTCGTCGACACCGCCGTGGTGCTGGACGGGAAGAATCGTTCGGCGCGGATACCGCTCGAAGGGCTGACGCCTTCCGGCGTGCCCGCGGGGATGTCCCTGGTGACCTGGGAGGGTGACGCGGGCGTCGCGGGCGATCGGGTGAGGCTCGGCGGCCGGACTCTGCGGCCCGCCGGCGGGGGGCGGGACCCGCGCAATCCCTTCGACGGGTCCGCCGCCGGGGCGCGGGGGACCCGCACGACCTTCGGTACGGACGTGGACCGCTTCCGGGCACCCCTGGGCCGCGACCCGGTGCTGGAGATCAGCACGCGCGAGGACGTCCTGCTGTTCGGCGTGGCGGCGGTGAGCGTGCGGACCGCCCCGTGACGGCCCTCGGTGGCCGGCGACGCCGTGAGAGGCGAGTCCTCGGCGGTGCCGGGAAAGGAGGGGCCGGTCGTATCCCTGACGACGGCCGTATCCCTGACGAAAGGAAAGGGCGCACCACGCGTCCGGGGCCGTTGTGCGGTGAGGAGGTCATGCGGAGGCCGGGACGCGATGAGAGAGAACCAGAAGTAATAGCACCTCGCCGAGAGGGTTCGCGAACGGGACAAACTGGTACGGTCTGCGTGAACGATCCAGCGTATGGTCGAGCGCGGGTGGAATCGTCGGGATTCACCCTCGGATGGTCAGCTGCTTGATTACCCTGAGGAAGGGCCGTCTGTCCGGTCTCTTAGGGGTTCTTTCAGGCTTGTCTGAACCGAAGGATCGGGGCTCGTAGGAAGGGCGGTGTCGTGTGGATCGTTGCGCGCTGTTCGTGGACGCCGGCTACCTGCTGGCCGACGGCGCGATGGCGGTGCACGGTACCCGCCACCGCGAGACCGTCTCCTGGGACTACCCGGGGTTGCTCCAGCTGCTCAACAAGGTGTCGAGAGAGCGCACCGGGCTGCCGTTGTTGCGCTGCTACTGGTACGAGGCGACCGTGGAGGGCCGCCGCACCCCGGAGCACGACACGCTGGCCGAGATTCCCGGCCTCAAGCTCCGCCTGTCGCGCATCCGCCCCGGCCGCCGCGAAGGCGTCGACGCCCAGGTCCACCGCGACCTGATGACCCTCGCCCGCAACGGCGCGGTCTGCGACGCGGTCGTGGTCAGCGGTGACGAGGATCTGGCGCAGGTCGTCTGCGACGCCCAGGACCTCGGCGTCCGGGTCACCGTGGTGCACGTCAGCGCCGACGGCAACTGGGCCGTCTCCCGTGCGCTGCGCCAGGAGTGCGACGACCTGATCGAGATCGGCGCCGGCCAGCTGCGCCCCCACGTCAGCCTGCTGAGCGGCGACACACCCGCCCTGGTGGCCAACGGCCACCAGCACGCCGCCAACGGCAAGTCCCTCTCCTCACGCGGCACCGGGGGCGTGAGTGGAAACACCGGGAGCATCGGCGGGAACACCGCTGCCCCGGCCACCGGCCCCGTCCCCACGGTCCAGCCATCGCGCGCGGCCCACGCCCAGCACGCGCTGCCCTCCACCTATCAGAGCTACACCCAGGAATCACCGGTCACCCCGGCCGCTCCCAAGACGCCGTCGCCATCTTCATCGCCCTCGTCCCCCTCGCACGCCTCCCCACCCTCGCACGCCGTCGTCAGCACCCAGAGCGGTCCGTCGCCCGCCGCGCCGCAGTACTCGCTCGGCAACACCGGCAGCATGCCGAGCTACCAGCCCCCGCCGCAGCAGACGGGCACCTACACCGGTCCCCAACCGGCTCCGGTGCCGACGCAGAGCACAGCAACCGGCGCCGCGGCGACCCTCTCCGACGCGGTGCAGGCCGCCCACAAGGAGGGCCACGACTTCGGCGAGTCCGTGGCCAAGGACGCGCCCGCCCTGTGGCTGGAGGCGGTCCTCGCCCGTAAGCCCCGGATGCCCTCTGACCTGGAGGCACGTCTGCTCCAGGGCTCCTCACTGCCGATCGACTTCCTCCTGCACGACGAGGTCCGCCACGCCCTGCGCCGCGGCTTCTGGGACGCCCTGGAGCGCGCCCGCCGCTGAGAGGCGCGCGGTCGGCTCAGAAAGGACCGCGGCGCGAAGAGGCCGCGCCGCGCGGAACCCTCAGGTGACCGGGAGACGTCCCTCAAGAGACGTCCCTCAGGTGGCCGCGGAGACGTCCCTCAGATGAGCGTGGAAAGGCCCGAGGCGATGGTGGAGAGGGGCTCCGAGGCGAGCGTGAGGAGGCCCTCGTCGGGTGACCTCGAAGACGCCCCTCAGGTAAGGGCGTCGAAGCCCGCGCGCAGGTGGTCGAGCCGGTTGGACAGGTCGGTCAACGGTCCCACGAGACCGGGGGTGCCGCTCTTGCGGGCCAGCTCCATGATCCGGTCGACCTCCTCCTCGACGGCGGTCAGGCGCCTGGACAGCTCGGGCAGCACGGCTCCCTGGTCGGACGCCTCACCGGGCGGCAGCTCCGCGGCGAGGCGTGCGTGGAGCATGCCGGCCTGTTCGGCGAGCCTGCGGTTCATGTTGTAGAGCTCCGCGAACACCGCGACCTTGGCCCGGAGCACCCAGGGGTCGAAGGGCTTGGTGAGGTAGTCGACGGCGCCCGCCGCGTAGCTGCGGAAGGCGTAGTCGGGCGCGCTGTCGACCACGGTGAGGAAGATGATCGGGATGTTGCGGGTGCGTTCGCGGCGTTTGATGTGAGCCGCCGTCTCGAACCCGTCCATGCCCGGCATGCGGACGTCGAGCAGGATCAGGGCGAACTCGGTGCCGAGCAGCGCCTTCAGCGCCTCCTCCCCCGACTTCGCCCGGACGGGGACCAGATCGAGCGAGCTGAGAATGGCCTCAAGCGCGATCAGGTTCTCCTCCCGGTCGTCCACGAGGAGGATCTTGGCTTTGTCCGGCATCGATCACACGCCTTCGTTGGTGTCGGTGGCCGGCTTGCCCCGGGTGAGCCAGCCGCGCAGCCTTTCCAGCAGGCGGTCGACGTCCACGGGCTTGGGCACGTAGTCGGAGGCGCCGGAGGCGATGCTTTTCTCCCGGTCGCCTCGCATGACCTTAGCGGTCAGCGCGATGATCGGCAGATCCGCGAACTGGGGCATCCGGCGGATCGCGGAGGTGGTGGCCCAGCCGTCCATCTCCGGCATCATGATGTCCATCAGGACGAGGGCGACGTCCTCGTTGCGTTCGAGCTGCTCGATGCCCTCGCGGCCGTTCTCCGCGTAGATCACCGTGGAGCCGTAGCGTTCGAGCACGCTGGTCAGCGCGAACACGTTGCGGATGTCGTCGTCCACGATCAGGATCTTCGCCTCGGTGAGCGGGTCGTCGCCCTTCCACGGCTTGCCCTCGCCCTGCGGGAACTGCGGCAGGGGCATGTCGTCGTTGAGCATGAGCTCCGGCAGGTCGCTGGGCTCCTCAAGCACCCCGATGAGCGTGGGGTTGCGCGGGGAGGACGGAGCGCTCGCCCCGCCGTCGCGCGAGGAGAGCGGGCCGCCGTACGACGGGGGCAGGTAGAGGGTGAAGGTGCTGCCCTCGCCGACCTTGCTCACCACGTGGATCTCGCCGCCGAGCAGACGGGCGATCTCGCGGCAGATGGACAGGCCCAGCCCCGTACCCCCGTACTTGCGGCTGGTGGTCCCGTCGGCCTGGCGGAACGCCTCGAAGATGACCTCCAGCTTGTCGGAGGCGATCCCGATGCCGGTGTCGACCACCTCGAAGGCGAGGATGCCGTCGGTGCCGCGCAGGGTGTCGTCCACGAAGGCGACGGCGCGCCTGGCGTGGATCACGCGCAGCCGCACCTCTCCCTTGGGGGTGAACTTGATCGCGTTGGAGAGCAGGTTGCGCAGCACCTGCTGGAGGCGCTGCTCGTCGGTGTGGAGCTCCTGCGGGATCGACGGGTCGATCTCGACGGTGAACGACAGGCCCTTGTCCTGGGCGAGCGGCGCGAAGGTGGCCTCGAAGTAGTCGACGAGCTTGGGCAGGGAGATCTGCTGGGGGTGGATGTCCATCCGGCCCGCCTCGACCTTCGACAGGTCGAGGATGTCGTTGATCAGCTGCAGCAGGGCCGAGCCCGCGCCGTGGATGGTCCTGGCGAACTCCACCTGCTGGGCGGTGAGGTTGCCGTCGGCGTTCTCCGTGAGCAACTTGGCGAGCACGAGCAGGCTGTTCAACGGGGTGCGCAGCTCGTGGGACATGTTGGCGAGGAACTCCGACTTGTAGCGGGAGGAGACCGCGAGCTGCTCGGCGCGCTCCTCCAGCGTGCGGCGGGCCTGCTCGATCTGGAAGTTCTGGATCTCGATCGCCCGGTTCTGCTTGGCCAGCAGCGCGGCCTTGTCCTCCAGTTCGGCGTTGGAGCGGCGCAGCTCCTCCTGCTGGCGCTGGAGTTCGTCGGAACGCTCCTGCAGCTCGGTGGTGAGGCGCTGCGACTCGGTCAGCAGGTCCTCGGTCCTGGAGTTGGCGATGATCGTGTTCATTGTGACGCCGATGGTCTCGACGAGCTGGTTCAGGAAGTCGTGGTGGACCTCGCTGAACTCGCTGAACGAGGCGAGCTCCAGGACACCGAGCACCTGTGTCTCGAACAGGATGGGCAGCACGACGATCTGCGCGGGCGTGGAGGTGCTGAGACCGGTGTCGACGGTGAGGTAGCGGGCGGGCACGTTGCCGAGGATGATCCCCCTGCCCTCCAGCGCGGCCTGGCCCACGATTCCCTCGCCGGTCGCGAACCGCTGCCGGGGGCCGCTGCCGGGGCGGGCGCCGTACCCGGCGATGAGGAGCAGGTCGCGGTCGCCGGTGGGTTCCGCGAGGTAGAAGGCGCCGTAGTGTGCCGACACCAGCGGGGTGAGCTCGCTCATGATGAGCTTGGCGACCTCCATCAGGTCGCTGTGGCCCTGCATGAGGCGGGAGATCCTCGCCAGGTTGGACTTCAGCCAGTCCTGCTCCTGGTTGGCGGTGGTGGTGTCGCGCAGCACCGCCACCATCATGTTGATGTTGTCCTTCAGCTCGCCGATCTCACCCTCCGCGTCGACGGTGATGGAGCGGGTCAGGTCGCCGGTCGCGACGGCGGTGGTGACCTCGGCGATGGCGCGCACCTGGGTGGTGAGGCGGGCGGCGAGCTCGTTGACGTTCTCGGTGAGGCGCTTCCAGATGCCCTCGGCGCCCTCGACGCGGGCCTGGCCGCCCAGTTTGCCCTCCGAGCCGACCTCGCGGGCGACGCGGCTCACCTCGGAGGCGAACGACGACAGCTGGTCGACCATGGTGTTGATCGTGGTCTTCAGCGCGAGGATCTCGCCCTGGGCGTTGACGTCGATCTTGCGGTTCAGGTTGCCGGACGCGACGGCGGTGGTGACCTCGGCGATGTTGCGGACCTGGTACGTCAGGTTGTTGGCCATGGAGTTGACGTTGTCGGTGAGGTCCTTCCAGACCCCTGAGACGCCGCGTACGCGGGCCTGGCCGCCGAGCTGTCCTTCGGTGCCGACCTCGCGGGCGACGCGGGTGACCTCGTCGGCGAACATCGACAGCTGGTCGACCATGGTGTTCAGGGTGTCCTTGAGCTGGAGGATCTCGCCCTGGGCGTCGGCGGTGATCTTCTTGGACAGGT
>Ga0233377_1000615_pt1 | contig 15298 bp, 8 predicted proteins | sample ElkDunMinimDraft_6_FD_191540 | JGI IMG/M metagenome (GOLD analysis project Ga0233377, IMG submission 191540) | Fecal eukaryotic communites from dung pellets of Tule Elk in California, USA - Elk Dung E36 | ecosystem: Host-associated > Mammals > Digestive system > Large intestine > Fecal | place...
ATCGAAACGGAGGATGCGCGAGAGATGTTCGACGCGGCCGTGGTGCTGGGCGAGCGCGACAGATACCGGCGGCGTCCCGACGAACTGGCGGTCGCATGGGTCGTCGCCGATCCGGACGGCCTCTCGGCGCGCGAGATCGGCCAATATGATGCGGTTGCCTTCGCGTCGCAGGTACTGGCCGACCGCTATGCGGCGGCCGGCGTTCCCGCTGCGGTGGCGCATGCGTTCGCGCCCGCGGCGTTTGCCATCGCCGAAGGCCCGAGCGCAGTTGGCGCGGACGATGTCGTCTACATCGGCGATGCGCTCGACGTGCGGCCCGAATTCATTGTCGAGCTTGCGCGGTTGATGCCGATCAAGGTCATCGGCCGGGGCTGGGACCAGTACCTGCCGATGGGGATGGTCCTTGCGTCCGAACTCGATGACGCGGCGCTGCCCGCGCTTTATCGCGCGGCCTTCGCGGTGTTGCACCAGCAGGGTCCCGGCATGGCTTCTGCCGGCATCGTGCCGGGCCAGGTGCTCGACGTCGCCGCCGCGGGCGGTTTGCCCGTGTGCGACTGGAGCGAGGCGGGGGCCGCCTTGCTTTGCCCTGAAATGTTCTTTCGTTCGGCGGCGGATGCCGTCGCGGCGCTGACCCGTTTCCGGTCGGCTCCCGACCAACGGCGGGCTGCGATCAAGACCGCGCAAGCCAATCTGGCGCAGCATTTCGCTCCCCACATCTCGGCTGATCGCATCCACGAGCTGCTGTTGCGCGCGCACGATCGCCGGATGAGCGGGAGCCGGCGCGGTCGCTGCCTGGATTCGGACAGGGGTAATGCTGCGAGGGTGAGGGCATCCGTCGCAGGGTGACGATGAACCGTTCCATGCGCGGGGCGGGCGACGTTTGCGTCCTAACCGCCTGAGCCTATGGTCTTAATCCCAAAGGGATCAAGTTCAGAGGTGTGAATGCTGGCCGGAAAAATCGAAGCGGATGAAGCTGAATCGATCGTCCCGCTCGGTAACCTGGCCTTCATGCGCCCCGACTATCTTGCGCCTTCGGCCTGGACTGAGCACGTGCCCTTCGCCTTCTGGCTGGTAGAGGCGCTCCGGCCCAGGCAGTTCGTCGAACTCGGTTCGCATTGGGGGGTCTCGTACTTCGCATTTTGCCAGGCGCTCGACCGGCTGGCTCTTGGTGCGAAAGCCTTCGCGGTGGACACGTGGAAGGGAGACGCGCACGCTGGCGAGTACGGGCCGGAGGTTTTCGACGCTGTCCGCGATTACAACGCCAAGCATTTCAAGTCGTTTTCCTGCCTGCTCAAGCAGACCTTCGACGAGGCGTCGGCGCAATTCGCCGATGGCTCGATCGACCTCGTCCACATCGACGGCTTCCACACCTACGAGGCGGTTCGTCATGATTTCGACACCTGGCTGCCGAAGCTCTCCGAAAGGGGGGTGATGGTCTTTCACGACACCAACGTGAGGGAGCGTGGCTTTGGCGTGTTCCAGCTGCTCGATGAGTTGAGGGAAGACTATCCGACGTTCGAGTTCGACCACGGCTACGGCCTTGGCGTGGTCGGTGTCGGGGCAAAGCAGGCCGTGCAGCTGCAGCATTTGTACGCGGCACAAAACGACGATCGCCGACGGAATGAGCTTCACGAGCTGTTCTCGACACTGGGCAGGGGCGCCCTGGATCTCGGCAAGTGCCAGGATCTCGAACGAAAGCTGGCGCGAACACGTTCACAGCAAGCTGTCGCTGCCCATCAGACGGAGGAGGGCTCTGCGGCCTCGAAAGCCGAGTGGGACCGGCTGCGCGAGGAACTCACCAGCGCCGTTGCGGGGGGCTCCGCGGTCGCGAAGGAGGCCGAAAACCTGAAGAAGCAGGTCGGGGCCTCGAAGGCCGAACTGGCCCGGCTGCGCGAAGACCTCGCTACCGCCGTTACGAGGGGCTCCGCAGCCGAAAAGGTGGCCGGAGACCTCAAGGAGCAGGTCGCGGCGTCGACGAAAGAGCTTGATCGCATTCGATCGGAAAAGGCGGCGCTTGGAGAGAGCTTTCGGGCCCGAGAGCGCGCGACACAACATGCCCAGGAAGCGGAGATATCTCATTTGACGAATGCACTGCAGCAAGCCGTGACGGCGCATGCCGAAGAACTGCAAAAGCTCCGCGAAGAACATGCCACCGCCTTGTCCGACATGAAGAACAAGGGAACCGTCGCGCGTGTCGAAGTCGAATCCGAACGGGAGTTGGCCAAAGCCAGCGTCAAGGAGCGTTTTGAGGAGATCGTCACCCTCACAAGGCTGCTTCGTGAAGCGGAGGCTGCATCTTCCGATGCTCGGCAGGCATGTCAGCTGCAATCCGAGACGATGTCGCACGTCGGCGCTACGGGAAGCAAGGAAGTCGGCCGAGCCATAGAGCACGCTCTCAAGTTGCCGCGATATTGGGACTATGTTCCAGCCGAATGGCGCTTGATGCGCAAGGTCTCCCTACTGAAAGAAACAGGCCTGTTGGACCCCGAATGGTATGCGGGGCGATACGAGGACGTCGCCGCGGCCGGCGATGCCCCATGGCGTCATTACGTGGAGTACGGCGCCGCGGAAGGGCGTGAGCCGAACGATATTCTCGCGAGGGCCAGAAAAGAAATATAAGAGATTTGCGGGTTTCTATCAAATTAAAATACATGTGAAGAATAGGGCGAAGATTTTATGAATAATTCAGATGGTGCTCTGATCATGAAATCGGAACTGTTTGATCGAGATTGGTATGTCGATCAATATATGGACGTGGGTCGTATCGATATGGACCCCCTGCATCATTATGTTTGGCTGGGTGCGCGGCTTGGCAGGAGCCCCTCGCAAAAATTTTGCACCCGCAGCTATCTGGAGGCTCACCCCGACGTGGCCCGGGCGGGCATCAACCCCTTGGTGCACTATCTGCGAAGGGGGCATATCGAAAATCGTCGTATCTTTCCTGTCGTTGCCGGGGTCGATCGAAACGCCCGAAAGATGGCGAAGAGGATACTGACGCGGCGTCACACCACGTGGGACGGTGATCGTGAAGCGGATTTTCTGGCAAGGTTGTACAGCGACGACGACTATGCCGAACGGCAGACGCTGGTTTCGATAGTCATGCCGACGAGGAATCGGGCCGATTTAATCGGACGAGCGATCGCCTCGATCTTGCGGCAGACGCATCAATGCTTCGAACTGATCGTCGTGGACGATGGCAGTACCGATGGTACGTGCGACGTTGTTTCAGGTTTTGACGATACACGAATTAAATACGTTCATAAATCTGAATCCCCAGGAGTGTCCAGTTCTCGCAATGTCGGCCTCTCGCTGGCGTCGGGGGAATGGGCATTTTTTCTCGATTCAGACAACTATTGGCGCGAAAATTTCCTCGAGACGATGCTGCGATTTGCGCAGAAGGAATCAATTTCCGCTGGGTATTGTGGTGCGTCCATATTCGATGACAGCGACGAGCGCGGTAAAGCGATCTATGCCGATTTTGATTTTGAATCGTGCTTGAAAGAAAACTTCATAGACCTGAATTGCTTTTTCTTCAGGTACGTCGGAGAATTTCGGGAATTTCGCTTCAACGAAGACTTGCGGCGACTGGTGGATTGGGAATTCATCATGCGTATCGCCTGTCGGACGCGCGTGAAAGGTGCGCCGTTCATAGGTGTCGACTATTATGATGGGGCGCGGGATCGCATAACCAATTCAACTTACAGTGATGTTTCTGAGCTTAATGATCTGATGAAAACGATCAGAAATACAATCAGATATGAGCTCATGACTGCCCCAACGATTCGGGATTCTTCCAGCTATAGGATCGCTGTTGTCTTTCATGTTTATCATGAAGATAAAGTCGAAGAATGTTTGAATTATTTGAAGAATATGGATTTTGAATTTGATTTGATTGTCACGTCATCTCTGGATGATGATTGTGAATCGTTTCAAAAAATTCGGAAAATTTTCCCTCAAGCGACATTTTACAGCTTTCCCAACGTAGGGGCGGATATTGCTCCCTTCTTGGAGTTGATTCCTACTCTGAAAGGGTATTGGGCCGTCTGCAAGGTGCATACCAAACGGGACATGGGTAAGTGGGGCAGTGTTTGGCGGGATCTTCTGCTTCATTCGGTGCTGGGTTCGAAAGGTGTCGTGAACGAGATTGTCGAGCGCTTTGCCGTCAATCCAGACCTCAAGATGGTGTGTTCGCGGGATCTTTACAAAGCGGGTTTGAATAACTCGATTCCGGCCACCCTGATTCATGTGAAAACTTATTCTTCCACGCTGGGGGTGGAAGAGTTCTTTGGCGATGACTGGGGCTTTGTCGCCGGTACGATGTTCTGGGTGCGTCCGGACGCACTGTTGCCGCTGGCTCGAATGGTTTGCGACTCCCCCGGTTTCAGCGCCGCCTTCTGCCAGGATGGAGGCCCTGAACACGGTCTGGAGCGAATGTTCGGGCTGGCGCTTTGGTCGGACCCCCTCTCGCAGGTCGGCCTCGTAAGTTATGACGACCATGACGGTAAGGCGATCGCAGAGGTGCCCCTCGGCACGGGCACTTCATTCGAAGGTCTTCCGCCGACGTTCGGTCGCATAGTCGACGCTTTGGAAGACGCGTGATGAAGCCCGGTGCCAGAGTTTCCACGATCATTCCGACCTATAATCAGGAAGCCTTCATTGGCGCCACCATTGCCAGCGCGGTCGCGCAGCTTGGTGATTTCGATCATGAGATAGTGATATCCAGCGATGGATCGACCGATCGCACTCGCGACATCGTCGACCAATGGCGAAGGCGCCACCCGGGCTTGATCCGCGACGTCGGAGAGGATTCCAATGTTGGCCTGTCCGGCAATTTTCGACGACTGCTGACGAGCGCCACGGGCGACTACATCGCGATACTCGAAGGCGACGACTTGTGGGTCAGCCCGGACAAGCTTGCCCGGCAGTTCGACTTCCTGCGCAAGAACGAAGACTGCTCGATGGTCTTCTCGCAGATAACCGTCCGGCAATATCCTGCGGGGACCGACAGTTTCCTGCCTCGGCAGACCGGATTGACGAAGAACAAGCTCGATGGCGCGGATTTCCTTGCCGAGCCGACGATGAACCTGATCGCCAATATGTCGTCATGTTTTCTGGGCGGCGATATCGCCAGGTCTTTGCCGGAGCGGATGTTCCAGGGTCGATTCAACGAGATTGCTCTCGCCTTTCATTACGAGCAGCGCGGCAAGATCGGTTTCATAGCAGAGCCGATGAGCATCTATCATCAGCACAGCGGCGGCGTCTGGACGGGCAGTTCGCGCGAGGAACAGCTCCGCAGCGGCCTTGAGACGCGCCGGATGGTTCTCGATGTCGCGGACCCCAAGTACCATCGCGAAATCCATGCGATCATGGAAGAGAAGTACCTCGCACCCCTCGCGCAATTGGCCCAATCGCACGAGGTGCCCTCCTGACAGCGCAGAACCGGCCGTACCGTCGGCCGGTTCTGCTTGTGGGTCAGCGGGTCTGACGTGGTCGGAGGGCTTTCGCCCTCAGCCCCAGTTCCTCACCGGGTGATTGCCGGCGATTGAACGCCATCGATGCTTCGTCGCGCAGCGCGATTGCCTCGGTTATGGAGAGTCGCGCCAAAACGTCGCTGGCCTCGCAGAGGAAGAACCCGGCGACGCCCAGCGAGACTCGGCGGCGGTCAAGATTGTCGGTGTGGGATCCCAAGTCGGTTTGCGCGGTGCCCTTGAAGGTTGCTTCGATCAGGCCGCTCGTTCGGTTTTCCGGAATATCGACGGTGATCCAGCGGGCTTCGCCGGGCTGCAGTGTGCCGAGCCGCCAAGCCGTTCCGTCGTTGACATCAATCGTGAAGTCACATTCCTTGCCGGGAATGCCATGCAGGAGGAAATAGGCGCGCAGCGCGCCGCTATCCTCCGGGACACCGATTCGCAGCTTCGCCCCTTTCGGTCTGGTCCAACAGCCCCAGCTGTCCGGACCCCACCAGCCTGAACCGGCGCGGAAGATTTCGCCGGAGACGTAACCTCGCCAGATTGTCCGCTCGAAATTGCGTTCGATGGGATGGTATCTTCCCAAGGCGGCGGGATAGACGGTCTGGAGCCGAGCCCGCGTATCGCTGGCCGATCCCGAGAACGCCTGAAGCGACGCCTGGATCTGGTTGCCGATCTCGGTCCAGCTGCTTGGGCGGAAGCCGCTGCGGATGGCCTCTTCACGCTCGGCGCGGAACGTGTCGTCGTAGATCAGCTGCTCGAGCCGTTCGATCAGGTCCTTGCGTGCTCCCGAAGCGAAATAGACGGCGAAGTCGCCGCCGGCCTCGGGCAGCGATGAGGAATCCGAAACGAGCGGGATTTTGGCGTAACAGAGCGACTCCGTGACCGGCAGCCCCCAACCTTCGTACAGGCTCGGATACAGAGTGAAGAGGCAGTTGCGATAGAGAAGGGCCAATTCGGCGTCGGAGAGCCGCGAGAGCATCACAACGTGCTCGCGCAGCGTGTCATTTTGCAAGCGCGCGTAGATTGCGTCGTTCAGCCAGCCGCGATTGCCGACGCAGACGAGTTTGGGCACGTTTTGCGCGCCATGACGCTCGATAAGATCGAGCCAGGCATCGAACGCCAGCAGGTGGTTCTTGCGCGATTCTATCGTCGAGACGATCAGCACATAGCCCTTGGCCTCGATATCCCATTCGCGCAGTGCGGTGTCATTGATGGCGCTATGACCCGGACGGCGAAAATCCGCACCGAGCGGGATGACCGCTATGCCTTCGTCCTCAAGGTCATGGCCGAGCACGCTGGCGACCTTTATCAAATCACGCTTGGTTGCCTCGGAGTTCACAAGGTAGAAGTCGGCATGCTGGAACACGCCGGCGGTCCAGCTCACGAAGTCTTGCGTGAGTTCCTTGACGCAATGCTCGGGGGCCATGATCGGTATCAGATCATGAACGAAGGGAACGTACTTGATGTCATGTGCATCCTTGGCGGCGCGCACGAACATAAAGTAGTTCTGCATCCACCACGAGGTGCCGAGGTTGACGAGAAAGGCCCCCTGCTCGAACTGCATTGGCTCTTCCAGGATGAGCAGTGCGTCGAGTTCGTCGATCGCCGCGAGCCATTCCGGCGCCTCTTGGTCCCCATCGCGCAGGGCCAGCTCGCTGAGTTCCAGAAAGAGGCGTTGCGGGACCCTTATCCAGTGATCCGATGCGTCGGTGAAGAAGCATACCGATGCTCCACCCTGCGCGGCGAGGGCATGAGCAATGACTTCGATCTGGACCCGCTGAATACCGGTGGGAAGGCGCGCATTGCGGAAGTAGCTGAACAGGTCGGAGGCATCGAAGACGATCGATAGGCTCGACTTCTCTCCCGGCGTGGTGGGCTCGGTGAATTGCTCGTCGAGTTGAGCCAGCAGGGCCTTCGTGGCATCGAGAGTGTCACGTGCCGCCGGATCGAGGGCGGCGCCCAGGCGCTGGACGACTGCATCGATCGCGCTTGCGAGTTCTTCAGAGCGTCCGGCCCTTTCGTCCGCCCGGCGATGGAGCGCCTTGCGCAGCCCGCGTTGGTTCCCCTGGCGCCCGAACGAAGACAATTCGCGCACCGCATCGGCATTGTCGGGGTTGTCGTCGACCGCGCGCAGGTAGTGGCGCTTCGCCTCGGCAAGGTCGCCGCGCAGCTTGGCGACGTGGCCGAGGTGGAGCGCGGGCTCGCCATCGCCATGACCGAGGGTCTCGGCCGTGCGATAGGCGTCTTCCGCCGCATCGAGGTCGCCATTTTCCTTTTCGGCATGTCCGAGCTGGATCCAGATGTGGTGCAGGCCGGGCTGCTCGGCCAGGGCGTCGCGGTAGTGGAGCGCGGCGGTGGGCCAGTCGCGACGGTCGCGCGCGGCGTCGCCTTTCTCAAGGTGTGACCGTCCGGCATTGCCCGCGGCGCCGGCAAATTTGAGCGCCCGCTTCAGCAGGCTGCGGTGGCCGCCGGTCGCGAAATCGTTGTCTTTCATGGGTTTTACAATCAGTGTCTAAGCCGCCGATGGGCACAGGAAAGGCGGACTTCTATCGCGGCGGCGGGGCGATATGCAAGCCGGGGGCGATCAACCGGTGGTTCCGGCGCTCGCGTTGCGCCGGGCAAGCTGCTATCGGACGCGCGGGCCGCCGTTTGCGTGCAGTGGAGTGTTTGAAGGCATGAACGATCTGGCGCGGCCGGCCGCACGGGGTGGCCTCTGGGGCGGATGGTGGTCGCAGCAGGCGGTTCTCAAGGCGATGCTGCTCAGGGAGCTGCAGGGCCGTTTCGGCCGCCATAATATCGGGTTCCTGTGGATGGTCGCCGAGCCGCTGATGCTGGCGAGTGCGATCACGACGCTGCATATGCTGTCGGGCCACGGCATGGAATCGGGTGGGATGGGCGCCTATCCGTTCACGCTGCTCGGATATTGTCTCGTGATGATCTTCCGAAACAGTTTCACCCGCGCGGAGTCGGCCATCTCCGGATCGGCGATGCTGATGAACCATTCGCAGGTGAAGCCGTTTGATATCATGGCGGCGCGAATGGTGGTCGAGACGATGGGCGCGCTCATCGCGCTGGTGCTGCTGATGGCGCTTGGTATCGTCATCGGACTCGCCGAGCTGCCGGTGCGGCCGCTATACCTTTTCGCCGGGGCGCTGGCGATCATCGTCTGGTCGTTCGGGCTGAGCCTGCTGGTCGGTGCGCTCTGTTACAAATACCATGCGATCGGGCGCTTCGTTCACCCCTTCGCCTATTTCATGTTTCCGTTGAGCGGCGCCTTCCTGACGATGGACTTCCTGCCCCCCTGGGGGCGCGAGGTCATGGCCTGGAACCCGTTCATGTCGATGTTCGAGACCGCACGCTATGGCCAGTTCCTTGGCGCGACCGACAGATACATCTATCCTGGATTCATTCTGATGAACTGCGCGGTGTCCATGTTCGTCGGTCTCGTCGCCATCCGCTGGGTGCGGCGCGAAATCCAACTTTGACAGGACCCGGACGAGAAGCGATGCTTTTGGAGCGAACGATCTGATGCACGGTATTATCCGCCCCGAAGGGCTGATGCAGGAAGACGAGCAGAGCCGGACCGGCAGGCTGCGCCATATGCTGCACGCCTATCGCCATTTCATTGCGCTGGTGATTTTGCCGACGCTGCTGGTCGCGTTCTATTATTATGCGATCGCATCGGACCAGTACGAATCCAAGGCGGACTTCGTTGTTCGCCGGGCCGACAATCCGGTCAGCGGCAACGGTTTCGGCCAGCTGCTCGGGATGAACTTCGGCGCCAGCGCGACCAGTTCCGAAGCCTATCTGGTGGCGGACTACCTGCTCTCGCACGATGCCCTGAAGCGACTCCGGGATGAGGACCAGATCGTCGCCCGCTTCCGGCGTCCGCATATCGACTGGATCAGCCGGTTATGGTTCGCTGAACCCACGCCCGAGAAGCTGCTCGAGTACTATCGCGACCAGGTCACCATCGAGCAGGACATCGAGACCGGCATCAGCCATTTGAGCGTGCATGGCTTCACGCAGGAGGATGCCTATGCCATCTCGCGCAAGCTGCTGCTCCTGGGCGAGGAGCGGATCAATGCCATCAACGAGCGGACCTATCGCGATCGGGTGACGAGCTCGCAAAGCGAGTTCGCCAAGGCCGAGGATGACCTGCAGAAGGCGCAGACGACACTGACGGCGTTTCGCCGCACTCGCGAGGACATCGATCCCGAAGGCAGCGGCAAGGCGCAGATTTCGCTGGTCTCGGAACTGACGGGGCGGCTCGTATCGGCACAAGCGCGGCTGCGCGCGATGCAGGGGGTGATCGCGGCCGACAGTCCCCAGTATCGGGCGGCGCAGCGGCAGGTGTCGGCGCTGGAGACCCAGATCGCGGGCCAGTCGGACCGGATCGCCGGGGGCGGCCAATCGATCGCATCCTCGCTGGGTGGTTACGAGAGCCTCGTGATCCAGCGTGAAAACGCAGCGCGTCGTTATGCCGCCGCGGCGACCCAATACGAGACGATCAAAGCCGAGGCGGCGCGGAAACAGATATATTTGATCCGCGTGGTCGACGCGAACCGGCCGGTCAAATCGCTCTATCCGGAACGCGGCAAGATCGTGTTGACGGTCTTCTGCTGCCTGGCGTTGGCTTTTACGATCGGATGGATGCTGATGGCGGGCATCAGGGAGCACAACATCTAGGACATGGAGTCGCCGATCCGGCCAGGCCTAGCGCCTGGCCGGATCCTCCGACGCGAACCGTGCCAGATGTCGGCGCATCTGGAGGCAATAGAGCCCGCCGAGGCCGATCGCGGTCGCGAGCATCATGACGTCGCACCAGGTCAGCGAAAGCGGTAGGCCTGCTATCGGCGGCGCGCCGAACAGGAGGACGCCGGTGTTCATCAGCACGATGCCGAGCCGCATTTCGGTGGGGCCGAGCCGCCCGACCGCGAGGTGGAATTCGCGGTCGACGATGGCGCGGACGTAGACCTGGATCGACAGCATGTGGAACGTGGCGAGGACGAGCAGCGCCACGTCCAGCCGCGCGGCGAGCGACAGGCCGACGCCCACCGCGATCATCACGTTGCCCAGCGCGTCGATGACCTGATCGAGATAGAAGCCGTAGCGGGGGCGTTCGATCTGGCGCAGCCGGGCCAGCGTGCCGTCGAGTGAATCGCCGAGCCAGTGGATGACGAGGCCGAGATCGGCGAGCCAGAGCCAGGCGACGTGCGAGCGGCTGAGCGCGTAGCCCAGGATCACCACGCATCCGCCGAATACGCCGAGCAGCGTCATGCCGTCGGGCGTGCACCAGCGCGGCAGACGCGCCGCGATGGCCCGCAGCGCACGGCGCTCAGGGCCGGCGAGCAGGCTTTCATTGACGCGTAGATCGATCTGACTGGACATCAGGGAAGGGGCTCGCTTTCAAACATCTGGAGGCGAAATCTCACGCCTTGCGGTCGGCACATAGATCGAGAAAGGCTTCGATGTCACGGCAGTAGGCCGTTTCGCGCCGGTCGTCGGGGATCTGCGGCGTGGCGCGCAGCCCACCGATCGGAAGCTTCGAGATGGCTGCGTCCCAGGCCTCGGCATCGTCGGGCGGCAGCAGGACGGTGGAGGCGTCGGCGATCTCGCGATGGGCGGCGATATCGGAGGCGATCGTCGGCACGCCGAGCGCATTGGCCTCCAGCAGAGTCAGTCCGAACCCTTCGGCGAAGGACGGGCAGAGCACCCCCGCCGCGCCCAGCATGAGCCGCGCGAGGGCGGGGCTCGGCAAGCCTTCGGCATGATGGACGCGGCCGCGCAACGCGGCATCTTCGGCCAGCGGGCGCAGGATGTCCTGCCCTTGCCACCCGTGCGAGCCGGCGATGACGAGATGCGGGGCAGAGGTGCCCAGCCGGGCCGTGAGCCGGCGCCAGACGTCGAGCAGGAGGGCGTGGTTCTTGCGCGGCTCCACGGCGCCGCAGGTCACGAAATAGTGGCAGTCGGCAAGTGCGGCGTGGGCCATGCGCGGCACGGCGAGGACTTCGGGCAGCGGCAGCGCGCGGACGCAGGTCGGCACGTCCCGGCGGCCGTGCCCGGCCAGCGCCAGTGCTACCCTGTCGCTGGCGTGGCGGGTGGTGGCGATCAGCGCGTCGGCGTGGCGGGCGGCGGTCTCCACCATGCGGGCGTGCAGGCGCGGCGACGAGGGTTCGACCCAGTCGGGCCGTTCGAGCGGGATGACGTCGTGCAGCATGAACACCGCCGCCACGTCGGGGCGGTTGGCAAGCCAGCCGTGCAGTGCGGGTACGGCGAGGCCGATCTGCCCGACGTTGAGGTAGACGGCCCCGCGCGGCAAGGCGGACCGTATCGCGCGCCCGAGCGAAAAGCCGGTGGCGCCGAGGCTGCCGAGCAGACGGCGGCTCTTGCCCCTGCGACGGTGGACGGGCGCATCACCGGGCGAGGTTGGTGTCGCATCGCCGGTCAGGGCCGCGAGCAGCGCGCTCCAAGCAGGGTCGCTTTCGGTCTCGTTGCGCTCGGCCCAGAGCATCTGGAGGTGATCGAGGCCGCGCCGGACGCGGTCGGCCTCGTAGAGGCGAACACCCCAGGGGGTCGGCAGCACCCCGAAGCTGGAATCGGGGTGTTCGGAGAAGAAATGCAGCGCGGTCGCGAGGTCTACGCGATCGATTCCCCGGGGCGAGGAATGGAGCGGACCGAGGAACAGGCGCGCGATATCGTAGGCGACGCTCCGCCTCATGAATATTTGATCCTATCAGAGCGGCAGACCGCCGCATTTGTGCGGCGCAGCGAGCTCGGTCTGTGGCATCGGGATGTCGAAAAAACAACCGTTACGGGTTTTGTTGCGGCGCTGCGTCTTTGCTCAAATGGCCCATGCGGTTTACTATAGTTAAGAAAATCCGGTCCTTTTTATTGATCGTGCGGGGATGAGGCGATATGGATTCAGGTTGAAGGGAGTTCTGATGATCGTCAACTTTTTGCCGCCCTGCGTTTCGGGGCGGGGTCGATAATTCTATTACCGCAATGAGTTGTGTCACCATTGTCGGCGCGGCCTGCCGCTTGCCGGGCGCGCCGAATGAACTCTCTTTTCGGGAAGTTCTCAATCGTGGACTGTTCACGGTCGCAGATCTGCCTGTCGGCAGGTGGCATCGCGATCTGCTGTTCCATCCGGACCCGCGTGCCCGTGGCTCCGCCTATACGTTCGCCGGGGGCTTCCTGTCGGCGCCCTACGATTTCGACATCGGCGTTTTCGGCATGTCGCCGCGCGAGGCGATGCAGGTCGATCCGCAGCAGCGCCTGCTGGCCGAAGTCGTCTGGGAAGCGCTGGAGGACGCGCGCATCGCGCCGGCCACGCTCGCGGGCAAGGAAGTGGGCGTCTACATCGGCGTGTCGGCGCTTGATCACGCCAACCTGTTCGGCGGTGATCCGACGGCGATAGAAAGCCACTTCATGACCGGCAACACGTTGTCGATCGTGGCCAACCGGATATCCTATCTCTTCGACCTCAAGGGTCCGAGCTTCGTCGTCGATACCGCCTGCTCGGCATCGCTGGTCGCCGTCGATCGCGCCGTCGCGGACCTGCGCAGCGGTCGGATCGACACGGCGATCGTGGGCGGCGTCAACATGCTGCTGTCGCCAGCGTCGTTCGTCGGCTTTTCGCGGGCATCGATGCTTTCGCCGACCGGCGCCTGCCGGCCGTTCTCCGATCAGGCGGATGGCTATGTGCGCTCCGAAGGCGCGGTCGTTTTCGTGCTGCAGCGCGAAGACGTGGCGGCCCCCGGTGCGATCCGCGCGATCGTTACCGGCACGGCGGTGAATTCCGACGGCCGGACCTCGGGCATCGCGCTTCCGGGCCTCGCCGGCCAGCGTGCCCTGCTCGAACGGGCCTATGCCGAAGTCGGCATCGCGCCTGACGATCTCGCTTTCGTCGAGGCGCATGGCACCGGCACGGCGGTCGGCGATCCGATCGAGGCCGCGGCGATCGGCGAAGTCCTGGGCCGCGAGCGTTCGCGGCCGCTGCCGATCGGCTCGGTGAAGTCCAATATCGGCCATCTCGAACCCGCTTCGGGTGTTGCCGGCATGATGAAGGCGCTGATCGCGATGGAGCAGCGGCGCCTGCCGGCGACGCTCCACCTCGATCGTCTGAATCCCAACATCTCGTTCGACGCGCTGAACCTGCAGCCGGCGGTGGAGAGCATCGCGCTCGGCGAGGGGCCGCTGCATTGCGGGGTTTCCTCGTTCGGCTTCGGCGGGACCAATGCGCACGTGATCCTGTCGAGCGCGCCCAAGCTCGGCAAGCCCGCTGTGGCTCGCGAAGACGGGCCCGACACGCTCGTCCTGTCGGCCCATTGCCGCGAAGCACTGGCCGCGCTGGCCAATTCCTGCGCCGACCGACTGGACTCGGGCGCCGATCCCGCGCGTCTCGCTGGTGCGATCGCTTCCGGGCGCGAACTGATGCGCAAGCGGGCGGTCGTGCCCGTCGGGGACGGCCCGACGATGGCGGCGGCGTTGCGCGATTTCGCCGCCACCGGGCGCAGCGCCGGGGTCACGGCGGGCAGCGCGCTCGCCACCGCGCCGGTTGTCTGCTTCGTCTACAACGGCAACGGCTCGCAATGGGCCGGCATGGGGCGCGTCGCCTATGCGACCAACCCGACATTCGCCAAGGCTTTCGACGAGGCGGACGCCGCGTTCAGCGCCCTTGGCTTCGATAGCCTCGCCGATGTCCTCCATGCGGACGACCTGGGCGAGCGCCTCGGCTGCGCGGCCATCGCCCAGCCGCTGATCTTCGCCATCCAGATCGGTGTGACCGCTGCACTGGCCGAACGCGGCCTGCGACCCGCCCACGTCCTCGGCCACAGTGTCGGAGAAATCGCCGCGGCCCATGTCGCGGGCATGCTCGACATCGAACAGGGCGCCCGCATTCTCGCGGCACGCGCGCATAGCCAGGAGGCCGTGCGCGGCCTGGGCGGCATGGCCGCCGTCGCGGCGGACCGCGCGGCCGTCGTTCGGCTGATCGACGAGCTCGATCTGCCCCAACTTTGCGTCGCTGCCGACAACGCGCCGGGTTCGGTCACCGTCGCCGGTTGCAGCGATTCGCTCGCGGCGTTTCAGGCCGAAGCGCGGCGCCGCCGGATCGCCTGCCGCAAACTCGACGTGGACTATCCCTATCACTCGCCGATGCTCGACGGGATTCGCGGCCGGTTCCTGGCCGAGGCCGGAATACTGTCGGTGCGCCGTCCGACCATCCCGATGGTTTCGACGGTCACCGGCCAGCCGGTGGGGGAACGCCGGCTGGAATCGCCCTACTGGTGGCAGAACATTCGCAGCGAGGTGCTGTTTCGCCAGGCCGTGCGCACGGCGGCGGAGGCGGGCGCCAATCTGTTCGTCGAGATCGGTCCGCGCTCGATCCTGGCCTCTGCGGTCGCGGGCTCGGCGGAAGAGGCTGGGCTGACCGCCCGGACCCTGCACAGTCTTTCCGACAGCGATCCCGCCGATGTCGATCCGATCGCGGCGGTCTTCGCGCGGGCCGTCGCCAACGGCTTCGCACCGCCGGCGGAGGACACGGGGTGCAGGACAGTCGTCGATCGTTCGATCGACCTGCCGCAATACCCGTGGCAGCGGCAGACCTATCGCTATGCGCCGGGCCCCTCGGCGATCGACATCCACGGCAACAGCCCGCGGCATCCGCTGATCGGTGCGCGTATCGCACCCGGGGTGCCCGAGTGGCGGACGGTTCTCGATTCGCAGCTCGTGCCCTACCTGGCCGATCACGTGCTGGGCGGCGAAGTCGTCGTCCCCGCCACCGCGCTGGCGGAGATGGCGCTGGCCGTGGCGCGCGAACTCTG